>Ga0157380_10002414_pt1 | contig 12577 bp, 13 predicted proteins | sample S35metaG_FD_119757 | JGI IMG/M metagenome (GOLD analysis project Ga0157380, IMG submission 119757) | Switchgrass rhizosphere microbial communities from Kellogg Biological Station, Michigan, USA - S3-5 metaG | ecosystem: Host-associated > Plants > Roots > Rhizosphere > Soil | place: USA...
GCAGAGCTTAGTAGGATTCGAGAGGTTTGCCAGCTGTAACTTTTGACAGGTAAATCGGTTTTGGCGGATTCAGGGTCGAGGACTACGGCAGGACTTCGGTGTGGAACCGAGGGGTCGGAGGTTCGAATCCTCTCGCCCCGACCAATTTCCTAACGAAACGACCACTCACTTGAGTGGTCTTGTCGTTTGTGTGGTGGATTATGCTTACCAGGCAGGTCGCCCTCTCTTCCCTGTCGAGGAAAGCACAGTTCAGCTCGGTGGATACTGTCCTCACAAGGCATCGAAGGTTCGTCTAGCGCGGTGGAACGGTTTATGGCTACGGCCTTTGTGTGAGAGCGCACAGACAAGGCTTAACGAGGCGCATAGGCTGTTCCGAACAGCCACCCTATGCTATTGAGAAAAATGATTGCATTCATCATCGAAAAAGACCGCCGGATCAAAGAAACATTCAGGCCCGAACATTGTGGTTCAAAACATGACTGACGAAGAGGTTGGACCCGTGAGCAAAACAGAGGCATTAAGCGACGCTCATAAACTGGTCCAGGAGGCTTTGGATCTCGCAACCAAGGCTGGCATTGAACCGTCGGAAGTGGTCGAGCCTTTCTGTGCGGAGGCGGCACTGAATCAAAATGACAATGGTAGAACATCAGAAAGCCTAACGTGGTGCTGCGTTCCGGTTATCATTGATAACGAAACGAGCGACCTGTTCGAGATGTCGAAACCGGATGATAATCCTCAACAGATGCCCGCTTTTGTTGTGACCCAATCGACAGCAGATCTTGTAGAACAGGATTTCGAGAGGTATAGACCTTCCCTGGAGAGTATGGCCGAGGAGTGGCGAAAAGCTAAGAAGCCTTTGCAAAAGGCAGGGCAGCAAGAATTGAATTCGATTACCTAAAGGCGATCGCAAGATCATGGGGAAAGCAATATGAGTAGCGATGTGGAACCAAAATTGGTGAAGTCCGCCAAGCCAATTCCACGCTTCATCATCTATGTTGGCGTGCTCCTAGTGGTCTTCTTGCTCGGTTTCGTCCCGATGTGGCTCAAGGCTAGGGCAACCACAACTACCCTTGCCAAGACAGACCAACAGTTAGTGCTTGCTAGAATGCAGAATAACCTCGCTTCAGCAGTAATTGACGCTCGGCGGGGTAATTATGAGCCCTCACGACAAGCGGTCAGCCAGTTCTTCACATCCTTACGTGCAGAGATCGACAAAGGGGATGCTTCGAGCCTTACACCGGCCCAAAGATTGAGCATGCAGCCGTTACTTTCAGGTAGGGATGAGATTATTACTTTACTTGCACGGAGTGATCCAGCCTCTGCAGACCGGTTGTCAGAGTTGTATGTGGCCTATCGCAATAGTTTGAACGGTTGATTGCTTTCAGTGTTGGAAACAACTTCCTTACTCTCACTACCTTATTTCCCTGTCAGTCTAGTTGTTTCTTCAGTCGCTTGACCGGCGCCACGATCTACGGCCATCTTGGGTCGCATGAGAACGTCCGGGAAGATATCGCTAATCATTGTCATTGTCGCGTTGGCGTTGCTCGCCTGCCTCGTGGTGCTCGTACTCAGATCACGACCGGACGAGCAGGAGGAGTCCATTGCAGCGGGTGTCTCAGAGGCTTCCCCAGGTCCATCGTTCGCGGTGCGAGTGATCATGCCTCGCCTCGGCTTGCCACTCGGCGGGATCCTCCCGGATTGGGTAACACGCAAGTTCGACGGTACGCCCAGCGAGCTGCGGTTCGACAGCTCGAGCCCTGGAGCCGAAATCGCCAACGTTGGCTCCGACCGTGTTGAACTCATGGCCGACGGCTGGGATCTCACCATCGTGTCCGACGGCGCCGGGCGCATCACTCCGGGATCACGCCTCGTGGTTCAGATGGCCCTCGGCGGCAGGCAGGTGAAACTAAACTGCAGACCTAGGGATCCGGCTATTGGTAAGTTCAACACCACCACTGCAGGATCGGACGAGCTTGCGGGCAGTTTCCTGGTCGAGTTCGCAAGCTGCGAAAATGCCGAGTCTGGGAAGGCCATCGAGTGGCCGCCAGCACCGATTACCGTCCGCGGAATCTTTCGAGGGTCTCCGAAACGTCCGTCGTCAGCGCCCAAGAATCCTCTCGCGCCGAACAGTCTTCCCAATTGACAGCCAATGCCGACTGGACTATAAAAAGCCTTACAAGAATCCAAACGTCATGAACTTGAACCGAGCCACCTACACCAGCGTTGCAGCGACCGCCAATTATTATTGGTGGCGTGTAACCCAATTGGCAGTCGTGGCCTCAGTGAGGAGTGCAATTAACCTAGAGTAATAACGCACCAATTCAACTTTTCGGCCCGCTGCCAGCAACATTGCCTGGCGGCGGGTTTTCTTTTGCCCAGAGGACCGGCTTCAAATTGATGAGCAAGATTCAGCCATCGTCATTCGACGAGTTCGAACTCGCAGCAACGAGCGGAAATGTCGTGCCTATTGTCAGGTCTGTGAACACCGACTCGCTGAACCCTCTCACCGCCTTCGGCCGGATATCAAAGGGCGCGCGTTACGCATTCCTACTGGAGTCCATCGAGGGTGGCGAGGTCAACGCACGCTATTCATTCCTGGGTGCCAATCCAGAAATGATCGTGCGCGGCAAAGGACCCCGAACGTTCATGGAAAGGGGAGGCGCAGTTGAGGTCGTTGAGGTGTGCGCCTGGGACTTTGTCCGAGATTACTTCCATCAGAGAAAACTCTCGACGAGCATCGCTCCTGGGCCATTCGCCGGTGGCGCTGTTGGCTATCTCGGTTACGGCGCAGCCAGGTGGTTCGAACCTTCCATCCCACCCGATAGTGTCGACAACACCCACGATGATGCTGTCTTCATGTTCTATCGAACGGTGATAGCCCTGGATCGGATAAGCAGCACGCTCACGATTACGCACGTTGTGTTGACCGACGAGGCAGATGGCGATCGTTCACGTCTCCACGCGTTGTACCACCGCGGTGTTGCTGAGATCGCGGAAATCGAAAGCTTGCTGACACAAGACAACTTCGAACAACCGGAGATTCCGGCATTCCGCCAACCCGATGAAACGCCCTTTGAATCAAATTGGGCGCGCGAGAAATTCGAAACCGCAGTAACACGCGTCAAGGAACACATTGCTGCAGGCGACTGCTATCAAGTAGTGCTTTCGCAGCGCTTCTTCAAACAGGTCTCAGCACATCCGATCTCAATCTATCGCGCGCTACAGGCAATCAATCCTTCGCCCTATATGTACCTGCTCCATTTGGGAGACGAATCAATTGTCGGCGCTTCACCCGAGATGCTTGTGCGGTGTCGCGGTACACGCCTCGATTACCGCCCCATCGCCGGCACCCGCCCTCGGGGCATCAACGAAGAAGAAGATCGCTCGTTAGCGAGCGAAATGCGCTCCGATGAGAAGGAGCTGGCGGAGCACATGATGCTTGTCGATCTGGGCCGCAACGATCTCGGTCGAGTGGCCGAGTACGGTTCGGTGCGTGTAGACGAGCTGCTGAAGGTCGAATGTTATTCGCATGTTCAGCATCTCGTCAGCAGTCTGAGCGCCACGCTGCGTAACGGCTTCGATCGTTTTCACGCTCTTGGTTCTTGCTTCCCTGCCGGAACTGTGACAGGCGCTCCCAAAGTGCGTGCCATGGAGATTATTAGCGAGCTCGAGCCTGAGCAGCGCGGAGTATACGCGGGAGCAGTTGTCTACGCGGACTACGCAAACAATCTCGATTCCTGCATCGCGATTCGCACGATCGCACTCAAGGATGGGTGCGCGTCAGTGCAGGCCGGCGCCGGCATCGTCGCGGACTCGATTCCGGAGCTCGAGTATCAGGAGACTGTAAACAAAGCGAAGGCATTGTTTCGCGCCTTACAGATCGCCGAAGCAATTCATGCCCAGACTGAAACAGTGACGATTCGTTAGAACGATGAGTAACGAATTATTAAGAAGTAATTCAACGAGCCGTATGGCGCCGCTTCCCGATCAGACAACGGGGGAAGACTCCTTGTTGCGTGCATACCTGCTTCGCTTGATGCGCGGCGAAAGCCTGGGACAACTGGAGTCGCAAGAACTAGCCGAAGCCATTCTCGACGACCGAGCAACAGATTCGCAGATCGCAGCAACGTTGGTCGCCCTGGCAGTCAAAGGCGCGACGGTCGACGAACTCACGGGCATGGCGAACGCTATGCGCTCTCGAGCGACCCGCATTCATGCAACCCATACAAACTTCATTGATACGGCCGGCACCGGTTCGAGTCACTCCAAGACTTTCAATGTTTCTACGGCCGCAGCGTTTGTTGTTGCAGGTGCCGGTCTGCCTGTGGCGAAGCATGGCAACCGGGCGGCGACAAGTCGTACCGGCAGTGCGGATGTCCTCACAGCACTCGGCGTCGAGGTGCGGGTGACTCCCGAAGTTTCCGAACGATGCCTAAACGAGCTCGGAATCTGTTTCATGTTCGCGCCGCTTTATCACGGAGCTGCGGCCCGCGTCGCCACTGTCAGACGCGAACTCGGCGTTCACACCGCTTTCAACCTTCTCGGTCCTTTGACGAACCCGGCAGGAGCGCCGTGTCAGATCCTTGGCGTCTGGCATCCGTCGCTTGTCGAACCACTCGCGCGCACCCTGGCGGTGCTGGGTACCAGGCGAGCATGGGTCGTTCACGGAATGGATGGTTTGGACGAGGTGACCGTCGCAGATAAGACGGTGGTAGTCGAAGCTGACGATGGCGACGTACGGACATTTGAGATTGCTCCGGAAGACTTCGGCCTGAAGCGATCCGATCTCGCTGCTTTGCGCGGAGACGACCCGGAGGAAAGCGCGAGCACCATTCGACAAATCCTGGAAGGGAGACAGCGTGATCAAGCACGCGATCTCGTGGTCATCAACGCTGCCGCCGCGCTTGTTGTTGGCGGTACGACCGATGACCTGACAGCCGCCCGCCAGCAGGCCGAGATTAGTATTGACAGTGGCGCAGCTTTAGAAAAGTTGGAAGCATTAACAAAGGTTACAAACGAATGAAACGCCAGAACTTTCTTCGAGATATCGTCGAACGAAAGCGCGCACATTTGGAAAGCTTGCAAGCGGATGCAACGACTGCACGTCTGCGTGCTCTTGCTTTTGCAGCTCGCGAAGGCAAGTGCCGCCACGCTTTGCGTGGCGCTTTGAATGCCGGCAAGAGCGTTAGTGTGATTGCCGAGATCAAACGAGCTTCGCCTTCCAAAGGGGAAATCCGCCAATGCGTCGTGCCCGAAGAAATGGCGCGCGCTTACTTTCGCGGCGGTGCGGTAGCCGTCTCAGTTCTGACTGAGGAAGAGTACTTTGGCGGATCACTCGATGACCTTCGCGCCGTTCGCCAGGCGGTGAATCTTCCAGTTCTCCGGAAGGATTTCATCATTAACGAATTCCAACTCTACGAAACAGCTGAAGCCGGCGCGGATGCCCTGCTCCTAATCGCGGCAATCTTGAGCGATGAGCAACTCTCCCGCTTTCGCCGAATCACGGAAGAAGAACTTGGGATGTATGCGCTGGTTGAAGTCCATTCGAGCGAGGAGCTGCGGCGCGCCCAGCAGTCTGGCGCGACCCTCATAGGCGTCAACAATCGGAACTTGGAAACATTTGAAGTTTCCCTCGACGTCTCGATGAACCTGGCGCGCGAAGCTCAGGAGAGAGCGATTCTCATCAGCGAAAGCGGATTGAGTTCAGGTGAAGATATTAGAAAGCTGCAGGAGTACGGATACAAAGGCTTTCTGATTGGCGAGGCGCTCATGCGCGCAACGAATCCGGCAGCCGCCTTGCAGATTCTCCTTCACGATGCAGGCCGCGACCAAATCGTGCGAGTTAAGATTTGCGGCATCACGAACATGGAAGACGCCCGAATGTCTGTTGATGCCGGAGCTGACATGTTGGGATTTAACTTTTACCCGCAGAGCCTGCGTTATATCGAGCCAGAAAACGCTCGGCGGATAATCGAACGCCTTGCTGCCAAAGTGCAGAGCTTGGGCGTGTTCGTGGACGAGGAGAGTCCACAACGAGTCGCGGATATTGCCGACATGGCTAGCATCGATGTCATCCAGTTACACGGAGACGAATCGCCCACCTACTGCCAAAGACTCAAAGAACGACGAGTTATCAAAGCCATAAGAGTTAACAACGACTTCTCGCCCATGCGGGTCGCCGGTTATCAAACCGAGGCGATTCTGCTCGACACCTTTAGCGCCGCAGCGCGGGGAGGAACTGGTGAATCCTTCGACTGGGAGATTGCCAAACAAGTCCGTCAGCTTGTTCCGCGATTCTTTCTCGCAGGTGGACTTACGCCCAACAACGTAGCGAGGGCGATCGCTACAGTGAGCCCTTACGCAGTTGACGCCTGCAGCTCGTTGGAATGCTCACCCGGTAAGAAAGATGAGAGGCGAGTACGTGAATTCATCGCTGCGGCGAGGAGCGCAGCTGAAGAAAACCAGGGGGCGTTAAGGGCCACGTCATGAACACTAAACAAGCACAACCTGATGAGCGAGGCCAGTGGTGTCAATATGGCGGACGTTATGTCCCGGAGACTCTGATGGCGCCGCTCGAGCAACTAACGCAGTCGTACAAGGAAGCGAGTGACGATCCGGCGTTTCAAGCGGAACTGGATCGATTGCTTGCCGACTATTCGGGACGCCCCACACCTCTCTTTTTCGCTGCACGACTAACCGCCGCTGCGGGCGGTGCTCGCATCTATCTGAAGCGCGAAGACCTCTCACACACCGGCTCACACAAAATTAACAACTCACTTGGCCAGGCTTTGCTGGCTCGACGAATGGGGAAGCAGCGCGTTATCGCAGAGACGGGCGCAGGCCAGCACGGTGTTGCCGTGGCGACTGTTTGCGCGCTTTTCGGATTGAAGTGTGCTGTCTATATGGGCAGCGAAGACATGCGTCGCCAGGCGCTCAATGTCTTTCGCATGCAGCTGCTCGGGGCCGAAGTGAAATCGGTTGACACCGGCTCGCGAACTCTAAAGGACGCGATCAATGAGGCTCTACGCGATTGGGTGACGAACGTCGCCGACACCTATTACCTGCTCGGCAGCGCACTTGGGCCGCACCCTTATCCAGTCATGGTGCGAAATTTTCAAAGCGTCATCGGGCGCGAAGCAAGAAGACAAATCCTCGAAGTTGAGCGTCGCTTGCCCGATGCGCTCATCGCCTGTGTTGGCGGCGGCTCGAATTCCATCGGCTTGTTCCATCCATTTCTGAAGGATAACGCGGTGAAGATGTTTGGTGTCGAGGCTGGGGGATCGAGTGACGATCTGGGACAACACGCTGCGCGTTTTGGATCGAACGGAGGACGCCCTGGAGTTTTACATGGAACGATGAGCTATGTGCTCCAGACCAACGACGGGCAGATTGCTGAAACGCATTCCATCTCAGCTGGCCTCGACTACCCAGCGATTGGTCCCGAGCATGCTCACCTGCACGACACAGGACGTGCAACGTATCTCGCCGTCTCGGACGCCGAAGCCCTGAAGGCGTTTCACACACTTTCGGAATTGGAAGGCATTGTTCCGGCGCTCGAATCTGCGCACGCGGTGGCGCAAGCCCTAAACATTGCCGCCACGATGAAACGCGATCAAGTCATCGTGGTCAACCTTTCCGGACGCGGCGATAAAGATGTCGGCACGGTCGCGGAGGCGTTGGAGCGCGAGGGCCCATGACTCGAATCACTAAAACTTTTGCGCAACTTCGCCAGGAAGGCAGGCGTGCACTGATCCCGTTTATTACGGCAGGCGACCCAGACCTAAACACGACCCGTTCGCTTCTCATTGAACTCGCAAGGGCGGGAGCAGATGTGATCGAGTTGGGACTTCCCTTTAGCGATCCGATTGCTGATGGGCCCGTAATTCAGCGCGCATCAATGCGCGCCCTGCGGAATGGCAGTGACGTCTCGAAGGTCTTGAAAGTCGTCAGCGAAGTTAGGTCGAAGATCGATGTGCCGATCGTTCTGTTTAGTTATTTCAATCCGCTCCTGCAATTTGGACTGAAACGTTTGGCTGATAAAGCTGGACGCGCCGGCGTCGATGGTGTCCTCATCACCGATCTCGGACCCGAAGCGTCTCGCGAGTTTTCGAGTGAACTGCAGAGGAACAACCTCGATCAGATATTCCTCGTCGCACCTACTTCAACCAACGAGCGGCTCCGTTTGATTGCGGAGAGTGGTAGTGGATTCATCTACGCCGTCTCGCGGACAGGTGTAACCGGTCAGCAGTCCGAAGTTGGCGCGGAGGCGGAGAGGCTTGTGATGCGGGTACGCGAAGTAAGTGATTTACCTGTTGCCGTCGGTTTCGGAATCTCGAATTGTGAACAGGTGCACGAAGTCTGGCGATACGCCGATGCTGCAGTAGTCGGTTCCGCTGTAGTTGCTGAGATAGAAAGGCTGAACGGCTTACCTGATTTGGTTAGTGAAGTTGGAAACTTTGTGCGGTTGTTAGGGAGAGCACGAACCTCCCGCAATTTCACGAGGGCGACAACATCATAGAAGGGGTAGAACCTATGCTTATCGTAATGAAGACAGATGCGACTGCGAGGGAAATCGAGCACGTCGCCACCACTATCAACGCCGCCGGCTTGCGTGCGCATGTGTTGCCCGGAGCACAACGCACTGCTATTGGCATCACGGGCAACGACGCCCCGATCAATGTCGCTCTGTTTGAGAGTCTGCCAGGCGTAGCAGAAGCGATTCGGGTTACTAAGCCCTACAAACTCATTACCCGCGACATTCGCGAAGAGCAGACCGTCGTCAAAGTCGGAGATGCGTCTATTGGGGGTGAAGAACTCGCGATCATTGCGGGTCCTTGCGCAGTCGAAAGCCGCACCCAGACTTTTGCGATCGCAGATGCTGTCAGTCGCAGTGGCGCCCGTTTTTTCCGTGGCGGCGCATTCAAGCCGCGCTCGTCTCCTTATGCATTTCAGGGTCTGGGTGAGGAAGGCCTAAGTATTTTGGCTGAGGTTCGGGAAGCATATGGTCTGAAAATTGTCACCGAAGCGCTCGACGAGAATGGCGTGGATCTGGTTGAGCGATACGGCGACATGATTCAAATCGGGGCGCGAAACATGCAGAACTTTTCCTTGCTGCGACGCGCCGGAAGATCCCATCTGCCCGTGCTATTGAAACGCGGGATGGCCGCTACGCTCGAGGAGTGGTTGCTTGCCGCCGAGTACATCATGGCTGAAGGTAACTATCAGATCGTTTTGTGTGAACGCGGCGTGCGCACATTTGCGCAGCACACTCGTAACACACTCGACTTCGCTGCGATCCCTGCTGTGCGGCGGATCTCGCATCTGCCAATTCTCATCGATCCGTCCCACGGCACCGGCAAGAACTATATGGTCGCCGCCATGGCCCGCGCGGGCGTTGCGGCGGGAGCAGATGGCTTATTGATCGAAGCTCACGATCAGCCTGAACACGCATTGTGTGATAGCGCTCAAGCCTTGAGATTGGAACAGTATGAGCGCCTCGTGATTGAGGTACTGGCACTTCACAACGTAATGTTGGATTTGACGCCAGTCGCAGTGGAATAGTCCACGAGCAAGGTTTTGAAATGACAAACGAACCACGATTACCGCTCAGCGACCACGGTGACATGCGCCCGTTGGTGGAACTTTCTCCAGACCACCCTGGTTTTCGTGATCGCGAATATCGCGCCCGCCGTAACGCGATCGCGAATATCGCCGCCGGATACGAGTCGGGGATGGAGATTCCCGATGCGCCTTACACAGCCGAAGAACATCTCCTTTGGCAAGACATAAGAAACGCACTCCAACCGGTCCATCAACAACATGCGTGTGCCGAATATCTCGACTGCATCAGAAAATTGGACTTGCCCTTGGAGCGTTTGCCGCAACTTCGAGAGGTCTCAGAAAAAGTAGAAAGGCTTAGTGGATTTCGTCTCGAGCCAGTTGGTGGACTGGTCGAGCCACGGGTCTTTCTTGAAGCACTGGCAAACGGAGTCTTCCTTTGCACTCAATACATCCGACATCACTCCACGCCGCACTACACACCTGAGCCCGACGTCGTTCACGAACTACTCGGACACGCGGTCACCCTTGCAAGTCCGCGCTTCGCTGAACTGAATCGTCTTGTCGGCGAAGCGGTCAAACGGACAGAGTCAGCGGATGGCCTTGAACAGTTGGCGAGAGTGTATTGGTTTACGATTGAGTTTGGCGTTTTGAGAGAGCGCGGTGAGGTTAAGGCTTATGGCACCGGGTTGCTATCTTCCGCGGGCGAGATGGAAGAGATGAGCAAGGCTGAGTTGCGGACATTCGATTTGGAAATGGCTTCGAGTGAGGTGTATGACCCAACGCGATATCAGCCGGTACTGTTCGTAGCCGATTCGTTTGAACAGATGCAGAGGGACTTGAGCGACTTTCTCCTGCGCTGGCGTTGAAATCCTTCTTCGCTTTAGCGGCTGGTTCACGATCAATAAAAACCAATTTGATATGCGTACCAAAGTCCGAAGACGATGCTTAAGCTTCCGGCCGCAGTTTGCAGTCCATAGCTCAACCGTGTGAGGCGGCGCCCGCTGAAAGCGAAAGGCAAACCTATTAAACCCGACATCAACAGCATGCCACTCGTAGAACCGATTCCGAAAACGCCGAGATAAATTAGACCTACCCATACCGATCGAATCTGAGTCAGGACAAGCAACGTCAATGCTGCCGAACCTGCCAGACCGTGCATCGCGCCAACCAGAATGGGCTTGACTCCGATTCCCGAAATCGCGTGAGAGTGTGCAGTGGGCGCTGGAACCGCTGCGTGTTCGGTTCCACGCTCATGAAAGTGAATATGGACGTGCGACTGGCCATCATGACTGTGGCGATGAAGGTGGACATCTGCGCGTTTGCGCAACACTCTCATGATCGCCAAGACGCCAAGTCCAATGATCATCAGCGCCACTCCAAACTCAAGCCAGCGCGCGACCGGCAAAGGAATGGCAATACGAAAAACCAGCACGAGGATGCCGACAATTATCAGCGACGCCGTGTGACCTGCCCCCCAGAGACCGCCAACCAAGGCTGACCGCCAAACGCTGCGTTGCTCGCTCACAATAGTCGAGACTGCAACTACGTGATCCACTTCTGTAGCATGCTTGAGTCCGAACACCAGACCCAGGCCCAGGAGAGCTAAAACACTAACTGAGGTGAAGGATGTTTCCATTAGAGTTGAAATCTAACATACCGGCAACAGATGTGCTCAGGTCGCACGCTCCGCGACAGCAGCCACTCCCCGTTTTCTTAGAAGAACCAGCGACACAACGAGGGCAACGATCAGGAACGTCAGAACTGCGAGTTCGATGATCAGGTGCTGAAATACAATCTCAGTCTGATCGCGAACCTGGGCAAACTCGGCGGTTAGGACAAGGACCCTGCGAATCGCCGCAATTAAACCGACAAGGAGAAACGGTTCCGGAATGAGACCGTGTTCTCGAAAAGAAACCTGGACGGTGTAAAGGAGCTCTACCACCAACAGAATCAATAGCAGTCGATCCAGGAGTGGCACGATGTTGGCGGTCAAAGATCTTGCCAGCAGGTTCTGAACGAAACTGATTCCGCTGCTGACCAGCAGTGCAATCGAGCTTCCAGCAAGTAGAACTCCGAGTCCGACGTAAACTATGTCTTCCACCGCCGTGAAAGCCCTTGCGGTCAATTCGCGATTTGGCTGCGTTGTTTCCTTTGACGGCACGGCAATCTCAGTGTATTCCGACCAAGGGCCTGCCTAACAAATTCTCGGTAATTGTTCGCCCACTAGCATGTCCACAATGCGCGTTCCGCCAAATCCTGTAAGCATCGCGACAATACCCTGCGGTTCGCTCTTCACCTCTCCAATAATGCAGGCAGCTTCGCCGTAGCGGGTCTGGCGCATACGACCCACCAGGCGCTCCGCAATCTCAGGAGCCACGATCGCGATTAGTTTTCCCTCGTTGGCAACATACAGAGGATCGAGACCGAGAATTTCGCAGGCACCCTTTGCCTCTTCGCGGACCGGAATCAGTGCTTCGTCGATCTCGATGCACACTTCCGAACTCAAGCTGATTTCATTGAGCGTAGTCGCTGCGCCACCACGCGTAGGATCGCGCATGCAATGGATCGCGTCTGGAGCTCCAGCCTCAGTTGCTTCTTCGAGCATTGCCTGAACCAGCCCGTTCAGCGGGGCGGTATCGCTTTCGATGTCCGTCTCGAGTTCGAGTTCACCGCGCGCAATCATAATCGTCGTGCCATGATCGCCGAGGGTGCCGCTAAGGATTACTTTGTCCCCCACGCGCGCCGCCGAAGCCGACAGCTGGAGCGGTTGTTCAATCACACCGACGCCCGACGTGTTGATAAAGATCTTGTCTGCACTTCCCTTCTGTACGACTTTCGTATCTCCAGTAACTACAGCGACTCCTGCTTCAGCGGCAGCATCTCGCATCGATGCGAGGATGCGCTTGAGATCTTCAATGGGAAATCCTTCCTCAAGAATAAAACCTGCTGAGAGATACAGTGGGCGGGCGCCGCTCATTGCCAGATCGTTGACTGTGCCGTTGACCGCGAGGTCGCC
>Ga0157380_10002415_pt1 | contig 12577 bp, 17 predicted proteins | sample S35metaG_FD_119757 | JGI IMG/M metagenome (GOLD analysis project Ga0157380, IMG submission 119757) | Switchgrass rhizosphere microbial communities from Kellogg Biological Station, Michigan, USA - S3-5 metaG | ecosystem: Host-associated > Plants > Roots > Rhizosphere > Soil | place: USA...
AGGCCGGGGCCGAACAACCCCGTGGGCGTCCTCTGGATGGGCCTTTCGAAGAAGCACTACGGCATCCACGGCACGCCCGAGCCTTCGCGCGTGGGGCATCGAGAGACCAATGGTTGCGTCCACCTCACCAACTGGGATGCGAAGCGGCTGTCCGCGATCGCATCGGCCGGCACCTCGGTGGACGTGCAGGACTGAAGGTGAGCCGCCGGCGCAACGCGGGAATTGCCGCTGCGATGCTGGTTGCCGTGGGGATCGTTGCCGGTTTCGCGTCCACGAACGACGGCCTCGCCTCGAAGCAGCTCACCTTCCCGCTGCCCGAGAATCGCAGGGACGGACTGCGCAACTCGTTCAACGAGAAGCGCGGCGCGAACAGCCACGCGGCCGTGGACATCATGGCGCCGCGCGGGACACCGGTTTACGCGGTGGAAGACGGGCGCGTCGCCAAGCTCTTCAAGAGCGTGGCCGGCGGCAAGACCATCTACCAGTTCGACCCCTCGGGAAAGTTCGCCTACTACTACGCGCACCTGGATCGCTACGCGGAGGGGCTCACCGAAGGCAAGGCGCTCAGGCGCGGCGAGACCATCGGCTATGTGGGGAGCACCGGTAACGCAGCGCCGGATGCGCCGCACCTTCACTTCGCGATCTTCCGGCTAGGTCCCAAGCGCGAGTGGTGGAAGGGCGAGGCGATCGATCCCTACCCTTACCTGACTATCCCGTTGCCCTCATCGGGATGATGCGGCAGCCGCGCGCCCTGCGCGCCGAAGCGGCCCCTCATTTCATCGAGTGCAAGCCGATCATGTTGCCCTCGGTGTCGTACACGAGGGAGATGAAGCCGTACTGGCCGATGCTCATCTTCTTGCGGTGGATCTTGCCGCCGAGCTTCGGGACCTTCGCTTCGAGTGGCGCGCAGTCCCCGCACATGAAGTAGACCAGCGTGCCGAGCCCGCCAGAGGGCGCGTCCTTCATCTTCACCAGCGCGCCGGGTGTGCCGTATGAATTCTGGTCGCCCGGGAACGACCACATCTCGAGCTCGCCGGCGGGAGAGTCGAGCTTGTCCAGCTTCGCGTCGAAGAGCGCTTCGTAGAATTTCCGCGCGCGCCCCATGTCCTGCACGTAGATCTCGAACCAGCCTACGGGATTGCCTTTCATGGTCCCTCCCTCCTCGCACCGGTGAGCTTCCACATCCAGACACTAAGCCCGCCCAGGATGACGAGGGCCAGGACGCTCGGCCACAGCGGAATCTGGTGGCTGGCGACGACGACCTCCGGTCGTATCAACAGCCGCGCCAATTGCACCAGGGCCATGAGGGCGAACACTGCGCTTGCGACCCGCAATCCGGTGATCTGGGAGCTCATGAGCTACCTCCTTTGCCCTCGGTCGAGGGTTTGACCAATTCTCCCTGCGCCTCCGGGATGACCCGGGCGCCGACGCGCAGTTCCCGGGCACCATTCCTCGCCCAGCGGCGCAGCAGCCAGATGACGATAACTGCGGACAGCAGCGCTGAAATCGCGAGGACGATGGGCGACAGGTTACCCGGAGTCAGCAGCACACCGGCTGTTATCAGGGGTAGAGGCACCAACAGGGTCGCGACCAGGCGGCCTCGGACGTAGCCCTGGGCGCCGGCACACAGAAGGGCGATGCCGGCAGGCAGGGCCAGGAGAAACGCGGCTACCTTGAGCCATCCGCTCGCGGGCCAGCCCATCCAACGGTTGTCGCTGAGCAGGAGCATCGGAACGAGCACCCATGCAATGCAGCCGACGATGTATATCGGCACGCCAGCAACGGTCGAGAGAACTTTCACTGGAGACTTAGCGTGTGCCTGCGGCTTGCCTGAGGAGCGCTGCGAAGGCTCGCTCGTCGATCTCGGACGCGGCGTGGACCTTTGTATGCCGAACGTACTTCCCCGCGCCCTCGAGCAAGCCCTTCGGATCCTTCAGGGAAGCTCCGTTGAAGAAACCGAACTGGACATAGCCCTTCGCGGAATAGAGGTACGCCACGGGCCGTTTATCGTCGACCCAGCATCCGTTGCCCCATTTCACCGCTTCGCTGAGCCGTGGCGCGATTCGTTTCACGAAGCGCCGCAACGCCCGGATGATCGATTGGTTCTTCGGATTCTGGTCCCTCAGGTAGTCATCGAAGCTCGCATAGGCCTTCATTTTCATTTTTTGCTCCCGATGTGGTTCATGGCGAGCGAGGCCAGGTCCTCCGCCTTCTCGTAAAACTCCTGGTCGAGGCGCGCAAGTCCCTTCTCGCCAGGATCTTTCAATGCTGCCGCCAACCACCGGGCCGAGCGCTTGGCTCCGATGGCGGAGAGGCACGCGAGTGCTTCACGCGCACGCGCGTCCCCCTTGTTGCCGAGGTACTGTCCGAAGCCGCCGTTGTTCACATCGGCCTCGAATTCACCGATGAGCTGCACGAGGCGGTCGTCCACGCCCAGCTTGCCGGTGCGCGATGCCAGGCGTTGGTATCGTCGGTAGAACGCGGCCTGGAGCTTCGCCGCCTTCTTTTGTGCGGCGCTGCCCCAGGGATGCCCCACGCGGTACGAAACCGCGGCAATCACCGGCGTGTCGCCACCCGTGAACCAGATCTCGAGCACCCGCGGTGAAGGTAGCGGTACCCTCCACATGCACGGCAGGGCCTCGAGTCTCTCGAGCGCGTATCCATCCGCGACGAGAGACTCCATCTGTTTCTCGCCCTCTTACGCCCGCCCCTCTTCAATGCGTCCATCAGGAGGACCTCGATTGGGCGCTGTGCTTGCTCCGCTGCCGGTGTTCCCGGCGCCTGTGCGAGTAGCGATTCGACCAGCACCGGCAAGGACTTTGATTTGGCTCTCATGCCTCGGTTGCCCGGATTCTGCTAGCTTGACCTGTCCTCGAACCAAGCACTTTGCACCACTCCATCCTTGTGGACGACGATGCACGCGTAGTAGCCAATTCCGGGTTTTGCGAACGCGACCGTATAGTCCCCCGACATGTTCTTCGTCTGCTTAACGTAGGTCCCGAGGCGCAGGTACTCGCGGTCAAACCACTCGCTATCGACCTTTCCGGCCGCGCCGCCGGTACGCAGCTTGTAAGTCGTTTTCGCGGCCTCATCCAGGAAACTCCTGAGCGCGCTCCCCGCTTTGGCGGTGCCGCACAGGGATTGCAGTGCGCTTCGCTGGCTGGCCTCGTTGTACATGCAGTGCCCGAGTGCGAATACCGGTATGGCAGCGACGGTGTATGCGATGACCTTGGAGACCTTGCCCATGCTGCTTGTCCTCAGTCGATTCGCGAGACGACGAGCGTGAACACGATCCCCGCGACGAACAGAGTGCCGAAGATCTCCTTGTTGTACCGGGCGAGCCAGAGGGGCAGGTAGATGTCGAAGTTGTCGTGCCTGTCCTCGGTGTAGCGCGCCGCCACGGCGGTAAGCGGGCATTTCCACCCGTTCGCGATCAGGACAAGCACCTCGAAGGAAACCAGGGCAATGAGGATCCAGGCAGCAGGGAAATCCCTGTGCCACGCCACCACGGGGAGTGCCACGATGCATCCCGCGAACAGCGCCCATGCCAGGGTGTGAACGACTTTCACGGCACGCAACGCGTTGGCTGCGGAAACCTGGTGAGTTGCAGGCATTGCAACTAGTTCCAGCGTCGCAGGACCGGTGCCGCACCGTGAATGCCGCCCACGCCGAAACGCCCGCCGCCCAGCAACGCCACGGCGAGCGCCCCCGCGAAGTAGAGCCACTGCACCTCGAGGAACAGCCCGCCGTGGTCGGTCATCACGAAGAGCTCGTGCGGATGTCCGATGACCAGCGCCACGAACATGTTCGCGGCAAGCAGCAGCGCCGCGGGGCGGGTCCACAGGCCCACGATCATGAGCGACGGCGCCAGGACTTCACCCACATAGACGAGGTAGCCAATCGGAGCGGGAAGGTTCGCGCGCGCGAGCGACGTAGCCACATCGCCCAGCCCGTAGCGGAGCTTCGCGATGCCGTGGAGCAGGATGAGGATTCCGACGGAGAGACGGAGCGTCAGTTTTCCGAAGTCGGCGGCCGTCTCTGCCTGGATTCCCGTCTTCACGGGAATGACGCTATCGGTACTTTACGGTGCAGCCGTAGGGGGTCGTGCTGGCGGTCGACACCGCCTTGCCGGCCTTGAGCTCGTCGAGTGCCACGGCGACGTAGTTCGTCGCTTTCTTCACGTCGTCGACGTCGGAGGAGCGGATGCTGTCGATGGCGCCGTTGTAGACCACCTTGCCGGTGCCGTCGATGATGAACATGTGCGGAGTGGTCTTCGCGCCGTAGGCCATGCCGACCTTGCCGGGCTCGTCCACGAGGTAGCGTGCGGGCGCGGCGCCGAAATCCTTGAGCTGCTTCGAGATCTTCGTGGGCTCGGTCCAGTCCCACGCGCTCTTGTTGGTCGAGTTGACCGCGAGCCATACGACGTCGGCTCCGTACTTCTTCTGCAGCGCCTGCATGTTGCCGCTCTTGTAGTGCTTCTGCACGAACGGGCAGCCGAAGTTGGTCCACTCGAGGACCACCGTCTTTCCCTTGTAGTCCTCGAGCTTGGCAGGCTTGCCGTCGAGGTCGGTCACGGTGAAGTTTGGCGCGGGCTTGCCGACGGAGGCATTGGCGAAAGCCGCGGCGCTGAACGCGCTGGCGATTGCGAGGGCGAGGAGGCGGGTCATTTGAAGGTCCTGTCAGCGGGGGTGATGGCGGCGGTCGCGGACTTGGCGGGTTGCACCTGGGCCAGTTCCGCGATCACCAGGGTGGGGGTGAGCACTTCGGGTAGCAGGCGGGGAGCGCTCTCCCCCGGAATATAGAGCGCGTAGACGGGCACTGCGTTCCGTCCGAGCGCGGAGAGGGCCGCGGTAATGCGGGGGTCCTGGCGCGTCCAGTCCGCGCGCAGCGGCACCACGCCGCGCACGCCGAACTCGCGCACCACGGCGTCATTGTGGAGCGCGATGCGCTTGTTCACCTGGCAAGTCACGCACCACGCGGCGGTGAAGTCCACGAACACGGCTTTTCCCTGTGCGTTGAGCTGGGCGACTCGTTCGGGCGACCACTCCTCCCATTGAAGCTCGCCCGCGCGCGCGGTCGGAATTCCCGGCGCCGGCGCGTCGAGCGTGCCGGGCCAGGCGACGACGAGGCCGGTGCCCGTCAGGATCGCGGCCACGGCGGCGCGCCACGGCTTCTCCGCGTGCTCCCAGCGGCCGAACATCCACGCGCCCATCGCGACCAGCACCAGTCCCGCGAGCAGCGCGAGCACGGCATCGTTGCCGGCCTGGGCACCGAGCACCCATGCGAGCCAGGCGACGGTTGCATAAAGAGGGAATGCGAGGACCTGCTTGAAGGTCTCCATCCACGGGCCCGGCCGCGGCAGGCGCCGCATCAGCGCCGGGAAGTGCGAAAGCGCCAGCACCGGCAGCGCCATGCCGATGCCGAGCATGGCGAAGACCGCGAGCGCGAGCGCCGCGTCCTGCGTGAGCGTGAAGCCCACGGCGGCTCCCATGAAGGGGGCGGTGCACGGCGTGGCGACGACGGAGGCGACCACGCCCGAGAGGAAAGCGTCCGCGTAGCGCCCGCGCGCCGAGAGCTTCGCGGTCATCGACTGCGCGAAGGCACCCCACTCGAACACGCCTGAGAGGTTCAGGGCCAGCACGAAGAAGAGCGCGGCGAGAAGCATGACCACGCCGGGCGACTGCAGCTGGAAGCCCCAGCCGAGCTGCGCGCCACCCGCGCGCAGCGCAAGCATGATGCCGGCGAGGAGCAGGAACGAGATCACCGTGCCGGCGAAGAATGCCCAGCCCTGGATGCGCAGCGCCCGCGCCTCGCCGTGCGCGTGCTGCACGAAGCCCAGCACCTTGATGCCGAGCACCGGGAAGACGCACGGCATGAGGTTGAGCAGCATGCCGCCCACGAGCGCGAAGAAGAGCGCCGCGGCGGTGCTGGTGGCGACGCCTCCGCCCGACGACTTGGTGGTGCCGGCCGCCGCGGGCGCGATCGAGCCGCTGACCGGCGCCTCGACCTGGATCGCCTTGCGCGCGATCCCGGGCCAACCGTCGTCGGAGACGGCCACCCCCTTCACCACGGTGACACCGGTGGGCGGCGGGTCGGCGAGCTTCATCTCGATGCGCGCCGCATTGCCCTCGCGCGTGAGCTTCGGGGGCGCCGCGGGCTCGACCACCTGCTCGCGCTCGGGGAAGAACGTGATCGCCTTCGGCGCCGTGGCACCCGCGGGCGGCAGCATGCGCACGACGAGCTTGCCGCCCTGCAGCGCCGACTCGAACTTCCAGCCGGGCGCTTCCGCCGGCAGCGTGGCGCGCGTGCGCTCGAAGTGGGAGATGTAACGCGGATTCACCGCGGGCTCGCCCGTTCCCACGACGAGGTCGAGGTCGAGCTCGCCCTTCTCAGGAATGCAGATGTCCTTGCACACCAGCCACTCGGCCTTCGCCTTCACGGGGTAGGTGCCGGGCTTGGCCGAGGCGGGTGGCGTGATGTCGGTAAGCAGCACCACCTCGTCCTCGTAGCCGTAGTTCATGAGCGGCCCGACGGGGAGCGGCTTCGGGTACGGCCACTGGATCTCGCCCGCCTTCCAGCCCTGGGGAAGTTCCCACTTGATGCGCGTGGGCAGCCCCGAGTCACCGGGGTTCTTCCAGTAGGTGTGCCAGTGCTCGGTCATGCGAAGCCTCAGGCCCACCGGCGCGGGCTCGCCAGGACGCACCGAGGTGCGTTCGGCGGTGAGGTCGGCCTGGACGTGCTCGGTCTTGACCACCGGGGCGGCGGCCGCGGAACCCGTCGCGAGGAGGAGCAACGCCGCCAGGGCGGTACACTTCCGCCCCATGCTCTGGGTCAAGTCGGCACACATCATTTTCGTCATTTCCTGGTTCGCGGGGCTATTTTATCTCCCGCGGCTGTTCGTCTATCACGCCCAGGCTGAAGATGCCCCCTCGCGGGAGCGTTTCAAGGTGATGGAGCGCAAGCTCTACCGGGGCATCATGACCCCCTCCATGGTGCTTACGATCGTGACGGGCGCCTGGATCTGGCTGGGATATGGCGTTACGGGGGGCTGGTTGCATGCCAAGCTAGCATGCGTGGCGCTCCTCGTCGGTTACCACTTGTGGATGCGGTCGCTCCTCGGGCGCTTCGCCCGCGACGAGAACCGCCACACGCACGTCTTCTACCGCTGGGTGAACGAGCTGCCCCTGGTGCTTCTCGTCGCGATCGTGATCCTCGTGGTCGTGAAGCCGTTCTAGATGGCCGCTTCCGCGCCCCGCATCCTGGTCAAGCAGGACAACGCCACGCACGAGTTCTTCGCGCCGTGCCCGCGGGGGCTCGCGCCCGCGCTCGCCGAGGAGCTGGCGACGCTCGGCGCCCAGCATCCGAAGCCGGTGGAGGCGGGCGTGGGCTTCTCGGGGCCTTTCGACCTCATCTACACGACCAACCTGCATTCGCGCATCGCGAGCCGCATCCTCTGGCGCGTGTCGCAGTTTCCCTATCGCAAGGAAGACGACGTCTACCAGGGCGCGTCGGTCGTCAAGTGGCACTCGTACTTCAACGCCGACCGCACCTTCAAGATCGAGACCAACGCGCAGCGCAGCCCCGTGAAGAGCCTCGACTTCATCACGCTGCGGGTGAAGGACGCCATCGCCGACCAGTTCCGCGCCGCGATGGGCAAGCGACCGTCGGTCGCCTCGCGCGAGCCCGACGTCCGCATCCACGTGTTCCTCGACGAGAAGCTCTGCACGCTCTACGTCGACACCAGCGGCGAGTCGCTCTTCAAGCGCGGACGGCGCGACCACGTGGGCGAGGCGCCGCTCAAGAAGAACCTCGCGGCGGGAATCCTCAAGCTCGCGGGATGGACGCCGGGCACCCCACTCCTCGATCCCATGTGCGGCGCGGGGACCTTCCTCTCCGAGGCGGCCGAGATCTCGCTCGGGCGCGCGGCCGGGCGCAGCCGCGACTTCGCCTTCGAGAAGCTCGCGCGCTTCAACGAGGCCACCTGGGACCGCGCCCGCGCCAACGCGAAGAAGTCCGAGCGCGCTCTCGAGCCGCTGCCGATCTTCGGCTCCGATCTCTACGGCCGGTCGCTGGGGCATGCGGCGATGAACCTGCGCGAGTCGGGCCTCGAGGAGGCCGTGAGCCTGAAGCAGGTGAACCTGCTCGAGCTTTCGGCTCCTGCCGACGCGGGAATGATCGTCACCAACCCGCCGTATGGCGTACGGCTGGGCGATAAGGAGCAACTCGCCGAGTTCTATCCGAAGCTGGGCGATGCGCTCAAGCAGAGGTTCTCGGGCTGGACGGCGTTCATCTTCTCGGGTGATACGGAGCTTCCCAAGTTGATCCGCCTCAAGCCCTCGCGCAAGACGGTGCTCTACAACGGCGCGCTCGAGTGCCGCCTGTACGAGTACCGCATGGTGGCCGGCGGCAACCGCAAGCCGTGACCGGCGAGACGCTGCTGCGGTTGGCCCTCGTGCCGGCCGCCGTGTGGCTCGCGAGCCTCGCGGCGCGCCGCTGGGGACACGCGGTGTCGGGATACCTCGGCGGGATGCCGCTCATCGGCGGCCCGATCACGCTCTTCCTCGCGCTCGACCTGGGCTCGGCATTCGCGGCGAAATCGGCGCTCTTCACGCTCGCCGCGGTGGTGGGGCAGGGCGCGCATCTCATGACGCTCACGTGGGTCGGGCAGCGCCGCGGCTGGGCGGCGGCGCTCGCGGGCGGATGGGCGGGATTCCTCGCCGCCGCGCTGCTGGTGTCGCTGCTGCCGCTCACGCTGGCGCTCGCGGCCGCGCTGGCCGTGGGCAGTCTCGCCGCGGCGTGGCGATGGCTTCCGCGCGTGAGCGGCACCGTGCCGCCGCCGTCGATCCCGCCGATGGAGCTTCGCCTGCGCCTGCTCGCCGCATTCGCGCTCGCCGGACTCATCCTCTGGAGCGCGCCCGTCTTCGGGCCGGCGGTGAGCGGCATCCTCCTCTCGCTGCCGGTCACGGGCTCGATCATGCCGCCCTTCACGCTCGCCCTCTACGGGCCGCAGGCGCTGGTGCGCCTCACGCGCGGCTTCGTGGTCGGACTCACGGGCTTCAGCGCGTTCTTCCTCGTGGTGGCCGCAACACTCGTCCCGTTAGGCATCTCGCGCGCGTTCCTCCTCGCCGTGGTGGCCGCACTCGCCGCGGTGTACTGCACCAACCGTCTGGTTTCGCGTCGGCGCACGTAGGAGGGCACCGACAATGCCGCGGCGGGGGCCGACACCCCCTCGGGCTATCGCCTGATTTCGCAAGAACCCCTCCGAGTCCACGATGGGAAAGCTGGAATCCCCATTTCTTCAAGACACCAACGGAGGCTTCACATGAAACGTCTCATCGCAGCGATCCTCGGCGCGTCCTTCCTCCTCGCCGCTTGCAACACGATGGAAGGCTTCGGCCGCGACGTGCAGTCCGGCGGCAAGAAGATCGAGAGCGAAGCGGCCCGCCACTAAGCGAGCTGCGAATCACCGCGGCCCCATGGACGCATTCGACGACATCCGCGACCTGCTTCGCCGGGACCACGAGCTGGCCCTGGCGGACCTGGACGCGTTGCGCGCCGAGTCCGACGATTCGGGGTGCCGCGCTCGCCTGGAAAAGCTGCGCCGCGCGTGGGTGATCCACGCGCTCGCCGAGGAGACGGTGGTCTACCGCGCTTTGGAAGGTGCCCCGTCCTCCGACTCCTCGGCGCGCGCTGACGAACGGTTCGTCGAGCACGACCTGATCGACGGCCTGTTCGAGAAGCTCGCGCGCGGACGCCGCAGCTCCAGCGAGTGGAGCGCCCGGCTCGCGGTGGCACGCGACCTGGTCAAGCGCCACATCGAGACCGAGCACGAGGAGACCTTCGGGCGGCTCGCGCAGCGTTTCGCGAGCGACGAGCTGTGCGAGATGGGCAGGCAGTTCCTGCTCGCGCGCGACAAGCTCACCATGCTCGAGGAAGCGAAGAAAGCGGCCTAGGTTTCCAGCCGCGCCCGCTGCACCAATGCGGCGAGCTCCGCCGCAGTCGACTCCAGCGCGCCGAAGGCGCGCCCCCCCGAATTCCCGATGCGCGAGGACACGAACGCCTCGGCCGCCGCCGCGTCCGCATGGCGCCGCATGAGCGCGCCCTGGATCGCGAGGGCGAGGCTCTCGAGGATCCAGCGCGCCCGCGTCTCCGCCGTCGCCGGGTCGGCGAGGCACGCGCGTACGGCCCGCATGCGCTCATCCAGCTTGGCGTCACGGGCTTCCGCGACTTCCTTTTCCAACGCCGCGAATGCCTCGGGGGAGCGCGCGAGCGCCCGCAACGCGTCGAGGCAGATCACGTTGGCGCTGCCTTCCCAGATGCCATTCAGCGGCGCCTCGCGGAAGAGCCGCGCGAGCGCGCCTTCCTCGACGTAGCCGTTGCCCCCGAGGCACTCCATCGCCTCGACCGCCGTCGCGGTCATGCGCTTGCAGAGCCAGTACTTGGCGACCGGCGTGAGCGCGCGCTGCAGCTCGCGCTCGGCGGGATCGGATTTCGCGTGGTCGAACGCGCGCGCGAGCCGGAACGCGAGCAGCGTGGCCGCCTCCGCCTCGAGCGCGAGGTCGGCGAGCACGTTCGCCATCAGCGGATGCTCCACCAGACGCTTGCCGAAAGCCGATCGATGGTGCGCGTGGTGCAGCGCCTGGTTCAGCGCCGCGCGCATCATCGAAGCCACCGCCACCACGATGTCGAAGCGCGTGTGGTGCGCCATGTTGATGAGCGTGGCGATCCCGCGGCCGGGCTCGCCGACGGGCCACGCCGCCGTGTCGCGAAACTCGACCTCGGATGAGGCGTTGGAGCGGTTGCCCACCTTGTCCTTGAGCCGCTGCAGCAGGAAGGGGTTGCGCGTGCCGTCGGGAAGCGAGCGCGGGATGAAGAAGCAGCTCACGCCCTCCTCGCCGCGGGCGAGCGTGAAGAACCCGTCGCTCATCGGCGCGGAGCAGAACCATTTGTGGCCGGTGAGGCGCCAGGTTCCGCCGTCCCGCGTGGCCACGGTCTGCACCGCCCTCAGGTCCGAGCCGCCCTGCTTCTCGGTCATCGCCATGCCGATGGTGGCTCCGGCCTTCTGCGACACCGGCGCGGGCCGCGGGTCGTAGGCGTCGGCGAGCACGCGCGAGCGCCAGGTGCGCGCGAGATCGGGCGCCTGGTCGAACATCGGCACCGAGGCGAACGTCATCGTGACCGGGCACGAGGTGCCCTGCTCGAGCTGGTTCCACACGTAGAAGAGCGCGGCTCGGCCCGAGAAGCCGCCCGCCTCGCGCTTCCACGCCAGCGAGTGCAGTCCCGCCGAGAGCGCCCGGTTCATGAGCACGTGATACGACGGGTGGAACTCCACGGTGTCGATGCGTGCCCCGGTGCGGTCGTGGGTGTACAGCTCCGGCGTGTAGCGGTTGGCGAGCGTGGCATGGTGCTGCGCCTCGGGCGAGCCCACGTAGGTGCCGAGCGCGTGCGCGGCGTTGTCGATCCACTCGGCGCCGGCGCGCCGCACCGCCGCGCGCAGCCACGGGTCGGCGCCGTAGGCGTCGTAGCCGTCGAGCGGCGGGACCTGGTTCAGGACTTCGTGGGTTTCCTCGATCGCGGCGTTCATCGGGACTCTCCCCGGGCAGGCAGGCGATGCACCCACTCGACGAGGGCGTCGAGGGCGGGTTGCGCGGCGTTCGCATTCGGGTGGTTGACCATCATCGCCACCACCCAGCGCCGCCCGCGTGCGTCGAGCACGTAGCCGGCCATGCTCTGCACCCCGGTAAGCGTACCGCCCTTCAGGTGCGCCTGCCCACCGGCGCCGCTGCCGCGAAGCCTGAGCGTTCCGTCGACCGAGAGGATGGGCAGCGAGGCGACGAGCTCGGGCATCGATGGACTCGCCCACGCGGCGCGCAGCAGCGCGGCGAGGGTGCCTGCGGTGATGCGGTCGGTGCGCGACAGCCCCGAGCCGTTCTCGATCGAGAAGCCGGGTGCGGCAATCCGGCGTGCGGCGAGCCAATCGCGCACGATGCGCGCGCTCGCCTGGGCCTCGCCGCCGCTTCCCGCGCGCTCGGCCGAGAGGGCGAGGAACACGTGCCGCGCCATGACGTTGTTGGAGAACTTGTTCATGTCGCGCACGAGGGAGGCGAGCGGCTCGGACTCCTGGCGGTAGAAGAGCGCGGCCTCGGAAGGCACCGGCCCCGCCCGCACCTTGCCGCGCAACACGCCGCCCGACTCGCTCCACACCCAGCGCCACGCCGACTCGGCGAAGCGCGGCCCGTCGAAGAGCGCGAGCGGCCAGGTCCTCTCGCCGCACTCGGCGGGGAAGTTGCCCGAGAAGGTCGCGGTGGCGATGAGGCCGCTTTCGTCAAACTCGACCTTGATCGCACGGCGCCAGTCGCCGCACGGGCCCGGCACCACCGCGACGCGGCTCAGCACCTGAAGGTTCGGCAGGTCGGGCTCGGGGACGACGCGGGCGCTCGAGCCGTCGGGGACGACGGTGAAGTTCACCGCCTGGAAGTTCACCAGCCAGGCATCGGTGCCGACGTTGTAGGCGCGGCGCGGCTCGCTGTCGAAGCGTGCCGGATCGTGGGGGGCGGCGGCGAAGTAGCTGCGGTCG
>Ga0157380_10002419_pt1 | contig 12572 bp, 7 predicted proteins | sample S35metaG_FD_119757 | JGI IMG/M metagenome (GOLD analysis project Ga0157380, IMG submission 119757) | Switchgrass rhizosphere microbial communities from Kellogg Biological Station, Michigan, USA - S3-5 metaG | ecosystem: Host-associated > Plants > Roots > Rhizosphere > Soil | place: USA: Michigan...
CATTAAATATCAAGTTTACGCTTGGTGATATACTTCATAACGATCTGATTTACTATCAGGATGCAAACCATGATGGAAAATATACCGAAGCTGCGGCACCTTCAGGACCAAACGACAGATTGATGTATATCTACAATGCTGGTCTCACAGGTAACCTTGCGTTAACCTTAAACTTTTAAAAAAAACCGATACATAATTTCTTCTAATGCAAATTGATTTAGTGGATGTTTTCCACAACATTAAAGTTCAAACCAATTTATCTATGTTAAATCTAAAATACCTGGAAATGAAGAAAAATGTATTTACTACATTAACCTTTTTATGTATCCTCGGCACACAATTACTCCCTGCTCAATCTAATTTTAAATTGGACCAGGTGACGTTTGTGGGAGCCCTCTCTGGTCAACCTTCAGAAGACTGGACACTCGGATGGACCAACTTTGATCCGGAGAATACAAATTATCCTGATCCAACTGATCTCACCACGCTTAATGGAATGGATGCTTCCCTTCCTACACCGGGCGAGAAAAATATCACTAATACACTTACGCTTGATGCATCAAAAGTGTATGCGCTAAGTGGGTTGATCGTTGTCAGAAGTGGCGGAAAGCTTGTGATCCCCGCAGGTACGATCATACGTGCCTCTGCAGATCTCAATGCAAGTCCTAAAAATTATGGAACCATCGTCGTAGAACGTGGTGGAGATATTGAAATCTCAGGTGCATCAAATAATCCCGTCATCATTACCTCTGCAAAACCAGCTGGCCAACGCCATGTAGGTGACTTTGGAGGAATTTTAATTGCGGGACGTGGTGTTCATAACCTTTCTAATGCTCCAGATTATAATGTGCAGATGGAAGGTTTCAACAATATCAGTTTTGATGCCAGTCTCGCACGTTTTGGTGGAAATGATCCCGAAGATAATTCTGGAAGTATTTCTTATCTGCGTATCGAATTCCCTGGGGTTGCGTTTGAAATCAATAAGGAGATCAACGGACTTACTCTTGGAGCAGTAGGATCAGCTACTAAAATTGATCACGTCCAGATTTCATTTTCTGGTGATGATTCATTCGAATGGTTCGGTGGTTCTGTTAATAGCAAATACCTGATCGCATATAAAGGAACTGATGATGATTTCGATACTGACAATGGCTATTCAGGTCTGAGCCAGTTTGGTATTGCTGTGAAGGATTCAGCACATTATGATCCTACCTACAGCCTTCCTTCTGGTAGTTCAACCTCCGAAGGATTTGAAAGTGATAATGAAGCTTCAGGCACAGCAAACGTTAAACCTTATACCAATGCAGTGTTTTCCAATTTCACAATGGTTGGTCCTGTGCCTGTTGGTTCGAAGTATTCTCAAATGAATGCAACGACCAAAGCGGCTTTCCGTCGCGGAGCTCGTATCCGTCGTAACTCAAGTCTGCGTATCGTCAATAGTATTTTCATGGGTTACCGAAACTTCCTCATGATCGATGGCGATAGCTGCGTTCGCAACACCAACTATCCGGATGCACTTGATTTAGTTAATCCTGACACACCAGTTGATCAATTAACTAAAGAAATTTCATACGCTAACAATCTTATCGTTAATACATCTTCTGCATTTACAAGTACTACAGATACAACTGCCAATGGCCTTGTTGAAGTAACTCGTGCAGCAGGTTCCGAAGAAAAACTTGCCGCCATCAATGATTGGGTAAGACAAGATGGACCACTCGCGAATAATATCGATCCTGTTCCATTTACCAATGGTTCAGTGCTAGTCAATCCGGTAGCTTCTTCAAAATCTCCGAATTTCAACCCGGTTACTCCATCACCTGCATTGGCCGGACCTAATTTCGACGATAATCCTACGCTTGCAAACTTTGATCTCGAACCTACTTCATTTGTAGGTGCTCTTTCACCAGAAGCATCTGAAGACTGGACAAGAGGTTGGACCAACTTTGATCCGCAAAACACCGCATACCCGGATCCAACTGATCTGAATACACTGAATGGAATGAATCCAGGTCTTCCTGTTCCAGGTGAACTTTTGATCACATCAACTTTGACACTTGATGCTGCAAAAGTCTATGCACTTAGCGGCTTAATTGTAGTGAAGGATGGTGGAAAACTGGTTATACCAGCAGGAACCGTAATCCGCGCAACAGCGGATTTAAATGCTAATCCTAAAAACTATGGCACTATCGTCGTAGAACGTGGAGGTGATATTGAAATCGAAGGCTCAGAGACTGATCCAGTGGTGATAACTTCTTCTAAACCTACAGGACAACGCAATAGGGGAGATTTTGGTGGAGTATTGATTGCAGGATGTGCCATTCACAACCTCTCCAGTGAGCCGGACTATAATGTACAGATGGAAGGATTTAATAATGTAAGTTTTGATGCCAACCTGGCTAGGTTTGGTGGAAATGATCCGAATGACAATTCTGGTAGCATTTCTTATTTGCGAATTGAGTATGCGGGTGTTGCTTTTGAAACTAACAAAGAGATCAACGGTCTGACCCTTGGTGCCGTAGGTTCAGGAACAAACATAGATCACATCCAGGTTTCTTATTCTGGTGATGATTCATTCGAATGGTTTGGTGGATCTGTCAACAGCAAATATTTAATTGCTTTTAAAGGAACAGATGATGACTTTGATACTGACAACGGTTATGGAGGTATAAGCCAGTTTGGAATTGCTATTCGTGATTCAGCATTCTATGACCTGACCTATAGCCTTCCATCAGGAAGCTCTACATCGGAAGGTTTTGAAAGTGATAATGAAGCTTCCGGCACTGCAAATGTTAGACCTTATACAAATGCTGTTTTTTCAAACTTCACCATGGTAGGGCCAGTACCAGTAGGATCGAAATATTCAGAAATGAATTCCACTACGAAAGCTGCATTCCGCAGAGGAGCACGTATTCGTAGAAATTCTAGTCTGCGCATCGTCAACAGTATTTTTATGGGTTATAGAAATTTCCTCATGATCGATGGAGATAGCTGTGTACGCAATACAAACTGCGAAGCTGCTTTATCACTGGTCACCCCATCAACCCCGGTGGATGTTGCTACACATCAGATTTCATTTGCAAACAACCTGATCGTCAACACGGCATCAGCATTCACAAGTACAACCGATACAACTGCAAATGGCTTTATTGAAGTTACACGTGCAGCAGGATCTGCAGCTAAATTGAATGCCCTGAATGACTGTCTGAGGGGAAGTGGAGCACTAGCCAACAATATCGATCCAGTTCCTTTTACCACTGGAACTGTATTGATCAACCCATTGGCATCATCAACCACTCCTGATTTCAGACCAGTAGGTGTATCACCTGCATCTTCAGGAGCAAATTTTAAAGACAATCCAATCCTGGTCAATTTCATCACAGCATCTCATGAAATAGAAGAGGCTAAGATGGCCCCGGTGTATCCTAATCCAATCTCAAGCGGTAGTCTCTATTTCGGAAAAGAAGTTGTTTCATACGGCATTTTTGATGCTTCCGGAAAACTGGTATCGCACGGATTTAATTCAGATCATGCTGAAATCAACGGATTGCCTCCGGGATTGTATTTCATCAAAATGGAAGGCGAAATGCAGAAGTTCATCATCCAATAATGTGGACACATGTTCGCTTTGCCGGAAAGAGATTTTTAACCTTTCCACACACTATTAGGCATTAGATTTTTTTATTATCGGAGCCTCGGAACCCTTTACGGTTCCGGGGTTTTTTGCTTTTTGTTAAGTTAAATCAGGGAAAAGCATTACAATAGTGCCCTTTTTCAAACGTTTATTGTGGTGAATATGCCAATATCTAGTTCCCGTAAATCCCGCACCGAAAGTGTCAGCCGTAACCGCGGCAGGGCATTTTCTGTCACCTTGCATGCTATCTTGCTGGTAGTCATGTTTTTGCCTTTTTTCAGCATGAAAGCGCCAGATGAACCAACCAAGGAAGCCCTGGTGATTCAATTTGATTATCCATACAATGAATATGTAAAGCCTGAAACTGAAAAGTTTGAGCAGGAAGAGAATACAGATATGTCATCCAAAATGTCTGGCAGTGAAGCTGGTGGCAGTGCGGCCGATGAAGAACCACAACAAGTAAGACCTCAACAAGCAGCTCCTTCAAGATTGTCATCACCTAGTATGACTGCTGTTTCCAACACGCAAACAAATAGTGCACTGAGAACCGATATTGGAGAAATTCCTATGCCTGCACCTAATGTAGTTAAGCACCAAGCCTGGCAGTCCGTTAGTGATTTTGGTTCATTTGAAAGTGATGGTGTAGAAGAAATGAAGTTGATTGACTCAGGTGGTGGTTTTGGAGATATTCCCGGGGAAGGAACAGGTACTGGGGATGATGATTCAGACATTTCGAGCGAGGGATTCGGTACCGGTACAGGAGGTCAAGGTGGTCAGGGTGGAGGAACCGGAAGTACAAATGGATCGGGTTCAGGCCCGGGTGGTGGTACAGGTTCGGGCAGCGCTGGAAAGAATACTGGCGTCGGTCAGAATGGAAATGGTCTTGAATGGGGAGTGGGTCTGGATGGCTTGCTTGACCGAGGACTAGTGCAGCGGGCCAACGTCGGAAGCCTTGCTATTAAGGAAGGAAAGGTTGGCATTTTTATTTGTGTAAACCGAAGCGGTATGGTCATTTCCACGAAATATGACGTTGCGGGTTCCACAATTAAGGATCCTGCATTTATTGCTAAAGCAGAGGCATGTGCATCTTCCTATATTTTCGCCCGTGATGATGATGCACCGGAGAAGCAATGCGGGAAGCTTGCTTTCATATTTAAGATAAAATAAATCTTAGGGCTATTTGAAAAGGAATAATTTAGAACGGGCAGGACGCGTCCTGCCCGTTCTAAATTATTCCTTTTCTTCATTGAGATGCAATCACCTCCATTTCCAAGAGCACTCCATAATGCAGCTCCCCGCAAGGGATCACCGCTCTTGCTGGCTTATGCTCTCCAAAGCATTCTGCATAAACCCTATTGATTTCAGGCCAGTAGGAGCTATCAGGAATATAAATGGTGGATTTGAGCACCTTATCAAGGCCAGAACCGGCAGCTTCTAATATGGCTGCGATATTGGCAATTACCTGCTTTGCTTGCGGCTCAATCCCTCCTTCGGTTATTTTACGGCTTACAGGATCAATCGGCAGTTGTCCTGCCACGAAAACCAATCCATTGTGGACGATCGCCTGGCTATAATGGCCTGCCGGTGTAGGGGCGTTATCTGTATATATTTTCTCCATCGTTAAAGCTTAGAAATGAGAACAATATGCTTCATTTAAGGCAAAATACCCCAATCCAAGAGAACAATAGGTATCTTTGCACCGTTTTTGATAAAACCTAAAAGCAAAACTTATCTATCATGCAGGATCAAATGGTCGACCAACAACTCAAGTACAAAGTAAAAGATATCAACCTGGCTAATTGGGGCCGGATGGAAATCGAATTGGCAGAAGCTGAAATGCCAGGTTTGATGGCCTTAAGGGCTCAATACAAGCAGTCCAAACCTCTTAATGGTGCGCGGATCGCTGGTTGCCTTCATATGACTATCCAGACCGCAGTGCTTATTGAAACCTTGGTTGAACTGGGTGCAGAAGTAACCTGGTCATCATGCAATATCTTTTCTACACAGGATCATGCTGCTGCTGCAATCGCTGCTGCCGGAATTCCTGTTTACGCCTGGAAGGGAATGTCCCTTGACGAATATGACTGGTGCATCGAGCAGACCCTGTTTGCTTTCAGCGATGGCCAACCACTCAATATGATCCTTGATGATGGAGGTGACCTCACCAATATCGTTCTTGATAAATATCCTGAACTATCAGCTGCTGTACGCGGAATCACTGAGGAAACCACCACAGGTGTATTGCGCTTGTATGAAAGAGAAAAGAATGGTTCACTGACTTTACCTGCGATCAATGTCAATGACTCTGTTACCAAATCAAAGTTTGACAACAAATACGGTTGCCGCGAAAGTTGCGTGGATGCCATTCGTCGCGCTACAGATATCATGATGGCTGGTAAGGTTGCAGTAGTTGCTGGTTATGGTGATGTAGGAAAAGGATCCGCAGCATCTTTGCGCTCTGCAGGTTGCCGTGTAATTGTAACTGAAATCGATCCGATCTGTGCATTGCAAGCTGCAATGGAAGGTTTTGAAGTAAAACGCATGATTGATGCAGTGCCAGAAGCAGATATCGTAGTGACCGCTACAGGTTGCAAAGACATTCTGAACGCTGAGCATTTCTTACTCATGAAGGATAAAACCATTGTTGCCAATATCGGTCACTTTGATAATGAAATCGATGTTGCCTGGTTGAATACGCATCCTGGAAATATAAAATTGGAGATCAAACCGCAGGTTGACAAATACACCATTAACGGAAAGGATATTCTCCTGTTAGCTGAAGGCCGCCTTGTGAATCTTGGTTGTGCCATGGGCCATCCATCTTTCGTGATGTCTACTTCTTTTACTAATCAGACTCTTGCCCAGCTCGAACTCTGGACCAAGGGTGATCAATACGAAAACAAAGTATACGTTTTGCCAAAGCATCTTGATGAACTCGTGGCCAGGTTACACCTTGACAAACTGGGTGTACAGCTTGACACATTGACTAAAGAGCAGGCTTCGTATATCGGTGTCACTCCCGAAGGACCATTTAAGCCTGAATATTACAGGTATTAATGGATCATGCCCGGCGTCGGATAGGATGGTTGATGAAAAGTTGGTACATACTGTGTTTCCTTTTCATCAGCCTTCCTACACGGGCATCTTCCCCAGTCATCCATGACATCCATGTCAGTCTTTGTGAACTGAGATGGAATGAAGATTCAGACGCATTTGAAATTTCCCTGAAAGTTTTTATTGATGACCTTGAGGTTGCTCTAGGCAAACAAGGTATTTCCGGACTTCAAATTGGGACCGATAAAGAAACAAAGGAAGCGAATGCCCGGATCGCCGATTACATCAACAAGCATTTCAAGATTACAGTTGATGGGTCCAGCCTGACTCCAGAGTTTTTAGGGAAAGAAGTTTCGGAGGATTACCTGGCTGTGTGGTGTTACTTCCAATTTCCAGCAGATCTCCTTCAAGCCAGGAAATGTACCATTTCAAATGATGTTCTTCTTGAGCTTTATGATGACCAACGAAACATCATGGATATCCGCATGGATGAAGCTCATAAAGCGTATACTATTTTTCAACCTGGAAACCACATTTGGAGTTATACATTCTGACTATGTTTAAAAAACTCTTCATCTGGCCCATCAAGCTTTACCAGCTTACCCTTTCTCCAATGCTCGGAGCCAATTGCAGGTTTACACCTTCATGTAGTCAATATATGGTTGATGCCATCGAAGAATGGGGACCTCTCAAAGGAATCTGGTTAGGACTGCGGCGAATCGGGAGATGTCAACCTTGGGGAGGCCATGGCCATGATCCTGTTCCTAAGAAAAAATAAGTCTGTAGTTTTTCTTACATGAATTTTTACTGCTTGTCAATTGATGTCAGGCAGCAAGGGGTTCACATGTGTAAAATGATATAAATCAACCCGGTTTATATTTCCTTTTTTCGCTTAATGGTGAATTATTTTATCTTGTGTATACAATTAGGTTTCTCTCCTTTTACACATTCAAAAACAAAACTCAATGAAAAAACAACTACTCCTTTGTTTGGGGATGCTTTGCTTGTTTTTAAGTTTGCAGGCCCAGGTCACCACATCCGCCATGACGGGTTATATCATGGATGAAACATCCAATCTACCACTACCCGGGGCCAATGTCCTGGCAACACATACACCATCAGGAACCGTTTATGGGGTAATCACCCGCGATGATGGCGGTTATACTATTCCAAATATGCGCGTCGGCGGTCCTTACAACTTGGACGTCAGTTTTGTAGGATATGAAAAGAAAACCGTCGGAGGTATTTACCTGAAATTGGGAGAAAAACTTCGCCAAGATGAAACGCTAAAAGAAGCGTCGACCCAACTTGGCGAAATTGAAGTTGTGGCATCTGCAACCGATATCATTAATAATGATCGAACAGGAGCTGCAACATTCATTACCAATGAACAACTCCGGAATATGCCAACCATCACAAGATCTGCAGCGGATATGACCCGTCTCAATCCAATGGCTGCTGAAGGTGGTTCATTTGCCGGAAGGAATGATCAGTACAATAATTACTCGTTGGATGGTGCCATTTTCAACAATCCGTTCGGACTTGATGCAGCAACACCGGGAGGACAAGCAGATGCCCAACCAGTTTCACTAGATGCGTTGGAGCAAATCACTGTTGCCATCGCTCCTTATGATGTTTCTCAATCAGGTTTTACTGGAGCTTCCATTGATGCTGTAACAAAATCAGGAACCAATGAATTTAACGGAACTGTCTTTGGATATTTCCGAAATAAAGATATGCTGGGAACCAAAGTAGATGACACTGAAGTCACCCGTGGTGATCTTAGTTCAACTATTGCTGGGTTCAGTATTGGTGGACCAATTGTAAAGAATAAAATTTTCTTCTTCGCTAATTTCGAAATTGAAAACCGTTCGGATTTGGGTTCATATTTCCTAGCCGATCGTGATGGACTCGAAGGATCAAATGTTTCAAGGGTTTCAGCTACGGATCTTGAATTTGTTTCTGGATTACTTCAAGAAAATTATGGATATAATACAGGAGCGTATGAAAACTTCGAACACAAAACTGAAAATCAAAAGGCAATTGTCAAATTTGATTTTAACATAGGAGCCAATCATAAGCTTACCACCACCTTTAATTATCTGGATGCATTCAAAGACAAACCAGCTCACCCTTCAGCTATTGGACGACGTGGACCAGACTTCCAGACGCTACAGTTTCAGAATTCAGGCTATACAATCAACAACGATATCTTAGGAGGTATCCTTGAATTCAAATCTATCTTTGGGAATAAGTATGCTAACAAATTCCAGTTGGGACTTACTTCATTCTCGGATAGCCGTGATCCATTTTCAACACCATTCCCTGTACTTAGCCTTGCGAAAGACGGCATACGGTACATTGTTGCAGGACACGAACCATTTTCTATTCACAACCGACTTGATCAGGAGGTGCTCCAGATTTCTGACAACTTTAATATTTACCTGAAAGGACATACCCTCACACTTGGAGGTAGCTTAGAGAAGTTCGCTTTTGATAATTCATTTAACCTGAATGCTTATGGCGGGACTTTCCCTCCTGACATCAATTTTGCAGATGCTGAAACCTACATTAAGTCAACTGAATTCGCAACAGCAGTAGCTGCAGCGCAGACCGCTTTTGATAACAATAATACAAACGATACCTGGGCGTTGGCAGAAACCAATATGGGCCAATTAGCCTTTTATGGGCAGGATGAATGGGCGGTCAATGATCAGTTCACGCTAACCTTAGGATTGCGTGCAGATATTCCACTTTATTTTGACACAGAGGAGAAAATCCAGGAAAACATAGATCGTAACTGTTGTTACGAACCTGATATTGTTTATTCTGATGAAGGTGGAGCTGATGTCACCTTTGATCATACAGTATTGCCTGATTCCAAACCACTTTGGTCCCCAAGACTAGGCTTCAATTTTGACATTAATGGAGACCGGACTGCGCAATTACGTGGAGGTACTGGCTTGTTCACAGGTCGGTTTCCATTTGTGTGGGTAGGTAATCAGGTAGCTAATCCAAATTCCTTCTTTTACTGTGTGACTGACCCTGATTTCAAATATCCCCAGGTATGGAGAACAAACATTGGCATTGACCGGAAGATGGGAGTGGGATGGACTTTCACCGCTGATGTTATCTATACAAAAGATCTTCAGGCTGCCATGGTACGTAACTATGGCTTGAGGCCACCATCAGGTACACTGGCAGGTATCGGATCAAGGCCGGTCTATACCAATGATGATCGAATTCAACGGTTTGACTTTTTTTCTGGAGGATTTATACCCACCAATGCTTATGTATTTACCAATACTGATCTTGGGTATTCTTTCAATACTGCCCTCCAGATCCGTAAAGAGTATGCAAGTAATTTCACCTGGATGGTAGCTTATAATTTTCTCGATTCAAAAGATGCTGCTTCCATCGATGCAGAAATTTCAGGAGATGCTTATGACCGTAATCCAGCCAATGTATTGCATTCCAATACACCTGAACTTGCTCCATCTTTGTATGGTAACAAGCACAGGTTCGTTGGTTCACTCTACAAAAAATTCACTTATGGCAAATCCTGGGCAACACATATCGCCCTCTTTGCTGAGTATGCACAAGGTGGCCGTTACAGCTATACTTATTCAGGTGACATCAACAATGATGGTTCCAGTCTGAATGACCTTATTTATATTCCGACTGAAGGCGAGATGAGTCAGCTGAATTTTGTGGATAATCCAAACGCTACAGCAGAACAGCAACGTGATGCATTCAACAATTACATCAACCAGGATGATTATCTCAGCTCACACCGTGGAGAGATCGCTGAAAAATACGGAGCAGTAAGTCCATGGTATTCCCGTTGGGATTTGCGTTTAACCCAGGAGTTTGGATTGAAGAATGCAAAGAGCATACAACTCAGTTTCGATATCCTGAACATTGGTAACCTCTTCAATTCCTCCTGGGGTGTAAGAGAGATCGCCACTACTACAGGCCTTGCACAACCGGTGGCTGTGTCAGCACCAGGGGGTGTACCTACCTATGCATTTGATACTGCACAAACAGCTTCCATCTATAATGACTTTAGCTTAAACAGCAGATGGCAGGCGCAGTTAGGATTAAGGTTTAATTTCTGATTTTTCAATTGACTACGGTACAAAGGGTCGTCTCTCTTCGAGAGGTGACCCTTTGTCTTTCTGAGAGATCGTGAGAACGTGAGAACATGAGAGCGTGAGATGTGTGGGTCTTGAGGAGTGGGTGTGATGAAATAGGATAATGAATGATGAACTTCTTTGTCGGTAATTTAAATATCATTGCCCCGTAGGGGCTAAAGGTTGGTAACCACGGACAGGTAACAACAAAACCGTGCGCCGTAGGTGCACAACTTCTGCGATGATCGAAAGTCATTCACGAATATTAGAAGACATCATCCACTGATTACCGATCACCGATCACTGATCACTGATCACCGATTACCGATCACTGATTACCGATTACTGATTACTGATTACTGATTACCGCTCACCCAGTTATCGTTAACAGCAAAGTATATTTGCAATCTTAACCTACAATCATGTATGATCTAATCAACATCGACACCTGGAAAAGAAAAGAACTCTTCCGATTTTTTGAGCACTATGACAATCCAACGTGGGATTTATTCTGTGACGTAAGGATTACCAGTTTTTACAGTGCTGTCAAATCAAAAGAGGCTTCTTTTTTTCTTTCCTTCTTATATGTAGGCTCACGCGTTTGCAATGCCATTGAAGAGTTGCAATGCCGGATAGATGAGCAGGGAAATGTAAGACGCTATCATGTCGTTCATCCGAGTTCAACCATTTTGTATGATGATGAAACTTACGGCTATGGGTATTTCGACTATAAGATTGGACACAAAGAATTTATCATAGGAGCTAAAAAGGAATTTGATCGCCAGAAAGCAAACAGGGGAGTAGAGCCCAAGGATGATGACCTGGCCCGTATTTACTTTTCTCCAATTCCATGGGTTTCCTTTTCAGGTTTTCGTCATCCTTTCAGACGATCAGGAAATATTTCTGTCCCCATGATTGTATTTGGAAAGCATTATGAAAGAGATGGGGAAAGGTTTCTGCCTGTAGGACTAACATTACATCATGGATTGGCAGATGGATTTCACGCCGGTCTTTTCTTTAATAAGTTGCAGGAAGAATTGGATCATCCTGAGCGGTACATCCAATAATTTAGAATCCAATCCTTATTTAAGTTCGAGCAGGAAGTCAACTGCCTTTCGATAACCGTCCAATCCGAAGCCAATAAAATGCGTGATGCAGACCGCCGTCAGATAGCTATGCCATCGGAATGGCTCCCGTTTGTAGATATCAGAGATGTGCACTTCTACAACAGGCCTTGGGATCGACGAAACAGCATCTCGTATGGAAATCGAAGTATGTGAAAGTCCCCCCGCGTTAAGAATAAAACCAGTTTGCTCGTCAAATCCATGGGCATGCAGGTAATCGATGATAACACCTTCATGATTGGTTTGTATATAATTCAATGCCACACCAGGATAGTCTCTTTTTAAAGACTCAAAAAAGGATTCGAAAGACATGGTGCCATATACCTCGGGCTCTCTCCTTCCTAAGAGATTGAGATTAGGCCCATTGATGATGTGAATTTTGTTTATCAAGTGCGATAAAAAGTCCCCTTTAGGGGATTTAGGGGCTTAATTGGCGACGTCAGACAAAAATTTAAGCCTGACCAGTTGGATTTCTTCTACCGTGATATCATCATCCTTGAGCGCCTGGTAAGCATCCAGGAAAGAATCCGAAGTCGCGGCCATGAAATATTCATAAATATCCTCCTGGATACTTTCATCCACCGTTTCAAGGCTATACTGGATATCCAGTTTCGTACCGCTGCTGAC
>Ga0157380_10002420_pt1 | contig 12569 bp, 9 predicted proteins | sample S35metaG_FD_119757 | JGI IMG/M metagenome (GOLD analysis project Ga0157380, IMG submission 119757) | Switchgrass rhizosphere microbial communities from Kellogg Biological Station, Michigan, USA - S3-5 metaG | ecosystem: Host-associated > Plants > Roots > Rhizosphere > Soil | place: USA: Michigan...
AATCAAATATTTCGCTGCGCTCATAGTTGGTTCGCTCGTCAGGAGACGAGCACAATACTAGATTCAAGTCGATGGAGATCATGCCGCAGGCTTGATGGCGCATAAAGCGCCACTTGAACCAGCTTAAGTCGTCTTTGACGACATTTAAGATTCAACAACTTCAACAGGGGATTCCTTAGACACAGTGGCATCAATCTCAAATCGGAGATTGCCGATGATGAACTCCTGGCGCTCCGGGGTATTCTTGCCCATGTAATATTCTAGGACTTCGTCGATGCTGGTATTGTCCTGGATGAGGACGGGCTCGAGATGGATTTTTTCTCCAATGAAAGCACCAAACTCATCAGGTGAAATTTCTCCAAGACCTTTGAAGCGAGTGATCTCCGGCTTACCACGAAGCTTTAGGATAGCGGCTTGTTTTTCCTTTTCGTTGTAACAATAGAAAGTCTGTTGCTTATCACGAACTCTGAAGAGTGGAGTCTCCAGGATGAATAAGTGGCCGTCTCTTACCAGATCAGGAAAGAATTGCAGGAAGAAGGTGAGCAACAACAAACGAATGTGCATGCCGTCAACATCCGCATCTGTCGCGATCACCACTCGATTGTATCTCAAGTCTTCAAGACCATCTTCGATATTAAGTGCATGTTGAAGAAGATTGAATTCTTCATTCTGATACACGACCTTTTTGGTCATGCCATAACAATTGAGTGGTTTACCACGCAAAGAAAAAACAGCCTGTGATTGGACGTCTCTCGCTTTGGTTAAAGAACCGGAAGCAGAATCCCCTTCTGTGATGAAGATGGTGGAATTATTTTTCAGTTCATCATCCACTCTTGAATTATCATTATAGTGTATTCGGCAGTCGCGCAATTTCTTGTTGTGAAGGTTTGCTGATTTGGCACGCTGGTTAGCTAGCTTCTTAATACCTGCTATTTCCTTACGCTCACGCTCAGATTGCTGGATGCGTTTTAAGATCTCCTTTGCAGTATCAGGATGTTTGTGAAGGAAATTATCTAGTTGCTGAGTGACAAAGTCGTTGATAAATGAACGAACGGTTGGACCATCTGTAGCGATATTATTTGATCCCAATTTAGTCTTGGTCTGGGATTCAAAAACAGGTTCTTCAACGCGAATGCTGATTGCCCCGATGATAGAGGATCGAACATCTTTTGGATCAAAACTTTTATTGAAGTGATCGCGAAGTGTTTTGACAATTGCTTCTTTAAAAGCATTTAGATGTGTTCCACCTTGTGTTGTATGTTGACCGTTGACAAAAGAATAATATTGCTCACCGTAATGTTGACCATGTGTGAGTGTCATTTCGATATCCTCTCCTTTCAAGTGGATGATCGGATAACGGATTTCTTCTCCTGAAGTCTTGCGTAAGAGCAGATCAAGTAATCCATCTTTCGAATGAAAAATTTTACCGTTGTACTTGATCTTCAGCCCGGCATTGAGCCATGCATAATTCCAGAGCTGTTGCTCAACGAATTCGTCGCGGTATTCAAAATCTTTGAAGATGTTGGCATCCGGAACGAACGTGAGTATCGTACCTTGATCTTCAGCCGACTTAATAATTTTTGATTCTGATGTAATCTCTCCCTGGTGAAAAACAGCCTCTTTTGATTTCCCTTCACGCACAGCGCGGACCAGGAAATAATCAGAGAGGGCATTCACCGCTTTCGTTCCTACCCCATTCAGACCAACAGATTTTTTAAAGGCTTTCGAATCATACTTTCCACCGGTATTGATCTTGGATACACACTCTACCACTTTTCCTAATGGAATGCCCCGTCCATAATCACGAACAGTGACTTTGCTTTCCTTGATCTCAACATCGATTTGTTTACCATGTCCCATGACATACTCATCGATGGAGTTGTCGATTACTTCCTTGAGCAGCACATAGATACCATCATCCGGCGTCGATCCATCCCCTAGTTTGCCGATATACATCCCCGGACGCATCCGGATATGTTCTTTCCAATCAAGGGTGAATATGTTTTCTTCGGTATACTGAGTCATGACGGGCAAAGATATGAGGGATAATTGAAATACGTGAGAGGCGTGAGAACGTGAGAACGTGAGAACGTGAGAACGTGAGAACGTGAGAAGTGTGGGTTTAGGGTGTTGAGTGTGGTAATCTTTTAATTGTCTGAGGATTAGGAATAAGTGAATGCCACACTCACTCTCATGCATCTCACGCTCTCACGTTCTCACGCTTCTCACGCTCTCACGTCACACACCCATGCCTCTCACGCTCTCACGCTCTCACGTTCTCACGCTTTGATAGGGAGATGCTTTGCTTCGCAAAGCCGACGTATCAGTTGCTCCTGGCTGTGACCGGAGTCGTCCTATTAAAGAAAGTAGGGAAAGAAGCGCCAGTGCTGTGCTGGAATCCTTCTTCTGCTTGTTCGGTGAATTTATATTGGCGAACAAAGTTTTTGAAGAACGCGACCAGTTGATCTTGAGGGACGTTGCGGCTATTGGGTTTTGGAAAGAAAGCAAGATGAGCGATAGTGCCGTCCGCGTTGAAGTAAAGGTTCATCCACAACTTTACACCTTTGATATCAAAGTTGAGATCAGCTGCATAATCCTCTACGTCCATCAGAAATTCACTCCAACCTTTATAGGCGAGGTCTATGTCATTGTTATACACTGCCATGAACACTTTTGGATGCTGTAAGGAGAGTTCGGGATATTGGTCTTGGTATTCGCCAATGAGGAATACCTCAGGCAAAGCTGACGTCTGGACAAGTGGCTGCGATTGAGCGCGGACCAGAAACAGGGTGAGTGTTATGCTAAAAAGATACTTCAAGGTTTGCTGCTCTAATAAACCTAAACGATCTGTAATTAGTTCGAATATATAAAAGATATTGAAATTCAGGACCTACAAACCCCAGCTAAGCTTAAATTTAACAGTTCATTGCCCTAATCGAGGCCAAAAACTGTGGTTTTGAACATAAACACCTATTTGATAGATGTTTAAATATTACATAAAATGATTATTGATATCATCTTACTTCTCTTTGTTTTAGCTGGATTTTGGCTGGGATATGTCCGAGGCATTATACGGACACTGATGATGGTAGTAGCCTATATTTCCGTCTTTCTCCTGACTTTAAAAATCTCACCCTGGTTTGCGGGCTTCCTTTCCTCGACCTTTCCAATAGGGAAAATGTTTGCCCTTATTTTCGGAACCCTTGGCTTGCTACTGCTTTTCATTTTTTTGATTCATTATATCGCGAAAAGGATCAGCACATCTTTTAAAAAGGGAAACCTGACGAAGGCAAACAAAATCATAGGAGGTATCATTATGACTTGCTTAGCAGTTTTATTTTATAGCTTGCTGCTCTGGCCTGTCAATCAATTTGGGTGGATCGGAGATAAAGCAAAAGAGACCAGCATGTCCTATTCAACCCTTGTATCCATTCCTGAAAAATCAAGATCGTTTATTGAAAAATTTAAACCGCTCTTTAGTCGTTATTGGCAACTGATGGAACAGACGATTGAAGAAAGCAAATCGGACCAATCTCAATAACCCATCCACTTCATCTACATTTATTGGCCAGAGAACAGCTACCGGATAAAACACTCATTGAACACTTTCGTAAAGGAAGTGACAAGGAGGCATTGGGTACATTGTTCCTGCGGTATATGGAGTTGGTCTACGGTGTATGCCTGAAGTATCTTGGGCAGCCAGAAGCAGCGCAAGATGCTGTCATGGATATTTACGAACACCTCAATCGAAAACTACCAGGACATGAGGTTGAAAATTTCAGCGGTTGGCTGTATATGGTTAGCAAAAACCATTGTCTCCAATTGCTCCGCAAAAAAAGCAATCTCTTAACAGTGTCCCTGGATGATCCCGTTATGCAAAACGGGCGGGAAGCGCATCAGGAAGAGGAGGAATTTGATTTCGATGTACCAGCGGATGTCGTTGATCAACTGCACGATTGTATTGGGCAATTGCCCGAAAAACAACAGACTAGTATCCGGTTGTTTTATTTTGAAAAACGATCTTATGCGGACATTTGTGAGATCACCCAACAACCTATGGATCAAGTGAGATCAAATATTCAGAACGGAAGACGGAACCTGAAAAAGTGTATACAAACCAAACAACGCCTTGGATCAGGAACGGACATATAAGTGGATACAGGACCGGCTACGTGAGCTGCACTCAGGCACCTTGTCTGAGCAGGATCTCGCACGTCTGAAAGAAATGGCCCTTACCGATCCATTTATCGCTGATGCGATGGAAGGTTTTTATGCTCATCCTGATATCGAACATGCAAATCGGCTCTATGTCATTGAGCAAAAAATAAAACAAACCAAACGTGAGCGGAGAAGATGGCTTGTACCAAATCTTACGGTGACCGCGATTGCAGCTAGTGTGATGGTCATCGTAGCTACCTATGCGGTGATATCCAGAATGCAAAAAGACAATGAAGAAACACTTTTAGTTTTTGTTGCTCCGGATTCGCTATCTAATATCGATACCATTGTGCCTGACATCGCAATGGAAGATGATACCCGTTATTCATCGGAATCAAGAGAAGAAAAATCTGAACCAGCTAATAATATTCCTCCCCCAGGAAAAACACAAGAGACATTTGCAGATAAAAAAGAATCAAAAGCATCTCCAGCTGTTGCTGACCAATCAAGTCAAAAAGAGATGGTGGCCGAAGAACAACCTCAATCAACAAAAAGTACTCAGTCCGCTCCTGCAGCCAGTGCACCTGCAATGGACGGAATCGCTGCATCCTCAAAAAACGAAATGGCCCGATCCAAAAGCGATGAAGGATTCTATGCCAATCAAATGGACCCTGACCTTATGAATAGCAGGGTGACAGGACACGTGGTAAATGCTGCTACAGATATTCCCCTATCAGCAAAAATCTCAGTGAATTATTCTAATCAATTCCTGTATACTGATGCTCGTGGTTACTTTGAGTTTTCCATTCCTGACCCAGTTGCTGTATTACAAGTGTCCTTTTCAGGTCTTATCGATAGTACATTCGTCGTCAAGCAAGGTGAAGAAAATATACAGGTTGGATTAAGAGCCGGTGCGTTAATTCCGAATCAGGCCATTGCTGGTGCAAAAAATAAAGGCCCTGTGACATCAATCACTGATCCTTTGATTGAATCTCATCTTCTCTTTTCGAGTTATGTGCATGCCAATGCATTACTTCAATTGACATCAGAACCAACTTCTGCTCGCAGAAAAGTTGTAGTTGAATTCAAAGTAAAGAAAGATGGTCGCCCAACAGATATCACTGTTATTGAAACATCCCGTGATAAAACGTATGATAGCGAAGCGGTACGACTTATTAAAGATGGGCCGGAATGGGTTTGTATTGGTGGGGAGTATCCTTGTGTGAGGAGGTATACTTTTTACTTCAGATAGCGCAGAGCTATCAGCTGTCAGCTATCAGCTATCAGTGGCTTCCAGCTACCAGCTTCCAGCTACCAGCTTGATTTTTGCATTATCGAAATGATTCCTTCCATTATAGGTATATCAAATTGCCAATTGTCTATTGCTTATTGCCTATTCCTCTCAAGTTCTCACTTTCTTACAATCTCGAAGCTGGAGTAAATCTCATCCACAGCTTGTTCATCAACAACTACCTCATTCACTTCCGCAAGCATAGGTCCTTCTTTACACCACTCGATAAACGCAGTGATAAGGTCATCATCACCTTGCACAAGGGCTCCGACTGCCCCATCAGGTTCATTCCAGACTTTCCCTTTCAGTCCAAGTGCAAGGGCTTTGTCTTTTGCTGAAGCTCTGTACCACACTCCTTGTACTTTGCCGGTGATGCGGAGATGATAAGTTTTCATGATTTGAAAAAATTAGGTTCCGACGCTGCTAATCATTGGGATATCTGCCATGGTGCGCAGTCCAGGACTCGCTTTAAGAATGGAACGACAGGCATTAAGGATGATGGCACATGTTGCAATATCGCCATGTACACCTTTCATGATGCGTGAACGGATATGAGGTGTACCAAAGATTTCGATTTCATCATAACTATCAGGCTCGCCAACAGATGCCTGGAAAGACAATTTTATTTTTTCTTCTCCATTGACCCATCCAATACCTGTCTGACGAACACCTGCCACATACCCGGAATGAATCGTCAAGGCTTCAGATGAGATTGTGCGATCTGCAATCACAGGTTCAATTCTATCTTCTGTTTTTTCAAGTGTCCATCCAAGTTGGCGTGCCAGGAAATGCATCGATTCGGAAAGACCGACATGACGCAGTGTCCCATCATTTTTTCTTCTTTCAAATTCGTCGAAACTAAGGCCTGCACCTATTTTCTTTTGAAATGGTATGCGTCTGAATTGTGCGTCCTGGTAACGACGAACCTCGATCTTATCCACCTGGTTGCAAACACCTGTAAGCATTGCCGGAAGTGAGTCCATCAGGAAACCGGGATTTACACCGGTTCCAAGGATGGCAACACCTTTGTCCCTGGCTGCTTTATCAATCTTTTCGGACCATTCCCTTGAACTCTCCCAGGAATAAAATAATTCTTCACAAGTGGACACAACAGATAGCCCTGCTTCAATCAAAGCAAGTATTTGGGGGCCAATGCGTGGAAGATCAGAAACTGTCGCAAGAATGGCCACATCTGCCACCTTACTCCCATCCAACGAATCGCTGATCAAAAAACCTGTTAGTTCAAGCCCTGAATACTCCCCCATATCTCTGCCTTTAAGAGCTGCATCAATATCCACGACCTGTGTGATATTGATATCATTCCTGTTGATCGCATGGCGGTAGATATTGATTCCCAGCGGTCCGGCGCCGAGGAGAACTGCGTGAATAGGGAGAGCTGAAGACATATGCCTGTTTGTCGGATTGAATAAATTACCGAGGTGAAAGTAATGGATTCTTTTGCCTTTGGCAAAAGGTTGGCGGAAAGGCAGAATGGCAAAAGGGCAGAAAGCCAAAATACTACGTACAAGCCTCAACTCATGACGCCATTGACCCGTTTTTTGCTGATTCCATGACAACCGGGAGTGAAACTATAAAGGTAGATCCTTCGCCTGGTGTGCTGATGGCAGAAATAAACCCATCATGTTTTTCTACGATTCGCTTGCAAAGAGCGAGTCCTATACCAGATCCTTCAAATTCCGATTGGCGATGTAGTCGGGCGAATATTTCAAAAATTTGATTTGTATACTTTTGATCAAACCCGATTCCATTGTCCTTGAAAAATATCCGACAATACTTTTCCTTACCTGTATCATTAAAATCCGAATAGATCTGGACCACTGGAGGTGTATTTGGTTTAGCATACTTGATTGCATTACCGATCAGGTTATAAAACAATGGTCGCATAAGGTTGGGATCGAGGCACAATTGAGGGAGTGTGTCGCATGTGACGGTAGCATTTTTTTCAAGCATGACGAGGTCCAGGTCTGACACCGCTTCTTTAAAAATGGTATTTAGGTCGGTCATTTGAAGCTCTTTCTTATCAAAAGAGGTTTTTGAAAAAGCCAATATATCGCTGATTAGGACTTCCATCCGATCCGCGGATTCCTGCAACCGCCGCAGATAAACCTTTGCGTCATCATCTAAATTGGCAGAATATTTATCTGACAGGCGTCCGCTGAACATACGGATCTTCCGTAAAGGTTCTTGCAAATCATGTGAAGCGATAAAGGCAAAACGATCCAGGTCTTTGTTGGCCACTTCCATTTTATCAATGGTTTGAACAAGCTGAATGTTAAGTGCTTTGATTTTATCTTCTGACTTCATTCTTTCTTCCACCTCTGCCGTTAGCGCTTTGTTCATCGTCAGCAGTTTCTGTTCCTGTGCCACCAGTTGATGGTTTTTCTGATACAAGTCTACAAGCACAGAAACCTTGGCTTGCAATAAACCAGGATTAATCGGTTTGTAGATATAATCTACAGCACCACTGAGGTATCCTTTATAGATATGGTGCTCTCCAAAATGGTGGGCGGTAATAAAGATGATAGGTACATGCCTTAGTTTTTCACGCTCATAGATCATATGGGCCGTTTCAAAACCATCCAGGGTAGGCATATTGACATCCATCAGGATAAGGGCAAAGTCTAAATCCGCCAATAGCACCTTGAGTGCTTGTCTGCCGGAAGTGGCTTTGACAAATGAATAATCCGGCCGCGCCAGAATGGATTCAAAAGAGAGTAAGTTGTCTTCTCTGTCATCAACCAATAGTATTTTTGCCATAGTGTGTGGGTTCTTCTTTATTTGTAAAACCAAATACGCATGAGGGAGAGAAGCTGGTCTATCTTCAGGGGCTTGGTTATATAGTCGGAGGCACCTGCTTTTATACATTTTTGCCTGTCCCCTTTCATAGCTTTAGCCGTCACGGCAATAATTGGCAATAAATTATTCTTGTGTTCTCTTCTTATTTTCTGTGTAGTTTCATATCCATCCATCTCCGGCATCATGATATCCATGAGTACCATTTCGATGTCTGGATTTTCATTCAACAGTTTGATCGCTTCCATACCACTTTCAGCTGTAAGGACATTGATCCTATATCTTTCAAATACGGTGGTCAGCGCAAACAAATTACGGACGTCATCATCTACCACCAGGACATGCTTGTCGGTCAAAATGTCCTCTTTGCGACGGATGTTTTCAATAACTTTTTTCTTTTCCGGAGCTAGTTGCTTGTGGTTGATATGTAACTGCAAAATAATTTCCTCTAACAAATGCTCGAGGGAATTGACTCCTTTCAAGATTACCTGGTTGGATAATCGATTTAATTGGTTCATTTCGGCCTTTGTAAAATCCTTGGCGGAATACACAATCACAGGTGTCAGTTTCTTTTTATTCTCATTGACTTTACTGAGCAATTCCGGACCGCTAATATCCGGTAATGTATAATCCAGGATAATACAGTCAAAATCTCTGGATCTGAGAAGATCTAAAGCTTTCTTTCCAGTACCCGCAATTACAACCTTCACAGTCTCGTCGCTAATTATTTTCGCGATCTGAGAAGATTCGATGTCGTTGTCTTCAACCACCAATACATTTTTCACGAGCTTATTGCTGAAGGTGTTGATGTCCTCAAACAAATTATTTAAAGCATCCATCTCCACTGGTTTGAGCAGGAAGCTTCTTGCACCCCTTCTTAAAGCCAACAAACGGTTTTCCTCCCCTGAAATCAAATAAATAGGGATATGCCTGTAGTTGAGGTCATTTCGCAATAAATCTAATACACGCCATCCGCTTGTATCTGGTAATTTGACATCAAGTGTTATGGCTACTAATGGATTCTGGTTGATAAAATCAAAAACTTCAAGGTAGCTGACAGCAACGACAGCTTTCAATCCTTCTGCATGGGCTCTCTCGATCAGAATTTTTGCAAAACGCAAATCATCCTCCACAATAAGAACTACTTTATCAGTTGACTTAATGGAGCCTCTGTCATCCCCTGAATCATTGATCATCTCATTGACGAGTCCCAGGCTCGAATCTCTGCCATCCTTAGTATGACGCATCAAGCCGAGTAGGTTGTCCATGTCATCTGGGCTGGTTTCCATCACTTCAAAATCTGTGACATGATCATTTCTTTTTGAAATCATACCTGACACATTTTCCATCGGTAGGAATAAAGTGAAAGTACTTCCTTTGCCTGGCTCACTTTCCAACTCAATAGTACCAGAGAGTAGATCTGCCAATCCCCTGCTGATGGAAAGACCAAGGCCCGTCCCTCCATATTTGCGACTGGTAGATCCTTCTGCTTGTTGGAATGCTTCGAAAATGATGTTTTGTTTTTCTGCAGGGATACCAATACCAGTATCTGATATGGCAAATGCCACCACCTTATCTGCCTTGCCCAGGTTGTGACTGAAACTTAATTTTCTGTTGCGTGAGGCTTCATAGATTTTCAATTTCACTTCTCCCTTTTCAGTGAACTTAAAGGAGTTGGAAAGAAGGTTTTTCAAAATCTGATTGAGTCGTTGCAAGTCTGTGTCAAAGAAATCAGGCAGTTTTGCATCAACCTCAATGGTAAAACGTAAATGGCGTGCTTCAGAAATGTGTTTAAAGGTGGCTTCAACAAAACTGGCCACTTCCTGGAAGCGTATCGGTGCAATGTTAACCGTGATGAAACCGCTTTCGATCTTGGACAAATCGAGAATGTCATTGATCAATTGGATAAGGTCATCACCGCAAGAATGTATGGTCCTGGCATACCGAACTTGTTTTTCATTCAGATTGCCTTCCGCATTTTCATAAAGCTGTTGCGCCAGAATCAACAAACTATTTAACGGCGTCCGCAATTCATGGGACATGTTTGCAAGGAATTCTGATTTGTATTTTGACGTCAACGTTAATTGTTCTGCTTTCTCTTCGAGCGATTTCCTTGCTTCTTCTACTTCTTTATTCTTGCCCTCCACTTCTTCTTTTTGTGTCACAAGGAGCAACGCTTTGTCTTGCAACTCGTCATTGGTCCGGCGGAGTTCTTCCTGTTGGATTTTCAATTCTCCTGCAAGTGACTGGGACTGCTCAAGCAATCCTTCTGTTCTCGTATTGGTTTCGATGGTGTTCAATACGATACCAATACTTTCTGTCAATTGATCCAATAACTCAAGATGGGTTTGAGTGAATTGATTCAGCGAAGCCAGTTCGATGACCGCTTTGACATTGCTTTCAAACAATACAGGCAGGATGATGAGGTTGGCTGGCTTTACTCTACCAAGGCCGGATGTTATTTTGATATAATTATTCGGGACTTTCGTAATCAATATTCTTTCTTTTTCCAAAGCCACCTGGCCGACGAGCCCTTCTCCTACAGCAAACTCCGACATGATCTTTTTGTCTTCCATGTATCCATAGGTAGCATACAGTTTCAATGTGACACGTTGTGTTTCTTCCTGGGTGAGAATATAAAATGCACCATAATGTGCCACAACTACCTGGGCGAGCTCAGATAAAATTCTTTTTGCTACTGAATTAAGGTCTCGCTGGCCCTGTAGCATTTGGGTGAATTTAGCCAGGTTGGATTTCAACCAATCCTGATCCTGGTTACGTAGTGTAGTTTCTTTAAGGTTATTGATCATTTGATTGATCGTATCCTTCAAAGCTTCCACTTCACCTTTCGCATCTACACGAATCGTTCTGGTCAAGTCTCCTTTTGCCACAGCGGTGGATACTTCTGAGATAGATCTTACCTGTGTAGTGAGGTTCTGCGCTAATTGGTTTACATTATCCGTTAGGGCTTTCCAAATTCCGAGAGCTCCTGGTACATTGGCTTGTCCTCCCAATCTTCCGTCAACTCCTACTTCACGTGCAACGTTTGTAACCTGGTCAGCGAATACTGCCAGTGTTTCAATCATCTCATTGATGGTATCTGTCAATTGTGCTACTTCACCTTTTGCATTGATGGATAGTTTTTGACGAAGATTTCCTGTAGCTACCGCGGTCACAACTTTTGCAATACCACGTACTTGAGAAGTCAGGTTGGAAGCCATCATGTTGACAGAGTCTGTGAGATCCTTCCATGTTCCAGCTACCCCTTTTACTTCTGCTTGTCCGCCCAATTTTCCTTCTGTACCCACTTCACGAGCAACCCTCGTTACCTCAAATGCAAAAGAGTTCAATTGTTCCACCATTGTATTAATAGTGTTTTTCAAATCAAGGATCTCTCCTTTTACATCGATGGCTACTGTCTTGGATAAGTCTCCGCTGGCAACTGCTTTCGTTACTTGCGCAATATTCCGTACCTGTGCTGTAAGATTACCAGTCATCTGATTTACGGAGTCTGTAAGATCTTTCCATGTACCAGCGACACCCGGAACGAATGCCTGTCCACCAAGTTTTCCATCGGTACCCACTTCACGTGCTACACGTGTTACTTCAGAAGCAAAAGCGCGTAACTGATCCACCATCGTGTTGAGTGTTTCTTTCAACTGAAGGATTTCGCCACGTACATCCACTGTAATTTTTTTAGACATATCACCGTTGGCCACGGCGATAGCTACATCGGCAATGTTTCTTACTTGTGCGGTAAGGTTTCCCGCCATTTGATTTACAGAGTCAGTAAGATCTTTCCATGTGCCTGCTGCACCGGGCACCATTGCTTGTCCTCCGAGTTTTCCATCGGTACCTACTTCACGTGCTACGCGAGTAACCTCTGATGCAAATCCACGGAGTTGATCCACCATCGTATTAATGGTGTTCTTTAACTCAAGAATTTCACCTTGCACATCCACCCCGATTTTTCTTGACAAGTCACCATTGGCCACGGCGGTTGTAACCTCCGCAATATTTCTTCTTGGGAAGTAAGATTACTGGCCATTTTATTTACTGAATCTGTAAGGTCTTTCCATGTTCCTGCGACACCCGGTACATCAGCCTGGCCACCGAGTTTTCCTTCAGAACCTACTTCACGAGCAACGCGTGTTACTTCAGATCCAAATGCATTCAACTGATCCACCATCGTGTTGATTGTATTCTTCAATTCAAGAATTTCTCCTTTAACATCAACGCCGATTTTTCTGGACAAGTCGCCGTTTGCGACGGCCGTTGTTACCTCGGCGATATTCCGCACTTGTCC
>Ga0157380_10002421_pt1 | contig 12569 bp, 20 predicted proteins | sample S35metaG_FD_119757 | JGI IMG/M metagenome (GOLD analysis project Ga0157380, IMG submission 119757) | Switchgrass rhizosphere microbial communities from Kellogg Biological Station, Michigan, USA - S3-5 metaG | ecosystem: Host-associated > Plants > Roots > Rhizosphere > Soil | place: USA...
AATGCTGAGCCACATGGAGAACTTCGTCGACAACGTCGCCGGTAATGTCGTCGCGTACCACAGCGACAGCCCCGTCGACATGGAGCGCACGTCATCGAGCTTCCGCCGCGGCGATCTGCACGGCATCGCCTCGACGACGTACCAGTACGGCGCGCATCGGCCGACACCGGACCTCGGCGGCAACGTCGTGCCGGGCTGCGAACGGCTGTATCTCGTCGGCCCGTTCCAGCATCCGGGCGGCGGCGTCTTCGGCGCCGGGCGCGCTGCGGCGATGCGCGCATTCGACGACTTGAAGCTCGACTTCGCGAAGATCGGAGCGCGCTGATGCTGACGCTGCTCTCGCCCGACAACACGAAGCTCATGGAGATCGAGGCACTCGAGCGCAGCGGCAATGAGCTACTGATCAAAGGCAAGGTGTTCGGTGCGATGCCGATGACGGCGCGGCTCACACCCGCCGAGGCGCGCAAGGGGCTGAAGCTCGTCAACTTCAAGCTCGCGCTGTTCTTGCTGACGTTCCTGCTACGCTAGCCTTCAGAAATATCAAGTCTTGGCGCTGTCGCGATTGCCGGTATCATCCGTTGTCCATGCGCACGCGCGACACAAGCACGGGTTACGGCTGGATCTCGATCGCCCTGCATTGGCTCACCGCCATTCTGATTCTCACGATCTGGTTCATCGGCAGCTCGATTCAAAACGACCTGGCGGCCGGCTCTAACAGCACGCTCAGGCTTCACACGTCGATCGCCATCAGCGCGTACGTGCTGCTCTGGATTCGCGTGGTATGGCGCTTCAAGCAGGGCCATCCACAAGCGATGCCGGAGCAAAGGGGCGTTTTCTACGAGATCGGCAAGTTCACGCACTACGCGATTCTCACCGCTGTTGCTGGGATGCTGATCTCGGGGCCGCTCATGGTGTGGTCACGCGGCGAGCTCATCTACGTCTTCGACTGGTTCACGATACCCGGGCCGTTCGGCGCCAACATGGACCTCTACCTCTTTTTGCACGGCATTCACGTGTGGGGCTCGCGCATCATTATCGTCGGCACGGCGCTGCACCTCGGCGGCGTCTACAAGCACGCGGCGTTCAACCAGGACGGCACGTTCGGCAAGATGCTCATCGCCGCACGCAAGACGGACGTGCGTTGAAGCGCTTCAGCGCTTGAGCTTCGGATCGACCTTGGCACGCGCGCGCATTGCGCGATGCACTTCTTTCCACTGGGCCTTGGTACGCGCTGCTAGAGCCGGATTCCGCTTGCGCTCGGCGGCGGCAATCTCCGCCAGCAACTTGCGATAGCTCGCGAGCCGCTCGGCCGGCAGCTCACCGCTCGCCGTCGCGGCGAGAACGGCACAGCCGGGCTCGGTCTCATGCGCGCAGTCGCGAAATCGACAGCGCTCGGCCAGCGCCGCCACGTCGACGAAGCTCGCCTCCACTCCCCCCACGTCGTCGAGCAGGCCGAGCTCGCGCATCCCGGGCGTATCGATCAACACACCACCCTCGGGGAGCTCGATGAGTTGGCGCGACGTGGTCGTGTGCCGCCCGCGCTCGTCGTTGCGTAATTCGCCCACGGCTTGCGCCGCACGACCGAGCAGGCGGTTCGTGAGCGACGATTTGCCGACGCCCGAGGAGCCGATGAATCCGACCGTCCTGCCGCTACCGATGTAGGAGCGCAACTCGTCGAGCCCCTCCCCCGACGCCGCGCTCGCGCGCACGACGGGCACGCCGATCGCCGCACGGCCGATGGCTTCGAGCATCGGCGCGAGATCGGCTCCGAGGTCGACCTTGTTGAGCACAATGACGGGCTCGGCGCCGCTGTTCGCCACGGCGCTCATGTAGCGCTCGAGCCGGCGCTCGCTGAAATCGCGGTTGACGGCCGTCACGACGAAGAAGACATCCACGTTGACGGTCACGACCTGCGGCTCGGCGAGCGTGCCGGCCGCGCGCCTGAGCAGCCTCGTCCGTCGCTCGAAAACGTGTTGAATCGACGCGCGGTCGACGCCATCGATGACCGCGACCCAATCGCCGACGACCGGACGCTCGAGCGGACCGAGCGACGCCAGCAAGCGACCGGCGAGATCACCAAGCGGCGCGCGGCAGCCCGCAAGATGAAAGCTGCTCTGGCCCTCCGCGGCGATGCGCGCGGGAACGCAATCGGCGCGCCCGAGACGCTCGTGCTGCGTGGCAAAGAACGTGTCGAAGCCGAGTGAAGAGAGTGTCGTCAACCGTCATGAATCCGCAGCCGCTGCAACCGCGGATTATGCGCCGGCTCCGCGCGACAGCGGCCCCATTTACGTATCGGCACGTCCCTCAGGCTTGCCCTCCCGGTAGGCGCAGCGTATAACGACGCCCTCTTTTCCCGCGGCACGCGCAGCGAGCGGGCGGTACCCCGGAACCGCCGATGGTATGCTTGCTGCGCCGTGATTCTCGCGGCAGTTCGGGGTGTAGCTCAGCCTGGTAGAGCACTGCGTTCGGGACGCAGGGGTCGCAGGTTCAAATCCTGTCACCCCGACCATTTCCCGAGTTGCCTCAATAACTTACCCCACCTTCCTCACGTTCCCTCATGAGGTCGGCGTCTCGAGGGCCGTCCCGAGTGCATTCCCGTAGGGCCATCGGCCAATTGGGCGGCCCGCGCGGGCCTGGGATCATCCCGCAATGCCACGAATCATCGATTCGGAGCTGCGCGCGTTGAATGCCAAGTACAACGCTGCGCACTTGGCGTACGAGAATGCCACTCGGGCTCGCGCGGAAATGACCGTGACCGGGACGGACGCCTGGGAACGGCTTTTCCAAGCCGAGTGGGCAGCGCTCCGCGCGCTCGCCGAGGCGCGCGCTGAATTTCTTGCCGCCCTGACGCGCCTGACGACTCGCAAGCCCTGAGCCAGGCCGCGTAGCGAATGTACGACCACGCGCTAGGAGCGGCACACTTCTAGAGCAAGCGCTGGCTCCGGTACCACTCGACGGTCCGGCGAAAACCCTCCTCGACGTCGATGCGCGGCTCGTACCTAAGAACCCGGCGAGCCTTGTCGGTGTTGAAAGCGCGATTGTGCTTGAAGAAGCTCAGGCGGCGGCGATGCAGCGGCGGCTCGAGTCGCAGCGGCACGCATACGCCTTCGCACGCGCGCGCGGCGAGCTCCATCAGCGGATACGGCACCCGCCAGCGCGGCGGTGGCGCGTCGACCGCCGCCGCTGCGAGCGTGATGTACTCCTCGAGCGGTAGAAAACGCGGCCCGCCGACGATGAACGTCTCTCCCGCAGCTTCCGCGACACTGGCGGCGGCGACGAAGGCCCTGACTAGATCCTCGATGTACACCGGATGAAAATTCGGAGCGCCGGCCGTGACCATCAAGAACCGGCGGCGAAGCAACATTCGGAAAAGTTTCAGCATCCGCAGATCGCCCGGGCCGTAGATCGAGCATGGCCGCACGATCACCACCTCCATGTCGCCCTGCTGCATCGCCTTCGCGCATGCCTCTTCCGCTTTGAGCTTCGACTCCTGATACGCGTCGCATGGATTGAACGGCGACTGCTCGTCGGCCGGGCCGTCGTGCACGTCGCCATGCACGCCGATCGTGGAGCAATGCACGAAGCGGCGCGCGCCCGCCGCACGTGCAACGCTGAGCATGCGTTCGGTGCCCGCTTGATTGACCTCGAAGAACTTCGTGCGCGGGCCTTCCGTGCGGAACATGCCGGCGACGTGAATCACGACCTCCGCACCGTCGACGACCTCCATCAGCGCTTGCCGATCCGCGAGATCGCCGTGCACCAACTCGAGGCCTTCGCCGTTGCTGGGCGAGCGCGTCTCGACGCGCTTGAGATCCATGGCCGGACTCTGACCGTGCCGCACGAGCGCGCGTACCTTGAAGCCCTCCTCGAGCAGCCTTAGCACGAGCGCGCCCCCGAGGAATCCGGCCGCACCTGTCACCGCGACAAGCGGTGCGGCCATCGTGAGAGTTGGCTCAGCGCTCATGGCTGCTATCGTCCCGCCGCGCCGCTCGAACCCACCTATCCGTTCGCAAACACCTGTCGCGTTCAAGTCAGCCTCCTTGAATTCGTAATCCTGAGATTCATGATCGTGCGGCACCCGCGCCGGACCCGACGTGGGGCCTTCTATAGGCAAGATCCATGCCCGTAGCATTCGGCGGGCCCGACCGAAAGGGCATTCCCAGCAAGCACGTGGCCACCGACGAGGATCCAGGGACCGTCGATTGGCCGCGCGCTGTGGGCGCGAGTGCACAATTTGGAACCGACCCCGTGCGAAACGGGCCCGCGCTCATCGCGCGCGCCGCACGGCGTACGGCATCCCCGGCGCCGCGCGACGTGCTCTACGCTGTTGCAGCCGGATGCTCAACATCGGGAAGTCTTCCTAGCGATTTCACCGCGCCGGGGTGCGAGGACCGTCAGCCGACCAGTTGCTCGCCGAGAAAGCAGCTTGGGAGAAGCTCGACTTCGCGCGCCGCGACGTGCTCGCAGCTTTCAGGTCTCCCGCCCGAAGCACCGAGGGCGGCGACGAACCCTAGGTTGATTCCTGTCCGAGGAACAACACCGCCCTTGGCGGGGTTTCCTTGTTACGGTTGTTCGCAAGATCGCCATAGAGCGATCGCTCATAGGGTGCCAAGTGAACCTAGAAGTCACGCTAACCATCGACCCGGCGGTCGTCGGTCGGGATGAGATTGCTTTTGTAGCGGAGCGTCTGGTGGAGCTCGGCGGACCGATGGTCGGCTGGCAACCAAGTTTCAACGGCGCGCCCGCCCAGGCAACGTTCAAATTCAAGAACCGCGCGCGACTCGAGCTCTTCGTCGCCGACGCTTTGGCCATTCCCGGTGTCTCGCTGGCGACGGGCGCGATGCCGAGGGCGCTGAGCTCAACCAGTAATACGTCCTAGGTCCGATTGAGCCGCTGGGGCAAGCGGCCGAATGCTCGCAGGCTGTTGCCCCAGAGAACGCCGGTAATGACGATCGCTTTGTTCATCGCGGCCCTGCTGTTGGCCGGTGCCGTTGCTGTTGGCATCGCCGATGTGTTGTGGCGGATGGTCCCGGGAGTTCGTCAACTTCCGACGCGACGGCGTCGTTAACCAACAGAAGCACTCGCCAAGCCATGCTCCACCGGTTCTCGCACAGAGAGGAACGATCAGTGGCCGATCGAGACCACCCCGCTCTCGCGCGCCAAATCCAACACCTCGCCGAATCTGGCGACTACGAGGGGTTCAACGCGGTCATTGGTGGGCTGATGAGAGAGAGCGAGTTCGACGCGGTGGCGATCGACGTTATCAAGCGCGATACCGAGTTCCGTAGTCGGATTACGGACATCTGCAGCGCGGCGTGGGAACGCAAACGAGCGCCGCGTAAGCTCTAAGAGGCCCCTTCGGCGGGTTCCTCAGGTTGTAACGCGCCTGCGGCGACACCTGGCCGACAATCTAGGCGCTAATCGCAATGTGAACCAAGTCACACACTGCGACTTTCATGCGAGACCTCGTCGAGAGCGAGTCGTATATTTCAAGCAGCGCGCCGAATTGAGAGGGATATTCGCATGGTGACTATCGATGACGCTCTGAAGGATGCGATCTCAAAGTACGACTCGGCTCGGCTTGCTTTCGACGAGATCACCGCTGTGATTACGGAACGCATACGAGTTGGTCAACAGCCAACGGTCGCCGAGCTACGCAAGGAGGACGATTTGCGCGCAAACGTCCTGGTCGCTCGCCGTAGCGTGCAGACCTGGTTCGCGATTCAAGCGCACTATTCCCCGGACCCGGACGAGATCGCGCCACCGCCGTCTTCCATTGCTCGCCGAAGCCGTCGAGCCCGAACCGGTAGCCGAAAAGCTGCGTGACGTGTGAGGAATGACGTGCGCCGTGTCAGGGTTACCTGACCTCGTCACCTTTGGCTTTCAGCTTCGCAACCGGCCCTTGGTTGCAATGTCCCGCAATTCGTCCACGTAACCCTGTGCCCAGGCATTCGCCGATCGAGTGCAGTAACGATCATCTCAATGGCATACAACCTGCATCTAATCGGCGGGTTATCGAGAGGATCGTACTAATGCCAAGAAACACAGGTTCCGTTAGCAAGCGGCCCAGCGTGCGAGAAGTAAAACAGGCCGCGGGTATCAAAGAGCCGCAAAACGCAATCGCGCTTCTCAAGGCGGACCATCGGGACGTCGAGGGGCTATTCAAGTCGTTCAAGAATGCCAAGAGCGCAGCAGAAAAAGAGTCGCTGGCAAAAACGATATGCACGGCACTGAAACTGCACACGCGCATCGAAGAGGAGATCTTCTACCCGGCTTTCATTGAAGCGACGGGTGATAAAGATCTTCACAACGAGGCGCTCGTCGAACATCACGGCGCGAAGAGGCTCATCGAGGAAATCGAGAGCAGCACCGCGGACGATCCGTTGTTCGACGCCAGGGTCAAGGTGCTATCTGAAATGATCAAGCACCATGTGAAAGAAGAGGAGCGTTTCAACGGAATGTTCACGAGAGCGCGGCTCGCGAAGATGGACCTGCGTGCGCTCGGCATACTGCTTGAAGCCCGCAAAAAGGAGCTTGCTGGCGCACCTCAGAGCAGACGGACAACAGCGCCCAAAACTCGAGGCCCCTTCATGGGTGCGGCCGCGCTCGCGCGCTCAAAATCGGTCAAGCCGCAGGCCAGAAGAAATCCGTAGAGGGTTCGCGCGACGCCCTTATGCCGCCAAAGGAATGTCGCTGCGAGCCGCCGGTGGGTATGCTCCGCGCACCCTTTGGGTGGATGGAGCCTGCAAAATGAACAGCGAATCGTGCTCGGTGCTGGTGATCGACGAGGAACGCGACAACGCCAACACCACCGTGATGTTGCTCCAAATCTGGGGCCATGAAGCTGAGGCGGCTTATTCGGCGGAGGATGCGATCTCTAAGGCGCGAGCACTCGATCCGGATGTGATCCTGATGGATATCGGGGTTCCCGCCCGGAACGGCTTTGACCTCGCTGGCGAGTTGCGCCGTGATTTCCCGGACGCGAAGTTCTTGGCCCTCTCGGGCTACACGCCAGCGGACTTCGTCCGGCGCGCGCGGGTCGCTGGTTTTTCCAAGGTGCTAACCAAGCCGGCACCTGCGAGAGCTCTGAAAGAGGCGGTCGACACCGAATGCGCTGCCGGACCTCCGGAACGACGACTCTAGCTGACTTCCCGCTCCCGTTTTCGCTTGCTCTGAGCGCGATCCAGGAGCTCCCACTTCTCGAGGGCGGCCTCCGCGATCCATGAGCTGAGGGGCGGATCTTCGGTCCCATCAGCCATGTCGACCTCGGCGTTCTGCTCAAGACGTCCCATTTGCGTATCCCTTGGCGGCTAGAAATTGTAGCCAACGGGGTCGTTGCAAAATCCATTCCACGAAAATGTGCGACGCCTTCTATCGCGGCCCAAAATTCGTCGGAATTTTGTAGAGCGCCGGGTAGCGGGGCCGGTGCGCCTGCGTTAGCGTGCAGCGCATGGTCGCCCGCATCTTCACCACGGTCGCCGCCGTGCTCACCGTATCCGCGTGGGCACTGCCGTTGGCGGCTCAGGCGAAACTCGATGTGCGTTTCGGGATCCTAGTGACGGGCAACGATGGACAAGCGGACTTTGTAGAAACCGCACAGGTTCCCAACGCCGTCGGGCAAACCTACGGATGGATCGCAACCATCGAACCGCTCCGCGACCCAATTACATGGACCGAGGAACTCAGGCTTCCCAAGCCGCCGCTGGAGTGGGACGTCGTTGAAGGTCCGGCAGTTGCCGTGTCCGACGACCGAACCGCCGCGCGGACCAGCGGCGTCGTTCTTCCGACGGAAACCGAGTTCTCCAGCTTTTGGACCATCACGCCTGGAGATCCAAACGGCCCCTACCTACTCATCGTGAAGGTCTCCGATGGCGTCGTGGCGGAGTTCACGTTCAACGTGGTGACTGCGCAGTAGAGATCGATCCAGATCGCGTCACCAAGCAAAACGCCTTCCGTGCAGACGTAACCGCGCGGTTCTTGCTCCTGCACGAGGTCCCAAACCATCCCAGGTTTGTCGTACTATCTCGCACGCTTCGTCGACACCCTGGCGTCACGCCGTCGCGAGTGGGCGTCGACCTACGGACTCGAGGAACGCTAAAACAACAATAAGGTATCCGGCGCCAACGCAGCGAAGCGCAGGACGCGACGATGAGCAAACGATCGGGTTGGCAGAGATGGGTGCGGCAGCCGCAGCTGCTGCGCTGGCGTCGTTTCGTCGTGCAACTGCACCTGTGGATCGGGCTCGCGCTCGGGGTCTATATGGTGCTGATCAGCGTGACCGGCAGCGTGAGCGTATTGCGGCCGGACGTACACCGCTGGTTCATACCCCGCAGCGTCCCGATGGAAGGCACCCGGCTCGGCGGTGACGCTCTGCAGGACGCCGTTCGCCGCACGTATCCGCTTTACGAAGTCACCAACGTCTTCGAGCGGCGCAGGCCGGACACGCCGGTGATGGTGACGCTGCAACTCGACGGTGCGACGGTCGAACGATTGTTCGATCCTTACGCGGCCCGCGACCTCGGGCTTGCGTATCCGCCCATCACCGAAGCCATCGAGTGGGTCGTGGACCTACACGACAACCTCCTGACCGGCACCACGGGCCGCGCGGTCAATGGCGTCGGCGCGCTGTTGTTCCTGGCGCTTGCGATCACGGGAGCCGTCGTTTGGTGGCCCGGCGTCGGCCGAGTGGGTCACTCCATGGTTCCTGGCAAGCCGGCGAAGTCGGCGCGCTTTGCGCGCCGGCTACACAACGCGCTCGGGATCTGGGCACTCGCCCTGATACTCATGTGGGCGATTACCGCCGTCTACTTCTCATTTCCGGATCCGTTCGAGCGGACGATCGACTACTTTGACGCGGACCTCACCGACGGGGAGAGACCGGGCGACGAATTCGTGCGAACGCTCGTGAACCTGCATTTCGGCCGGTCCTGGGGTATGGCGGTCAAGGTGGCGTGGGTCGTGCTCGGACTGTTACCGGCCGTGCTGTTCGTGACGGGCTGCATCACGTGGTGGGTACGCGTCGTGCAGCGGCGAGGTGCCGGCGTCCTCAAAGCAGACCGAACCGGTGATCTGGCCCCGTTGCTTGCCGAAGAGAGCGTTCAGAACTGACGCGAAGCCGCCCTGCGCAACGCCAACGACGGCTCATCACGGCCTTCTTATTGCAGTGAGCGAGTGAAACGAGACCGAGCGGCGAGCCGGCAATTACTCCTGCGAAGACGCCGCCGAGCAAGATCAGCAAAGCTCCGCCGATCAGCGTCGCAGCGTGCACCCGCTTAATTGTCACTAGGTCGTGAAGGACGAGCGCGCCAGCAGCGCTAGCAGGACGACCAATACAGACGGGCTGTCCTCGCCGCCGAACGGCGGCCAGCGCGAGACTCTCGCGACCGCCGGGCCGATGATCGCGATCGATGCGAGCAGCATGAGGCGCTTGTGCGCCTGCGGACGGCCGCGCAGCAGAATCGCGGCCGCGCCTAGAAGCGTAAACGCGCGCACGCTCGCCAGATTGGGCCAGACGACGTTCGACAAGAACACGGCTAATCGTTCTAGTATGCGACAGCTTTTAGCGGCTCGGTCGATCGCGCCTTCGCGGCGACAGCGCGCGGCGTTATCGCGGCAGGCCGTCTCGACGATCTCGAGATCCTCGTCGGTGATCTGGACGGACGGGTGACGCGGCTAACGCTCTAGCCGAAACCACTCACCTCGACAGCGGTAACGTCAGCACCGGAACGTTCTCCGAGCCGCCCGCACCAATTTCCAAACGAAGAAGAGAAGACAGCAGCCCGAGTGTGCGCCTCGACTCCACGTCATTCGCCTCGATGTGAAACCACCGCCCACGATACGGCACGGCGACCAGCGCATCGGTCGGTTGCTTCTCGGAGCTCACGACACGAAATACCGCGTCCAGGCTGTTTGAGAGGAGCGTAGCGGGTCGGTTTCGGGGATATCGACTCCGCGGGACAAATAGACCATCGTCGAGAGCATCGACCGCATCTTGACCATCACCGCGGTACCCGGCGGAGCCTCCGGCGCTTCGGCGGAGTCTATATCGTAGCTGGCTTGACCGGGGCGCACGCCCAAGCGCGCAGCCAGAGCCGCGACCTCTGGCGACTCGGCGGCCTCCGGAGAGACACGCATCACGTAGCGCCTCACTCGATGCTCGAGCGCATAGGTTTGAGTTCGGCGTCGTCGAACTGCCGCGAGGTCTCCTCGTCATCCGGCGTCATTGCCTCGCGCGTCGCGAGGTTGCGAATGCCGTTGACCTCGTAGGCGATCAAGCGCAGCGTCCGATCGAGATTCCAGCCGTACCGAGTCAATAGGTAGATGCTGCCGAGCCCAACGGGCGAAGCCAGCCGGCGAATGAACTCCTGGTCCGCTTGCGGTGAAAATATGACTGTGGGCGACTCCGAATAGGCGACGGACGCTCCCGGGACAATGAGGCTCGTCCCCAAGTCTTGATCATCGCCGAAGCTTCCCATCAGCGACGCCTGCGCCTCGAAATGCATCTGGCTCGAGATACTAGTGATCGCGAGGAACTCGGGCCTATCCAAATAACGCAGGCGCACGATGTTGAGCAGCACTTCTCGTTGTTCGCCCTCCTGAACGGCCTCGTTATAGGCAGCGTGTGAGACGGGCGTGAACGTCGGACCGCGCAATGTGCAGGCCGATAAGACGCTGCAGAAGGCTGCGACGGCCAAGAGCGCCATCGGCCGCCGAACGTCGTCCGAGAACTCGATGGTCGAGCCGAACATCACCAGAGCTTCCCCGAGAGACCGTAGCCGGAACACTCGACTTTGGTTCAAATGAGCACTTAATCATCTCGCGCGCTTCGCGCTGCCGACATGACCCCAAAGGGCAATGGAACGACTGCAAGAGCGGGAGCATAAATTGGGGGCGATGGCTGTAGGTCCGCTGTTCAGAGTGATGCATAGGTCTAGTCGTCGCGCACGCTTCAGTAGTGACAAATTCCAAGGGAGATATCGCAGTGAAGAACAGCCGCATTATCGGAGCCGCCAGCGTTCTGCTCGCGCTCTCGTGGACGCAATCCACACTCGCACAGGGCAATTGCGCGGACATCCAGTTCACGGGGCCCGTCGCGCGCGAGTTTCCGAACGCACGCGACGCTTGCCTGGGTGTGGTCACTCGCGACGGTCGGCAATTCGCGCACTTCCAAGCCCGCGTAACGAATGTGCGCGGCAATACCATCCAAGCCGAGTTCAAACTTCCGAACGGTACCTACGGGCGCGAGATCTCGTATACGCCGGGCCCAGAAGCCCGCGTCCGCATCGCCGGCCGCACCTATCGGTACGGGGATTTGGCGCGCGGACAGGAGCTCGACGTCTACCTGCCGCCGGACCGATGGGAAGTCGCGGTGCCGTCGGATCCCGAGGTGTCGTTCGCTGCCGCGCCGGCCGTCGTATTCGTCACGGTCGCTCAACCCGCTACGACCGTGGCCGCCAACACATTGCCGCGGACGGGCAGCTTGGTGCCGCTCGTCGGAGCTCTCGGTGGGCTGTTGACGATACTCGGCTTCGCCGTCGCGCGGATTCGGCGCCGCTTTTTCTGAGCACTCACTGTCACGACCTGATCCGCGAGCCCACTGGCTCGGGGATCAGCGTCTTTGGCGTTCGACGAGCGACGGAGCGTTGGTAGCCGGTGGGTTCGCTACTTCGGCTTTGACGGTGTGGCGCTGCGGTGCCCCGCCGATGAAGTAGAACGGGTAGCACGTGACGAGCGTCAACGTGGCGATCTCGTCGGCGCCAGCACATACACGAGCGCTGCGGTCGTCCGCCAACAAAGAGGCGAAGTGGCCGATCAAAGTTGCGCGCGCTCGCCCGCTTACCCGGGCGAGTTCATGAGCCCAGTCGGCCGGCGGCCTAGCTGAGGGTCGTGCGTCCGCGTTCCGTCGCGCATGTTGCGAGGCTGCGCCACTGCGGTAGCGTTGTGCGTCGCTGCCGACCCCAACGACAGACCGCGACGGGCCTCCTGTTCGTAGGTACTAGGTCCAATTCTGAGAACACTTACATCAGCGTAAGGTCGTGATACTCAGAGATCCGACGTGGGTTGGAAAAAAACAAGCGCCCCTTGTGGGCGCATGACGCCTCCGCACATGACCAACGGAGAAAAACCATGAGATATGTCGTCGTCATCTCTTTGGCCCTGGTTGGTTGTTCCCGAGAGCCAACCCCCACGGTTACTTTGTCGGCAAACCCGGCCTCCGTCGACGCTGGTCAGTGCACGACCCTGACCTGGTCCTCGAGCAACGCTGCAGCGGTCGAGATCGACCAACGAGTTGGGAAAGTCGATCCCAGCGGGTCCAAGCAGGTGTGTCCCGGCGGTTCAACGCAATACACGATCACCGCCACGGGAGGGTCAGGGACAGTCAGCGAGACGGTCAACGTCACGGCCCTCGCCGCGAGAGTCATGACATTCCCGGAAGCCGCGCTGTTCGAGTTCGGGAAGGCGGAGCTCAAGCCGGAAGGGAAGGACCAAATCGGCGCGTATCGCGAACAGGCGCGAGAAGCGCTGGGCCGCGCCGATCAGGTGATGATCACCGGCTATACCGATAACGT
>Ga0157380_10002422_pt1 | contig 12568 bp, 12 predicted proteins | sample S35metaG_FD_119757 | JGI IMG/M metagenome (GOLD analysis project Ga0157380, IMG submission 119757) | Switchgrass rhizosphere microbial communities from Kellogg Biological Station, Michigan, USA - S3-5 metaG | ecosystem: Host-associated > Plants > Roots > Rhizosphere > Soil | place: USA...
AGCGAGTACCTGCTCCAGCTGCGCGAGAAGCAGAAGGCACGCCGGTACTACGGCCTGCTCGAGAAGCAGTTCCGTAACACGTACGCCAAGGCGTCGCGGGGCAGCGGCCCGACCGGCGAGAACCTGCTGCGCATGCTGGAGACCCGCCTCGACAACGTCGTGTACCGCCTCGGCTTCGCCGGCTCGCGCGCCCAGGCGCGCCAGCTCGTGCGGCACGGCCACTTCATGGTCAACGGCCGCCGCGTGAACATCCCGAGCTTCGGTGTCCGGCCCGACGACATCATCTCGCTCAAGTCGGGCAGCCCGGCCGAACCCATCGTCCGCGACGCCACGGACCTCACCGCTGCGGTGACGCCCTGGCTCCAGGCGGACCACGATGGGCTCACGGGCAAGATGCTCAAGTGGCCCGAGCGCGCCGAGATCGACACGCCGGTCCAGGAGTCACTGATCGTCGAGCTCTACTCGAAGTAGCGGCGAGCCCGCCCGCGCTTCGCGATCTTCGCCAAGAACCGCCCGAAAGGATCCCATGGCCACCCGTTCTTCCCTGATCGACTTCCAGATGCCGCGGATCGTCTCCGAGGACGCCGACGAGCGCTCGGGGCGCTTCACGATCGAGCCCCTCGACCGTGGCTTCGGCTATACGTTCGGCAACTCGCTGCGGCGCGTCCTGCTCTCGTCCCTCGAGGGCGCGGCGGTGACCGCTGTCAAGATCGAGGGCGTCGCGCACGAGTTTACGACGCTCCCCGGTGTGCGCGAGGACGTCACGGACATCATCCTGAACCTCAAGGAGCTCGTCTGCAGGCTCCACGGCGAGTCGCCCGAGATCGAGGTGCACCTCTCGAAGAAGGGCGCCGGCGCCGTCACGGCCGCCGACATCGAGGCGCCTGCCGACCTCGAGATCCTGAACCCCGACCTCGAGCTGGCGCACCTTGCGGACAAGGGCAAGCTCGAGATGACCCTCACGATCGGACGCGGGCGCGGCTACGTGCCCGCCGACCAGAACCGAGGCCCGGAGACGACGATCGGGGTGATCCCGATCGACTCCATCTTCTCGCCGGTGCGGCGCGTCTCGTACGAGGTCGACTCCGCCCGCGTCGGCCAGCGCACCGACTTCGACAAGCTTCTCCTCGAGGTCTCGACCGACGGCTCGATCGAGCCGAAGGAGGCGATCGCACGCGCCGCAGAGCTCCTCATCGAGCAGCTCACGATCTTCGCCGATCCGGCGCGGATCGAGGGTCTCGCGGACGCAGTGGCGGCCGCCGAGGCGGAGATGCCGTCGACGTCCCATGGCATGGAGAACTTCCCGATCGAGGAGCTCGAGCTCGGCGTCCGTTCGTACAACTGCCTGAAGCGGGTGGGCATCGAGACGATCGGCGACCTCACGTCGAAGTCGGAGAACGAGCTCGCCGCGATCCCGAACTTCGGTCGCAAGTCGATCGAGGAAGTGCGCGAGACGCTCGCCGCGCACGGGCTCACCCTCAAGGGCGAGGACCTCCCGCAGTAGCCATGCGCCACGCACGCTCAGGCAAGAAGCTCGGCCGCGACTCGGCGCACCGGAAGGCGCTGTACTCGAATCTCGCCGGTGCGCTCATCACGCACGGGCGGATCGAGACAACCGAGGCGAAGGCGAAGGCGGTGAAGCCGTTCGCGGAGAAGATGATCACGCTCGGCAAGCGGGGCGACCTCCACGCGCGGCGGCTCGCGATGGCCGAGCTCCGCTCGAACGACGTCGTCCACAAGCTGTTCTTGGACGTCGCCCCGCGCTTCGCCGAGCGGAACGGTGGCTACACCCGGGTGATCAAGCTCGGGCCGCGCCAGGGAGACGCCGCGAGCATGGCGCTCCTCGAGCTCGTGGACTTCGAAGCGACCGCGTAGGCATCTCAGGGCCGGGCGCCGGTTGTCCAGGCGGTCCGTCCGGCAGTAGCCGCGAATGGGCGGCCGAGGCTCTAGCCTTGACGTGTGCTGACGATCGTCGCGGTGGTCCTTGCGCTCACGGTGCTCCCCTCGCCGTGGGGCGTCGTCGCGATCCTCGTTGGCGCGGCGATCGACCTCGTCGAGGTGAGGTTCTTCGCCCGTTGGTCGAAACGCCGCCGCGCCACGGTCGGGGCGGAGACGCTCGTCGGCCGACGCGCCGTCGTCGTCCGTGCGCTCGCGCCGCGCGGCCAGGTGAGCATCGACGGCGAGCTCTGGGAGGCGCGCGCCGACGTCGAGGTGGAACCGGGGCGCTCCGTCGTCATCACCGGGAGGGACGGCCTCGTCCTCGACGTCGGCCTGGACGAGTGAGCGACGGTCTGTTGCCGGGTTCGCCCTCGGCGACGCTGCGCCTCACGCTCGAGTACGACGGAACCGGCTTCCGTGGATGGGCTCGTCAGCCCGGGCGACGGACCGTGGAGGGGGTGCTGCGGGAGGCGCTCGACGCGGTCCTGCCCTCCTGGAGCGGGCTCGCAGTCGCGGGGCGCACCGACGCGGGGGTGCATGCCACGGGGCAGGTGGCGAGCCTCGAGGCGGCGGGCGGGCCGCCGGTCGACCGGCTGGCCGAGGCGCTCAACACCGTGCTGCCGGACGATCTCGCGGTCGTCGCCGCGGCGGACGCGCCGGACGGCTTCCACGCGAGGTTTTCGGCCAGGGGCAGGTCGTATCGCTACGTCGTGGTGGCGCGCCGCGTACGGGCGCCCCTGCGGGCTCGGCGGGCGCTCTGGTGGCCGCGGCCCGTCGATCTGCGGTCGCTCGAGGCCTGCGCGGCAGCCCTCACCGGGGAGCACGACTTCACCGCGTTCACGCCGACGGAGACGCGGCACGAGATCTTCACCCGCGAGATCCGGGCGGCGGCCTGGGAGCGCCGGGACGATGAGCTGCACTTCACCGTCACGGCCGACTCGTTCCTTCGGCACATGGTGCGGACGCTCGTGGGGACGATGCTCGAGACGAGCCCGTCGGCCTTTGCGTCGTTGCTCGGCGGCCGGCCCCGCTCGGAGGCAGGAACGACCGCGCCGCCCTGCGGCCTGACCCTCGAGCGCGTCCGCTTCTCCGACGATCCGTGAGCGGGCTGCCCGGCTACGATCGCCGACGTGCGAACCGTCGTCCTGTTCGACCTCGACGGCACCCTGATCGACTCCGGGCCGATCATCCTCGCCTCCATGCGCCACGCGTCGCTCACCGTGCTCGGCCGGGAGCCGGATGAAGAGGTCGTGCGCGCGGCCATCGGGGGCCCCGGCCTCGTCGCACAGATGCGCGACCTCGACCCCGACCGCGTCGAGGAACTCGTCGACGCCTACCGGGCGCACAACGAGCCGCTCCATGAGACGCTCGAGGCGTTCACGGATGTTCTCGAGCTGCTTCCGGTGCTCCGTGCCGAGGGGCGGACACTCGGGATCGTGACGGCGAAGCGCCTGCGGACGGTGCGGCTGGCGCTCGACCGCTTCCCGCTCCTCGACGAGGTGATGGACGTCGTGATCGGCGCGGAGGACACCGAGCGCCACAAGCCCGACCCCGATCCGGTCTTGGAGGCGCTCCGCCGACTCGGCGCCGACCCGGCGGACGCGGCCTACGTCGGTGACTCGCCGTTCGACATCCGTGCAGGGAACGCCGCCGGCGTGCTGACCGTCGCCGTCGGCTGGGGCGGGATCCATCCCGACGAGCGCCTGCTCCACGCCGGGCCGGATGCGCTCGCGCACACGGCCGAGGAGCTCCATGGCGCGCTCTGATCCGGCGGAGCGCGTTGCCGAGCTGCGCAGGCTCGTGGAGCACCACAACTACCGCTACCACGTCCTCGACGACCCGGAGATCCCCGACGCCGCCTACGACGTCCTCTACGACGAGCTGAAGGGGCTCGAGGCCGCCCACCCGGAGCTCGTCACATCCCATTCCCCGACTCAGCGTGTCGGCGGAAGCCCTGCCGCGGGCTTCACGAAGGTCGACCACCTCCAGCCCCTGGGCTCGCTCGAGAAGGTGACCACGGGCGAGGCCCTCGAGAAATGGGCTGCCGACGTCCGCAAGAGGCTCGGGACGGACGAGCCCGTCGCGTATGTCATCGAGCCGAAGATCGACGGGTCGGCCGTCTCCCTGGTCTACGAGGGCGGGGTCTTCGTGCGCGGGGCGACGCGGGGCGACGGCCGCCGGGGCGAGGACGTCACCCGCAACCTCCGCACCGTCGACGCGGTGCCGCTCAGGGTCAGGACGGTCGAGGGAGAGGCGCCTCCTCCTCTCCTCGAGGTGCGCGGCGAGATCTACTTCCCGCTCTCGGGGTTCGCGCGGTTCAACGACGCGCAGGTCGCCTCGGGGAAGAAGCCGGCGCCGAACCCCCGGAACGCGGCCGCAGGCTCCCTTCGGCAGCTCGATGCGGGCATCACCGCAGAGCGTCCGCTGTCGCTCTGGGTCTACGGCTCGGGCGCGCACGAGGGCGACCTGCCGCGGACGCAGTGGGAGCTTCTCGACTGGCTCCGCGCCCACGGGTTCCGGACGAACCCGCACGCGAAGCGACTCGAGTCGATCGCAGAGGTGGCCGAAGCGTGCCGGGCGTGGGAGCAACGCCGGTCGGAGCTCGACTACGAGATCGACGGGATCGTCGTCAAGGTGGACGACCTCGACCAACAGCGTCGGCTCGGCGCGTTGCACGACCGGCCCCGGTGGGCTCGAGCGTACAAGTGGGCGCCGACCGCGGCGGTGACGACGCTGCGGAGGATCCACATCCGAGTGGGGCGGACGGGCGCGCTCAACCCGTGGGCGGAGCTCGAGCCGGTGCACGTCGGCGGAGTCACCGTCTCCAACGCGACGCTCCACAACGAAGAGGACATCAACCGCAAGGACATCCGCGAGGGCGACCTCGTCATCGTGCAGCGAGCGGGTGACGTGATCCCGCAGATCGTCGGCCCCGCCGGGGAGCATGCGAAGGGCACGAAGCCGTTTCGGATGCCCAGACACTGCCCGCTCTGCGGGGTCGAGGTCGTGAAGCCCGAAGGCGAGGTCATGCACCGGTGCCCGAACCGGGCGTGCCCGTCGCGCGGGCTCGAGACGTTGATCCACTGGGTCAGCGCGGCGATGGACATCGAGGGCGTGGGGGAGCAGTTCGTGCGACGCCTCTGGGACGAAGGGCTGCTCCGCTCGATGCCCGACCTGTATCGCCTCACGGCCGACCAGCTGGCGGCGCTCGACGGATACGGCGAGGTCTCGGCCGCGCGCGCGATCGCGTCCATCGAGGCATCGAAGGCGCAGCCCTTCTCCCGTGTGCTCTTCGGCCTGAACATCCCGAAGATCGGCTGGGTGCTGGCCCGGAACCTCGCCCGCCACTTCGGACGCGTGGACGCCCTGATCGCCGCGACGCAGGAATCCCTCGAGCTGACGGAGGGCATCGGGCCCGACCGGGCGGAGCTCGTCGCCGAATGGTTCGCCGAGGAGGAGAACGTCGCGCTGGTACGGGAGCTCGCCGCGCTCGGGCTCACGATGCGGTCGGGTGACGCCGAGGCACCGGTGGACGGCCCGTTGAGCGGGCGGCAGTACGTGATCACCGGAACGCTCGAGCGGTACACGCGGGACGAGGCGAAGGCGGCGCTCGAGGCGCTCGGCGCCCGCGTCTCGGACTCCGTCTCGAAGAAGACGGCGGGCGTGATCGTCGGCGAGAGCCCGGGCTCGAAGGCGCAGAAGGCGGAGAAGGCGGGCGTTCCGACGCTCGACGAGGCGGCCTTCACCGCCCTTCTCGCGCAGCGCTGACGCCTCAGCCCTGGCTCGTTCGCGCGCGCGACGCCGCGAGTGCCTGGACGAACCGGTCCTGCGCCGCCCGCGCAGACCAGTACGCGACGGGTGCGCCGTTCTGGAGGACCGCGAACACGATCGAGTCCTTCACCAGGCCGGAGAGCGAGCAGGCCAGATCGGTCGTTCCGGTCTTGCCGCGGACCACGCCGGCGAGACCCGGAAGCCGGCCGCGGAGGGTGCCGCTCTGCCCCGCCACCGCGAGCGACCCGACGAACGCATCGCGGATCTGCGGGTTTTCGAGACCGGCGCGGATGACCGCCGCCAGCGTCGCAGCCGTCATGCGATCGAGGGAGGAGAGCCCGGAGCCGTCGACGAGTCGGATGCCGGCGGTCGGGATGCGGGCGGCACGCATCTCCGACAGCACGACGGCGGCACCGCGCGCGCTCGTGCCGACCCCGCCGTCCAGGGTGCCGAGGTGCTTGAGCAGCATCTCGGCGGTGAAGTTGTCGCTGTCGCGGTTCATCGTCTGCACGATGGTGGCGAGCGGCGCAGAATGCTCCGTGGCGAGGAGGACCGCGTCGGGCCCTGCTCGGCCGAGCCCCGGTCTCCCGTCGACGACGATCGTGCGCGCCGCGATCGCCTCCCGGAGCGAGCGTGCGGCCAGAAGCGGCGGTGAGAACGCCGGCCATCCCCGGGCGCGATCGACGACCAGCGCGGACAGCGGTGGCGACTCCCCACCGACGAAGTACGTCTTCCAGCCGGCACCGCCGCGGCGCTTGTCGAAGGCGGACTCGTCCCCGAGGATGCGCCCCGTGACGTGCCGGATCCCTCGCGCGCGCAGCGTGGCGGCCAGCCCTGCAAGGTCGCCGGAGGTGAGCGTCGGGTCGCCGTCGCTGCGCAGATAGAGGTTCCCGACCCAAACCGGCCCGGCGCGGCGGCCAACCCCGAGCAGCTCGGTCGTGAAGCGGTGCTCGGGGCCGAGCCGGGTCAATGCCGCCCACGAGACGGGGAGCTTCTCGTTCGAGGCGGGGTGGACGGGGCGGGTCGCATTGTGGGCGAACAGCACCGTCCCGGTGCTCGCGTCGACCGCGATCGCCGACGTGTGTCCGAGGGAGACAGAGGGCGCGCGCAGCGAGCTCGTGAGCCGGGAGACGAGGTCGCCCGGGGCGGCGAGCGGCGCCGAGACCGCGGTCGCGGCGACGGCGACGCAACAGAGCGCGAGCCGGAAACGCACGGCTCTCAACCGTAGACGGTGATCGTGACGGTGCGGCGTCCCCAGGCCCGTGCGGCGGCGGTGGTCGGCATCCAGAGGTCGATGATGGTGCCTTTGATCGCCGATCCGACATCCGCCGCCACCGCGGGCCCGTAGCCGGGCACGAACACCCGCGTCCCGAGCGGGATCACCCCGGGGTCGACGGCGATCACGCCGACCCCGACCGGAAGCCCGCTCGCCGTCCGGCCCGCGAGGTGGTACGCGACCGCGTCGACGACCAGCGAGCGCGTCCCGGCGGCGGGCGCCGGGGTTGCCGGCCCCGGGGTGGCGTCGGACGACCCGACCGGCGTCGACGCGGCCGGCGCCGGCGCTCTAGACCGCATGAGGCGCGTGGACGCTCGCTGGGCAGCCTGCGCCTGCTTGCGGATCGCCGCGAGACGGGCCCGCGTGACGCCCGCGCGCCGCCGGATGGCGTCGACCGTCGCACGTTGCGCGGTCGCGGCACGTTCGCGCGTCGCGACGGCCGCCCGCGCCTGGTGCTCGACGACAGCCACGTCGTGTCGGAGGCGGGAGAGCACCGCGAGCTGCGTCTGGAGCGTCCGCGAGCGCTCGCCGAGCTCGTCTGCGATGCCTCGATTCACGAGCGTCGTGCGCTCGAGCTCGTCGATCCCCGCCAGGATCGCCGGCAGCGAGCCGGCGCCCAGTAGGACGGCGATCGGGTCGGGCTCGCCTTCGACGTACAACCGGCGGAGCAATGTCGCAACTCTCACGTTGGTCGCTGCGAGCGAGCTGCGCACGACCGTCACGTGGCGGCGGGTGCGCGCCACGCGAGCATCGAGCGCACGGCGGCGCGACTCGAGCCGTGCGGCACCGGCGCGGGCGCGTGCGAGGCGCGACTCGGCGGCGTACAGCTCGAGCTCGGCCGAGCGCTGGGCGGCGGCGAGCGAGGCGAGCTCCGAGCGTGCTCCCGGCGCGCCGACCGACGTCCCGGCGGCCGATCCGAGGAGCAGAACGGCCGCGCACGGCACGAGGTATCGCCCACGCCCCCGCACAGGACCGGTGACCGTAGCACAGGAATTCCCGGCTGTTTGCAGATATTTTCGCGACGGTTGGGCGTGCAGACGTCGGATCGCGCTGCTAGGCTCCCCGACTTGTGGCCGGTGACCCCACCATCGGCGGGCCTGTCGACAGGCGAACGGGACGCGGCGTGACGTTCCTCGCAAGGCGGCCGGCTCCACTCCTCGTTGCGGCTCTGGCGGCGCTCTCGGCGTTCCTGCTCATCGCGATCGGGCCGGCGACGGCCGACCCGTCGATCGCCTCGAAGCGTCAGCAGGTGCAGGCCGTTCTCGCGCAGATCCAGGCGCTCGACTCGCAGCTCGGGCACGCGACCGAGTCGTACAACCTCGCGAACATCGAGCTGAGCCAGATCGACGCGGACCTGAGGACCAACGGTCGACATCTCGTGATCGCGCGCTCGAGCCTCGTCGCCGCACAGGGACACATCGCGCAGCGGCTACGCGCGCTCTACATCAACGGCGATTCCGGCGGCGCGGTCGAGGTGATCCTCGGTGCGAAGAGCCTCGACGACCTGCTCGACCGGCTCGACATTGCCGAGCGTGTCGGCGGGCAGGACGCGCAGATCCTCCAGGACGTACGACGCTTCCGCACCGAGGTGAAGCGCCGTGGCGTGAAGCTCCGCGCCGACCGCGTGCGGCAGACCCAGGTGGTCGCAGAGCGGGAGGCCCGCAAGCGCTCGATCGAGGGACAGCTCGCCGAGCGACAGCGGCTCGCGGCGTCGATCAAGGACGAGATCGCCCGGATGCAGGCCGCGGAGGCGCGCCGGCAGGCAGAGCTGGAGCGGCAGGCGCGCGCGCGTCTCGAGGCTGCGGCGTCGGCCCGCGCAGTGTCGCGTGCGCAGGTGCTCGACTTCTCCTCGGGCCCCGCGATCGACTTCCCCGCGGACGGGACGACGGCAGCGCCGCCGGTGGTGTCGGCGCCTCCGGCGAAGTACGGCGGCGTCGTCGGGATCGCGATGCAGTACCTCGGGACGCCGTACGTGTGGGGCGGCGCGAGCCCGTCGGGGTTCGACTGCTCGGGCTTCGCGATGTACGTCTACGCGCAGCTCGGGATCTCGCTTCCGCACAATGCGGCCGCGCAGTACGGCTCGGTGGGCGCCTACGTCTCGCGTGACGAGCTCGAGCCGGGTGACCTCGTCTTCTTCGACGGCCTCGGCCACGTGGGGATCTACATCGGCGGCGGCCAGTTCATCCATTCGCCGCACACCGGCGACGTCGTGAAGATCTCGAGCCTCTACGACTCCTGGTACGCGTCGACCTACGTCGGCGCGAAGCGCGTCACCTAACTACGCCGCGCCGGTCCGCTCGACCCGTGCCGCGCCGTCGGGTGCCGTGCCGTCGTACAGCTCCGCGACCTCGGCGGCAAAGTGCTCGAGCACGACGCGGCGGCGCAGCTTGAGGGTCGGCGTGACCTCGCCGCGATCCATCTCGAAGTCCCGCGGCAGGATCGCGAACCGCTTGATCTGCTCGAAGCGGGAGCGCTCGCGGTTGACGTCGTCGACGATACCCGCGACCAGGTCGCGGACCCGGGGATCGTCGGCAAGTGACGTTGCGTCGCCGTCGATCCCCTGCGCAGAGGCCCACTTGCCGATCTCGACGGGATCGAGCGTGATCAACGCCGCAGGGAACGGCTTCCGGTCGCCGACGACGATCGCCTGCGAGACGAACCGCGAGGTCTTGAGGTCGTTCTCGAGGTTCTGCGGCGCGATGTTCTTCCCGCCGGCGGTGACGAGGATGTCCCTCTTGCGGTCGGTGATCGTCACGAACCCGTCCTCGTCGATCGACGCGATGTCCCCCGAACGGAGCCAGCCGTCGTCTCCGAGGACCTCTGCCGTCGCCTCGGGCTCCTTGTAGTAGCCGGCGAACACCGTCTCGCTGCGGATCAGCAGCTCGCCGTCCTCGGCGAGTCGGAGCTCGAAGCCGGGCAGCGCCGGCCCGACCGTGCCGAACTTGTGGCGCTCGGTCGTGTTCGTCGTCGCGGCCGTCGTGCACTCCGTGAGGCCGTATCCCTCGTAGATGCAGATCCCGATCGCGTCGAAGAACTCGGCGATCTCCTTCGCCAGCGGCGCGCCTCCCGAGATCGGGTGGCGCAGACGCCCTCCGAGGCGCTCCTTCACCTTCGAGTAGACGAGCCTGTCTGCCAGGCGGTGCTGGAGGGCGAGCGTCACCGGCACGGAGCTGCCCTGCTGGCGCAGCGCGCTCTCCCGCCTGCCGACCCGCATCGCCCACTCGATCAGGCGGCGGCGCGCGCCCGTCGCCTCGGCGAACGTCGACGCCACTGCGGTATGCACCTTCTCGTACACGCGGGGCACGCTCGGGAGAATCGTCGGCCGGACCTCCGGCATCGCCCGGGCGACGTCCAGCGGGTCGGCCAGGAAGGCGATCGCGTAGCCCAGGTACGGCCCGGAGAGGTGCATCAGCCGACCGAAGTTGTGGGCGAGCGGGAGATAGAGGAGCATGACGTCGCCCGGGCCGCCCGCGTCCGGAAGGCCGTCCGCGGTGGCGACCATCGCGTAGTAGTTCCGGTGGCGGATCATGCAGCCCTTCGGGGGGCCCGTCGTGCCGGACGTGTAGATGAACGTGAACAGGTCCTCCTCGTCGATCGCGGCGACTGCGGCGTCGAGCGCGCCCGGGTTCGCCTCCGCGTACTCCCGGCCCTCCTCTTCGAGCGCCGGCAGGTCGGCGAACGTGAGGACGAGCCGCAGGCCGGGGAGCGACGACCCGGCCGCCTCGACCTTCGCGCGCTGTGTGTCGTCCTCGCAGAGCACGCCGACGGACTCGGAATGGGCCAGGACGTACTGCACGTCGCCAGGCGCCGAGTTCGCGTAGATCGCCGCGCCGACGGCGCCGACGTGCGCGAGTGCGAAGTCGAAGAGCGACCACTCGAGGGTGTTCCGCGCGAGGATGCCGAAGGCCTCGCCCTTGCCGACGCCGCGCGCAAGGAGGCCGTTCGCGAGGTCCGTGACCCGCTCCGCCGCCTCGGCCCATGGCACTTCCCGCCACGTGCCGTCTTGCTCGACCAGGTAGCCGGTCCCCGTGTTCCGGGCAACGGCATCGCGCCAGAGGCGTGGAATCGTGCGGTTTCCAGGCATCCACGTGTCACTTTAGATGGAGGGGACGGCCCGTCGATCCCGAAGAACGGCGCTCCGCCCCTAGACTGGAGAGTCATGCGCGTCACGTGGAACGGTTCGCTGAGCTTCGGGCTCGTCAGCATCCCCGTCGGGCTCGCGCCTGCGACCAAGCCGGCGGCAAGGCAGTCGGACGTCTCGTTCCGCCTGCTGCACCGCGAGTGCCTGACGCCGATCAAGCAGAAGCGGTGGTGCCCGAAGCACGACCGCGAAGTGGGCCCGGACGAGCTCGTCAAGGGCTGGGAGGTCGCGAAGGGGCAGTTCGTCGTCGTCGAGGAGGCTGAACTCGAGGCCCTCGAGCAGCACGACGACTCGCGGACGATCGACATCGAGCGGTTCGTCCCGCTCGTCGACGTCGATCCGGTGTGGATGGACCGGACCTACTTCCTCGTCCCCGGGGCGGCGTCCGCGCAGCGGCGGCCGTACAAGCTCCTGCTCGAGGCGATGGAGGAGGCGGGCGTCGGCGCGATCGGCCGCTTCGTCCGCTCGGGGCGCGAGTCGCTCTGCCTCGTCCGGACGCGTGGGAAGGGGCTCGTGCTGGAGACGATGTACCTCGCGGAGGACGTGTACTCCCAGGCCGAGATCGACGATGCGATGGAGGAGACCGACGTCAAGAAGGCGGAGCTCGAGCTTGCACGTCAGATCGTCGACGGCCTCGCGGCCGAGTTCGATCCTGCCGAGCTGACGAGCGCGTATCGCCGGGACCTGCGGACGCTCCTCGAGGCGAAGCTCCGCGGGGAGGAGATCGCGGCGCCGGAGCCCGTGGCCGAGCCCGCGCCGGCGGTCGACCTCATCGAGGCGCTCAAGGCGAGTGTCGCCGCGGCCAAGGGCTCGTCGCCGCGGCCGACGCAGGCAAAGGCCAAGACGAAGCCGGCTGCCGAGAAGCGTCCCGCCCGCAAGGCCGCCCGGAAGTAGCCCACACGCGGAACGAGGGGCCGCAGCCCCTCGTCCACGAGTCGTGCGGCGCGCCGTTTACTAGTGCGCGGCCGCCTGGACGACGCCGGCGGCCTGGAGCTGGGCCTGGAACAGGTACTTGTCGATCTTTCCCTGGTAGATCGGGACGCCTTCCGCGACACAGAGCCTGATGACCGCTTCGCGGTCCATGTTGAGCTCCTTCGCGAGCTCCTCGGGCGTCAGGTGATTCGCCATCGAGTTCCTCCCTCGAGCGACGAAAAAGCCCGCCGACGCAACTGCGTGCGGGCGGGCTCGATTCTCGCTCCTCCGTTGGCGGCGGGGGTCAACGGGCCCGCCTCCCGAAAACGTCCATGTGCCCCGAGGATACTCGTCCGGCCGGGCGGCGTGCAACGCCCTCAGACGGGGTTCCCGACGTCGACGTACCGCCAGTCGAGGCCGAAGCGCTCGGCGAGGTGCGACGCAAGCGCCTGCACCCCGAACTGCTCGCTGGCGTGGTGCCCGGCGGCAACGAGGTGGACCCCGAGCTCGCGCGCGGTGGCGGCGCTCGG
>Ga0157380_10002424_pt1 | contig 12566 bp, 7 predicted proteins | sample S35metaG_FD_119757 | JGI IMG/M metagenome (GOLD analysis project Ga0157380, IMG submission 119757) | Switchgrass rhizosphere microbial communities from Kellogg Biological Station, Michigan, USA - S3-5 metaG | ecosystem: Host-associated > Plants > Roots > Rhizosphere > Soil | place: USA: Michigan...
AATCGACGCAATGCATTCCCTTTTCGGCGTGAATGTCGTTCAGGTGAACTGCCTTTTTGAATTTATCCGGATCGTTTGACGGCACGACTTTGTCATCGGCGTCGAGCAAATTCCCTTTTCGATCGCGCTTGAAGACTCGTCGAAACATCCAACCGTGACTATGAAAATCAGCGAACTGAGTGTTCTTCAACTGCTCGTTGAATTCTGGTGTGCCGGTCTTTTCGAGAAACTCCAAACTCGACCAAAGGCCTCGAAGGCTTGAAGCTTCGGGATTGCGATTGAGTTTTTCCCGCTCTTCCGCTTGCGACGGATTGTGCTGCTGTTGCGGGTACATCTTGTCGCCATCGCTTTCGTTGTCCCACCAGGTCACTCCGAGATAAGTGGCGACCATGTTTGTGCCGGGGTGCATGTGACACACCATGCACTGTGAAGTAGGAATCTGACTTGTAAACTGGTGTTTGAGTGGATGGCCTGACTCGTCCTTGGGAATGTTCGGATCGGCGCTTTGCGAGCGGCCCGTATTACCGGCCTTCGCATAAAACGCCGAGTGAGCCGGATCGCGATCGTTGGCGTAAATCACATGGCAGGCTGTACAACCCGACGACCGGTAATCGCCAGGATGATCGTTGGTGCCGAGAAAGTTCAACGTCGGATCGAGCAGCCGCGTCTTTTGCAAGCCAAGATAAACCGGATCGGTGCGATTGTTACTTCCAAAACCACGCGGGCTCAAACCTTTGTCAGGTTTGCCAGGGTCTTCTTCCTTGTCGGGCAAGCCGACGTCAAGTCTTCGTCTGCCGCCGCGCTCGAAAACGCGCAGAACGTTACCCGGCTGTGAGATTTCCCAGCGCGGAATTGGATCAATAAACTCAAGCAATCCTTTGGTACGCTTGTCTTCCTCGCTAGGCGCCGGCGTTTGAATTAAGCGTTGAGGCGCACCGTTCTCGCTATAGCTTTCACCAAAGACCCCGTCCTTTACCGGAAAGCCTCCATTGTTATAGAGCGCCGCGCCCCACAGCATTGCGCCATGAGTCATCATGCTGCGAGCTACGCCCTTCTGCTCTACTGCGTGGCAATCACTGCTGCCACAAGTGCGCTGAGCTACGCGAATGTCGCCGGGGTTGATGAAGCGAACGTATTCCCAGCTTTCGCGCGCGAGCAAAGTGTTACTGCGTTCGGGATTCGCGCCAGTAGACTTTCCGTCTCGCTTCCACTCGTCGGGGAAACGAGCGCGCACGTGAGCTTCGCGCTTGATTCGATCAATTTCTTTCGGATCGTCAGAGCTCTTGCGAGGACCAGGATTGCCTCCATGACAAGCTGTGCAGCTTAGACCGACGGCGTCTTTGCCATCCTTGAGGTGCTCGAGCATTTCAGTTGAGCCGTATTTGTGCATCGGCTCAATGACGCCGTGACATGAGACACAACCTTCGAGTTTCGGCTGTTGACTTCCGGCGGTCGTCTGTTGTGGGGTGGGTTGTTGTGTCGATTGATCAAATTTCCGATCTGAGATCTGAGATCTGAAATCTGAATTCTGAGATCTGAGATCAGCAGTCTGAATGCCGGGAACAGAAACAGGCGGTTTAGAATTTGAGATCTGAGATCTGAGATCTGAGATCTGAGATCTGGAGCCAGTGGCCAACAGCAGCGCGGCCGCAGTCAAAGCACCCGATATGACGATGAGACGAATCATCAATCTAGAAGATCAACTTCAACTGAGCGAACAAAGAGTAGAGCGGCTTGTTCGGAGCAATCACATCCGGCTCGCAGAAGTCACCAACATTTGGCGGACAGTTGCGTGGCCTATCTGTGAATATGTCCCGAAAGCCGCGACCAGTCTGCAGTGTTGAAGCACCAAAAGTCATGGTCACGTTATTAATCAAAAATGGTCTATAGGCCACGCCAACGCTGTAGTCCCAACCGATATCGTGGCGAATATGATTCTGCAGCAGAATGTATTCGAGCGACTCAGTGCGATGAAATCGCAGATAGTTAACATTGAAAATAGCTTTCAATCGTTGGGTAACTTCAACATCGACTCCCGCGTTGTAAATGAAAATTCCCGGGTTTACAAAATTGGCCTGACCCTGGGTCTTACTGCTGCGCAGACTCGGCAGCACGCTATTTGGCTGGACCAGACCAACCCCCGTTTGCGACAAGCGAATGCCGTTTCGATTCCAGAATGAGAATTGACCACCGACGAAGTTTGGATCGTCAAGGATTGAATCGAAGCCTGTGCCTCGCCCATCCGTGGGATTAGTATCACCCTGTGCCCAGAAGAACGACCCCTTGAATCTTAAATAGTCTCGATCAACCGAAGCTTCAACAGCGGCCATGTTGGATTTAATGCGCACGCTGCGACCGGCTATCGGATTCCGATCATCTCGTCCCAGCGCAAAAAAATATGAATGCGTTAGATTCAACCTTCCGAGGTGACCATCGCCGCTGAGGCCTAGATAGCCAACCTTGATCGAATGCGGTCGCACGTCACCAATCAAGGAAGGTCGCACCAGAAAGCCATTGTTATCAAACTTCTTGCTGGCGCGGTCGTCGTTGTAATGCAAACTCGCCTGAACGGTATAGCCCTTCCTGATAAAATCCTGACGAAAGACATTCGCAATATAGACATTCTGATGACGAGTATCGAATGTGTTTAGGCCGCTGTTCGTGTCCTTTTCCAACATCGAAAAGTACGCCGCATTGTATTGGTAACGATTGTTGCCAAGTGAGCCGAAGAGCCGCGCTCCCAAGTTGTTATCGGAAAAGATGAAACCGCGAAAGTCGGAAACAAAGGGTTGAATACCTGCCCGTACCGAGACAAAATCAAAGTTCGCGCTAAGGTCCGCCAGCTTCACTTCTCCAAAGGCTTCTTCCAGCGAAATGTGGCTATCGGTGCGATTGGTACCGCGCCGAACATCGATATTCACCACGCCGTTCTCGCGAGCATTCAGATAGTTCGGAACGCTGAAGGTCGGCGAAATCTTGACGGCCCAGTCTCGCGGCTTAAAAGCCGTATCACCGTGGAAAAGCTCGAAACTGATCTGAACGGTGTGGTTCACCGCGAGCTGCTCGGGCTGGCCAAAGAATTCGGCACTGCGAGGATCATCAGCGCTAACACCTGAGGCAGTAGGAACTCGTCGCAGCTCGATTGACGACGTATCGACTGCCGACAAAACAAAGAAAGTCTTGTTTCCAATGATGGGGTAATCACCTTTGAGAACGCTTTGATCGTAAGGATCCCACCAGCGCCCTTTCTTGAACGGAATGTCGCGACCACGACCGCCTCGATCGCCATAACGATCGTATTCCGGAAAGCCAATTCGCCAGCGATCGCGCACCTCATGTCGATCAGGACTAGTCTGCGGCGCTGATTGAACACTTTTCTTTCCCGCGTGTCCGGGGGGACGTTGTCCATCATCGCTGGATGGCGCCACCGCTTGCTTCTCTTCGACAACGATATCGATCTTCGTCTCTTCACCCGCGTCGACAATTACATTCTCGAGCACCTCGCCTCGCGAGATTGAAAAGCCACCGTACGGTTTGTCCTTATCAAACTTTGCCGCATGAGGACCGAGCACCGTGATGCTGTACGCTCCTGCCGAAAGCCGGAAGACATATCCACCGTCGCTGCCGCTTCGAGTTTCCCGGCTTCTACTATTGACTTGGTTTGTAGCCCTGACGATGACGTTAGCTACAGGGCTACCGGAAGCATTGCGAACGACGCCGGAGATGGTGCCGCGACCTTGCCCAGCTACTTCGAGGAAACCCAATAACAAAAGACAACCTGCGAAAGTGAGCTTGCCAAGCACGAACCCGGTTCGTCGCCGGTGTGAACTGACGGGAAAGATGAGTTCAGAGAATTGAATGATTCGGCTCCCGACCTCGAGAGTAATGGCTTGCGAGCGCGTACCCCTATAAACGAGCGCTCAACTGACTGATTAGTTCTGAAATACTGTACCCGCTTTGGTCCAGAGCAGCATAGCAGATCACGGTTCCTGCTGTGACGATTACCAGCGCGCTAGCTACGGGAACAACCCGGGCGACCCTTTGAAATTTTCCGCTCGCACTTAGCCAGCGCCCGGCATAAACAAACACCAGACCAACCGTCGTCAAAGTAGCAGCGAGTCCGACGCTAAACGCAAATACCAGTAGCAAGCCGTAGCCGACTCGATGTAAAGAGATCGCCGCCAACAAGACCACCAGCGCTGACGGGCACGGCAAGATACCCCCCGAGATTCCGAGGGCCAACAACGCTTTCCAGGTAACCCCTGAGCCATCAGCGCCAGGCGGAAGATGTGAATGCGAGCCGGCATGGACGTGTTCGTGCTTCACACCATTATGCTCATGCTCAAGCTCATAACCGCGTGGCTGTTCAGCTTGATTATTGAAGAGCGCCTGAAGACGACCCATCAAAACTTTGAATCCGACTGCTATGACCGTCAGACCTGAGACTAAGCTTATAGTTGGATACAAACGTTCAGGTACGACATATTCGGAAGCGACAAGTGTGGCGAGCCCCAAAGCAAAAACTCCCGCCGTATGCGTCATCGTGACAGTCAGCCCGAGGAAGGCTGCGTGACGCGCTGTTCCACGCGAACCCACGAGGTAGGCTGCGACTACTGCTTTGCCGTGACCAGGTGACATGGCGTGGACTGCTCCGAGAAAGGCTGCGAACAAAAGTCCAAACAAAGCCATCTGCAGCGTCAGACGAGGAACAGAAATCAACTCAGCCAGCCGGTCTCGCTTGCGAGCGACCGTGTGTCCACTTCGATTCTGTAATGGCCGCGCGTTAGCTGGTACGGCTCCGCTAGTGAAAGACAAACGCGCTTGCCGCTCGTCAAGTGGCGCAGCTAACAAGTCATTCGGGTAATTTTTTAGCTCGTTCGAAATCGAATCTGCAAAGGCTGTGCTGTCGAATACAGAAACTCCTTGTGGCGAAGTGACGATTTCGCGCCAGCCAATTCGATCCGCAAAGTTGTTGTCCTGAAACTCTAATCGATGCGGCGCACTGCTCGAGTTGGTAAAACCTTCGAGGACGCACTCGAGCCGCATTGTCTTCATTCCGCCGGCGCCATCATTCAAAGCGAGACTTCTACTAACTACATTCAGCGGAACTCGAGCACCATCAACGGTGAGCACCAGGTTTTCCGGAAAGTCACGTGTTACTCGCTGGAGATAACTATCAAGAGCTGCCTGACTCGCCGCCGGGCCTTCAAGCTTTTGGAGTTCCTGAAACGTTGGAATCTCCGCCATATCAATCACGTATTTCACGCTGATGCTATTGCTCCGAATATTGAGACGTGAGAAATGATTGATGGTGAAATTCCCGAGCGGATGAGCAGCTGCGTAGCCGACGCACAGAAGCGTTAAAGAAAGGATGCAGCTAGTCCGCCTCAAATACTTCATCGGGTTCTAATGTCTAAACTGTTGCTTGGCAATGCTCGACTGCAACGGATCAAACTCAGGGTTAAGGCTGAGAGCCATCATCAAGTGATTCTCTGCCGCTTTCTGATTTCCAGTGGCTCGCTCGATCAATGCCGCATGATAAAAGAACCTGGCGTCCCTGGTTCCAAGACTGAGCGCCTGCTTAATCGCGTTCTCCGCCTCGGACAGTCTGCCCGCTTTGAAAGCAGTCCACGCCAGCACATCAGCACCGTAGACGTCATGTCTCACTGCATATTCTCTGGCAGCACTCTCAAACGCCTCCGCGGCTTTTCGATCGTGGTCCGCATAAAAGAGGGTCAACTGCCTGCCATAGAGAATGTCATTGGCTTGATTAAGCTTTCCGACTTGTTCCGCCACCGCGTAGTGTTCTTCCGCTTCCTTGCTTTTTCCGGCAAGCTGATAAAGATCGCCGAGCGCGATTAGGTAGAGCGGCTCGGGAACAAGTCCGACTGCATGTTCATACAGTTCAATTGCGCCGGCTCGATCATTAAGCGCGGCCCGAACTCTTCCGAGGGACCCGAGCGCGCGCACGTAATTCGGAAAGGCTTTGAGTGCATTGTGATAATGCTGCTCTGCTTCCTGGTACTGGCCGCCCTGAAAAGCAGTCTCACCTAATTGCCAATGACACCAGGCTATCGATTCAGCGCTGGGCACACGAGCATTCATCTCCGCTTCCAAAGCTCGTTTATATCGTTGCTTTGCGGCGCTGGTGTCGCCGCGCAAGAACGCGAGGCGCGCCAGTCGAGATTCGGTGGCTACGCTTCCTGGATCTAATTCGGCCATGCGAGCGTAGGTGGCGGTCGCTTGTTGATATTCACCAAGCTCCAGCAAGGCATCACCGAGGACTTGATAGCCGGCACTTTTGTCGGGCTGATACTCAATCAACTGGCGTCCATAAGTTACTGCGGAAGAAAAGTCGTGAAGGGCAAAGCGAACCTGCGCGAGCGCGATCAGGCCGCCCAGGTTTTGCTCCGTACCAAGAACTTTCAAAGAAGCTTTTGCGGATCGATGGGCAAGTTCCAGGTAGGCATTGTCATACGTCTCGCGGTAAGACTGCAGGTAATAGACCGACAGTTTGTTCAGAGCAACCACATCATCGGGATCGTGCGCGACTCGGTCCTCCAGGAATCGGATCGCCACCATGTTCGAGCTGAGTGATGATTTCGGCGCTGAGTTGACAGCGGACGAGTGAGTAGTATCACTTGAAATCATCCGACGGACTTTTAGACAACTCGCGCAACTCAGCGACGCTGTGAGCACAACGCCAAGAAGGCCGATGTTGAAAACCTTCGAACCAACTCTTGTGCAAAATTCGATCATTGAAGGCCCTGAATTCGTCGCGGAGCGACGGTTGACTTTAGCCCGGCCTTTCAAGGCCGGGATCAAGAAACAAAAATTTGACTCGTCGCGCGAGCGACGGTTGAGCGACTTTTTCAATCGTCGCTCACGCGACGACCCTCAAGTTCCCTAATAATTCCCGGCCTTGAAAGGCCGGGCTAAAGTCAATCGTCGCTCCGCGACGAAGGCACCCGTTACTTTCGTTGGACATCCGTCAGACAATCCGCAACCTAATTCCTGGTGTTGTCATCAGCGGTTCCGGGAACTCGGGGTTGTTGCGAGGGAGCCAGAAACGGAAAAGCTGTTCGCAGCGGAACATCATTGCCATTCACATTGTCAGGCAGCGGCTGACGGTTGTTGATTAGTTGATTAAGGATGTCCACCACATCGTCCGTTAGCCGTCGCCCATTCGGAAATCTCGCTTCTGTATTGGTCCCCGTGTTCGGAATCGTGAGATCCAATCGCAGATAGTCGCCCCGGCTGACCAGTAACGTCAGGAAGATGGCAACGCTGGTGGCGTCCGTGTGATAGAAGTTCTGCAGCGTATCCCGAATTCCAGGCCAGAAGCGCTGGTTCGCATCGTCAACCGGATTTCCAGCGTTGTGTGTGTTCTTTGAATTGAAGGGCACCAATACTACGTTGACCGCTGGGTTGCCCATTCGATCGATGTTGGTCCATCTCCCGGCGCCGGCTACCTCTCCAGTCCTTGAATTGTAGAGCTGAGGCGTTCTGCGCTGGGTTTCAATGATGACACCAATAGAATCGCCACGCCCGCGGATCAGCTGCATCGGTAGGCTGAACGCGATAGCCATCGTGTTGTATCCGGCAAACGTATCGCGACCTCTGGAAAAGACAGAAGGATCGGGAGTACCAGCTCGAATCGAGGCATTGAAGCGACCAAACGCTGGAATATCAAAGAAGAATGGATCGTCGGTGAGACCGGCAAAAAACATGACGCCGGTTTGAGGCTCGGTGGTTACGACTGGAGTGGGAGCAACGTCGGCAGTGTTACTCGAATTGGTTGCCGGAGCGTTGAACGTCACCCCGTTGGGCAGACTGATCGTAGCTGTTTGAGCCTGGGGAACGTTGTTCACTGCGACTCGCGGTGAGAAGCGCACATCAATCGCGCCATCCGGTCTAGCATCACCGGTTGTTTCAAGCTCGAATCTGTACCTCAAGGCAGGGTCGAAGATGCCGAAGTTGGAAGCTTCTCCCGGCACGATGAATCCGTGAACGGTCATGATCAAAATCAAACGCGAATTGTCATTCGGATCGCGAAAGAAGTAGACGTCATTTAGATCAGCGCCCAGATCGTGGCTGGTGAGCGGAGCGTCTCCGTGATCGGCCGCCCTGGTGCGTAGACCCGGCCCCCGCGCAAGGCTTGCCGTCAGCAAAACAACGGCCAGTACAAATGGAGCGCCTTTCAAAAAATAGCCACGCATGATTGTTCCCCCTTCCGTAATTGCAAAGGGCTAAGGGCAAAGAGCGAAGTGTCGAACGCTTCTAACCATCACACCGCAATCGTTCCCGTCACTGCTTTGGCGACTTTGCCCTTTGCTCTTCGCTCTCGGCCCTTTGCTCTTTGATCACTCAAGTTTGATCAGCTGCAGTTAGGAAGGGATGCTTGCTCCCGCTCAACTGCAGCTAGATTCAAGCGAAAAGGTTCCATTCAAGTTCAAGCTAATGAAAGTTGAGCGGGAGCCAGCATCCCTTCCTAACCCCGAGATTACTTGGCTTGAGCTGTGATCCATTCGCCCTTCGCCTTTTCAACTACCCTTTTTACTCGGCGCCCTTGCCCTTTGCCCTTGCTCTTTGCCCTTTGCGCTTAATGCACGCCTGCGCACAGTGCGTTGCTCGCGGTTACGGCGGCGCTGAACCGTTGTTGATATTCAGTAGACGTGATGAAGGCGCAGACCATCGCGCTGTAGTTGTTAGGCTCCCGGTTGTTGATTACATCGAGCCAAAAAGCATAGCCGTCGGCATCAGCATTGCGGCGCAAGTAGCCAAAGTACTGCATCAAAACAAATGCCGGATTGAATTCTCGTGATTTGAATTGGGCGATCTCAATCACATCGATAACCGCCTGGGCTCGAGTCTTACCATTACGCATGTCCTGCGCCAGCCGCTCGCGCTCTGCGGTGAACGGAAACAACGCCGACGTGTCAAACAGCTTATTAACGAACTGCTCCGGTGAGATCCCGTTCGGATATCGAGTAACAAAGGCCTCTCGAGTCACAAAATCATTTGCCAGAGCAAGCCTGTCCTGCTGCAAATTGCTACCTCCTACTACCCGACTGCGGTCCATAATGAACTGCTGGAAGGTAGGCTGTGTACCCAGCGAGCCTTTGTACAATCGATAGACAAAGAAGCCGCTGTCCTGAAACTCGGTTTCAATGAAGAACGCCGCCGAAACTTGATTGCGACGCCCGCGCACGCACGTCAGGTCACTGCCGCAACTGGTAATTCGGTTGGTCCAATAATCGAGCCCAGCCTGATCAGGCACGCGTCCGAGGAAATCGTTGTAGTGCTGGTTCACAAAGAACCGCGCGTTATCGATCGGATTGGTAGCTATAGGCGGAGTGTCGTTGTCGAGAATTGTAAGCGTCGCCGTGTTTAGAGATCCCAACAAAGCTCCCGTCGCATTGCTCAAAGTCACGGTTATGACTTCGTCGGCTTCCTCGTAAGCGTCATCGGTAAGAAGAACTCTCAGAGACTTGCTGGCCTCGCCGGCATTGAACTTTAGTGTATTGAAGTTGGGACTATAGTCAGTCCGATTGCTGGCGCTACCGTTCACAGTCGAGTAATCAACGCTGGCACTCGCCGCCGTGTTACCACTTCTTACCACGGTGAGCGTGGTACTACCGTCGCTTTCATTGGCGCTAAAGTCTGCGCGGCTAAATTGAATCAGCGCGGAACCCGAGGGAGGCGACGGCGGAATTTCTGTATTAGACTGGACGGCGGGCTCGATATCGGCGGCGTTGTTAGTTGTCAGACGCGTCAAGCCATTACCATCGCCATTCATTGCATAGATTTCAAAGTTACCATCGCGCGAGCTCGCAAAAGCAATCCGGCTTCCATTCGAAGTTTGTGATGGATCCTCATCAAACTCTGCATTCGCAGTGATCCGGGTCTGAGTTTGACCTCCCTGATCCATCATGTAGATCTCGTCGTTCTCGTCGCGGTTAGACTGAAAGAAAATCTGCTGAGGTGAGACGTTAGGATCAATGTCGTCGCCGGCTGCGGTTGTGAGCCGGGTGACGTTACTGCCGTCCGCATTCATCCGATAGAGATCGTACTGGCTGTCGGTACGATTACTCGCAAAGACAATGGTGCTGCCGTCTGGCGAATACGAGAATGAAGAGTCGTCTGCAAGATTATTGGTGAGGTTTGTTTGATTACTCCCGTCCGTATTCATCAGATAGATTTCTTCATTCCCGTTTCGATCAGTCACAAACGCGATTCGCGAACCATCGGGCGACCAGACCGGGTGAAGGTCATTCGCGGTGTTGTTTGTTAATCGAGTCTGTGAGGTTCCATCGACATTCATCAAGTAAATCTCGGTATTGCCATCGCGGTTACTCACGAAGGCGAGACGCTTTCCATCCGGCGACCACTCCGGAGCATAGTCTTCGCTGGGATTCTCGGTTAATCGAATCTGACCACCACCATCGGTGTCCATCAGATAGATCTCGAAATTCCCATCTCGATCACTAGCGAACGCGATCTTTCCTGGTGACAGTGTTGGGGCATCGGCACCTTGCCGATGTCCAGTTAACTCACGGGCGGGATGTCCGTGCCACGGTTTTGGAAAAGTAAGGACAGCGAAAGCGAGGACAAAACACACACTTGGGTACGCAATTCCTGTTTTCAGGCTGCGACTGGACTTGCGCATGCTCGGCCCCCCGGGGCGAGAAACCTTAATCGTCACCACCAGCAATATCGGGATTCATTTAATGTCACGAAAAATATGTTAGCAGCAGAATAGAGTCAAGCTTTTTCATGGACGTGACAGTCAATGTAAAAGCTAAGAGAAAAGAATTTGACTGCACCTGATATAGTGATAAATTGAGCGCACGTTTGCAGGTCCAACGCAGTTCCCCTAAGTAGCAACTGGGAAGCAACGAAACTTTTCCATGGCCCCAAGACGACCGAGAGCCCTGACGTGGATCTTAGTTCTGCTGGTTGCCCTGGCGATTTTCGGGCCAGGCACTCCTGCTCTACGTAGTAACTTCGCGCAATCTCAACGACCAATTCTCTTCAGCCATCCAGACTCTACTCGCGCGATGGCGATAGATTCGATCACAAACACTCGTGAACCGTTCTCAGCAGTGATGCCAGTGGCTTTTACGCCCGATCAGCTGACCCGGGTGATCTTGTTTGCCGGAAATCTGCGTCTTCAGGATGGTGAAGATGCTACGGCGGTCACGGCGGATGCTGAAGATGTTAACCACAATTTGATCACGCTCGCAGTCGAATCGGTCGGACCGGTTCCAGATCAAAGTTGGGCGACGGCCGTTATCGTGAGACTAACCCCCGAGATGACAAATCTCGGTGACGTCCTGGTCCGAATTTACTATCACGGCGTTCCCAGCAATCGAGTTCGAATAGGCATCGGTCACACCGGAGATGGACCACCAGACGATTTTGGCGCCGTACCCACGCCGGCTCCGCTAGGAGTCAATGCGCCAATCAATCCCGTAACGGCGGGCACGCTCACCACTGACGAAGTCAAGACGATCATTGCGCAAGCGGTGTCAGCTGCGGCATCAATTAACAAGGCCGTGACTGTTGCGGTTACCGACCGCGAAGGCAACGTGTTGGGATTGTTTGCCATGACTGGCGCCCCAACCATGATGCAAATCCGGGGAGGCGGACCATTACAAACTCCAGATCCGATTACCGGGCTGGTGCCGGTTGGCCTCGAAGGTACAAAGCTTCCATCAAGGTTCGGCGCTATTTCCAAAGCTGGAACCGCGTCACTCTTCAGCACTGGAGGGAATGCTTTTAACTCTCGCACGGCAAGCTTCATCATTCAGCAACACTTTCCACCCGGCGTGAACTTCACCTCGAGCGGGCCGCTTTATGGGGTTCAGTATTCCTCCCTGCCTTGTTCAGACATCAAGATGCCAGGGCTGCCACTCGGTCTCAGTGGCGATCCCGGCAGCATGCCCATCTACAAGAATGGAATCGCGCAAGGTGGAGTAGGAATCGAAGGTGATGGCGTCTACGGTATCGATCCTGATCCCGCTGACTTTGATATTCCTTTTGAAGAAGTGATCGCCCTCTCAGCGGTGCGAGGATTTGCGGTCCCATCTTTGATTCGAGCCGACAACATTCTTGTCGATGGCATTCGTCTACCTTTTTCGAATGTCGTCACGGTGCTGAATCCAGCGACCATTCCCTTTGCGAGCCTGCCGGGCGCTATCGATCCATTGTTCCCGATTCGGTCCGCGCAGCCATCCGCCTTCAGCGCCGCCACCGTCGGTGGCATAAATGGCGAGGCTGACACGCGCTTCTTTCCTTTCATCTCGAGTCCGATTGGCGGACCAAATTCTTTGACGGCAGCTGATGTGAACACCATCATTTCGCACGCTGCGCAACAGGCGAACATAACGCGCGCCGCGATTCGCCAACCCCTCGGAAGCAACGCCAGAGTTTCGATAGCTGTAGTGGATACGAATGGAGTAGTGCTGGGAGTCTTCCGGCAACAAGACGCGCCGGTTTTCGGGTTTGATGTCTCGGTTCAGAAAGCGAGAACAGCTGCATTCTATTCGAATCCAGCCGCAGCG
>Ga0157380_10002425_pt1 | contig 12565 bp, 10 predicted proteins | sample S35metaG_FD_119757 | JGI IMG/M metagenome (GOLD analysis project Ga0157380, IMG submission 119757) | Switchgrass rhizosphere microbial communities from Kellogg Biological Station, Michigan, USA - S3-5 metaG | ecosystem: Host-associated > Plants > Roots > Rhizosphere > Soil | place: USA...
ATGCGTCGGTGCGCGACATTCTCGGCTTCGACATCCGAGTCGCGGCAATTGAGCACCTGATAGCGATGAAGCGCGCGGCCAATCGGCCCAAGGATCGGGTGGCGGTCGAGGAGTACATCGGGCTCGCCGACCGCCAGCGTGTCGCCGAACGCGGGGAGGAGTAGCTCAGCCCGCGAGCTCTCGGGCCAGTGCCGTCAGCAGCCGCACGCCGAAGCCATTGGCGTCGTTGCCTGTGTAGGCGCGGCCGACGTCCCAGGCGGTGCCGGCAATGTCGAGATGGGCCCAGGGAGTCTCGCCGACGAACTCCTCGAGGAAGGATGCGGCGGAGATCGTGCCGGCCTTGCGCTTGGCCGCGGCGTTGGTGAGGTCGGCGACCGTGCCCTTCATCAGCGCCTTGTACTCGGGGTGCAGGGGCAGGCGCCAGACCAGCTCACCGGTCTCGCGGCCCACTTGCTCGACCTCGCTTGCGAGCTCGTCGTCGTTGGAGATCACGGCGGCGTAGGTCGAGCCGAGCGCGATCATCACGGCGCCGGTCAGCGTCGCGATGTCGACGATCTGCTCGGCGCCCAGCTCGATCGCGTAGGCAAGCGCGTCGGCGAGGATCAGGCGGCCCTCGGCGTCGGTGTTGTTGACCTCGACCGTCTTGCCGTTGTACTGGGTGATGATGTCGCCGGGCTTGATAGCCGTGCCCGAGGGCATGTTCTCGGTCGAGGGCACGACGGCGACCAGGTCGATCTCGAGGCCCAGCTCGGCGATCGCCCCGACGGCCTCGAGCACCGCCGCGGCGCCCGACATGTCCATCTTCATCTCGTGCATGCCACCCGGCGTCTTCAGCGAGATGCCGCCGGTATCGAAGGTGACGCCCTTGCCGATCAGGCCCAGGGTCTTCCCGGAGCCGCCGCCCTCGTAGCGGAGCACGATCAGCTTTGGCTCCTCGGCGCCGCCTTGGCTCACCGCGACCAGCCCACCCATCTTCTTGGCGGCGATCTCCTCGCGGCCGAGAACCTCGGCGCTGACCGCGGGATGGGCGGAGGCGATCTCGCGGGCCCTCCGGGCCAGGAATGACGGGGTGGCGACGTTGGAGGGGAGGCTCTGCAGGTCTCGGGCCCGGTTCTGCGCCTCGGCGCAGACGCGGGCGGCCTCCCCTGCCGCGGCGACGTCCTCGGGCGCCAGCAGGGTCAGCGAGTCGAGCGCGGTCGTATCCGGGTCGTCCGGGTCCTTGCTCTTGAAGCGGTCGAAGCGGTAGGCACCGAGGATCGTGCCGGTGACCAGCCCCTCGGTGAGGCTCGCATCGTCACCGGACTCGGGCAGGGCCCAGGCAATCGAGGTCGCGCTCAGCTTGCCGGCCTCCTTGGCCGCCAGCGCGGCGGCGACCCGGGCGCGCTCGGCGTCGAGCTCGTCGCGCTTGCCGAGGCCGACGACGAGGACCCGGGCAGGACTCTCCGGGTGCAGCATCGTCAGCTTCTTGAAGCCGCCCTTGGCATCGTTCGCCCCTGGCGCAGAGCCGAGCTCCGCCGGCAGCGCCTCGCCCTCACAGAGCCCAATCGCGAGCAGGGCAGCGTCGACCGCGGGGATCTCGACTTGGCTGACGACGACGTCCACGAGTGGGGCGAGTCTATGACGTTGCGCACGGTGGTTGGACCCAGCCTCCCGCTATCGTCCCGGGTGTGGGCCAGGCGGCCCTGATCGAGCCGAGACCCGGCATAAACACTCAGAGAAAGGCAGCCATGCCCAGCACAGTGATCCTCGGTACCGCACGCACGCCCTTCGGCAAGATGGGCGGAACCCTCTCCTCCCTCGACGCAACCGACCTCGGAGGCCATGCCATCGCGGCGGCGCTGGATCGTTCCGGCGTCGACCCCGCGCAGGTCCAGCAGGTCGTCTTCGGCCAGGTCCTGCAGGCCGGCCAGGGACAGATTCCCTCGCGCCAGGCCCAGATCAAGGGCGGCGTCCCCAAGGAGGTGCCCTCGGAGACGATCAACAAGGTCTGCGCATCGGGCATGCGCTCGATCGGCATCGCCGACCAGGCGATCCGCGCCGGCGACACCGACGTCGCCGTCACCGGTGGCATGGAGTCGATGAGCCAAGCCCCCCACCTGCTGCCGGGCGCCCGCTTCGGCTACCGGATGGGCCACGTCGAGACGATCGACGCGATGGTCCACGACGGTCTCACCAACCCCTTCACCGAGAAGCAGATGATCAACGAGGCGAGTGAGGTCTCCAACGAGCTGGAGATCACCCGCGCCGACATGGACCGTTTCGCCGAGCGCTCGCACCGGCTCGCCGCCGAGGCGACCGACGCAGGCCGCCTCGCCGATGAGATCGCCGGCGTCACCGTCAAGTCCCGTAAGGGCGAGAGCACGATCGAGTCCGATGAGGCAATCCGTGCCGACACGACGGTCGAGACCCTTGCCGGGCTGCGGGCGATCGGCGGCGAGGACGCTACCCACACCGCCGGCAACGCGCCGGGAGTCAACGACGGCGCCGGGGCGATCGTCGTCGCCTCCGAGGAGTGGGCCGAAAAGGAAGGCCGCACCATCCTGGCTCGCGTTCTCGCCTACGGCACCGTCGCCGACGATTTCCCCTACCTGGCGAAAACTCCCGCCAACGCTGCCAAGCAGGCGCTGGAGAAGATCGGCAAGAGCCCCGAGGACGTCGACCTCTGGGAGATCAACGAGGCCTTCGCCTCGGTCGCCCTCAACTCGATGCGGATGCTCGGCGTCGAAGAGGAGAACGTCAACGTCAACGGCGGTGCGATCGCGCTCGGCCACCCGATTGGCGCCTCCGGTTCCCGCATCGTCGGCTCGCTCGTCCATGAGCTGGGCCGGCGCGGCGGCGGCATCGGCGTCGCCGCGATCTGCTCTGGCGGTGGGCAGGGTGACGCGATCGTGATCGAGGTCGCTGGCTCCTAGGCCGTGGGCCGCGCCGCTGCGTTCTTCGACCTGGACAAGACCCTGATGGCAGGGTCGTCGGGGATGCAGTTCGCCCGTGTCGCGACGCGGCACGGGCTCGTCAGCCGGCGCCTGCTCGCCACCTGGGGATTCGAGCACCTGCGCTACCGGGTGCGCGGCACTACCGACGAGCGCACCACGGAGGTGCTGCGGGTTGCGCGCGAGCTGATCGCCGGGGTCCCGGCTCGCAGCTTCGAACGGATGAACCCGGAGGTGATGGCGGCGATCCTGCCCCGGGTCTATCCGCAGATGCTGGACGAGGTCTACGGCCACCAGGACGCCGGCCGGCCGACGTTCATCGTCAGCGCCGCCGGCAGCGGCGTGGTCGAGCCGCTGGCAAACGTGCTCGGCATGGACGGTGGGGTGGGCACTCGATACGAGGTCGGTGAGGACGGCGCGCTCACCGGTCGCTTCGACGGCCCCTTCGTCTACGGCCAGGGGAAGGTCGAGGCGATGCAGACATTCGCCGCCGAGCACGGCATTGACCTCGACGCCTCCTACGCCTACTCGGATTCGATCTCCGACCTGCCGATGCTGCGCGCAGTTGGCAACCCGGTGGTCGTCAACCCAGACCCCCCGCTGCTGGAGATCGCCCGCGACGAGGGCTGGCAGACGCTGCGATTCGAGCGCCTCGGCCGCCGCCTGGTGGCGATCGCGGTCACTCTCTTGGCGACGGTGGGAGGCTTCGGAGCCTCCCGCATCGCCGCTCGCCGCAAGGCGCCCCCGCCTCGCCGCTTCTCCTCGCGACGCTAGTGGAGCGTGGCGACTTACTCGGCTATATGCCGAGTAAGTCGCCAGAAGACCTCGATCCTTCGTCCCTAGACTGTCGAGCATGGCTACGGAGCCCAGCACGAAGTCGGAGCCGCAAGAGCGCGAGGCGGAGTTCTCGACCATGTCGGGGCAGCCGGTCGAGCCGCTTTACGGACCCGAGGGCGCGCCGGCCGATCCCGAGGGAACGATCGGCAACCCGGGCGAGTACCCGTTCACCCGCGGTCCGTACGAGTCGATGTACCGGGGGCGGCTCTGGACGATGCGACAGTTCGCCGGCTTCGGCACGGTCGAGGAGACCAACGAGCGCTTCCACTACCTGCTCGACCATGGCCAGACCGGCCTCTCGACCGCCTTCGACATGCCGACGCTGATGGGCTACGACTCCGATCACACCCGCAGCCTCGGCGAGGTCGGTCGCGAGGGCGTCGCCGTCGACACGCTCGACGACATGGAACAGCTCTTCGACGGCATCCCGCTCGGCGGCGTCACCACCTCGATGACGATCAACGCGCCGGCGGCGATCCTGCTCGCCTTCTACGTCCTCGTCGGCGAGCAGCAGGGGGTCCCGCCCGAGAAGCTCGGCGGCACGATCCAGACCGACATCCTCAAGGAGTACATAGCCCAGAAGGAGTGGTGCTTCCCGATCGAGCCGGCGATGCGCCTGGTCACGGACATGATCGAGTGGTGCTCGGAGAACATGCCGCGCTGGCACCCGGTCTCGATCTCCGGCTACCACATCCGCGAGGCCGGCTCGACCGCGCAGCAGGAGCTGGCGTTCACGCTCAAGGACGGCTTCACCTACGTCGAGCGGGCACTCGAGCGGGGCCTCGACGTCGACGACTTCGCCCCCCGCCTCTCCTTCTTCTTCAACGCCCACATCGACTTCTTCGAGGAGATCGCCAAGTACCGCGCCGCGCGCCGGATCTGGGCGCGGGAGATGAAGGAGACCTACGGCGCCAAGCGGGAGGAGTCGATGCGACTTCGCTTCCACGCCCAGACCGCCGGCGTCTCGCTGACCGCCCAGCAGCCGCTCAACAACGTCGTCCGCACCTCGCTGGAGGCGCTGGCGGCGGTGCTCGGCGGCACCCAGTCCCTGCACACCAACTCCTTCGATGAGGCTTTGGCGCTGCCGACCGAGGAGGCCGTGCGGGTGGCGCTGCGCACGCAGCAGGTGATCGCCTTCGAGTCCGGCGCTCCCAATACTCCCGACCCGCTCGGCGGCTCCTGGTTCGTCGAGAAGCTGACCGACGAGATGGAGGAAGCCGCCTACGGCTACTTCGCCCGCATCGACGAGCTGGGGGGGATGGTCGAGGCGATCCGCCGCAACTTCCCCCAGCGCGAGATCGCCGACGCCGCCTTCACCTACCAGCGCGAGGTCGACAGCCGCAAGCGCATCGTCGTCGGCGTCAACGACTTCACCCAGGAGGGCGAAGAGCCGACCCCGATCCTGCGCATCGACCCGGCGCTGGAACGCAAGCAGGTCGACCGCCTCGCCGCGACCCGCGCTAAGCGCGACGGCGCCGCGGTGCAGAGCGCCCTGGCCGAGCTGAAGCGCGCCGCCGCCACCGAGGAGAACCTGATGCCGCCGATCATCGCCGCCGCCCGTGCCCACGCGACCGAGGGCGAGATGATCGCGGCGATGCAGGAGGTCTTCGGGACGTACACGGAGTCGCCGGTGTTCTAACTCGACCGTCGCTGGTTTGAATCCAGTCGGGACGTTCAGACGCGGTGCGCGCGTTAGCGCCGCTACGGCTGCCTGATCGGTCGGCCACTCAGTTCTTCTCGAATCTTGTCTTTATCAGTGATGGGAATCTGATTCAGCTCGGCCAGACGAATCAAGGTCTCCCCCAACTTCATTGGAGCCAGACTTCCGGCGACTTTGAACAGCGTTGTGTCGCCACCACCTACGGTTCCCCATGTGCTCCCGAAGGCAGTGACTTGCCCATCGGCTCTCCGAACTCCAAGTAGCTCCAAGTCAGTCAGGGACCGTAGATCCGCAGCCAGCGTGGGCGACATCTCAAGCCCTTCCTCTTCCGCTGCTGCTTGGATGTACATACGCTCCTCGATCTTCTCGGGATCTGCGAAGTACGCCAGGGTGGAGAGGCTGTGGTAGGTGAGCCGATCCCAGAGGCTCATCAGCAAGTGCGCAGTGTCTACGTCGACGTCTTCTTCAAACACGAATGAGGCATAGAAGGCTCCGATGTAGGGGACTTTCAACTCGTCATAGCTTCGAGCAGCGGCCATGAGGGTTCCCTCCAGCAAACCGCGGGGATCACTATCAGCCTCATAGAGGCCGTCTTTCCGTGGTTTCTCTCCGGCTGCTCTTCTTTCATCTACTCGGGCTGCGGCGACGGCCAGGGCTCCTCCGACTCGCACCTCCTCATTTGGACTTAGCAGTCGCCGTTGGATTGCGCGGCCTGCCTTCCCGAGGAATCGGATCAACACCGGGGTTCCTGCCGCACCCGCAATCGCTCCAATGGGGCCTATAAAGGCCCCGGCTGCACCTCCCGCCACGCTTCCGAGTGTCTCTGCTCCGAGCTGAACTAGCTCGCGTCCCGACTCGACCCCTTCTGTGTTTTCAAGAGTTGCCAACGACGAGCGAGGTTAGCTCTCCTGGGGTCCAGGGTCGGCTCTGGGATTACCGAGGATTGCTCGGAACCGGCACCCCAAGTTGCTGACAGATCGCGCGCACAAGGCCGGGCCCGATCTCCTTGTGCCGGGGTAGAGCTGAGACCTGATCCTGAGGCCCGCGCCACTTTGCATGCTTCGTGCCGCCGACCTCTTGGCAGCCGTGGGATTGGAGATGGCGTTCGAAGTCGCGGCGCTTCACGCCGCGGCAGTAAACCGCAGGTGCTCCCGGTCTGCTTCGGCGACCTCCCCGGCGAGCTCCTCGTCGGGAGTGAGGACCGTCTGAAGAGCATCGAGCACGTTCTCCCGAGCCTCCTCGCGGGTGCGACCTTGGCTGACAGCGCCGGGAACCTCAAGCACGCGCGCGACGATCCACCCGGCTTCGTCCGGGCTGTCAAACGCGATCGTGAAGTCGACTGATGCCTCCATTGCTCCTAAACGGTAGCGGGGAACGGGGTGCCCGTTGCAGGCGCGTCACGGCTTGGTCGGGATCTAGCCGCTGAACGCCTCGACAGGGCGAATCCCAGGGTCAGCGCTAATGTTCCCGCTCGCATGGCCACCGCAACCGCCCGCAAGATCCGCGTCGTCGTCGCCAAGCCCGGCTTGGACGGGCACGACCGTGGGGCCAAGATCATCGCCCGCGCCCTGCGCGACGCCGGGATGGAGGTGATCTACACCGGGCTGCACCAGACGCCCGAGCAGATCGCCGAGACGGTGATCCAGGAGGACGCCGACGCGGTCGGCCTCTCGATCCTCTCCGGCGCCCACATGACGCTGGTGCCGCGCGTGGTCGAGCTGCTCGCTGAGCAGGGCGTCGACGACGTCCTGGTCACGGTCGGGGGCACGATCCCGGCGGAGGACATCCCCGAGCTGAAGCAGCTCGGCGTCGCCGCTGTCTTCACCCCCGGTGCGGGAACCGACGAGATCGTAGAGTTCATCCGCGAGGGCGCTTCCGAGCGCCACGAAGCGTGATTTAGCGCATCCCTAACGTCACATCGTCCGATGCATAGGTAGACTGATTGACTGGTCAGTCAACCAGCTTGAGAACTCAGCCAAGGAGGCTTCAACTTGAAGATCTGCGTCCTGGTCAAGGAGGTTCCGGACGCCGCTGTTCAGAAGCGCATCGACCCCAACACGATGCGCATGGACCGCGGCGGCGAGAAGAACCTGAACCCCTTCGACACACACGCCATCGAGGCCGCCATGCAGATCAAGGAGGGCGGCGCGATCCCGGTCGAGGAGGTCATCGCGGTGACGATGGGCCCCGACTCGGCGGTCCGCGCCCTGCATAAGGCGGTAGCGCTCGGAGCCGACCGCTCCGTGCACCTCTCCGACGACGCGCTCAGCGGCTCCGACGTCTGCGCCACCGGCTACTCGCTCGCCAAGGTTCTGGAGGCTGAGAGCCCCGACCTGGTGCTGCTCGGCCAGCAGTCCGACGACGGCGAGTGCTACACGATCGGCGCCGTCGTCGCCGACCATCTGCGGATGCCTTCGCTGACACAGGTGATCAAGATCGACGTCACCGACGGCAAGCTGCGCTGCGAGCGCCAGGCCGAGTACGGCTACGACACGGTCGAGATCGAGCTGCCCGCCGTGATCAGCGTCGGCGACGCGATCAACGAGCCGCGCTACCCGAGCCTGAAGGCGATCATGGGGGCGAAGAAGAAGCCCCTCGACGCGAAGGCGACCGGCGACGTCGGCATCGACGGCGGCATGGTCGGCGAGACCGGCTCGAAGACATCGGTCCTTGCGCTCAACCCGCCGCCGCCCAAGGAGGCCGGGGAGATCATCGAGGACGAGGACACCAACGAGACGGTCGAAAAGATCGTCGCCTGGCTCGACGAGAGGAAGCTGATCTAGATGGCAGGCATCCTGACCTACGCCCTCCACGACGACGAGGGCAACTTCAACAAGAACTCGCTTGGAGCGATCTCCGAGGCGGCCAAGCTGGCCGGCCAGATCGGCGGCGAGGCCGCCGCGCTGGTCGTCGGTGACATCGCCGACGACGCCTGCGCCGGGCTCGGCAACTGGGGGGCGGCGAAGGTCTACCGCGCCAAGGACGTGCCCGAGGGCCTCGCCCAGCCGATCGTCGACGCGATGGCGAAGGTGATCCAGGACGAGGGCTTCTCATACGCCCTCTTCGGCGGCGGCCTGCTCGGCTTCGAGATCGGCGCCGGCCTCACCGCCCGTCTCAACGCCGGCGTGACGATGGAGGTCACCGAGGTCAAGGTGCAGGACGGCAAGCTCGTCGCCGAGCGCCCGATCCTGCAGGACTCCCAGATCGCCGACGTCGGCTACGTCGCCGAGCCGGGGATCATCATCGGCCGACTCAACGCGTTCGATGCGAACGAGCGCGGCGGCACGGCCGAGGTAGTCGATATCCAGGTCGAGCTCTCGCCCTGGTCGACCAAGGCGAAGATGGTTCAGCGCGGCGAGCAGCGCGGCGCTGACGTCAACATCGAGGACGCCGAGATCCTGGTCGGAGGCGGCCGTGGCTTGGGTGCCGCGGAGGGCTTCAAGCAGTGCGAGGAACTGGCCGAGGCGATGGGCGGGGCGGTTGCCGCGACCCGCGCCGTGGTCGATGCCGGCTGGTACCCCTACGCGGCTCAGATCGGCCAGACAGGCAAGACGGTCGCACCGAAGCTCTACCTGGCCGCCGGCATCTCCGGCGCGATCCAGCACAAGGTCGGGATGCAGAGCTCGGAGAACATCCTCGCGATCAACAAGGACCAGAACGCGCCGATCTTCGAGTTCTCGGATCTCGGCGTGGTGGGCGACCTGCACAAGATCGTCCCCAAGCTGACGGAAGCCATCAAAGCCAAGAAGGGCGGCTGAGCGCAAGCTCGGTCGCCAGGAGGAGGCAAGCGATGCCGGCAGTAGCGCCAAGCGAGTTCCCGCCGCCGTTCGACGTGGCCGACGCGATCGGCCCGCCGACGGATCCCGCGGACGAGCGAATCGAGGTCGGCATCGCGATAGTGGGCGGCGGGCCCGCCGGGCTCGCCTGCGCCAACAAGGTCATGCAGTTGCTCGAGCACGAGCCCGAGCTGACCGAGAAGCTGGGTGAAGTCCCGGTTGCCGTGATCGAGAAGGGCAAGGTCGCGGGTGCGCACCTCCTCTCCGGGGCCAACATGCGGCCCTCGGCGATGGAAGAGCTCTTCCCCGACCTCCCCAAGGAGGAGTGGCCGGTCTACCAGGAGGTCACCAAGGACGCGGTCTACGTGCTGACGCCCAAGCGGGCGATCCCGATGAAGCCGCCGCCGCCCGGCTTCCGCAATCACGGCAACTACGTCACCTCGGTCTCCAAGCTGGCACGCTTCCTTTCCGACAAAGCGGAGGAGGCGGGCGTCTACATCCTCTCCGAGACGGCGGCGACGAAGCTGCTGGTCGAGGACCGCGTGGTCAAGGGCGTCCGTTCCGGCGACCGTGGCCGCGGCAAGGAGGGCGAGGAGCTGGCCAACTTCGAGCCGGGCTCCGACGTGGTCGCCAAGGCGACCGTCCTCGCCGAGGGTACCGTCGGCCACCTCACCTACGCGGCGTATGACTACTTCGACATGCACGGTGCCGACCCGATGCGCTGGGAGCTCGGGGTGAAGGAGGTCTGGGAGGTTTCCAAGCCGCTCGACCGTGTGATCCACACGATGGGTTGGCCGCTGCGCAAGTCGCCGAGATACAACGAGTTCGGCGGCACGTTCATCTACCCGATGGGCGAGGACAAGATCTGCATCGGGCTGGTCGTCGGCCTCGACTACACCGACGCAACCTTCAGCTGCCACGACGCCCTGCAGCTGATCAAGACGCACCCCTTCATCAAGGACCTGCTCGAGGGCGGCAAGCGGGTCGCCTGGGGAGCCAAGACGATTCCCTCCGGCGGCTACTTCGCGATGCCCAAGCGCCTCGCCGTGCCCGGCATGGTCGTCGCCGGCGACGCGGCCAGCATGGTCAACATCCCGACCCTGAAGGGCGTCCACTACGCGATGCACGCGGGGATGTACGCGGCGGAAACGATCGTCGAGTCGCTGAAGCAGGACTCGGTCAACTTCGAGGCCTACGACGAGAAGATCCACAACTCGGCGATCGAGAAGGATCTCTACGAATCGCGAAACATGCGCCAGCCCTTCTCCAAAGGCTTCTTCATGGGCGGCGCGATCGCCTCGGCGATGACCGTGACCAAAGGCAACTTCCCCGGCGGGCACTGGTCCCAGGAGCACGACTCCGAGATCGAGATGGAGCTGGGCAAGGCGAGCGACATGTACGTCAAGCCCGACAACGAGCTCACCTTCGCCAAGCTGGACTCGGTCTTCCTCTCCGGCAACGCTACGCGCGATGACGCCCCGAACCACGTTCGCATCCAGACCAAGGTGCCGCGCGAGATCGCCCAGACCTGGGTCTCGATGTGCCCGGCGCAGGTCTACGAGATTCCCGAGGAGCAACTGGAGAACGGCGCCGCCACGGTCGACGTCCACGTCACCGCCTCCAACTGCGTGCAGTGCGGCGCGATCACGGCCAAGGGTGGCCGTCTGACCCTCCCGGAGGGGGGAGACGGCCCGCTGTACCAGGAGACCTGAACCCGCCCGGCAGCCAGTTGGGGGGTAGCTGGGTTGGCGGGCCGTTGCGATTGCCGTAGAGGGCTTCGATCCGCTCGCACTGATCCGGGTCGAGCGGCGCGGTAACAAGGTAGACCGCGGCGGGCATGGCATTGACGGCCGGCACCGAGGCCCCGGGCGATTCGGTCCAGGCGATCTGCGGTGGGGGGACGGCCGAGCCCGGGTCCTCCGGCGTGATCACGATTGCATCGAAGTCGCCGGCATTTACCCGCTCGCGCCAGCGGAGGCAATCGTGGATCGCGGTGAAGCCGCCGCGGGCCCCGGGTTCGCCGATGTAGCGGACCGCGTTCGAGAGATCCTCGCCATAGAGCACGTACTGCCCGTAGGCAGCCGGCGTGCCGACGATGCCGATCCGGGCCCCGTGGATGTCGTGTGCCCATTCCTGGATCAGGTGCCACTGTGGAGTTGAGCGGAAGCCTGGGTTGTCAAGCGGCGGGGCCGCATCGGCCCGGTAGCGGTTGTCGAGGTAGTGCTCCTGCACGGCATAGCCGCCGAGGATGGCGATCGCCACCCCACCGGCAGCGGCCACCCGCGGCCAGGGGCTCCTCCGCTGGGCCAGCAGCCAAGCGGGTACGCCGACGACGCCTGCCGCGAGTGCGATCGCCACAAGCGGTGCAGGCTGCACCCACTCCGCGGACGCCAGTGCCCCGATCGCTATCAGCGCGGAATAAGCGGGAATGAGGATGCGACTGGCAGTCCATCGCGTCTCGCAGAGCGGCAGTAGGACGAGCCCGATCGTGATCCCCGGTGCGGCGTAGCGCAGGTTCGAGGCGAACCCGTAAGGGGCGCCGTCGGGACCGGAAGCCGAAATCGGGTTGAAGGCGTGAACGATCAGCGCCGCGGCGCCGGCCAGCGCCACGATTCGCACCAAGGGGCTGTTGCGCCGGCGCAGCCCGAGGACGATGCCGGCGAGAGCGGTGAAGAGGACGAGGGGCCAGAGCGGGCCAAGCGTGTCGGCTAGCCCGGGCAGGAAGTACTCGCTCCAGGCGTGGCGGTCGGCGAGGTACTCGACGACCGCGTGGGCAGGGCGGGGATAGATCGGTTCCTGGTCAGGGCCGGCCAGCGGTCCGGCCTGCAGCCAGGGGAGGGGATTGCCGGAGTGCAAGAGGTTGCGGAGGTACCAGAAGCCGCCGGTGATGCCGAGCCCGCCAAGCCAGACGGCCGCTCGCCGCCAGGAGCGCTCGGTTCCGGCCAAGAAGACGCCGGCGGTGAGCACGGCGACCGGCACGAGCATCGTGACCTTGGTGCCGATCGCGAGCCCCGCCGCCAGCGCCGCGACCGCCAGCGGCCCGAGGCCGAGCGTACGGGTCCCTGGCCCCTCGTCGGTGCTCGTGCCGTCGATCAGCAAGGCGAGCAATGCGAGCAGACAAGCGAGCGCGGCGACGTCCCCCGGGGCGTTGCCAGCTTGGACCAGCATCATGTCGGAGTCGAGGACGAGGATCGCGCCGAGTGCGGTTGCCGCGGCAAGGCCGAACGGCCGGCCTATGCACCACGCGGCGAGCAGCGCGACCCCGAGCCAGCCGAAGTTGAGCAGCGGCGAGAGTACGTCGCTGTCCAGCAACACCATGCCCAGCGCATGGAGCAGCTCGGAGTTGAGTGGGTAGTACCAGA
>Ga0157380_10002428_pt1 | contig 12559 bp, 11 predicted proteins | sample S35metaG_FD_119757 | JGI IMG/M metagenome (GOLD analysis project Ga0157380, IMG submission 119757) | Switchgrass rhizosphere microbial communities from Kellogg Biological Station, Michigan, USA - S3-5 metaG | ecosystem: Host-associated > Plants > Roots > Rhizosphere > Soil | place: USA...
GCTATGCGTTTCGTGACCGCGATGGAATCGAGCAGCCCTCGAACTTGGGCGCTGGACGTGCAGCGGGCCAGCGTCATGCTCGCGATCGGTGACACCGCCGGGGCGTTGAGGGCACTGGAGCGATCGGCGGACGCGTCGGGCTCGATGTGGGTCTGGGTCATCTCACCGCGCGATCCTGCGTACGACCCGGTGCGGAATAGCCCGCGCTTCGCGGCTCTCGTTCGTCGGGCGGGGCTGGACGTGGCGTGGGCGACGGCACGGAGACGTTAGCGTCCCGCCATCAGTGGGTGCTCGTTCGACGATGTCGGACGCCGATGGTTTTTCTCGTGACTGGGGCAGGGAGAGCAGCGGTTGACTCGACTCGAGGAGACTTGCCATGGCTGTGTCTTTGTCGACCAGATACGCGACGGCTCTATGGATCGCCGTCATCCCGCAGTCGTTCGCTGCGGCGCGCGCGAACGCTCAGGGGTGCGAGCCTATACGGTTCACCACCCCCGTAAACCTCGGCGGTCAGGGCCAGGCCTACCAGCCGGCGCGCGAGTGGCAGCTCACCCTCGCGTACCGACGGCTCGTCTCCAACGAGTGGTTCGTCGGAACCGAGAAGACCTCCGAGCAGGCACCAGGGGGCAGGGCGCCAGTCTTCGTCATCCATACGCTACTGGCCGACGTCGCCTACGCGATCAACGACCGGTATCGCGTTCGGTTGAGCGTGCCGGTATCCACCGGGTCTTTCTCGCGCGTGTGGCCGGATCAGTCGTATCGAGAGCAGACCGCGACAGGCATCGGCGACGTGAGTCTCTTGGGAGAGGCGTGGATTCTCCAACCGCGCACGCACGCACGAGGCAACGTCGCGGTCGGCCTCGGCGTCAAGGCGCCGACGGGCAGTCACACCATCGAGAGTAAGTTCTACACCGCGGCGGGTCCGATCGAGTTCCCGGCAGAGCAGACGATTCAGCCGGGCGACGGCGGGTGGGCGATCCTACTCCAGGCCCAGGGATTCCGGCAGGTGACGGAGCGCGCGCACTTGTATGCGTTCGGCTCCTACATGGCGAGCCCGAAAGCGCGGACCGACACCGAGTGGAGGCCCAACACCGGTGAGTACTGGTCGGTACCCGATGTCTACTCGGCAAGACTCGGTGGCGCGTTCTCGGTGTGGCCCGACCAGGGACTCACCGTGAGCCTCGGTGGTCGCGTCGACGGGATTCCGGTGCACGACCTGTTAGGTGGTGGTGATGAGTACACAATCAAGCGGTCGGCGTACGTGGCATTCGCGGATCCGGGCATGTCGCTCACGCGGGGGAGGGGCACCCTGACAGTGAGCGTGCCGTATCGGGTGATGGTCGATCGACAGAAGAGCCTGTACGAGCAGCGCACCAATGGGCTCAACGCCGGCGGCTTTGCCAGGTATCTCGTATTCGCCAGCTACTCGCACCGACTCTAGAGCGTCCATGCGGACTCGATATCGCGCGGCACTGATCGCGCTCATGCTGGTAGCGCCGGCTCTCGACGCGCAACCCGTCAGGGCCGGCGTGGCTGCTCCAGAGATCGACCTCCCGATGCTGACGGGTGGCCGCGTCCAGCTCTCGACGCTTCGCGGCCACCCGGTCGTCGTTTCGTTCTGGGCCACCTGGTGTCCGTCGTGCCGCACCGAGCTTCCCGAGTTGGTGCGCGTGCAGGAGACGCACGGACCCGCCGGCCTCCGCGTGCTCGGTGTCAACGGACGCGACCAGGAGCGGAGCACGAAGAACGTCAAGGCATTCCTCGACGAGATTGGCGCCTCGTTCCCGGTGGCCCTCGACCAGCGGGGCAAGGCGCGTCAGCGGTATCGTCTCATCGGTCTGCCGACGACGGTGTTCATCGACTCGGCAGGAATCATCGAGCGAATGCACATCGGTGCCATCAGCCGCGCGGAGCTCGACCGCGGCGTCGCGGCAATCCTGCCACCGCGCTGACCTCGGGCAGGTTGCGAGCTCACGTTTCGGCCTAACGCCGACTCGGGTGAACACACCGACGGCGCGATCGAGATGTTCTACGTGCGGTCGGGAGAGCTCGAGCACGTCGTGACCGGCAAGAGCTACATCCTCGGGGACATGGCGGTCCCGGTTCTCGCTTGCGATTATTGATGGACCGGTGTTCCGCGTTCTCGAATGGACGGGTTCGATTTCTGCAGTAGCGGCTGTTGCATATGAGGAGTTCACAACCCGGGTGGATGCCCTTGGCAGTCGCGGCAATCGCCGCGGTCGCTGGTGTCGCCTGTAATGGGGATGAGGTCGGGCCCTCCGAGGTAGCGGTCGCGACCGTAGAGGTCGCTCCTCCGACCGCTACGGTCGTGCTTGGCACGACCGTGACGCTCACGGCGTCAGTGCTCGATGCGGACGGTCACGCGCTCACCGATCGGAAGGTGATCTGGGCGAGCGCTGACTCCAACTTCGCGACCGTGTCCCCCAGCGGTGTGGTGACGGGTCGCTACGTCGGGTGGGTGCCGATCGCGGCGAACGTCGAAGGAAAGGCCGGGATCGCCCAGATCCAGGTCGTCCCCGTCCCCGTGGTCGCCGTGCGTGTCTCGCCCGCGAGTCGAGATCTCACAGTGGGCCAGACCGCCCAGCTCACGGCAGAGCCGCTCGACGCGCAGGGTGCCGTCCTTTCCAACCGGTCGGTCACGTGGAGCTCGAATCGGCCTAACGTCGCGAGCGTGAACGGGAACGGAGTCGTCGCGGCGGTCTCGGTGGGGAGCGCGGCCATCACGGCGACGGTCGAAGGCAAGAGCGGCGTTGCGGCGATTTCCGTGGCCCCTGCCCCGGTCGCCTCGGTCTCGGTGAGCCCGAGCTCGGCGACGCTCATCGTGGGGCAGACCGCCGAGCTCGAGGCGCAGCCGCGCGATGCATCCGGACAGCCGCTCACTGGCCGGCCGGTGACATGGTCGTCGAATCATCCGGAGATCGCGACCGTCACGTCCACGGGGGTCGTGGCTGCCGTGTCTCCGGGAACGGCGACGATCACGGCGTCGAGCGAAGGGCGGAACGGGACCGCGACGATCGTCGTGAACGCGCCGGCGGTCAACCGCGTGGAGGTGACACCGGCGGCGACTACGGTCGACGTGGGCGCCCCCCCCTTCCGCCTCACGGCAACCGTGTACGACTCACGCGGGAACGTCATCCCCGGGGCGCAGGTGGCGTGGGCGAGCAGTGACACGCGGATCGCGACCGTGGACAACACGGGTCGCGTGCGCGGGGTGGCCCCGGGATCGGTGATCGTCACGGCGACGAGCGGCGACAAGGCGGGGACGGCCCTCGTGACCGTGAAGAAGTAGCCAGGAGCGCGCCCGGCGAGCGTGTGCCGGATCCGGGGCGGCTCCTACGGCCACGCCTGACGCGCCAGCAGTCGCCGACGCCGCAGGATCGCGTGCTTCAGCGGCTCGAGATCCCGCTCGTCGAACCGCGCCCAGATGTCTCTGGTGAAACGGTTGAGCGTCCGCCGGTCCATTCGGTCCACGAGCCCGCACCAGCACTGCACGACGACGACGGGCGCCGAGCTCTTCGCCTCGTTAGGCGCCGGCAGGACGGGCCGCGGGAGGTCGTCGATAGTCAGCCTGGGTGGCGCGCGGCGCATGGCTTGGATCTACGCGAAGCGACGCCGCGATTAAAGCCAATAGCCGCACCTTGCAACCTCAGTCCCGAAGAGTGCGCCGCAGCAAAGGCCCAGCGCTTCAAGCGCTGGCTTTACGCCGCCGTTACCTGGCGACTCGGCCCGGTGCCTAACGATCGATCTTCGCTAATCGCCGCGGAGGGCCGCAATCGGTTCGACACGAAGCGCGCGCCAGGCCGGCAGGGTCGCCGCCACAACAATCGCGACCACGAGGACTCCCATACCGATCACGTACGTCACCCTATCGATCCCACTGATATCCAGCGGCTGCGTTCGGAGCGCCCGCACGGCAAACACCAGGAGGACCGTGCCAAGCGAGAGACCTGCCCCGGCGATGCGCCCCACCTGACCGCCGATGGACCGCAGGATGCTCCCACGACCAGCCCCGAGCGCCATGCGAATCGCCAGCTCGCGGGAGCGCAGCGCAACAGCGATCGCGAGCGCGCCGTAGAGTCCAAGCCCGGCGAGGGCGAGCGCCGCGACGGCGAAAGCGCCGATCACGCGCACGCCCACCCGCGGAACGAAGGTCGCGCCTTCGATATGCGCCGCGAGCGTGCGGGGCTGCAAAGCCGGCAGGTCCGGGTGAACGGCGCTCAGGATGTCACGCACGAGCGGTCCTAACGCGAGCGGGTTGGCAGCTGCCCGGATATGCAGGGTGACCGCGGGCTGCGGCCACTGCTCGAGTGGCAGGTAAACGGCGAGCTGAGGCGCTTCTGAAAGCGTGCCGTACTTGCCGTTCGCCAGCACGCCGACGATCGTCGCCCACCCACGACCGGCGTCGAGGCGCTCGCCGACCGCGCTCCCGTTCGGCCAGAAGCGTCGCGCGAACTCCTCGTTCACCAGCGCGACGGGCGTGCCTTCGCTGCGATCGGCGTCGGTCAGATCTCGGCCCGCCATCACGCGCATCCCGAGCGTGTGGGCGTAGTCGGAACCCACCAGGTTGCGAAACGCCGACATGCTCTCGTCCGCGGCCGGTGCGTACCCTTCCACTCGCACGTCGACCGTGCGCACGCCGCCGAGTCCGAGCGGCACCACGGTCGCCGCGCTGGCGTTCACTACGCCCGGGAGGGCGCGCGTCCGCGCGAGCACTTGGCGAAGCGCCACGACACGCGCCGTGTCGCCGAAGCGCGCCGCCGCGAGATCGGTCGCCAGGAGCAAGACGGACTTCGGATCGGAGAATCCCACGTTCACCGACGTCCCCCGCTGCAGCGCGCGCACGAACAGGCCAGCCGTGACGACACACACGAGCGAGAACGCGAGCTGCAACGACGCGACCGCGGATCGTGCCCGGGTACCCGAGCGTGCGAACGACTGTTTCACCGTGCGCAAGGCGGACGCGGGCGGAGAGGTCACGGCGCGCAGCGCCGGGAGCCACGCACACAGCATCGTGACCGTGACCACCGAACCTAACGCGAAGAGCAGCACGCGAACGTTCAGGTCGATCGGGAGGGTGATCGGGAAGGCGCCCGTCGGGAACAGCGACACGAGCCAGCCGCGCGCGACGTTTGCCAAGGCCACCCCAACGACACCGCCTGCCACCGTCAACATCGTGGCCTCGGTCAGCACCAGCCTGGCTATCCGACGTGGCGGGGCACCGAGCGCGAGCCGTAGCGCCAGATCCCGACTCCGCGCCGTGGCCCGCACGACGAGCAGACTGCCGATGTTCGCGCACGCGATCAGTAACAACATCCCTGTGACGACCAGCGTCGCCGACAGGATCGGGAACATGATTCCGCCGAGGTACTGCGTGCGGATGTCCTTGACCACGGCGCCGACGACCGGCCGGTCACCCGCGTCGTGGCTCAGACGTCGCGTGAGTGCGTCGAGCTCGCGCTGGCAGTCCGCCGCGGTGGCTCCCTGAGCGAGCCGCGCCACCACCTGGAACACGCGCGCCCGGCCGTCGTCGAGCACGTCGCGGCCAGCGAGCGCCGGTTGCAGTGTTACCGGAACAAAGACATCCGGGACAACGCCGACATAGGTCCCCGCGAAGCGGCGCCCCGCCACGCCGATGACCGTGAATGGCACGCCATTCAGGAATAGCGTGCGGCCGAGCGCGCGCGGATCCTCGCCGTATTGGCGACGCCAGAATTCGTACCCGAGCACCACGACGGGCGCGCGCGCCCGTTCGTCCGCCTCGGTCAGCACCCTGCCTAACGCTCCCGTGGTGCCAAACACATCGAAGTAGGCTCCAGACACCGCCATCGCGATGAGCGGCGCGGCGCTCCTGTCGCCCTCGGCCCGACCCGCGACGCGCGTGATGGTCCACGCGGCCAGGCGCGAGACCGTGCGCGCCGTACGCCGCCATTCGCGCACCATGGGATACGACACTGGCGACTCGACGTTGCCTGGTGAGACGCTTTCCACGCCGACCACTCTGTCCGGCTGCTCGACCGCGGGGAACGGGTGGAGTACCAGGTTGTCGAGCCAGCTGAAGACGGCCGTGTTCACGCCGACGCCGAACGCAGTGGACAGAACGGTGATGACCACGAACGTCGGGGACCGCGCGAGCGAACGAAGAGCGTGACGCGCGTCCAGAAGGAAGGTCTCGAGCATGGTCGGCGAGGTGGCGAGAGCGGCGGTCACACGGTGTGGCCACGGCGCTTCTGTGACACCTTTAGTCTCGCCAGCCGAGAAAACGCTACAACGCGACCATCTCGCTCATGCGTCCACGGCCGTTCTCCACCAGACGTGTAATGAAAGTCCCCGATGCGGGGACTAATCGTGATCGCGCGACGGAACGGGCATCCCGATCACGATGGATCACATCCTCGAATCCTCGTTGATGGCGGAATCGGACGTGGTGCGCGCCCGGTTTGACCGCGTCGTTCGTGAATTCGGGTCGCGCTTGTCGCGTCTCGTGGCGAGTTACGTCGATGAACCCGCGGACCGCGACGACCTGCTCCAGGAAATTCTCGTGGCCGTGTGGCGTGCGTTGCCGACGTTTCGGGGCGATTCATCGGAGCGGACGTTCGTGTACCGGGTGGCGATGAACCGCGCACGCACGTTTCGCTCGCGCCGCTATCACCGCGTCGAGCTTCCGGTTTCGGAGGCCTTGCACGATCCTATGCCGCCGCCGGACGCGGCCATCGCCGAGCGCGACGAGCGGGACCGCCTAACGCGCGCGGTGCGTGCGCTGCCCTCGTCGCTCCGGGAGGTCACGCTCCCATACCTCGAGGATCTGTCCACGGTGGAGATCGCCGAGCTCCTTGGGATCACCGAGAACAACGTGCGGGTCCGCCTCGCGCGCGCTCGGCAACAATTGAGAACGCTTCTTCTCGACGTGTCATGACCGAGACGACCGATTGGGACCAGTGGCGGGGCTCCTGGCAGACGCCCGCACCAACATCGCAGGACCTGGATAGCGCCATGACGCAGTTCGAACGAGCGATGCGGCGCGATGCGGTGATGCGCGGGATCGAATGGGCAATCGTCGTGTTGGCGGTCGTGTTCCCGCTTTTTGCCATCCGCCACGCCGCGAACGCCGTGGAAGCGACGTTAGGGATCGGCGCGGCGGTCATCGTCCTGGGCATCGCTGTGTTTCGCGGTTGGAATCGTTACGCGGAACGTGTCGCGCTAGGCACGAGCGCGCGCGAGTTCGACGAGGCAACGCGTTCGCTGCACTATGCGGAGCTGCGGTTCGCCCGGTTCCTCTGGCTCGTGCTCGGCGTGGAGGGTGTCTTCGCGGCCGTTTGGTGGTACGGCGGGATCGAGATTCACCACGGCGCGCTCACGCCGATTGCCGTCTGGATGCTGTGGGTTCCCCTTGCGGTCGTCGTGGTGACGTTGGCCTGGAGCGTCCGACTTCGGGCGGGTGCCAAGCGGGAGCTCGCGGCGTTGGCGGTTCGCGCCGGCGCGGCACTCGAGAACGATGCCTGACTCCGCGATTCAGTGCGACGCGATACTACCGGACGTGATACGCCCGCGAACAAGCCGTAACCGATCCGTGCTACCCGGGCAGGTTGTCGATTCGTTCCACCCGGAACCCGTTCCCCTCGGCGATTTGGGCATAGACTTGCCAGCGGTCGTTGTGCTTCAGGGCAGTGATGATCATCTGCGTCGCCGATTTCGGGTAGCCGAACTGCCCGGCGGCGGCGACGCGGCCGTAGGCGCGGAAGACGCCGCCGTTCCCGTTCTGGAATCCCCCGTCGGCCCTTAGGGCCTGGGAGATGCTCTCCCCGCTATGGGCCGATGTCCGTCCGACGCCGCCGCCCGGATCGATGTGTGCCGCCACGAGGCTTGAGCCGTCTCCGCTCACCATGAAGCAGTACGTGCAGCCAGTGAACTGGGTCGTGAGCATGACGCTGCAGTCATTGTGGTCCGACGACCGGGTGCCGGTGATCGAGTCGAGCGATCGCTCGACCGTGGCGAACAGGACGGCCGGGACGTTGATCGCGCGGATCTTCGTCGCGGTTTGAAAGGGGTTGCCTGCCAGGATCTTGTAGGCACCCTTCTCCATGGCGAACCCGTACTCGACCGGACCGGACGTGGTCTTGCCGCTGACCGTGATCTTGTACTTCTCCAGGAATTCCTGTGGGCTCGCCAGCAGGAAGTCGCGGTTCGGTCCGGCGAGCGCGCCACTGCAGATGCTGTCGTGCGCGCTGGTCAGCGCGGCGCCATAAAACGCCGCGAAGCCGGTCTTGGACGCGTTGACGTCGTTGCGCTTCTGCGGCCACTCCGCCGGATCCGGGTAGGTCACCGCGCATTGAAGCAGGAGGGCCGCGCGGCGAAGCGCGCGGTCCCCCTCTTTGGACGGCCGGTTGGGCACGCCCTCCTGCGACATGAGCTCGCTCAAGCGTTTGCGCCGATCGGCCGGCGCCGTCCGATTCCAACTCTCGAGCGCCGTTACGACGACCTGGCGGTCGCCGTTGAACCCCGGGGGCGCAGTCGTCTTGACGAGGGCGATGGTCTCGGAGAGCCGCTGGTTCCAATCTTTCGCCATGGCTTCGTTCCTTTGCACGGTACCGGGACCATCCGCCTAACGACTGAGCGCCGCCGACCTGGCCTGCGCTACGATGGTCGCGGTGGCCCGGTGACGCTAGAGGGGCGGACGACCGCTTCCTGCTCCACGTCGCCGGTTCGACGCTCGCCGGCGACGCTGCGCGAGCGAAGCGGCGCTGTTCACCCCGGACGAGTGCATCGCAGACGCTCGGCTCCGAGCTCGGGCTGGTCCTCGCGTCCGGAGAGACGCGCACACTGTCATGCGGTCCAACTGCGACGATGCGATCGCCCTGGATGAGGACCGTGAGCCCACTCCGTTCCTGACCGGTCCGCCCACCTACGGCTATCCGCACCTCGTCCCAACGCATCAGGGGCGCGGCGCCGAGCACTGTCTGTCCCGCATCCTGATCTCGCCGGGCGACCACGTGCCCGGCAACATGTACTTCACCACCACGCGCGCACATCTGGAGCTCGCGGGCGGCACCTTCCACGATGTGATCATCGACGAGGCGCACGATCCGGCCTGCGAGCATCCGTTCAAGGGGAACGTGGACCTGGCGAAGCTCGATGCCCTCGTGCAGCGCTACGGCGCGCGGAACGTGCCGTACATCTCGGTTGCCGTATTATTTCCGTCTCCAGAGGACCGCGTGTGGATGCGGGTACGTCCCGCTAAACGACAGGCCAGCGATCGACCCCGAAGCAGTAGCGGCGAGGGCTGCAGATATCGCGTCCGGTTCAGTTCCGCCGCCCAAATCGTTGATTGCACCTCGCTCCCAGACGACGGCATGCTGCTGTCCACTCATCGTCGCGCTGAATCCGACTATCCGGCCATCGCTCGTGATGTACGTCGCTACGCTGCGCGAACCACCGAGCGTGCCGAGGTCGATGACCGAGCCGCGGGCGGGCCACAACACGGCATGCTCCGCACCACCGGTCGTGGTGCTGAAGCCGACGACGTCACCACGGGCGCTGATGCCATAGGCGTGTGACCGTGCGCCGCCGAGCCCACCAAGATCCACCATCGTCCCGCCACTCCAGCGGAAAGCGTGCTCGGCGCCATCCGACGTCATGCTCATGCCGACGACGTCGCCTCGCTCGTTGATCCCGTACGCGACGCTGCTCGATCCGCCCAGCGTGCCGAGGTCGCGAATGATCCTGCCATGCCAGAGCACGGCGTGGGGCTGCTCCGACGTGGCGGTTGTGCTCGACCCGGCGATGGTGCCCGCGGGATTGATCGCGAACGCAACACTCGTTAGGCCGCCGAGCGTGCCGAGGTCCGTCATGATGCCGTCCTTCCAGACGAATGCGCGCTCGTTCGTCACACCGACGCGCGTGCTGGCTCCGACGACCACGCCTTCGGAGTTGATGGCCCACGCCGCACCGCGCAGTCCACCGAGCGTGCCCAGGTCGGTCATGACGCCATCGCGCCAGAGAAACGGGTGCAGATCGCCAGTAGCGACGGTGCCAAGGCCAACGACCGTTCCAGACGGGGAAATCGCGTGTGCCTCGCTCGACCAGCCTCCGAGCGTGCCCAGCGCGACGGGAACGTGACTGTCACCGAGCCGCGAGGTGACGGCCTCGCCGGACGTCGGAGGTATGGAGACCGCCGCCGGTTCTTTACAGGCGAAGAGCGCGAGCACGCTGGCGGACAGTACGAGCCAAGGAGTGCGGGGGATACGCATGGGAACCTCCGATGAAGTCAGTACGACCGCGGCGCGAGCGTCAGGCAGGTCGAGGCGTCGCCGAAGCCGACTGCGGTTCCGAAGGTGGTGGTGTTATGGATCGGCAGCAGTCAGGGATTCCGGACGGCGCCGTGCGGCATCATCTGACGCGGGCCGGGGCGAGACGATCAATCGGACGTCACCGTGGTGCCCGCGGACGACATCCGCTCGGCGCGTTCCTTGATGCCGAGGAGCATTCGCCGCTCCATGATGAAATGCGCCGGTTCAAGTACGAGGAGACCGAACGGCGCGAGCGCTACGTTTGGCTTGCCGTTGCCGCGCGTTCGGACGATCAGCCTCGTGTACCCATCCTTCGGTTCGAGGACGAAGGCGCCCCAGCCGCCTAACACGAGCGCTCGTTGCGGCTCGAGGCGCACCACGCGCCAGCCGATGTCCGGGCCGAAGACCCCGCCGAGGTAATCGGGTTGGGTCGCGCGGACCAGGTCACCGGCCGCGAGCGTCTGCCACTCGGGATGAATGCGGTCGGCGTTGAGGACCTTGTCCCCGACCGCGCGCTCGAGCCAGTCGTAGCTGTAGAACCCGCCACGGTCCTGCCCGAGCTGCACGAGCCACGGCCAGATGGCCTCTGGCGCGGCGCGGATGGTGACGGCGTGCTGGATGGTGTAGTGCGCGTTCGGGACGAGGTCGTCACCCGGGAGCGCCGCGCGCAGCTCGGCCTCGCTCGATCCCCATCGCGAGTGCCACGGGCGCGCGACGATGACGACGGCGACGTACGCGAGCGCGGTGACCACGACCGCCCGGCCGATCTTCGCCCAGACGCCGGTGCGCGGCCGAACCCACTCTCGATGCGGAATCGGGGCAAAGGCGATAATGGCGATCAGCACGAGATCGACGACGAGTCCAACGGCCGCCGTCGCGGGCCGGTAGATCGCCAGCATGAGGACCGAGCATCCGGCGGCGGTCATGCCGAACGCTGGCCAAACCCCGGAAAGACGCCTAACGCCAACCAACCCGAGCCCCGCGGTGACGAAGCCAATGGACGCGGTCGCCCAGAGCATCGTCGCGACGACGCTTCCGTCGTCGGCCGCCAGCATTCCCGCGTTCGCGTGAGCGAGACCGTGCAGGAGCACGGCGATTCCGAGTAGCGTCCGGCGCATGGGGCGGTTTCTCCGTCGATTCAGCGCGCTGGTTGAGGCTGTCGGGTCCGGTCGGCTCCTCGATCGGGCGGAACCGTTCGTGCCGCGCGGCCCTGCAACAGCGCGGGGTAGAACTTGACCACCACCCGCCGCGTCGGGGTCGGGTCATCGACGTCGAGGGCTTCCGGAGTCAGCTCTCGGAGTCGGCTGACCGCGTGGCGATACATCGCTCGGTCGATCCGCGACCCGTTTTCGTTTAGGATGTACACCGTGCCGTGCACCACAACACTTCGCCAATCGAACGGGCCTCGAGCTTCGTCCACCTCGAACGCGACCCACGGCGCGTGCGCGAGCGTCGACAGCTTCGAACCCGGGGCAGTGCGCATGTAGATCGCGCCGTCGGCGAAGACGTAGCTGATCGGCTCGATGTCGACGCGATCGTGGAAGCTGTACGCGATCCGTCCGACGTGGTTGCGCGCGAGGAGCGCGTTGACCTCATCCGCATCGAGGTCGTGGAACGTCGGGCCTGGCGCATTGCGTGTCATGGCTCCTCCCGCGTGGCGACTGCTCCGTTTGGGCGAAGGTAGGCGTCGCGACTCGCGGCCGGTGTCGGACGGGTCCCGCGTCCCGTGTCGCCACGTCGCTGACGCGGCCCACGGCGCTTTCCCCCACCACCTGTCGGTCGTCGGCTGACACGGCTGGATGCGGTTGTCGGACAGACAGGCGCCTCGCGGGGCGGCAGTCTTGGCTGGAGTCCATCCGCGAGGGGCGCATGTCCACCAGCACATCGAGCGTGGCCGGCATGACATTCAACTACGTGCCGCCGGACGCGCCCAGGATGGCGCCGTCGATAGGGTCGTTAGGCGATCAACTGACCGACTGTCCGATCGTCGTCGCCGTGACTGGTGAGGCCGACGGCGCGACCGCGGTGCGTGTGGCGTCCGCACTCGAGCACCGGTTCGGATCGCGCGTCTCCGCCGTGCAGGTACTCGACGTTTCCGACCTGCCACTTCCCATCCCGCTGCCGACGGCGTTCACCGTCGCGCGAGACCTGATCGGTGATGCGCCCTACGCGGCGGACGCCCGGTCCCGGCGGGAGCAGTTCAGCAACTGGCTCGGGGCACCTAACGAGTGGCCCGTCCATATCGCCGTCGGAGC
>Ga0157380_10002430_pt1 | contig 12552 bp, 11 predicted proteins | sample S35metaG_FD_119757 | JGI IMG/M metagenome (GOLD analysis project Ga0157380, IMG submission 119757) | Switchgrass rhizosphere microbial communities from Kellogg Biological Station, Michigan, USA - S3-5 metaG | ecosystem: Host-associated > Plants > Roots > Rhizosphere > Soil | place: USA...
CTTGAGAGTGTGGAACCGTTGCCGGATCAGGTCGAGAGTTCTGATCAGCCAGTCGCGATCGTCATCTTCATATTCATCACGCCAGAGTTTGTTAGCGCGCAACTCCGCCTTCACCATCGGCAGCAATTCGTCGACTGGCATTGTGCGGATGTATTCCGCGTTCATCCACAGAGCCTTGTCGTCGGTCCAATGTCGCGGATCATTCTCTTGAAAGTTAAAAATCGCATTCGCTCTTCCAATCCCTTCCAAAGAAAACTCCTTCGTCAACTCGTCGAGCGCCATGATTTCTTTTGTCTCGGAAGGAGACCAACCAAGGAGGGCGAGAAAGTTACGAAAAGCCGCGGGGACAAAGCCGCGATCGCGATAAGTGGTTAGCGACACCACCTCACCATGTTTGCGTTTTGAAAGTTTTCCCTTATTTGGAGCCAGGATTAACGGGAGATGCGCAAACTGCGGTCTGGGCGTATTAAGAGCTTCGTAAAGAAGTACCTGCTTGTGTGTGTTTGTCACATGATCCTGACCGCGGATCACATGAGTAATTCCCATTTCGATGTCGTCGATGACAACGGATAGGTTGTAGAGCGGGTGTCCGTCTGAACGTAAGAGAACAAGATCTTCAATCTCCGAATAGTTCCGTTCCTGCGCGCCATAAACCAGATCGTCAAAATGAGTCTTGCCTTCTGGGGCAACTTTCAGGCGAACCGCAAAAGGTTCACCTGCAGCAGCGCGTCGATCTGATTCATCTTTGCTGAGGTCGCGATAAGGATTGCTGCGATGATCGGTTCCTTCAGCAGCGTGGGCGCGCGCGCGTTCAGCAATACCCTGTTTCACAGTCGCGTCGTCGCGTTGCGCTTTCGGAGTGAAATCGCGATAAGCCTTGCCTTCGTCGACAAGCCGGTTCGCGGCTGCGCGATGTTTGGGCGCGTTAGCAGACTGAAAGACCAACTCTTCGTCATAGTCCAACCCTAACCACTTTAGGCCGTCAATGATGGAACGCGTCGATTCGTCGGTTGAGCGTTGCAGGTCTGTATCTTCGATGCGCAGGAGGAACTTGCCGCCCATCTTGCGAGCGAAGAGCCAGTTGAAGAGTGCCGAACGCGCGGCGCCAATGTGGAGGTAGCCGGTTGGTGATGGTGCGAAGCGTACGCGAATCATAAGAAAAAGTAGTCAGTAGTCAGAATTCAGTAGGGAATCTCTTCTACTGACTACTGACTACTGACTACTGCAATACTGGCGGAGATGACAGGATTCGAACCTGTGAAGGGCTTTTGACCCTTAACGGTTTAGCAAACCGCCGCCTTCAGCCACTCGGCCACATCTCCGGGTCCAATCGACGAAAACCAATTCTAGTCTGCGGTCAGGGATTGTCAAGAAGACCTCATAACGAGCTATCTTGCGAAACTCAACGCGTATAGAATTCTTGAGTGTCCAAACTGGAGTTAAACCGTCGTCAGTTTCTTACCGGGCTTGGGGCTGCTCCACTCGTGGCCATTTCCGCAACCGCCGCTTATGCGCGCCTTATCGGACCTTACAGTTATTACGTCTCAGAGAACGACGTTTTCATTCGCGATTTGCCCGGGCGCTTTGAAAACTTTCGGATCACTCAAATCACTGATGTACATCACAGCCGGTTGGTGAGTCTCGACGAAGTGCGGCGTGTCGTGGAACTCGCCAAGTCGACTAAGCCCGACTTGATCGCGCTGACGGGTGACTATACGACGACATACCGTCGTTACATTGAGCCGTGTGCGGAGGCGTTGGGCGGATTGAATGCGCCTGAGGGTGTTTGGGCCGTGCTCGGCAATCACGATCATTACACTGACCGCGAGTTAACCACTCGCGCACTTGAGCGAAACCACATTCCCGTCCTCAATAACGTCAACACAATGCTCCAGCGCGGATCAGATTCCCTGCAACTCGCCGGGATTGACGACTGGTCATGGGCCGGAACCAAGTGGTCGCGAGCTTTTCATGGTGTAGATCAGAATCGACCTACAGTACTGCTGTCTCATCAACCAAACGTGCTCGACGTGGCGGAGACTCAGCGCGTTTCGCTGATTCTTAGTGGACACACTCACGGCGGACAAATCAGCTTCCCGATTATTGGCGGCCCAGCTCGCCTGGCCACTCAAGATCTGAAATATGCCCACGGTCTCTTTCGCAGGGGAGAGACACAGCTTTACGTTTCAAGTGGAACGGGTGTGATTGGTTTGCCAGTCAGACTGGGCGTTAGACCTGAAATCGCCGTTCTGCGCTTAAGGCGCGAGATAAGATCGGCTGTTCGAGACTAAGGTTCGGGTTTGTCAGTGCGTCCGTTGAATTGCCATCAGGGTTACGTCGTCAGTCGATCGTTGGCCGCTGCCCACCGAAAGCCAATCACTGACGCACGCTTCAAGCAAGGCTCGAGGCGCAAGGTTGTGATTGTCGTTTAGTAGCTTAGCCAGTCGTGCGGCGCCATACTCACTACCCTGCGTATTCAAGGCTTCCGATAGTCCATCCGTATAGAGCAACAGCGTGTCGCCCTTTTCGAGTTTCACTCGAGTCGCGGTGAAGTTTTCATTAGAGAACATGCCCACCGGTAATCCCGTGGCGTCGATCTGACGTACACCGCCGTTGTGGAAAAGCAGTGGAGGCAAATGGCCGGCGTTGCAAATCTCAACTTCACCTGCTCGACTGGTTTTGCCACAAACAAGAGTGGCGTAGTGAGTAGGGAGGGTGCTTTCGCAAAACACTCTGCTGGCCCGTTCGATCATTTGTTCGATAGGAATTGCGACTGAGATAAGTGTCCGAAACATCGCCTGCAGGTGGGCCATCAACATCGATGCTGCCACACCTTTACCTGAGACATCTCCCAGGGCAAAGAGCACGTTTTCCTGCCCATCACTGATAACGTCGCAATAATCGCCGCTGACAATTCCTGCAGGTTGGTAGTGATAAGCGATTTCCCACCCATCTATTTTCTGACTCGGTGGTGGCAACAATCCTGTTTGGATTCTTGCCGCAAGAGCGAGGTCATCTTCCAAAGCACGCGCCTCATGGGGCGAAAGATGGTCGATGCACAAACGCGTGAGAGGATTCGCGATCAGCCGCTCCGTTTCGACCGGGTCGTGACAGAAGTCGCAGAGTCCGTAAGTTCCGTCCTCCATCCTTTGCAGTGCCGAATCTACTTCGCGCAGCAGGCGGGTCAGTTCGGCGTCCGGCGTGAAACCGTTTGAAGCGACCTCAAGCTTGTGGCGGCGGTCGATGAGCTGTTCACGAATCAGGGGTTCAATTGCGGTAACCATTTTGTTCCCATCCTTGATTTAGGCGACCAGACTAGCGGGCCGCGGCGCCTTTTGAAGCTGCACAGGGAGTTGCGGTGCGCAGCAGATCTGTGCGAGCCGGGTGCGGTCGTTTTGCATGTCGGGATCGTTCTTCAGCCACGTGCGCACTTCGCGGAAGATGTTTGCTGCATGTTCGTCGGGCGGTTCGACAATCCGATAGTGGATCCATTTTCCGTCACGTCGCGCTGAAACAACTCCTGCCTTACGCAGGTAGGCAAGGTGGCGAGAGATTTTTGGCTGGTTGGTATTCAACACTTCCACGAAAAAACAGACACATACCTCATCCTCGCCGATGAGGTTTATTAACCTTAGACGCGTGCGATCAGCCAGTGCTTTGAATAGCAGTTCGATGTTGTAAATCCCGTGATCCATTCGGATGTCGATTACTGTTTCCGTAGGCTAAATCAATACGATTTCCGACTACGCTGAGTTCCTGTTTAGGCTCAATTTATGTCATTAAATCTGAACTAAATTTACAGCTCTGAGCCACCATCTTCTATCCGCTTCTTGTGACCAAACGTCCTGAAAATCAGGTGCCTAAGTCTGAAATTTCGGCAGGGAGCTACGCCGTTCCAGAATCAGTGTGTCTCGCCAGTTGCCGTCCAGTTTGGCTATCCGTTCTCGAGTTCCAACCACTCGAAAGCCACAACTCACATGAGTTCTTACGCTCGCCACGTTCTCAGGAAAAATGCCCGCCTGGAGCGTCCAGATGCCATGAGCTTCGGATTCCTCGATCAAGCGCTGAAGCAGGATCCGGCCAATACCACGTTTGCGGGACTTTTCAGCAACGTAGACGCTGACCTCAGCGACACCGGAATAAACCCGCCGACTCGACACCGCGCTCAGCGCCGCCCACCCCAGCAGAGTTCGGTCCTGTGATTCAGCAACCAACCGAGCAAATTGGAGGTGTTTCGCGTCCCATTCCTCCCAAGCTGGAGCTTCAGTCTCGAACGTAGCCTGGCGCGTGGCGATCCCTTCGAGATAAATCCTCCGAACATCTTCCCAATCTGTAGGAATGAGAGGCCTAATTGAAATCAAGAGTTTGGAACCTTCCTGTATACATATGCGTTGACATATTTATCGGCGTCGGGTAGAGTCTGCATACATTCGCTTCGGCGAATATGACTATAGAGGAGGCAGGATATGGAAAGCAAGCCCAATAAAGACGTCAAAGCGTTGAAGGCGCACTTGGCGCTAAATGTCAGTAATGTTGAGTCGAGCATCCAGTTTTACCAGAAGATGCTGGGAATCGATCCAAGCAAGGTACGCCGGGGATATGCAAAGTTTGATATTCAAAACCCACCGCTGAATCTCACGCTGAATGAAGGTTCTTTCACGACTCGGGGAGCACTTTCCCATCTGGGAATCCAAGTGGCGTCGACGGCCGACGTTCTCGCCACGCGACAGAGATGGATAGACGTGGGGTTGATTACCCGCGACGAAATGCAAACCAATTGTTGCTACGCCACGCAGGACAAGACCTGGGTCCGCGATCCCGATGGAAACGAGTGGGAAGTCTTTGTTGTTCTTGCAGACAACCTGCCGGAATCGGATCCATGCGCGTGTGGAGACAAGGTACAAATCAGCGTGGCAGAACGAAGTGCGCCGGCGCCTTGTTGCTCCTGAAATCCAAAAAAAGACCCGGCCACTCACGAGCAGGGCCGGGTCAGGGAATTGAATGGCCAGATCTAGCGAGGCACTGCTTCGCGGCGTTCCCGAAAGCGTTCACGCATTTCTTCGTGACGTGCCTTGCGCTCGGCTTTGAGTTGTTCGAGTCGAGCGCGTTGTTCAGTCGTCAGCACGCCGTCCATCTCGGTACGGATGCCTTCCATTGAGTTGTGCATCTCCTGTCGCAGTGCTTTCACTCGAGCGATATCTTCGTCGGTGAACGTTCCCGCAATTCTCTTTTCGCGCAGGTTGAAGAGTTCCTCACGTTGACCTTTGGTGCTGTCGAGATGGCGCTGAACAATTGCGCGCTGCTGGGAGCGCTGTTCCTCAGTCAGGTTCAGTTCGCGCATAAAACCCAAGCTTTCCGGTCCTCCCATTCGCTCGTGACGCTTACCTTCTCGGTGCCCCTCGCGGCCAGGACGCATGCCTTCCTGCGGCTTAGTTTGTGACTCCTGCGCATGGGCGATCGCGCTCAACGCAAGGATTAACGCCGCTACTAACGGCAGACTTTTTCGCAACATCCTTCTCGTGCTCCTTATTTTTCCTTCTCGTTATGGTGGGTTCTTTTGGGGATGACTTCCTCTTACGGACTTTTAGACGCCTCACAGTCCATCCTGGCTGAAAAAGGTTGACGCCGGCGTTCGATTAGTGCAGAGTACTTTGCGGCGTAAAGTTAGCGCCCGGCGAATGGCTTGAAGCTAGCTTCCGCAAGGCAGACGAAACGTCGCGTTCGCACAGAAGTTGTCAAAGTGTTATGAATTTGGGAAGTAGTAAAAGCAGTACCTCCAAGATACAATGCGCGAAATGAGTCTCCTGGAAAATATCAATTCATCCGCAGATCTGCGGCGGCTTTCCATCGATCAATTACCCGATGTGGCTGCTGAGATTCGTCAATACATCCTGGAAACGATGTCCCGCATTGGCGGGCATACCGGCGCTTCGTTGGGAGCTATCGAGCTTGCTGTAGCGCTTCATTATGCGTTTGACACGCCCCAAGACCGTCTCGTGTGGGATGTCGGTCACCAGGCTTACGCGCACAAGATTCTGACTGGACGCCGCGATGCGCTACCTACGATCAAGCAGTATGGCGGCATCAGCGGCTTTCTTCGACGTGATGAATCGGAGTACGACACGTTTGGCGCAGGGCACGCGTCTACGTCGCTTTCAGCGGCACTAGGAATGGCGATCGCCCGGGACAAGAAAGGCGAGAACCATCACGTGGTGGCCCTGATTGGTGATGCGTCACTAGCGGGTGGCATGGCGATGGAAGCGATCAACCAGGCCGGTCATCTTAAGACGCGTCTGATAGTCGTACTAAACGACAATGAAATGTCGATCGCGCCGGCCGTCGGTGCGTTGACCGGTTATTTGAATCGCATTCGCGGGGCACAGGGTTATCACCGTTTCAAGGGCGAAGTTGAAGAGACCTTATTGTCGATTCCTTCTTTGGGCGAGCGATTGCATCACGCGGCTAAGACTGTGAAAGATGCGATTGCCGCAGCTGTGCTTCCCGGCGCTTTGGTGAGTGAACTCGGTTTCAAGTACATCGGATATGTAGACGGTCACAATACCCGGTCGCTGGTAGCGGCACTGCGCGAAGCAAAACAGATTAAAGACGGCCCAGTTATCGTTCATGCCTTAACTACAAAAGGGAAAGGTCATCCGCAGGCTGAGAAAGATTACTACCGTTGGCATGCAACCGGACCCTTCGATTTGCAGACTGGCAAAGCGATCAAGTCTGCGGCCAAAGCGCCTACCTACACCGCGGTTTTTGGCAACACACTCTGCCAGTTGATGGAGAAGGATCCGAAGGTCGTGGCCCTAACAGCCGCTATGCCTGATGGTACGGGAATCTGTGAAGCACTCGAGCGGTTTCCCGATCGCGCATTTGACGTTGGTATTGCCGAACAGCATTGCGTCACGTTTGCAGCGGGCATGTCCTGCGAAGGGCTGAAACCTGTCTGCGCGATCTATTCAACCTTCCTGCAGCGTGGATTTGATCAGCTAGTGCATGACGTCTGTATTCAAAATCTCAACGTGAAGTTTTGTCTGGATCGCGGCGGAATTGCTGGAGGCGACGGACCGACTCATCACGGACTGCTAGACATCGCATATCTCCGATCAGTTCCAAACATCATCGTGATGGCGCCGAAAGACGAAGGCGAAATGCGGGACATGATGCTCACGATGCTCGAACACAACGGCCCCGCTGCCATTCGCTATCCTCGCGGAAACGGTGTCGGCGCCGACATTGAACGCGATCCGCAGCTAATCGAAATCGGTAAGGGCGAGATCTTGCGCGACGGAGGGGAAATCGCAATCGTCGCCTACGGTTCTATGGTTCATCCTTCGTTGCAAGCGGCTGATAACCTCGCAAAGGATGGTATTGAAGCCACCGTTGTTAATTCGCGCTTCGTCAAACCCCTCGATGCATCTCTGCTGCTAGCTCTCGCGCGAACCAAACGGCTGCTGGTAACAGTTGAAGAGGCATACGTCGCAGGCGGTTTTGGTTCTGCGGTTCTGGAGTTGCTCGAGGAAAACGGACTTCAGGACAAGGTGCGTGTCGTGCGCATGGGCATTCCCGACCGTCTCGTAACTCATGGCGATCCCAAACTTCTTCTGGCGAAATACGGCCTGGACGCTGACGGTATTTATACTCGTGTCCGCGAGAGCATCGAGGTCCTGGATGACCGCAGAGCGAAGCCGCAAAAAGTGAGCTGACTCGTAACAATCGCCGGGAATTGACTGCGCCCGTTCCAACCCGGAACGGGCGTTCTTTTGTGCACGATATCGTAACGCGGTGTTCGGTAAGGGTTGGCTTGACAGAGCTCTTTGCTGGGAGTTGCTGAAGATTTCGCCCTATCAATGTTGGAAACCGTTCGTTCATCCGCGTGGCCTTTGAGTTGCTCAGTAGAGCAGTGGAACTCCAGCGGTTTGCAGACCAAGGCTTATGGAAAACGAACACACATCATTTGAGTACTCAGTCGATCCGGACGAGACGCTCTCACTGCCGCATTTCGATGAGGAGGAGACGCTGCAGTCTGCTCGACCCGTTGTGCCGCTCCACGAAGTGAAAGGCGAGGAACGTTCGAAACGTCGCCTTCTACTGGGTGCTGCGCTTGCTCTCGCCGGAATTCTCGGCGCTGCGACGGCGTCTGTGATTTACAGACATCAGGAACAGGTTGAAAACGCCTCAGCAGTTGAGACAAATGGAGAATCTGCCGCAACTGACGACGTTAATGCTCCATCTGGCGAAGTGACTGGTGCTTCTTTGAATTCAAACGAGGCAGCATCAATACCCGAGCCCGAAAAAGCTGACGCGTCGACGGCAAAGACCTCAACCTCTGGTCGAAACAATGTCACCGTAAGGCAGACGCCAAAAGCCCCTGAGGTGCCAAGAGACTCGGAAAGAGCAGATTCATCAGAAACTGATCGAGATCGCGCGGAAACGCTTTCCCTCGAGGAGAGAAACATGCGCCGCGATGAGCGGAGAGAAGAGCGACGATTAAGGCGTGAGCGCTGGGTCGAGCGACGGTCACGCGATGGGATGACACGAATCAGAGAGATATTTGAAGGATCGCCTCGACCGTGACTGTCAGGCAGCTGTATTTCGATCAATTTTTCAAACGTCATAACGACATCATTGATCGAAGTTGTTGACTGTTTATGGATCGAGTGGCATGATTCGTTTCGAACTGGTTAATTTCTAGCGGCCCGTAAAGGCCAGTGCCCCGGTAACTCTCTCACAAACGAAACCCCGACTTAATTGCAGTTGATACTTCGCGACCCTTTCGCGAGGAAGTAGGTGCGCCATGGCGAAACAATGGTTTCGAGAGCGGGAGTGTATTCATAGAGAAGAAGGCGCCGAGGTGGAGTCTTACAGCGGCGTCTATTATGTCCAGGCATTGCAGCGTCTGCCGATCGACCAAGCAATGGAGGTTGCCCGCAAAGTAGGTTCCTTTTTTTGGTCCGATGCGACGCATATCGTGGTCTGGCTCTGTCAGGACTGTGCGGCTGAACTGGGCATCCCTGACATGCCGCGGGCAATCACGCAGAGTTCCCGAAAACAAGCCTGACAACAAAGCTGCGCAACAACTGGCAACGCCTGACGCGCGAGGGTAAAGTGATGCCAGATGAAGCGCGAGCGCAAATCCGAACGAATCGACAAACTACTGGTTGAACGAGGCCTTGCTGAGTCGCGGACAAAGGCCCAGGCGATGGTCATGGCTGGAGTCGTGCTTGTCGATGAGCAGCGCGTAGTCAAACCTTCCGATTCCACTTCACTCCAAGCTCATATTCGAATTAAGGGCGCTGACGATCCCACGTCTCGCTACGTTGGGCGCGGCGGCCTAAAACTTGAGGCTGCGTTGCGCGAGTTCGCCGTCGACGTCGACGGACTTACCTGTGTCGACATAGGCGCTTCCACCGGCGGTTTCACTGACTGCCTGCTGCGGCACGGCGCCGCGTTAGTGTTTGCCATCGATGTCGGGCACAACCAAATCGACTGGCGCTTAAGAACTGACACCCGCGTCTCGGTAAGAGAGGGCGTCAACGCCCGCTACCTCACGCCAGAGGATTTCGACTGCAAGTTTGATCTGGCAGTGATGGATGTCTCGTTCATTTCCGTGACGAAGGTCCTGCCGGCAATCGTTCCTCTGCTCACCAACGCAGGTCGGGTCATCACCCTTATCAAGCCACAATTTGAGGTTGGACGCGGAGAAGTAGGAAGCGGCGGTATCGTTCGGGATCCCCAGAAACATGAACGCGTGATTGCTGAGGTCACTCAGGCAGCGACGGGCTTAGGGCTTCGATCTGCCGGAGTGATTGAGTCACCGATTCAGGGCGCCGACGGTAATCGAGAATTTCTGTCGCTGTTTGACCGCGTGCAGACGTAATCGCACCACTGTTGCTCCGAATCACGCTAGCAGTTACCATTGCCAGCGTTTTCTCCATATTCAATTCGAGCCCCCAACGATCTGGTACCGTCTACAACGCGATGACGACCTCTTCCATTCGACGTGTAGGACTAGTCGTAAAACCGCATCAGCCGGACGCATTGCAAACAATCTGCGGCGTCGTCGAGTGGTTGGCCGAGCGTGGAATATCCCTCAGCGGAACCCCTGATCTAGAACGCGAACGAATCGAACATCAGACTGGCTGTGCAGTCGAAAGCATATCTGCTGATCGACTTGCCGAGAATGTCGATCTGATGCTTGTGCTTGGCGGCGACGGCACGATGATAGCGACGGCTCGGATGCTGGGCGATCGCGAGGTTCCGGTTCTAGGTGTGAACTATGGCGGGCTGGGTTACCTGGCTGAGTTTCGTATCGAGGAGCTATACACCGCACTCGAATCAATACTGCAGGGTAACTACCGGCTCGACACACGCGTGATGCTGGCGGTGGAGTTAATGCGTGGAACAGGGAAAGTAACCCGGACGCGCGTGCTCAACGACGTAGTTATCAACAAGTCGGCCCTGGCACGCATCATTGAAATTGAAGCATCGCTCAATAACCAGTTTGTAAACTCGTTTCGCGCTGACGGTCTTATTGTTTCCACGCCGACCGGCTCCACGGCCTACAATCTGTCGGCGGGTGGGCCAGTCATTTATCCCTCGATGAACGCGGTCGTCATTACACCGATTTGTCCTTTCACGCTTTCGAATCGCCCCATTGTCGTACCTGACGATGCCGTGATTGAGTTGTGTTTGAAGACGGAGAAGGAGGAAGTGGCGCTGACTCTGGATGGCCAGGTTGGGTTCCCTCTGGAATTCGAGGATCGCGTGATCATTCGCAAGAGTCGAACAGCTTTCAACCTCGTGCAACCAATGAACCGCAACTACTTTGAAGTGTTGCGAGACAAGCTGCGGTGGGGACGGTAACCAGAGTTCAGAGTTCAGAGTTTCGAGTTCCGAGTTCCGAGTTCTGAGTTTCGAGTTTCGGTTGGGTTTAGACTTTCGCGGCCGAAGTTGCTCTTAAACCTCTCCTGCTCAGAACACTTGTACTTTGAACCGGCAGCGTCGAAACCCGAACCCCTGAACCCGAAACTCGGAACCCAAAACCCGGAACACGAAACCCGAAATCCGAAACTCGGAACTTGAAACTCGAAACTGAGATTTCCCATGCCTGAAGAAAACGACAAATCCAACCGAGCTTCACTTGAAGCTGACGCCTTTGAACGCGAAGTGACCACCGACCTCGATGAGGAAACGCCGGACAAGCCAAAGGGCCCGGCGCTTCACACGCGAATTCTCATCGGACTCGTAGTGGGCGTGGTTGCAGGAGTCTTCGTTAACTACGTTTTCGGAGGAAGTCATCCGCGTGTTGTTTGGGTTGTAGATAACATCACGGGCCCCATCGGACAGCTCTTCCTGCGTCTGTTACTGATGATCGTCGTGCCGCTCGTCTTTTCTTCTCTCGTAGTCGGCGTGGCGGGTATTGGCGATATTCGCAAACTCGGGCGCGTAGGGCTCAAGTCGTTTGTTTATTGCTTCATCCTGTCCGCAATCTCTGTGGTCATCGGACTGACTCTCGCCAACACGATCCGGCCAGGAGAACGCATTGATCCCGCAACCAAGGCTGCGCTTGAAGAACGCTACAGCAGCGACGCCACAAAACAAGTTGATGCAGCCAAGAAATCAGGTTCTGTTCCCACGCCGTTGATGCAAGTGGTCGAAACGATCGTGCCATCTAACCCGCTCGCATCCATCGCAGGTGTCCCGGGGAACCCCAGCACAGCAACCTCCGGCGGTACGCCGAACATGTTGCACTTGATGTTCTTCGCACTTGTGATCGGCATTGCCATCACCCTCATCCCGGTAACGACAACTGCGCCACTCTTGCGCGGGCTGCAAGCGCTTTACGAAATCACGGCGAAGATCATTGAGATGATCATGAAGTTTGCCCCTTACGCGGTAGCCTGCCTGCTATTCAACAACACGGCGCGTTTCGGACTCGATCTCTTGCAGGCCCTGGCCTGGTTCGTTGTCACCGTTCTGTTGGGCCTGGCAATTCATATGTTTGGTGTCTACTCACTGTCGGTTTACTTCCTTTCAAGGATTTCGCCGCTTGAGTTTTTTCGTCGCATCAAGACAGTGATCCTCACCGCCTTTTCTACCTCTTCCTCTAACGCCACCTTGCCCACCGCTCTGCGTATTTCAGAAGAAAACCTTGGCGTGCCCCAGGAGATTAATAGTTTCGTTCTGACTGTAGGCGCGACTGCGAATCAAAACGGCACCGCGCTCTATGAAGGCGTGACGGTTCTATTCCTGGCCCAGCTTGCGGGAGTCGATCTTTCTATCGGCCAGCAACTGATGGTTGTTTACCTGGCGATACTCGGCGGCATCGGCACTGCGGGTGTCCCCTCCGGCTCGATACCTTTTATCATCGGCGTTCTTGTGACGATTGGTGTGAACCCGGCGTTGATTGCGATCATCCTGGGCGTCGATCGCATTCTGGACATGTGTCGCACGACACTGAATGTCGCAGGGGATATTACTGCGGCGACCTACGTGGCGCGCTCAGAAGGTTACGAACTCTTGAAGCCCCATGAGCCGGCGATC
>Ga0157380_10002431_pt1 | contig 12551 bp, 13 predicted proteins | sample S35metaG_FD_119757 | JGI IMG/M metagenome (GOLD analysis project Ga0157380, IMG submission 119757) | Switchgrass rhizosphere microbial communities from Kellogg Biological Station, Michigan, USA - S3-5 metaG | ecosystem: Host-associated > Plants > Roots > Rhizosphere > Soil | place: USA...
AATTTTATTTCCAATGAATCTGTATCAAAACCAGAGGCACAACCAATGCCTTCAACACCTGTGACAGTAGCTGCGCCTGCTGAAACAAAAAAATCAGAGCCATCTTTGGCAATGCTATTGCATTTCATTTTTTTATTCAGCTTAACATGCACCACATCTCCCGAACATATAGTGCTGGAGGTTTTCAAATGCGGAATTACCGGATCGGTAATATTCGCCGTGCCTCCGCCAAACTCAAGATTATAACCACTTTGAGTTGGTGTATAATGGCTTACCAAAAGAAGATATTCGTGGCCTTGTACAAGTTGGGGCATTTTACTAAATGAATTAAGGTTGGCTGCCGGGTCGGACGCACATTGAATAAAAGCAACTCCACCACCAGAGGCTCCTGTTTTCCCAAAAGTGCCGGCCCAATTCCCCGTTACTACTAGAGAGGCATCAGTAAAAACATCGTTGGGGTCGTGGCCGGTAATATCATATAATTGCCAGTCGTAATCATCACCCAGATCTTTGGGAGTTACTAAAAACCCAAGTGTCCCTGTTTCGTAACAGGTAAACTTATACCAGTACGGATTTTTATCGGCATAATCAGCTCCGCTGCAACCAGGAACTACCAGGCTTGACGTTCTGCAAATAGGTACTTCAACCTGGTTAAATACTTTTGTACCACAAACAGGAAAAGCAGTAGAAGGCCGTTGTCCAGGCGCATTACAGGTTTGCGAACGGGATGTATAGGCGAGTAATAATAAAAGAAATGCAGTCAGTAATTTCTTCATCAGCAAATTGAATTTTCCCAATCGCACAATAACCGGAGGCTGTAAGATATTCATTGAAACAGAAAAAAGAAACCCAAAATTTATGGGTTGTGTTTACAATTGACAAGGAGAAGCTATTTTTCGTGGCATGGAGTAGAATTATTAAACCAGCTTTTGTAGTACTATCAGCTCCGGTTGTGTCACTCATTTCAACGTTCCGCAATTCTTTTCAACAACCAGGAGTCCGTCAAAAATCAGGATATTTAATAAACGGTTGCGGGTTTTTTGTACCGCCTAACGATAAATCATGCAAAAATTTTCTGCGTGAACTATCTTGCCCATCAGGATTTATTAAGGCGCGATTAAGCATTAATAATTCCATAGCTGATGCACAACTTGCCAGCGGCGGTTCGATCAACTACTTAATTTTTTTTCCATTACTATAAACTCCAGGTCCTGTTTTGGCAAACCAAATCTCGGATCATTTGATGGAAAAGGTTTTTTTTCTCCTGTGGCTTGATACCCACGTCGTTCGTACCATTTTATTAATTCCTGTCGTAAAGAGATAACAGTTATAGTAATTGCCGAACATTGTTGCGCTTGGGCATACTTTTCTGCAGCCTGCAATAATTTTTTACCAATTCCCTGGTCCTGTATATCTGGTGCTACTGTAAGCATACCCAGGTATAATTTTTCTTCTTTGTTTTGAAGATAAACGCAACCCACTAATTCGTTAGTTGCATTGATGCATTTTAATACTATGCTATCCCCCCTGTTAATCATGCCAGACAGAACATCTTTATTTGTTCGTATACCGTCAAGCAGATCGGCTTCTGTCGTCCATCCTTTTTTAGAACTCTCTCCCCGGTAGGCCCCGTTCACTAATTTTTCTAATTGCGGAATATCTTCTTTTGCTGCAATTTTTATTGTAAGGTCTTCTTCCATAACTAATAATATCTCCCTATCAAATGATTTTCTACAATAAGCTTTTTCATTTCAATCGGATCAATAATGCCTTGCTTTGCATACACAATTTTACCACCGGGCTCTACTAGAACCGTATAAGGTAAGGCCCCCTGCCATTTTGGATCAATAGCTTCAATAAGTTTGTATTTATCATCTACACTAAAAAGATAATTGTTTACTGAGGCCTGGTTCTTTTTTAAAAATTTTAATACTTTTTCTTTATTGGCAGGATTGTCAGCGCTAACTGTTAAAAACTCAAAATCACGGTTGCGAAACATACGGTTCATCTCGATAAAAGATGGAAACTCAGTAACACAAGGGCCACACCATGTTGCCCACACGTTAATCAATCTTAGTTTATCAGATTTGTTTTGCAACAGGTCTTTTACACCAGCTTCGTCTATCATATTTAAAGCCACTGGCTCCTTGGCCCACTCTTCTTTCGCCCTCAACATCCAGTCGCTTTTGGCAGCCCATTTTACAGAACATCCAAAAACTTTGGTAGTAGTTACCGGCACTTCTTTGTTGGCTAATAAGGCTTCAATAGCATTACGGGCATCCAAATTTTTTGGTGTGCCTGTTGGTTTTTCTACATCATCTATTCGCCCCTGGTAGCGAAGCTTTCTTTCTTTATCAAAAAGAAAAATATGTGGTGTAGCAATTGGCCCATAAGCTTTTGATGCAGTTTCTGTATCACCATCATAGAGGTAAGGAAAATTATATTTTTTTTGTTTTGCCCTTATTTTCATTTCAGCAAAAGAATCGCTCATGTCAGAATATCCCAATTCATCAAGACGAACAGACTTAGGATCGTTTGGAGAAATAGCTACCAATGCTACCCCTTTAGTTTTATACTCTTTCGTCATTTGTATAATGCGGTCTTCGTAGGCCTGGGCAGTGGGGCAATGATTACAGGTAAAAACGATCGCTAAAATATTGGCGCTCTTAAAAGAGGCCAAAGTGTAAGTTTTGCCATCGACACCAGGCAACTTAAAATCCGGTGCTTTGCTTCCAATTTCTAATGTTTTATAATCTTCCGGGGGAATATAATAAGCTGTGGCTAAAAAATTAAAGGCAAGCAAAGAAGCCGCAATGATTAGCTTTCTCATATTTAGCAAGATTTATGAAAAGATAAAGATTTTATGAACTTCTAGTCAAAGAGATCAGAAGATAAATACCTGTCACCTCTATCACAAATAATGCATACAATAATGCCTGATTCGAGTTCTTTAGAAAGTTCTATTGCCGCATGAACTGCCCCGCCGCTGCTGGTACCACAAAAAACTGCTTCCTCTTTGGCCAGGCGCCTTGCCATAATGCGGGCATCATTTTCGTTCAGTTCAATTGTGCGGTCTACTCTTTTTCGATCAAAAATTTTGGGTAAATAAGCCTCTGGCCATTTGCGAATGCCAGGTATACGTGAGCCGTCTTTGGGTTGACACCCGACGATTTGAATATTGTTGTTCTGTTCTTTTAAGAATTTAGAAACTCCCATAATAGTCCCGGTGGTACCCATTGCTGAAACAAAATGGGTGATGGTGCCATTAGTATCCTGCCATATTTCCGGACCTGTTGTACGATAGTGCATTAAATAATTATCGGGATTATCAAACTGGTTAAGCATATGATAACCGCCTTTGGCCAACTGTGCTTTTGCATAATCAATAGAACCTTCTATAGATCGCTCCTTCGGAGTAAGAATAACTTTAGCACCAAAAGCCTCCATCGTAAGAACCCTTTCACGGGTCGAATCCTCAGGCATTACCAGTTCAATTTCCACTTTAAACAAACTGGCAATCATTGCCAAAGCAATACCGGTATTGCCGCTGGTAGCTTCAATCAATTTAGTTCCTGGTTTTAATTCTCCCCTGTCAATTGCTCCTTTAATCATGCCATAAGCCGCCCTGTCTTTTACGCTTCCGCCGGGATTATTTCCTTCCAGTTTGGCGTAGATTGTTACTTTATTATTTACGGGAATGCTTTTTAATTCCACCATTGGAGTATTGCCAACCAGGTCCAATATTACAGCCATAGTCTAATGCTTAAGTATTGCTGCAATTTCCGGCATTGGTAGCAAAAAATGAAATTGCGTGGAATTATGATGATGAAATTAACATACACCTAAGTATAGAGAAGCTCCATAGCCGAGGAAGCAATACAATTCTGAATAAAATAATTATTCAGGCAGCACTATTAAGTAGTATAAATAAACTAGCCGCTCCAAATACCAGCAAAAATAAAATTATTAATAAGGCAGTAGTTTTTCTGAATTTTTCGAGGGGGACATTGCCGGCCACACCTAACCTTTGCAACACTGTTTTCATAACATCCTTTTTAATAAAGGAACATTAACAATACTGTGCCAAGTATTAAAAAGCGGAGCTTTCGGTGGTAATTTATTTTTTGAATAGCCAAACGTTCCCGGCGTATAGCTATTATTTTACCGGATAAGTGTAACAGTACCCTTTTGAAAATAAGGTTTGCCATTATAATCAACCGCTTTCACTGCCCACACAAAAACGCCGGTGTCTTGTTTCTGACCACTGATATTACCATCCCAACCATGACCATCGATTTGCGTACTAAAAACAAGCTGTCCCCATCGGTTGTATACATTAAAGAATTCAATACGAAGCATGCCTGCTGCAATTGGCCTCACTTTGTCATTTTTACCATCGCCATTTGGTGTAAAAGCATTGGGAACAAAAATCATTGGTTTGGTAGCAAAAACTTTTACATTAATATAAGCGGAGTCGGCACATCCCGCCTCGTTAAATACAAGCACTTTATATTGTATTCCTTCCGATGGAGAAGTATAAAGTGCAATGGGATTGTTTACATTATCAGCAGACAAAGCAATAGCCGGAGACCAGGTATATCCTACTCCTCCATTTGCATTTAGTTGCAACGGTTGACCAATAACAACTGTAGTATCCCTTCCTGCAAAAGGTTGAATCGGTGGCAATACAGTTACTACTACGGTATCACTTGAAGATTTCGGACAACCTTTTGTATCAAAAGCTGTCAGAACATAAGAAGTTGTTTGTTTCGGCTTCGCTATCGGATCATCTATAGTCGTACTATTTAATGTTACTGCAGGTGACCATCTTAATGAACTTCCATCGGTACTACCTGATAATTGAGCCTGGTTGTTGAAACAGATCATTGTATCAATACCAGCATTTACTTTTGGGTAAGGCACTGTTGTTACCCGAACCTGGTCCTTTGCAGAACAACCGCCAATAAAAGCTGTGACTTCATAGATTGTAGTAGCCGATGTAATAGTTGTGGGATTGGGAAGAGCCGCGTTTTCAGCAGAGATATTTGTCCACGAATAAGTAAACCCGTCAGAAACCAGTTTTAATTGAATTGGATCGTTCTGGCAAATAATAGTATCGTTCATTGCCTGTAAAAAAACTTTATCCGTTACTCGTACATTTACCGAATCACGATTTAGGCAGCCATTGTCATCCAACAATACGTAATATTTTGTAGTCACGGTTGGTGATACAACCGGAGAAGTGGTAGTACCATTTATGATGTTGTTTGAAGGTGACCAGCTAAAATTACCGCCGCCTTCTGCCTTTGCCAGAAGCTGCACTTTATCGTTGACGCAAATCAAAGTGTCCTTAAATGCCATCGTCATTGGTGGTTTATCGAAAATGGACAAGGTTTTTGTCAGTGTATCCTTACATCCTTTTGTAGTTCCTACAAATAACTGGACACCTTTCTGTCCCATCCCCTTGTATTGATAAGTAGGGCTATATTCCTTGGCAACATCTTCCACGTTGAATTCTCCAAAATCCCAACGCCACGAATCAACCTGACCGTAAACGGTACTTGTTTTATTAGTAAAAACAGTTGGCTTGGTAAAACATACTCCTGCAAAATCGAAATCAGATTTGAGACCGGGATAAACTCTTGCCAAAGAATTCATGGAATCCGAACATTCAAGGCCCCTATTTATAACCAGCTTTATTTTAAAAACCCCTGTGTCAGCAAATGTGTACGAAAGCGTTGGTGTCGTTTCACTAAAAACCACTGCGCCATTGTTATCTATCAGTTCCCAATTATAAGTTTTAATCAAGGGGCTTGTGGAATAATTAGAAACATTGAGTGTATTAGTATTCTTGCAAAGCAAGTATTCCGGCAATAGAGATGCAGCCGCTATGGTGCAGGAAGCTACGTTTATCTGGAGATCCTTTCGCTGTGTGGCAATTAAAACCCCGTTGCGATACTCTCCTACACACACAGTTACTACATAAACACCTTCACCGGGTGCAATACCTTTTATCAACCCTGTTCTTGAATCAATTTGCACATTCACACCAAGCGGACTTCCGCCATCAAAACCTGAACCATATGGCACTGAAAAATACGGAGGCGGAGTTGCAGGAGTTCCTGTATTTGCTCCCCCGGAACCACCACCATATGCCTGGCAAAAAGAATATCTTAATTCGTCTCCATCTTTATCCTCAGCACCAAAACTGTAGGAAAAAGAATTATTTGCACAAACAGCTACCATATCATTACCAATAAAACGGGCACCGTTGTTAATGGCCTGGGCTGTGGGTGGAATTTCTGCCGTATAAGTTGCTCCTACATTACCGTATCCGCTTGCTAAATTATTGATGCCCATTATGCGGAAAATAAACTGGGCACTTAATGTATAACCATTTTCGGATGGCGCTAAAAAAACATCGAAATAATAAAATCCTATTGTATAACAAACGTCCGGTGGGTTAGTTATACATTTATTTGGATTGGTTAACCCGACGGTTTCTGTAGATGTTAGTGGAATAGTGATATCATCAATACGTTGCCCGGTCAGCCGGTCGAAAACAGACACAACAGCCGGATCGGCAAGCTGGCGATTGCTATGACAATTTTTGTAAAGCTTTACGGTTCCCCTATAATGATGTTTGCCACCAACCTCGTCTACATAGGTATAAAACATTTCTCCGCCCGTAATATGTTCGGCTTTTGCAAGAAAAGTGCAAAAAATAAAAAATAAGCAGAGAAAAAAAATCGTTTTCATTACTTCAGAAATAAAATACAGGGTTGGTTTCTAAAGGTTGGTCAGCATAGATTATCAGAGGAGTGTATGAATATACGCCATATTTTGTTTTAGGGTTTGTCCCTATAGCTTCTCAACAAAAATTAAAAGCCTTTTTGGGTAATTGTTCTAATTTGCCGCCGCAAAATAGGCAAGCTATGGATAAACAAAATCCTCCTGTTCCTTTTAAAGATGAAGTATTTAAAGACGAAGTAACCAAAGCTTTCGACTTTAAATTTGGGGAGAAAGTAGCCAATGTTTTTGACGACATGGTAAACCGGTCGGTGCCGTTTTATGAGGAAATGCAAAGGATGATTGGTGAAATTGCTGCAGATCATGCAAGGCCTGGAGGTGGCGATGTGTATGATCTTGGATGTTCTACCGGAACGACAATGATTTATATGAACCAACAGGTAGACCCATCGGTGCGTTTTATCGGGATCGATGATTCGCCGGAAATGCTCACAAAATGCCGAACCAAACTTGAACATCTTGGCTTCACACGACCCTTTGACCTTAAGGTTGCCGACCTGGGTTCAGATGTTGAAATTAGTGACGCCTCTGTTGTTATTCTTTGCCTAACCCTCCAGTTTGTACGGCCAATTCATCGTGAAAGGTTATTAAAAAAAATTGTGGATGGATTAAAACCAGGTGGTATTTTGATACTTGTAGAAAAAATACTGGCGGAAGAAAGTACCTACAACCGCGATTTTATTAAATACTATTACAACATGAAACGACGGCACGCCTACAGCGAAATGGAAATATCGCAGAAAAGAGAAGCATTAGAAAATGTTTTGATTCCCTATAAACTTTCTGAAAACATACTAATGCTAAAAGAGGCGGGATTTGGTCACTGTGAAGTGTTTTTTAAATGGTACAATTTTTCAGGCCTTATAGCAGAAAAAAAATAATGATGATTCAAATAGGTAATTTTTTTTTCAAATACCGTAATCTCCTTTTTATTCTATTGTACCTGGCATTGTTCATTCCCTCTTCCACAATATTTTCACCCGAGGTATTTGGCCCCACCTATTTTTTGTGGCCAATAACTATTGGGCTGATTGTTACTATAACGGGACAGCTAATACGTGGTGCTACTATAGGGCTTGCTTATATTATCAGGGGCGGTAAAGACGGAAAAGTATATGCAGAGGACCTGGTAACTGAGGGCATCTTTAATCATTGCCGTAACCCGTTATACGTTGGCAACATTTTAATGCTTGCAGGTGTAGGTATTCTTTCTAACTCTTTATTATATATACTTGTTTTTATTCCATTTTTTCTTTTCGTTTACCAGGCCATTGTTTTGGCAGAAGAAAATTTTTTACGCGGTAAATTCGGCGAAAAATTTAACCAGTATTGTAAAAAAGTTAACCGCTGGATACCCGATTTAAGAGGTATTGGAAAAACGTTTAGTGGCATGCATTTTAAATGGAAAAGGTGGATATTAAAAGAATACAATACACAATACGTTTGGCTGAGCGGTATTACTCTTATACTGTTGTTTAAGTACCCGGAGCTTACAAATAATGATACAGTGCTACGTAATACTTTATTGATCATAATTCTTTCTATTCTCTTGTTGCTTTATCTCTTTGTGCGTTATTTAAAAAAGTCTGGAAAAATGGTTGAATGATAATGGCGCTTAAATAACCAGCCCCGCATCAATCTTAATTTCGAAAATGTTTTCAAAAAAAGAAGCATCCCAATTAAGAAAAAAGTTTTGGATGATTTTCGGTCAATACATGTCGCCGGTCCTTTCTTCTGAAGGCGAAAAAATTAACTGGATCAATTATAAAACTGGTGTAAAAGGGTTGCAGTTTAAAATGAATGTTGTGCAGGATACTGCTTTTATTTCGATAGAGATTAACCATCCTGATATAGCGGAACAAAAAATCATTTTTGAAAAATTACTTCAACTAAAACATATATTAAATAACAGCCTGAATGAGGAATGGAACTGGTTGTTACATACTCCTGATGAAAACGGGAAATTAGTAAGTAAAGTTTATCTAGAAAGAAAGGGTGTTAATATAATGCGCAAGGAAGATTGGCCGGCATTGATCTCTTTCTTTAAGCCGCGAATGATGGCCCTTGATGGATTTTGGAATTCGGTAAAATATGGTTTCGAAGAATGGCAGTAACGAAATCTATCGACCTTGATTATTCTTTTGCTCTATGACAGATCAATTCCACAGAGAAACTAAAAGCCAGGGCAAAAGCTACCACTTCCCATATCGATTGAGCCCTTACCAGTGAAACAATCATCATGATAAGGCAAAATAAACTTACCATTACGGTTAATGCATTCTTTTCAGATAAATACTTTTTCATTCTATCAGGTTTATTGGATAGCTCCAAAGATTGCAAATTTATTTGACTAATTGTGTTTTATGGCTCCGGCTTCGGCCAATAGGCTGAAACTATCGGCTAAATTTTTGTTAAGCCTTATAGAACAGTTTTTCTTAAAGGCTAACAGGTCATTTTGTTTTCAGGTTATTAGGTAATAGTGGCTTTAAAAATGGGAGTGTAGGGATAATCTCAAGCCTTTTTAGTTTATAGAATTGTTTTTCAAATAAACATATCACAGCAATTAAGTAGTTTGATCATTGCGCCAGTCCCAAACCACCACACTCCATTGATCCAGCTTATCCTGGTAAGTATGAATATCTTCAAAACCTACTTTTTCATGGGCTTTTAAAGAACGTTTATTGTTCGTGGAAATTTCGGTCACTAATAAGTCATAGTCCGCACTGTAAACTTTTTTATGCTCCTTGTACAATAAAGAAAAAACTCCCCTACCTCTATAGTTTTTATGGATGCAAACCTGGCCCATTAGATAAAAATTATATAACAGTAAAGGCCTGTTTTTATAAATTACCGATTGAAGGTTCTCAATCATTATTCGCAAATCATTATGGAAAGTACTGGCTTCTTTCAATGTTACAAGAGCATAGGCAATCACTTCGTCTTCTTCTTTCACAATAATGCTTGGAGCCAATTGGTGCATGTTTTTTAGAAGCTCTAGTGAGTAAAACCAACTGACAAATCCTTCCTTTACTATTTCTTCTTCCGATAGATTCTTTTTTAAATTTTGCTGGTTTAGTCTTTGAATTTCTTTTAACTCCTTTTCCGTCTTTACGGTTGTGGCGTACAACATGGCGCAAAGGAAAGAAACAAAATTGAGTTTGTTTGCTTACAGCTTTTCTATAAATAAGGAAGAATTGTTCCTGAGATAATCCATAAAAATAGTTACTCGTTGCAGCGCTCTTTTGCTAGGATCACCGGATGCCAATACAATCGAGGTTTTCATATTATCCATCTCGGTATTTAAAACAATAGTGTACTTATCGACACGACGATTTTTTTCTGTGGTAACAATACAATTGCTATTGCCCATTTTTAAAATAAATGATTCTTCCATATTAATTCCCGCAGGAGAAATCATATGTTTTATCAGCCATTGCATTTGTTGGTTGACAGCCTGCAAGTCTTTATGGTAAACCGGCAAAAATCCTTTTGACGCCTGATCCATACTAATAGAATCTGCTATTCTTATAGGATGATAAAAATTTCGATCAATCAAGAAAAGCTTTTGCGCCTTGCCTAAAAAAGGAGAAAAGAATACGAATAGCAAAAGTATTTTCATAATTCTTAATTTAAATAGCAAAGCCGATTAGAGTAATTTACTCATTCCATATTTTTATCTTTTCTATTTTTTTATGTGTGGTGAGAAAGAAGGATAAGAGCTAGTTTCAGCCCGTGAGTAGTAATAAACAAAGCAACGGTTATTGATGCTTGTAAAATTGTGACAGCTCAAAAATAGCTTGCGTAATTAAGATATTATTTTGAACAGTACCACCCAGGGCATGGGATAATGTACCACACCAATCCCCTTCGGGTGCTTTAAATATATGGATGGTCAGCTCATGATTATCGTTGATAAAGTCCCAATAGGAAATTCCCGACTTATAAACTTTGAATTTGCAATGATAACCCTGGGGCATTAATAATGTAGTAGTAAAGATTTTTTTCATTTCTGATTTATGCGACCTGTCGGGCAGAATGTTTGCTTTAGCAATTTAATAAATCATTTTTTGGATTTGAAGTTATTGTAAACAATAAGAAGTATGGATAAAAACAAAAAAGCCGCATAAAGCGGCTTGAATAATAACATGACAAACATTCTAAACGTCTGTATCCGTATCTCTGCGAACAGTTTTAGTGACCGTTACTTTATCTGTACCGCCAGTAGTGGTTTTACCGCTGTTGCCACGCATTAAGGCAACCAGCAATAAAATAAACACAGCAGCCCCAATTACCCACACCCATGGGGAACTATACCACTCCGTAGTTTGCGTTGTTACACTTGTTGTTGTAGTAGAGGAGCTGGATGTGGAATCCTGCGCCAATACTACCAACTGTATGAAATTGAAAATCAATAAAGTAATAAAAGATTTGAACATAATAAGTTTTGCCGAATTTTTCATTTTGTTTCGTTTTTTTTGTTGAACATATCTAATTCCAATTATCACTCTTCAATAACTACGCCAGCCAATTGCTGATAGTTTTTACAGTGGCAACTAATTCAAGGCTAGCCGTTTGTTTACTCAACGTATAAAAAAAGGTCTTTTTGTAAAGACCTTTTTGTTAATAATTATGTTGTTCTAAACTATGGTTTCCATCTAATAACAGGATCTAGTTTATAATTGCCGTTTTCCTCTTTTATCGAAAGCGCTGCATCAAAATCCAGAACCAACGTGTTTAATGATTCTTCAAGATTTTTATTGATCTTGATTTTTAAACCAGATTCTTCAGCACTTGGTGTTTGTAGAGGATGAGCAATACCTCCAACAACGATATTGTTATCTGACCCCAGTACAAAACGCACTTCTTTCAACGTGCCTTCAGGGACATCGCCCTCGGCTATTAAAATAGTTACGCCATCCTGAAAGTCGAGCAGGTTTACTGTCGTATCCTTAGTCTCCAGGTCGGTCCATCCTTCATCATTGTTCATTTTAACTTTCATGTCTAAAATGTGAACGTTTACTTCATCGTAAGATGTTGGATTATCGGTCAACAACAATTGAACCGGGACAGTTCCATTATTTTTTTTGCAGGCAATAATTGAAACTGAAATAGCAAGAATAAAAATGCAGAAAATAAAAAAGAATTTTGTTTTCATAGAGTTTTCATTAAGGTTAATCGCCAAGATAAAGACATAACAGCATAAAAAAGATTGTTTGAAAAAATTAGCGTAGTAACTCGCTAAGTATTTTTTAAAAATGGTAGGAATACTAATCTTGTCTTAGTGATAATCCCTGATAATTTTTCCAGGCATAAAAACGGTATCTCAAAACCACTTGCGTGCATTTATAGATTAGTGACCAGCAAAGTGAATTATATAAGCAAATAAAAAAGGCAATCGAAATGATTGCCTTTAAATAAATTAATCAGAAAAAATTAATTGCTACGGCCTGTACCATATGTTCTTCTCTCTCTATTGAAAGACTTATTCGTAGGGCGATAAGATTGAGACCTTTGCGGTGTAGAACGTGTTGGCGCAAAACCATTACTCACCATTTTAAAAGGATGTTCTTCTGTTACCGGAATTGCCTGTGCAATCAATTTATGAATGTCTTTTAGGTATGCTTTTTCTTCTGCATCACAAAATGAAAGCGCCGTTCCAGCTGCGCCGGCCCTTCCTGTGCGACCAATACGGTGCACATAAGTTTCAGGAACATTCGGCAGGTCAAAATTGATAACATGTG
>Ga0157380_10002434_pt1 | contig 12542 bp, 7 predicted proteins | sample S35metaG_FD_119757 | JGI IMG/M metagenome (GOLD analysis project Ga0157380, IMG submission 119757) | Switchgrass rhizosphere microbial communities from Kellogg Biological Station, Michigan, USA - S3-5 metaG | ecosystem: Host-associated > Plants > Roots > Rhizosphere > Soil | place: USA: Michigan...
CGAGTGCCCTGTTGCCGTTACCTGTTTCTGCGCGGTAGCTCTTTTCGACAAATGGGATAAGGGATTGTTTCAATTCGGTTTCAAATGTTCTCAGCGCTTGTTCACCGAATCCAGCGATACCACCACTTCCGAAGTTGCCATCAGGCATGATGACGAGCATTGGCTTTGCCTTTTTTTCGGCAATAAGATTATCGAGTATCACGTCGGTCCGTCCCTGCGTCGCCCATCCTCTTTCGTCTTCACCCCCACCGTGGAGTATGTATAACACCGGGTATTTTTCATTGATGTCATTATCATATCCCGGTGGTGTGTATACATAAAACCGGCGCCATGAGTTGGTAGCGGCGGAATAATATTTCTTTATCCTTATATCGCCGTGCGGAACGTCTTTAAGTGCATAATACCCTCCGCCTGTAAATGGAATTTCAATGCCGCTTGCCATTCGGCCCATGCCATAAAATGTCTCACTGGCGGGATCGGCCAGTGCAACTCCATCAATCAGCAGGGAATAATAATGAAACCCCTCGCTCACAGAGTCCGTAGTTACCTGCCAGTATCCGCCAGTATCTCTTGCCATATCATATTTTCTAACCAGGTCGACTTGCACTTTTTGTGCATCAGGAGCCTTGATGCGGAAAATAACGCGATTGTCCGGCAATATTTGCGGATACTTTGCCGATCGCACATTGGACGATGCGGGCGCACCCAGTATCGTGTAATGAGGAAATCTGGAAACATCTACCGGCTTGAAGAGAAACTGAGAAAACATGTATAACCCATTCTTCCAAACTTTAAAATCGTGTACGCCGGGTTCGATATAATAAATATGCGGTACATTTTTTTCGTAGAGATAGTCATGGGTGCGTTGACTGAATCTCAGCAATCCGTCATTGTCACCACATGAAATCCAAAGTAGTTTTAGCTGACTTTTTGCGGTCGCGGGATCGGGGACGAGGTCTTCGGGTTTCTTCGTGTTGGGTGCAGAGGAAAACCCGGCAACCCAGGCAAATTTGTCGAGGTTGCCTAATCCAAAATTCAATGCTTGTCCACCACCCATAGAAAGACCAGCAATGGCGCGATGTTCCCGGTCTTTTAATACCGGGTAACTTTTTTCGATAAATGGAATGAGATCATCAAGCAGATCTTTTTCAAAAGTTGAAAAGGCCTGTACTTTCATGCTGTCGAAAATATTTCCTACTGCGCGATCGTCTTTCATGGCGCGTCCATTCGGCATGACGACAATCATTGGTTCCAGTTTGGCTTCCGAATAAAGATTGTCGAGGATCACCTGTGGCTTTCCACCATTCAGCCATTCTTTTTCATCACCACCAATGCCGTGCAACAGGTACAATACCGGATATTTTTTCTTTTTGGAATATCCAGGTGGCGTATAGATCAAACTTCTGCGGTTATTTCCAACCGTTTTTGAAATATAGGTGATCGTATCAATCTTGCCATGTGGTATATCAGTGTGTAAAGAGTCAAATCCTTTGGGTGCTTGTGCAACAGTTGGCTGGCCGTTCACAAAAAGAGCGAGCGAAAGATGGAAAACTATCGCAATTATAATTTGTTTCACCATAAGATTGAGTTGTATCAGTTTTTTGCGTAATTCATTTCAATTCGTTCGCCCGGATTCTTATTAATTGACGGGCAATACTGAAAATTGATCCACACAAGCCTCAACTTTTGCCGCGAAGTATTTGTCAATTATCAGTTCTGAATGGCGATGCCGGCAATCCTTCCTTATTGTAAAGGTTAGGATTGACGGGATTGTCGGCCCATGCGTATCGAACATATTTGGGTTCTACCAGGGCGTCGTTCCAAACAATTACATGATCGTTTTCTAGCCTTGCCTTTGCCCAAACAAATTTTTTATCTGTACCGGCGATTGCAAATTCGGAAGGAGCTTCTCCATCATTTGTGATCAACCCGCCGCCGATATTGTCGAAGCGTATTACAACCTCGTTCCGGTCGACAGTTGAAGAAACATAAATAGGACCAGAATGCACAATGTTTTCTCCATATGCCAGTTTCATCGCTGCTAAGGCAAGTCGCTCACCTACGTCTTTTTTATTGTCAGGGTGGATGTCGTTCCATTCGCCCAGGTCAATGGCGACCGCCATTGCTGTATTGGGCACGGGTAATGTTTTTAATTGCGCTTCTCTTAATTCGGCCCACTGGCTCTCCGATGGCAAATAGTTATATTCCATAAACCCCGGAAGCTGCGCATACAGGAAAGGAAGAGTTGGCTGGTTCCACTGGGATCTCCAATCGCGGATAAGGGCAGGTAAAAGTTTTGAATATTCAGCAGCACGACGTGTATTAGCCTCACCCTGGTACCATAATATCCCTTTGACCGTATAATTAATAATGGGTGAAACCATCGCGTTAAACAAAGCCGTTGGCTGGTTCTGCGCTACTATTGACGCAATCGCGTTGGAAGACGTTGATGATTCAAACACCTGGCCCACTTTATATTGCCAGTTCCCTTTCAGGTCGATCGTATCACTTCCCGCAAAAAGACAATAGGGTTTGCCTGGAACAAAGCCCCCTTTTCCATTGTTGTTCGTCACTTTTATTACGACGATGTTCTTACCGCCCTTCAACACATCTGCGGGAACGTTGTAACGGCGCTGGGGGTACATATAAGCTGTGCTCCCTACCTGCCTTCCATTGATGAATAAAATATCAGCATCCACTATTCTTCCTAAAAAAACTTTGGCTGCGTTGCCTACCATAGTTGAAGGCACATCAATTTCCTTTCTATACCATACAACGCCATTCAAGTCTTTAATACCCTGGTCTTCCCAATAGCCCGGGACATTTATAGTATGCCATCCTTTGGGAATATAATCCGTCTCGAACCATTTCTTTGCGCTTAGCATGCCCAAGTCGTTTGGAGCGTTGGGTTTGATGCTTGCCGCGGCAGCACGGTTTATTCCATTGACATATGCCGTATCCTTATTTTTTTGAACGATATTAATTATAGAAGGAAAATCCTTCAGTCCTTCTTCGCTGGTCCATGCTTCAATAGGTGTGCCGCCCACACTTGAATTGACAATGCCTATAGGCACGTGGTATTTTTCATAAATCTTTTTAGCGAAAAAATAAGCAACTGCTGAAAAAGACCTTACATCTTCGCCGACTGCAGGTCTCCAGCTACCTGCTGGTAAATCACTGACTGGTCCCTGCAAATTGGTAAGTGTGGCAACAAGGAACTGCCGGATTTGGGGATAGTTTGCTTCCGCAATTTCTTTTGCATAGGTCACGTCGTGTAAGTTCATCTGGTGTACCATATTGGACTGACCACTGCAAAACCAAACGTCGCCGACAAGGATCTCGCGAAGGACAATGGTATTGCTGCCCTTAATTTCCATGGCGTACGGACCACCTGCTTTCATGGGTGACAACCGAACTAACCATTTTCCGTCCGCGCCGGTTGTGACCTTATAGCTCTTGCCATTGAATTTGATGTTCACCTTTTCATTTTTGGAAGCCCATCCCCAGATGTTTAGCTTGACGTCTCTTTGCAATATCATACTGTCCCGGATAATGGCAGGCAGCTTTACCTGGGAATAGCTCGCAGAGGAGAGAAGAATCAAAACGGTCAATGTTGAAATAAAACTTCTCATAATCAATTTTTCCATTGAAAGGCAAAATATTCACACTGTTCCTTCCCGATATTCTTCAACGCATGCGGGACATTTGACGAAAGGAAATAAAGATCGCCGGCTGATCCATCATAATATGTTCCGTCTATATACATCTGGACATTCCCCCGCAAGATCAAAACAATTTCTTCCTGTACATGGGTATGCGGCGGATGACTGACGGAATCGGCATTCAGTGCCGTCGTGTGCATTTCAAACTGGCTTAATTGTGATGTGGGCTGATTAAAGAAATCCCGACGGTAACCTTTGCCCGTGTTTGAAGTTTTCAATTCATTCCAATCGATCATGAAAGAACCACGGGATTGTTTTGTCCTTTCATTGGCGGGACGCGGTTTCGCTTTGTATTTTAATATAAAAAAAGTTGATTCACTATTGCCTGCATTGTCAACCACATGTTCATCACCGGGCATCACAAAAGCTATACTACCAGGCCCTAATGTTTGGCTTTTACCTGCAATGGTAATTTTTACTTGTCCGTCTTTAACAATCATTAATTCTTCTTCGTCTTTATGGGTATAAGATGGTTGAGGGATTTTACCTGCTTCAATTGTGGACGCATGAACTTCAAAATGATCAAGAGCAACAGTTCTTCCTTCCATGATCCTCCGTATGATGTCGGTCTCTTCCTTTTTTGGCTCATGATTCTTCCAGTAATAAACACCGGACAACAAAGTGTCTGTTTTTTGTGCTGTCAGCGTAACCGCTATTATCAATGTTGCCAGGCTCAGTAATAGTTTCATGTTGTAATCATTTTAATAACGTACAAATGCCCGGACAAATCAAAGTCACCTGTTATTATCTTTCAATGCTATTTCCAGTGCCTTTGTGGTGGTGTAATATTTGGCTAGCATATTCGGCACTTCCCAGGCCGGTATATTTTTGTTTTTTAGGTATTCGAGAAAATTTTTCATAACCCGTGCAAAATGCGCTTCGTGTCCTTCTGCCAGGTTTTGAGGCAATTTAACACTCCAGCCCTTTGCAGACTTGTATAATGCTACACCGGGGAATTTTGCACTAATTTTTTTGAAGTGTGCCGATATCGATGATTCATAAGTGCTATCATCTTTTATTGGCTCGATGTATAAAACAGGTTGGAAGTTCTCTTCCTTTCCCTGGCGGATAACCAGGTTGGCCCTGCTACCTCTCATAATGGAGTAGTGGGTATCTCCCGTTCCTCCCGGGGCTTTGTAATTCCAGGTTACTGATGTCCTCGCATGTATACCCCTGATATTGTAATTTATCTCGCCATTGCAAGAGATGTGCAACAGTGTATCATGACTAATGTTGCTGGCTAAGTAGGATGGAAAGCTGTCTATCCCAGTGATTTCTTTGAATTCAGATAAGCTCATATCAGTCGCCCAACGTTTCGCGGAACTGATATCAATGTCTTTTGTGTAGTCTATCGCCTGGTCCGGGAAACATTCCCATTGAACCAGGTCAACCAGGTGGGTCATTACATCAACAATCCCTTCGCCTTGTTGCGACACATCGAGAAACCATGCCGGCCTCTTTAATATGTTTCCCGAAACGTATTTATAAAAATGATGGACACTTTCTTTTGTGATAGCAGGGTTATCATGGGTTCCTTTTTCCAGCTCACCAAAAATTCCAGGGCTCATCGCAAGCTCGCGTTGCAATATTGTAGTAATCTCGAATCGTTCGGTCATGATATCATACAGCAACAATTTATTATTTGATGCCACCTCAAATGCTTCTTTCAATTTTTCAAATCCTTTGCTGTCGATCGCCATGGGTTTGTCGGCAAAAACATTATAGCCGTTTCTCAAAGAATTTAAGATATACTCCGTTTTCTTTTGGTTATTGCCCGATAATACCACAACGTTTCCTTTTTTTTCGGCAAGCATCCTTTCAAAAAAATCATTGCCTGCATAAACTTCTTCTTTCCATTTGGGGGTTTTTCAAGTCGTGCATTATACGAATTGATCCTATCGAGGTGCAGGCTCAGATCATTACCTCCCGGTGCATATACATATACAGTAGAGTCGATATCCCCATACATCGATTTTTGCACCAATGCCGCATGAAAATGGCCGGGGTCCAGTGTAATGAGGTGAACGGGTTTTTGGGCAGGCATTTTACTTTGATTGCATGATGCTAAAATTAATACGGTACTTACAGCAGCGATGAAATGAATTGAGCCTGGGATAAACAATGGTTTCATCTTTTTCATCCGGATCTAGTTGTATTTTTTTAGTTGTATAAGAATTTCTTTGGATAACATGGCCACCATTTCAACTTTCTTCCCAGCAATTTTTGGAATAACGTATTCAACCGAAGTTCCAATAATTTGTGTCGCCTCAATGTAAGTGAGCTGGTAGTCTTTTTGCAGCCAGTGTAACAAGTTTTGCGTGGCGGATTTTAGCGCCCTGTCTAAATTCTTCTCTATTCCGAAAGCCATCACATAATTTTTGTCTTCCGCCCTGGGATGGCTGAGTTCGGCGCCGCCATTTTTGATTACCCGGACAGTAAATTCAAAATTCATCGAGGTTTCCAAAGCATCGCCGTTCAGCTCACCATCGCCCTGCACAGCATGTCCATCACCTATCAGCAAGAGGGCGCCGTTGTGATATACCGGCACATAAACAGTTGCTGTTTCAGTGATGAATCTGAAATCCAGGTTACCGGCGAACCGACCAAAGCCGCCCGTTCCAATCTTATCGGTACTTTCAGGGGCAACGCCAACGCAACCTAAAAAGGGGTGGAGGGGAATTTTTACTTCCTTAATATGTTCGTGTTGGTTTGCGGGCGTGGCAACATTATTTTCCAAATCAATATTCCACCGGGCAAGTTTGGCGTGTCTCCATTTCTTTTTTATCGTGTTACCCGGCAAACTTTTGGGCACTAATGCTTCAAGGGTGGTAGCATAATTTCTGTTCAGTGAAATTTTTGTGATGGTTACAGCTATGGCATCGCCCGGAACAGCACCTTCAATAAAAAAAGGGCCTGTTAATGGATTTCCTCTTTCTGATTTTTTCTGACCGTCTTTGTCAAATCCACCCGCGTCAACACTTTCCGTGGCGACTGTATCTCCCGGCCTGATTGTGAGTGCGACCGGATTGGTTGAAGAATATTCGCGGTAATAAACGTTGGGCTTGAAATCTACCCGGTTCAATCGATGCTCCTGCTTGCTTTCGTAACTAGTCTGCCCGGACGCAGTCCCTATAATTATTTGCAAAGCGAAAAACAGGATAAATCGCATCCGGGATAAATTAAATTTTTCAATATACCACATTAGTAGTTCGTTGGGTTTCTTTGAAAGCGACAATTTGAAAATTGGTGAAATGCTGCGAATAAGGTAATAAGGTTAGCGTTAGTTTTGTCGATCGACAGTTATTAAGGTAATAAGGTAGATTCGATCGAATTGAATTGCTTTTGCAAGTTAGTTGATAAGTGTGCTTAATTAAAGTTAATCCCAACTTTCAGATTAAATCTTCACTTCTACAAATTAATCCGAATTGCCAGATCAAATTTTAGCTGCTACGGATTAAGTCGCAACTACTTCCTATAACCTTATTACTTTCATAAGCCACATTTTCTAAAATAGTCCAATCATAGCCAAGTCCAACCTTATTACCTTCATAAGATAGTTTTTAAAAGAGTCTAATCCTGTTATCTTGCTACCGTCACTATTATTAACCGCGTCCAACCTTATTACCTTAGTAACTTCACTGATTATTAGCTAGGCCCAACCTTATTAGCTTATTGCATCCCTTTAATCGCCCTCACCCGGGTAAATCACCTTAATTATTAATCTATGCCTTCACCTCATATTCTTTGCGTTGCGGACGGCTCAGCATTTTGTTTGCTTCTTCATCATTCTTGAATTGCTCTTTAACCGGATCCCAGTAAATTTTCCGCTTCAGCTTCATTGAAATATGATGAAGTAAGCACGCAGTACATGCACGATGCGCTTCTTCCACCGGAGCGATCGTTTCCTTGTTGTCGCGGATTGCTTCGAGCCAATTGCCATGATGGTTTTTGCTCACGGTAAAATGAAATTCTTTTTCACCAATGACTGAGGTTAGAATTTTTGGATCACTCGCATCTAATTTTTTGGCCTGCCCTGATTTGGCACCCGGATCACTGCCGGTAACCTGGTAATCTCCTCTCGATACAAAGATCCAGCCATCAGTACCCTCAAATTTTATCCCGTTTTGAAATTCGTTGCTGACGATCATCTTTACACCATCCGCATAAAGTGCTTCGGTTTTAAAAATTCCGTGCACGTCCCATAAGCCACCTGTTGCAAACTCCGCTTTATCACACCAGATCTCAAGCGGGCCACTACGTTCCATTCCCATTCCGCAATGTGCCGAATCGATATGATGCGCACCCCAACCAGTGATCATACCGGCGCCGAACTGTTCGCACCTCAGCCATCCCGGCCGTTCATATCCACTTTGAGGATGCACCCTGTCTTCGGTGTAATAAACCAATGGTGTAGAGGCAAGCCACATATCATAATTCAGATTTTTTGGAACGGCTTGTTCAGTTGCGTTCCCGCCCGGCGGATCACCCGGCAGGCCTACGTAAACGGTTTTTAATTTGCCAATACGACCGTTCCTGACCAGCTCAGCTGCATATCGAAATTGCTCGGTAGAACGCTGTTGACTTCCAATCTGGAATTTTACCCCGCTCTTTGTTATGACGTCACTGATTATCCTTCCTTCTGCAACGGTAAGGGACGCCGGTTTTTGCATATAAATATGTTTTTTGGCACGGGCGGCGGCTGCGCCGATCATTGCATGAGTATGGTCCGGCGTACTGATCAGCACGGCATCAATGTCTTTGTTCAACAATAATTCCCGAAAGTCTGTGTACAACCTGGCCCCATCAAACGATTTCCCGCTACGCGTACCGTAATATTCATTCACTAATTGTTTGCCTTGTTCTGCGCGAATGAAATCGAGATCGCATACGGCCATTATTTGTGCAAAGTCATGTTGCCATACACCGGGCATATCATGAGCTCGCGAAATGCGACCCGTTCCGATTGCAGCAACATTAATTCGGTTGCTGGGCGCTTTTTTCCCGAATACCGATGATGGCACAATCGACGGAATGGCTGCCAGTGCAGCTGCTTTCATTGTGTTGCCCAGGAACTCCCGCCGCGATTGTATTCTCCTTTCCATCAGTTGAAAATTTAGATGATGAATGCTAATTCACTTCTTTGACAAATTTCTTCCACTCATCTTCTGCTTTGACAGCATCAAACTATCCGTTGAAGACTACCAGCCTGTATTTGAGCGTATATGATTTGCCGGGTTCCAACAACCAGTCCTTGTTCTTTGTTGGGGCGAAATTGACGAAAACGTCATCCCGCCCCCCATTTGATTTTTTATCCCCAGATCGTGATTGTCATCACTTCAATTCCAGGACCACCACGCTAAAGGGAGGTATAGTAACCGACAGCTTTGGACCATTTAGTTGTGCTCCGCTGTATGTTTTGGGGACGATTTTGCCCGGGTTATCAAAGCTGTTATAATTCTGCAATTTGTCGGATGTCAAAATTCTTCCTGTAACTGACTTGTAGCTTGCTCCATTTATATCAATGGAAACCGGCTGCGGATTTTTCGCATCTATATTTACGAGGGAGATATGAGTCACCCCATTTTTGTCTTTGGACGCTGAAGCCGAAACGGCAGTAAGACTCTCCTTCCCAACAGTATATTTATTACTGGTAACCTGCAGCGGCAGCAGGGTGGCATCCTGGTGCACATTGTACATTTCCATCACATGATAAGTGGGAGTGAGGATGATTTTGTCTTCGCGTGTCAAAATAACTGCCTGCAATACGTTTATTGCCTGGGCCAGGTTAGCCATCTTAACCCTGTCGCAATGATTGTTGAAGATGTTTAATGTAGCTCCTGCTATCATCGCATCCCTCATTGTATTTTGCTGGAACAGGAATGCCCCGTTCGTTCCCGGTTCTACGTCATACCAGCCGCCCCATTCATCAACTGCGAGTGCTTTCTTCTTCTGTGGATCGTATTTATCCATAATGGCACTGTGTTTTGTTATCAATTCTTCCATCAGAAGGGCTTTTTTCATGGTAATGAAATACTCTTCTTCAGAAAAGTTGGTAGCAGAACTTTTCTTATTCCAGTCGATGACTGAATAATGGTGCAGCCCCAGTGCATCAAACATATTTGCCGGCAATTCTTTCATCAATACTTCGGTCCAGTGATAGTCATCATCCGATGCGCCGGAAGCAATCCGGTAGATACGATCACTGTTATTCCAGTTGGTCATAAAAGTGGCATACTGCCGATACACATTTGCGTAGTGCTCCACTTTCATATTGCCTCCGCAACCCCAGGCCTCGTTGCCTAATCCCCACAGTCTAACCTTCCATGGATTTGGTCTTCCATATTGCTGGCGAAGGTCTGTCATCGGGCTGCTGCCGTTAGGATGACTCGTGTATTTTACCCAATCAGCCAGTTCCTGGGGAGTACCGCTACCCACGTTTCCGCTTAAATAGGGCTCGGCACCCAATTGTTCGCACATATTTAAAAACTCATTGGTGCCAAAACTATTATCCTCCTTTACATTGCCCCACCAGATATTGAGCATCGATGGCCTCTCTTTTTTTGGACCAACACCATCGCGCCAATGATATGTATCGGCAAAACATCCTCCCGGCCAGCGAAGCACAGGCACCTTAAGCTTTTTTAGGGCATCGATCACATCCAGCCTTACTCCATCTTTGTTCGGAATAGTTTTGTTGGTATCGCCTACGTAAAAACCGCCATAAATGCAATGGCCCAGGTGTTCGGCAAAATGTCCATATATATTTTTATCAATAACATCTTTTCCATTGCCGGCATTTAAAACAATGTTGTTTTGTGCAAAAAGGAAATGCGTCCCGGTTGCGCCGACCAAAAGAAGTAATTTTTTCATACGTAATTATAAAATTGAAATGTTTGAGGTTATTACATTACTGGTTGTCTTGTTTTTGATGCCGGGCTGTCCTCCGCCAATACCAATCATTACTTTTTCCTTCAGTCGATAGCTTGTTCCGTCTTCTGCAATTAATGATAAATGTGCCGGAGAAATATTAAAGGTCACTACTTTGCTTTGGCCTGGCTTTAGCAATATACGCTGAAATCCTTTTAATGATTTCAAAGGCGACTTTCCTTGCCTGCCCTCATGCGTAATATATAGTTGAACAACTTCTTCACCGGTTATCTTACCGGTATTGGTGACCCTTGCACTAACCTTAACCGTTTTGCCGGAACTTGACGAAGCAGGCAAACGGAGCATGTCGTACTTGAACGTAGTAAAACTTAATCCGTAACCGAAGGGATACAACGGCTCCCCTTTAAAATATCGATAAGTCCTGTCAGACATGGAATAATCATTGAACGCGGGCAGATCGCTGTCGTTTTTATAGAATGTCACAGGCAGGCGACCCGCAGGATTATAGTCGCCAAACAATACATCGGCAACTGCGGTGCCAGCACTTTGTCCGCCATACCAGGCATTAACAATGGCAGGAATGTTTGCGTCTTCCCAGGGAATAGCGATAGCGCTGCCTGTCATCATTACAAACACAACAGGTCGTCCTGTTACCTGTAATTTTTTCATTACATCTGTTTGGATTTGCGGAAGCATAATGGAGGTTCTGTCGCCTCCATTGAATCCCGGGTAGTCCACTTTCATTTCTTCTCCTTCCAATTGTGGGCTTATACCTCCGACATAAATAATCGCATCGGCATCTTTGATCCGTTCGAGGAGATTATTTAGTTCAAAGCGTTCAAAATTACCAGCCCTCAATCTTACGTTGCCTTTACCTTCACCCTGCCAATACTCTACAACAATTTTATATTGTTTTCCTTTTTCAATCGGCTGCCGGTATGTACGTGCACCCCATCGGTTACGCACCCATGCATTGAGGACTTCTTTATCATCAATAAAAACTTTATAGCCGTCATCTGCCTCTATTTCAAAACTGATTTCGCCATCGTTTTCCGCTTTATAAAAGGTGGTATAGCGCGCAGAAAAATTATTGGCCCTTATTTCTCCTGTCACCGTCTCGCCTTCCTGCCAGAATTTATCAAGCACTGGCTCCGTTACTATAACCGGTTCTCCCTTCAAGTCGACATTGTTATAATATTCTGCTTTAAAACCCTGTTTGCCTTCTATGGAGTATTGGTTATTTACGTCGGCATACACTAGTAAAGTGTCATTGGTAAAATTGAGTGCCTTTTCATAGATCACTTCCACGTCAGCGCCCAGCTTTTGTTTGATCCCCGCCAATACGGTTATAATTTCTGTGGGTGTGCCATTATAATTTCCCAGCACCGCGATAGGGTTATCTGCATTTGGCCCAATTACCGCGATTTTTCTGATGTTTTTAGAAAGTGGCAATGTATTATTAGCGTTTTTCAGCAGCACGATACTTTCTCGCGCCATTTTAAGTGCGTGTTCTTTGTGGGAAGCACTTTCCAGTACGCTTTGGGGCGTCTGAGCATATTTTACAATGCTCACCGGGTCAAATAAGCCCAGCCTGTAGCGAATGGTAAAAAGTCTTTTTACGCTGACATCAATCTGTTGCTCTTTGATCAATCCCTTTTTTACAGCATCCACGAGGGCTAAAAAGGAAGCCGTGCCGCAATCCACATCGGTGCCATGCATTACTGCGTCTGCACTGGCTGCAGACGCGTCGGCATGTGTCTTGTGATTTTTATAAAAATCGCCAATTGCCCAACAGTCACTTGTTACATAGCCTTTAAACTTCCATTTACTCCGAAGAATATCATTCATCAGTAAATCATTGGCACAACACGGCTGTGTATTTACCGCGTTATAGGCGCACATCACTCCGGCAACTCTTGCGTTTACCACCAA
>Ga0157380_10002437_pt1 | contig 12535 bp, 10 predicted proteins | sample S35metaG_FD_119757 | JGI IMG/M metagenome (GOLD analysis project Ga0157380, IMG submission 119757) | Switchgrass rhizosphere microbial communities from Kellogg Biological Station, Michigan, USA - S3-5 metaG | ecosystem: Host-associated > Plants > Roots > Rhizosphere > Soil | place: USA...
CATCTGTAAGGGTGATGAGAAGGCTCTAGAATTACTATACAAGAAATACTATCGGATGATGACAAAGTTGGTCATCACCAATAGCGGAACTGAAGATGAAGCGCGCGACGTGTACCAGGACGCTCTTATTGTCTTCTGGCAAAAGGCGACCTCGGGCAACTTGGTTTTGACATCGAAGATGAGTACCTACATCTACAGCATTTGTCAAAACCTTTGGCGAAAGGAGTTGGATAGAAAAAAACGACTTTCGAACGAAGAAAAAGATACCGCTGTTACGTTAGATACAGAAACATCGGAGAGAGAGAAGATCATCGCGAAATGTATTGATCAACTCGACGGAACATGCAAGAAGGTATTGATGTACTATTACTTTGAGGAAATGTCAATGCAAGATATCGCTGATAAGCTCGGGTTCGCGAACACCGATACTGCAAAGACGAAAAAGTATAAGTGCAAGAAAAAATTGGATGATTTGGTGAAAGCTCAGTATTCTGAGAAGGATTTTTTAGATTAAGGGAAATTATGGCTTCAGAAAAAGATTTAGAATTACTCGACCAGTACGTTGGCAATAGGCTAGCGTCTCAAGATCGAGCGGCTTTTGAAAAAAAGCTGTCATCCGATACGTCCCTCCAAAATGAATTTAATCTTCAGCAAAGGGTCGTGGGTCAAATCCGCGAAGCACGGATAAAAGAATTAAAGACAATGTTCAATAGCGTTCCAGCATCAGCGCTTGAACCGACAGGAACTTCATTGGTGACGCAGATCACAGTAGGCGTAGCGATAGTGGGTGCCATTGGCGCCGGGATATACTTCTATTCGAGCAATGACGATAAACTTGCTGATCAGCAGGTAGCAAAGCAAGAAGACGTTACGTCACAGGCTCCACAGACCGCTGAACCACAACAAGACGAATCGGCTCAAGAAAGTCCTGCCACTGACCAACCAAAATCTTCGGAGTCGGAGTCGGTAGTTCCTTCTAATGAAAATAAAAAGAACGACGCGGAGATCCCGCAAGCTTCTGACGACGCTAAAGCTAAAGAGGAAGCCAAGGGACCTGCCCCGTTAGATGTCTTCGATCCTAGCGAAGAAACGGAGGCCCCGGGCGCAACTCCAGAAACGAAGATCACAGAATCTACCCCTCTGACCAAATCGTCGATCGTAGTAGAAACCGATAGCAACAACAAGAAATATAATTTCCATTATCAGTTCAAAAATGGCAAGTTGTATTTGTATGGAACATTTGAGAAGAACCTGTATGAAATCATGGAGTTTTTCAGCGGCAACAAACGCACGGTGTTCTTATATTACAAAGACAGCTATTATTTATTAAACGAAGAAAACGAAACTATCAAACCCCTGGCCCCCATAAATGATCCTTCGCTTCTTAAAAAGCTGAAAGATTACAGAGGAGCCAGATAATAGAAGTCAATAGGAAAAGAAAAGGCCTGGAACTCCAGGCCTTTTTGTTTTCCTGACACCTCTCGTAGTTGTCTGTCTGTTTCGTTAAATATTTTCTCATAACTTTGGCGTTTTAAGCGAATGCAGCGATCAGCACATAAGAAGAAATTAGGAGGCTACCCGGCACTGGGCGTGGTTACCAGCATCACATTGGCACTTTTCGTCCTTGGATTGTTTGGCAACCTCCTCATTTACTCAAACCAATTCGGAAAAATAGTGCGTGATAACCTCAATGTTAAGGTCTTTCTGAAAAGCACTTTAACCGAAACCCAACGTAATCAGCTTGAACGCACCATCGCAGGCAAAAAATTTGTCGCTCAAACCGAGAACGCAATTACCTTCATTTCAAAGGAAGATGCTGAAAAAGATCTCATCAAACAGATTGGCGACTACAAAGAAATTCTTGGCGAGAATCCATTAAAAGATGCGTTCATCGTAAAGGTTGCCACTTCTTTTCAGGATACGGTGAGTTTGAAAAAAGTAAAGGTTGAGTTGGAAAATATGAACGGTGTGCTCGAAGCAACCTATGAAAAACATTTGTTTGATGAAGTGAATAAGAATTTTACCAACATTTCGGTTGCTCTGTTAATTCTTGCAATACTACTTATTGTCATTACTTTTTTACTGGTCAACAGCACATTGCGAATTGCATTATTTTCACAACGTTTTCTAATTCGCAGCATGCAACTGGTGGGTGCCCGAAAGTGGTTCATCCAACGCCCTTTTTTAATTCGGGCGATTGGCTATGGTCTGTTATCAAGCATTGTTGCTTCAATCCTTTTATGGGGATTTTCCATTTATGCCCAAAAGCGAATTACCGACCTTTCTCTTCTCCATAACCAGGAACATTTTTTAACAATGTTAGTGGTGTTATCCGTGATGGGAATACTCGTTGCTACGGCGAGTACTTTTTTCTCAATTCACAAGTATTTAAAGATGTCACTAGACGAACTATATTAATATTTAAAACTACATGGAAAGCAAACTTCCTTTCGGCAAAAAGAACTATCAGCTTATGATCATCGGAGTGGTCACTTTAGTGGTTGGCTTTGTGATCATGTCCTCAGATGGCGAACCACACGGCTTCGGATTTCTTGGATTAACCCTTGGACCTGTAGTCGTAATGGCTGGTTTTATAATAGAAATTCTTGCAATCCTCCGAAAGCCGACCAAATGAGCGGCATTTTGCGCTAGCTCCTATATTTCTAAAATACATTTTGCATGTCAATCATTCAAGCCATTCTATTAGCCATCATTGAAGGCATTACAGAATTTTTGCCAATCTCCTCTACCGGCCACATGATCATTGGATCATCATTGATGGGAATCGCGGCTGACCCATTTACAAAAATGTTTACGGTGGCTATTCAATTTGGCGCCATCCTCTCAGTCATCGTTTTGTATTGGAAAAAATTCCTTCCCAAATCGGATTCGTGGCAGGAGACAATCAATTTTTATTTGAAATTGGTCGTGGCTTTTCTCCCTGCCGCCGTGATTGGACTTTTATTTAACGATAAAATCGATGCGCTCCTGGAGCGCGTGGATGTCGTTGCATACGCCCTTATTGCTGGAGGAATATTCTTCTTGTTTGTGGACAAGATCTTTCAGAAAAATGAACAATACGAAGATCAGACCGTGACTTATCCTTCAGCGCTTAAGATTGGATTTTTTCAGACCATTTCTATGATACCTGGTGTATCCCGATCGGCGGCCACGATTATTGGAGGATTAACGCAACATTTAAATAAGAAAACCGCTGCGGAATTTTCCTTTTTTCTGGCAGTGCCAACTATGTTCGCCGCGACGCTCTATAAAATGTATAAATTTTATTCCGGTGGAGGCTCCTTCGGGTCGAATGAGATAACATTACTTGTCATCGGTAACATCGTCGCTTTTATCGTTGCAATTCTAGCTATTAAATCCTTTATCAGTTTCCTGACAAGAAATGGATTTAAAATTTTTGGATACTATCGTATTCTTGTGGGCATCATCATACTTATCCTTTATTACATGGGAGTTGGCCTTTCCGTCGTATAATGCAACCCTCAGACGATCCTGGTCGAATCTTACTCGTTGACAAGCCCTTACACTGGACATCGTTTGACGTTGTAAACAAGCTGCGGCACAAACTCAAAACAAAAAAAATTGGTCACGCCGGAACACTCGACCCATTAGCAACAGGTCTGCTGATTATTTGCGTCGGAAAAATGACGAAGCGAATCGAAGAATTCATGGGGCAGGAAAAAGAATACACAGGACAATTTATTCTCGGGCAAACAACAGCCTCGCACGACCTAGAAACACCGGTCAGCGAACAACAAGATATCACTCACATCACGCCGGAGATGATTTACAAGACCAGCGCTATTTTCTTGGGAAATATCCAGCAACTGCCTCCTCAACATTCAGCAATTCGCATTCAGGGGAAGCGTGCTTATGAATTTGCACGAGCGGGAAAGGAAATAGCTTTGACTGCACGGGAGGTTACGGTTAATGCCTTTGAAATTGAACAAATAAATCTGCCGGAGGTGCGATTTCGTGTTGTATGCTCCAAGGGGACGTATATTCGGAGTTTAGTACGCGACTTCGGCGAACACCTCAAAGTGGGCGCCTACCTATCGGCGTTGTGCAGAACGCGTATTGGGAATTTCAAACTTGAAGATGCCGTTTCCATAGACCAAATTCAGGTGTAAAATTCAATGAGACACGACACTTTAGAACTTTGACTGACCATCGTTAACTTTAAATATCCAATCCCAAAGTTGGCATGAAAATATACCACGGAGTTGAAGATTTTGTAAAATTGTCCAATGCTGTTGTTACCAGTGGCACGTTCGACGGCGTTCACATCGGGCATTCGAAGATACTCTCAAGGCTTCGGGAAATCGCCTTAAAAGCAAATGGCGAGACCGTTGTAATTACGTATTGGCCGCACCCTCGGCTCGTCCTACATCCGGAGGATACGTCGCTGAAGTTATTGAATACCTTTGAAGAAAAAGCGGAGTTATTAAAGGCACAAGGAATTCATCATTTGATAAGGATACCATTTACAAAGGAATTTTCTCAATTGACGTCAGAAGAGTTTATTACGCAGATTCTAGTGGACACCATCGGGACAAAAACGCTGGTGATCGGACATGACCATCATTTTGGAAAAAATCGCGAGGGTAGCTTTGAGCAGCTTAGGCGAAACGGGCCTAAATATGGTTTTGAGGTCGAAGAAATCCCTCGGCAAGATGTCGATCATGTGGGGGTAAGCTCGACAAAAATAAGGACCGCGTTGGATGAAGGCGATATCGCAACGGCGACCCATTTTTTAGGCCATCCATACAGCATTACCGGCCGCGTAGTAATGGGTGACAAGTTGGGAAGACTTCTTGGTTTCCCCACTGCCAATGTCGAAATCGACACATTTTACAAGCTCATCCCGGCAGACGGCATCTATGCTGTTACGATTGACTACAGTCACCGGCGCTTTAATGGAATGTTATACATCGGGAACCGCCCCACTGTGAATGGAATCACACGCAATATTGAAGTAAATATTTTTGATTTTAATAAAGACATATACGGTGACTCTTTAACAATATCCTTTCACCACCTCATTCGAAGTGACATTAAGTTCAATGATCTTGAAGAACTTAAGAAGCAGCTTCACCTGGATAAGGAAGAGGCGTTGAAAGTGTTGTTACCAGGCGGATGAATGGAGCCGTTATCCGTTTAATCGGTCAGCGAATTAAAAAAGGTTCGTAGTTTACAAAGTGAATATTCTATATTCAATTAATAATTCTCAGGCAATCCATCGGATAACTTTTAACTGATAACAACGGATTTCGCATGCTGTGGTCGCCCTCAAAAGATTTTATTGAACAGGCTAACCTTAGCCACTACATGCGGTGGCTGGCGAAAAATAAGAAATTGTCATTTGATGACTATCAGCAATTGTGGAAATGGTCGGTTGATCATCCTGCTGATTTTTGGGAATCGCTCTGGCAATACTTTGACATCATTCATGACGGGAACTATCATGCCGTGATGGGTGAGCAAACGGAATTCAATGTTTCCTGGTTTGAAGGTGTCAACGTGAATTACGCGGAACATGTCTTTCGGAATTTCACAAACGAACGCCCAGCCATCGTTTTTAAAACCGAATCAGGTAGTATCAATGAAATAAGCTGGGAAGAACTTCGAAATAAAACTGCGTCGCTGCAGCAACATTTTAAAGCCTGGAAGATTGCGGATGGTGATCGGGTTGTGGCCCTTTTACCCTGTATCCCAGAGGCCACGATCGCCATGCTTGCCACGGTCTCGTTAGGCGCGATATGGTCCAGCTGCTCTCCGGATTTTGGAACATCGGCTGTCCTTGACCGCTTTGCACAAACAAATCCTAAAGTATTGATTGCAACAGATCGCTATAACTATGGTGGGAAATCTTATGATAAAACGGCGGTCGTTCAGGAACTGATAAAAAATCTGCCTACGCTGGAGAAAGTCGTTTTGATTTCTGAAAATCCAGCGGACGAATATGGTGGTAAACCGGTTGTGCCCTGGCAAGACCTTACTGCTCACAAGGCTGAAGCTCTTCAAGTCGTTCGTGTACCTTTCTCTAATCCGCTTTGGATTTTGTATTCTTCAGGGACGACAGGATTGCCAAAAGCCTTTGTGCATTCACACGGCGGGATCTTGCTGGAACAGCTCAAATATGGAACGTTCCACAACGATTTTAAACCAGGGGAAAGGTGCTTCTGGTACACCACCACAGGATGGATGATGTGGAATTACATTCATGGAAGTTTGTTAGCCGGAGCAACGATGGTGTTGTACGACGGCAGTGTTGCCTATCCTGATATGAATGCACTTTGGAAATTTGCCCAAGACGCACATATCCATCACTTCGGCACTAGTGCTGCCTACATTTTAGCAAACATGAAGGAAAACCTTCATCCCGGCAAGGACTTTGATTTGTTGGTGCTCCGCTCCATCAGCTCAACGGGCAGCACATTGCCGCCAGAAGGGTTCCATTGGGCCTATCGCGAAATAAAAAAAGATCTTTGGTTGGTATCCATGAGTGGAGGCTCAGATGTTTGTAGTGCGTTTGTCGGTGGCAACCCAACGGGCCCAGTACATGCCGGAGAAATTCAATGCCGGGCATTGGGTTGCAATCTTCAGGCATTCGACGAAGAAGGTCTGGCGGTTCTCGGAGAGGTCGGCGAGATGGTGATCTTAAATCCTATGCCATCCATGCCCATCTATTTTTGGAACGATCCAGAAAACAAAAGATACAGGGAGAGCTATTTTCAAACCTATCCAAAAGTATGGCGACATGGGGATTGGATCATGATCACCGAGAACAACGGTGTGATTATTTACGGAAGATCCGACGCTACCTTAAATCGCGCCGGTGTGCGGATCGGCACCAGCGAGATTTATCGCGCGATCGACAAAATAGAAGAAGTGAAAGACAGCTTAATTATCTGTATCGAAGAAAAAGATGGTAGCTTTTGGATGCCTTTGTTTGTGCTGATGAAGGAGGGCAAGGCGCTTACCGATGAAGTCAAGCAAAAAATTAATAGAACCCTTCGCACTGATTATAGTCCACGTCATGTGCCTGATGAAATAATTCCTGTTAGCGACATTCCATACACTATCAGTGGAAAGAAAACAGAAGCCCCGGTAAAAAAAGTGCTCATGGGTAAAGACCTCCATAAAGTAATTAGCGCGGGGTCGTTAAGGAACCCGGATGCAATGAAAGAATTTGTGCTAATGGCACAGAAACGCTTGTCATGATGTCCTGGATCATAGGGCGAACCTCCGGAAAAAAATGAGAAATAAAACCTGTGCAATTCGGCAACTAGAAACTTCAAACATCATACTAGAAACTTAAATCAAACTAGAAACTAAAAGAAGAGCGTATTAACTTGCCGCCATGAACAAATCCACGATCAATTTTACCGTCGAATTAGACCAAAATAATATTCCTGAAAAAATCTACTGGGAAGCCACCGGCAAGCCTGATCCAGGGCTTTCTGAAACCAAATCTATTAGTGTTGCATTATGGGACCACACGCAAAAGAACACGCTGCGGATCGACCTTTGGGCCAAGGATATGCCCGTGGAGGACATGAAACGTTTCCATGTAGAATGTCTTGGGGGGATTGCCCAAAGTATCCTTAGCTCCACAAAAGATGAGTTCATGTCCAACGAAGTGAATGCGCTTTGCGACCGACTGGTGAAGCATCTAAAGGGCTAGTTCCCCAATTTCAGTATTAATCAAACGTTTGTTTTTTCATAATTTTTTGTACTTTTCTGATAAGAAGCTCGGTATGCATACTATTTTGTACTGACGTCCTCAAACCAACTTATCTAGACTGTATGAAGAATTTTTACAAAAATTCATTAATCTCCGGATTCATCATTCTGTGTGGAGTCATCGGAGCTCACGCTCAAACTTCCATTTCTGGAAAGGTGACCGATGGCGTTAGCAGCGACCCACTGGCTGGGGTAAATATCATCGTTAAAGGAAGAGTTTTGGGTACCATTACCGATACAAATGGCAATTTCAGCCTTACCGTCAGTGCCGCACCTCCCTTGACACTCGTTTTATCGTTTGTAGGATATAGAAGTCAGGAAATAGACATAACCAATGCGAATACATCCGGCCTCGATATAAAATTGGAAGAACAAACCATCCTCGGTCAGGAAGTTGTCGTTTCTGCCTCGCGCGTGGAAGAAAGTATTTTAAAGTCCCCGGTCACAGTAGAAAAACTCGATCTGCTTGCGATAAGACAGACCCCAGCTCCCGATTTTTATGATGCCCTTGCCAATATAAAAGGCGTTCAATTCACGTCCAGCAGTTTAAACTTTCCTCAAATTAATACGCGCGGCTTTGCCACAATTGCCAATGTGCGCTTTGTACAAATGGTAGACGGCATTGATACGCAAGCTCCTCTGTTAAATTTTCCAACCGGTAATATCGTTGGAATTGGCGAATTGGATACGGAAAGCATGGAGTTACTTCCAGGAACAGCTTCTGCCCTCTATGGCCCGAATGCATTTAACGGGGTTCTATTGATGAATAGTAAAAGTCCGTTTGAGTACCAAGGTCTAAGTGCTCAGGCTAAGGGCGGCATTACGACATCTGACGCACAAGGCGAGTCCTTCCCCTTCTATAGTTTCAACGCACGCTATGCCAAAGCATTCAATAACAAGTTTGCCTTCAAAGTAAACTTTGCTTATATGATAGCAGAAGATTGGCATGGGAACGATTACACCACCGACGTCAATGATCCAGAGTCAACCGTTAGTCTGTTGGGAAAACCGAATTTTGATGGCGTTAATCTTTATGGAGACGAGACCAGGATACCGGTACCCCTACCGGTTCCTGGCTACGCCCCGCTGGACCTTCGACGGACAGGATGGCGCGAAGAAGACCTTGTCGACAACTATGACGCAAAAAGTATTAAGGGAGATGTCGCATTGCATTACAGGCCAACGGATAAACTAGAATTGCTTTACAATTATCGTTTTGGTGGCGGGAGCTCCGTATATCAGGGTTCACAGAAATATGCTTTGCGCGATTTCACGCAACAATTCCATAAACTTGAATTAAAAGGAAGCAATTTTTTCATTCGCGGTTATATAACGGCGACAGACGCAGGAGATTCTTATAATATGGCAGCCTTGGGCGGCGTGCTAAATGAAAGAATTAGTCCTACCGCAAGCCAGTGGGCACCTGAATACGCGCAGACTTACATTTTGGCGAAACAAGGTTTCGTGTCCGGCGTTCCTGCCGGAAACGAGGAGTTAGCCCATCAGGCCGCACGGGCCTACGCAGATAGAAGTAGACCATCCGTTGGTTCAGCTGAGTATAGCACGATGTTGGAAGATGTGAGAAACTCGTATTTTCAACGCACACCCTCAGGCGCAAAATTCATAGACCATTCACGGTTGTACCACGCAGAGTTTAATTACAACTTTGCCAATCAAATTGAATTTGCCGAGATACAGGTGGGCGGAAACTTCAGACAATACAGCTTATTTTCTGATGGAACGATATTCAACGAAGATCCAGAGGATGGAACAAATTTTCAGAGAATTAATATTAATGAATTTGGCGTGTACACGCAAATTTCAAAGACCATAGCTGAAGCTCTAAAACTTACAGGGTCGATTCGCTTCGATAAAAATGAAAACTTTGAAGGTAGGATTACACCGCGCATTTCAGCTGTTTATACCGTTGCTCAAAATCATAACATCCGTGCATCATTTCAAACTGGATTTCGCAACCCGGATACCCAGGCGCAATACATTTTCTTCCCCGTTGGAACCAACACGTTACTTGGGAGTACCGAGGACAATGCCGCAAGGTATGGTGTTCATAGAGGCGGCGCGTATACAAGAACCTCCTATGAAGCTTATCGTGGCTCAGGAGGAACATTGGCTTCCGACGGTACTCCTACTGGAGGCGATCCAAGCTTACTCGTGGAAGACTTTGTTGAATATGTAAAACCAGAGCGATTGGTATCATACGAACTGGGATATAAGGGTTTGCTTTCCCAAAATTTCATTGTCGATTTGAATTTTTACTACACTTCATACACAGATTTTATCGGCGGCGATGATGTCGCGGCAAAATTCCAAACCGTACATCAGGGCGTAACATACGCTCCCGGGACGATATACTCGCCCTACAGAAATTCACCCGAAGACGTAACGTCCACTGGAATTGGCCTTGGATTGACTTACAATTTCGGCAAAGGATATTCAATTAACGGAAACTACAATTATGCAACGTTTGACTCTAAACAATCAGACGGAAGTACATTCCGAGCCGGATTTAATACGCCGGAAAACAAATTCAACATTGGTATCGGAAACCGTAAGCTGACCAAGAATTTAGGGTTCAACCTTAATTTCCGCTGGCAGGATGAATTTTTGTGGCAATCTGATTTTGGTGATTGGATTGTTCCCGAATTTGGTGTGTTCGATGCTATGATCAGTTATAAAATCCCTTCGCTCAAGACCATCGCCAAGATCGGTGGATCGAACCTGGGTGGTACTGACTACCGCACGAACCTGGGAGGACCTTTTGTTGGCCAGCAGTATTACATCTCCCTAACCTTTGACGAATTTTTCAAATAATTGAAATAGCAAGACTTTATGAAAAAGCTACAATACATCCTGCTTGCAGTTGCCATGGTTTTCGCCAGCGCATGTGAACAAGAACTTATTGAGACTGTACCGCCCGATCCAGATATGACTAACCTGACGCCTGATCCTTGCACTGGAAGTGCTGGCTCGGCCAGTTTCACAAAGTTCGTTGCGATCGGAAATTCCCTGGTGGCAGGTGTGCAGGGAGGGGCTTTGTTCGATGATGGTCAGGCAAACTCGTTGGCTGCTATCTTGAATACCCAATTTGCCTGCGTCGGCGGCACGAGTACGTTCACACAACCCAATATCAATACACCGCTAGGCTTCAATCTATTCATCACGCCTAACCCCACCACTGGTGGAACGGTGTTGGGAAGAATGTTGCTCCAGGGAACGCCACCCAGACCAACTCCTCAGGTATCAAACGTAGGGGCAATTCCAAACCCCGCTGTCAATCCGGCATTTATTTATACGGGGACAAAAAGCGCGTTAAATAATTTCGCTGTCCCGGCAGTGCTCTTGGGCCAATCATTAATCCCACAAACCGGTAACTGGGCCGGCGCAGGCACGGATCCGCGATTCAATCCATTCTATGGCAGACTTGCATATCCGGGTACAGGAACGTCGACAATCATTGGTGACGCGGCAGCGGCCGGCGGCACCTTTTTTATGTTTTGGTTAGGGCTTGACGATTTCTTTTTGCACGCCGCTTATGGTGGTGATCCTACGAAGGCTCCGCTCACCCCAACGGGGCCTCTACCCACCGGCTTTGATGGCCAATATGCTGCTGCGGTGGGCTCTCTCCTTGCTTCCAATCCCGAACTGAAAGGTGTTGTGGGCAACTTCCCTAACATTTTTGCTATGCCACACTTCAGAGCGGTAACATGGAATCCTATCCCGCTGGATGCGCCGACGGCGGCAGCGGTTACTACCAATCTTGCCAATAATTACAACGGATTCCTATTAGTGATGGCTAACAACGGAATTATAACCCAGGCTGAAAGAACAGCACGAACCCTAACTTATGCTGCGGGACAAAATCCAATTTTAATATCCGATGAAACGCTCACGGATCTATCCCCCTACATGGCAGGGCCCGCTGCCGCCCTCCTACCTTATGCCCGGGCCAGACAGACGAAAAATACCGACATCATTCCGCTGAGCACCGGAACAGTCTTGGGTACAGCTGTAGGCGGAGATCCGTCTAAAATAAACGGAGTAACCGTACCGTTGGGCGACCAATATGCGCTGATCCCAGCTGAAATTCTGGCCATCGAGACGGCACGCGCCTCCTTTAATGCAGCCGTTAAAAATGTAGCCGATGCCTTTCCAACCCGCCTTGCGTTTGCAGATGTAAATAAAGCATACTCAGATTTTATAACGGCAAAAGCTTTGGTAGTTAATAACATAACCATTACGCCGTTAATCGATCCGCCAACAGGAATCTTCTCAGAAGACGGGGTTCATCCCAACAGTCGCGGCTATGCTTATCTCTCAAACATTTTCATTGAAGCAATCAATACTAAATTTGGCTCGAGCGTACCCTTGACGAATGTCAGTAAATACAAAGCGACGGGGTTACCAATTCCTTAAAAAGCTTAAAGCAGAAAGGTGAAAGCCAAAAGCTTTGCGCGTTTAGCTTTTTGCATTACGCTTAATGCTCACTAGCTTTATGAAATTTTAATTTTTTTCGTTCGTCCAAATTTTTTAACTCCATGACGAAACTCAATGGTCCCGAAGGGGAAGTTCTCACGCTGAAAAATAAAAACGGACTTGAGATGACGGTCACCAATTTTGGCGGAAGGGTTATCACGCTAAAGGTACCGGACAAAAATGGACAATTGGGGGACATCGTATTAGGTCACGACACGCCACAGGATTATATCGGGGGCCATCCGCATTTTGGTGCATTGATTGGCAGGTATGC
>Ga0157380_10002438_pt1 | contig 12534 bp, 8 predicted proteins | sample S35metaG_FD_119757 | JGI IMG/M metagenome (GOLD analysis project Ga0157380, IMG submission 119757) | Switchgrass rhizosphere microbial communities from Kellogg Biological Station, Michigan, USA - S3-5 metaG | ecosystem: Host-associated > Plants > Roots > Rhizosphere > Soil | place: USA: Michigan...
CAGGAGGCTCAGTTCCTGGCGGTTGGCCTTGACCTCGGCATAGCTTGCGAGGATCGACGGCAAAATGGTGGCGAGCCTTTGCTGGTCTGCCGGGCTCAGCATTGCCTTGCCACTGCCATCCGGTTTCGAAGCGACACTCAACGCCAACAAAGTGAAGCGGCGCTTCAGCGCGGGGTCGGGCGCCACGGCAGCGAGGCGATCAAGTATCGGTGCGGCCGTCGCCGGGTCGGCAAAGTGGCGCGGATCATTCTGCCATTCGAAATTGGCGAGCAGGTGCCAATCCTCAGGTGAAAGGCGCGCCGGATCTTGCCGCGCAGTTTTGAGCAGAAAATCCGATGACTTGGTGCGCTTTGCGGCGATACGCAGCGTGTCCGCCAGAGCTGTCGCGGCGGATGCGCTGGAAAGACGCGTGATCTCCGACTGATCGGGACGCAGAATGATGACGCTGGGATAGCCGGTTATGTTGAAGCGTTCGCCCCAGGCTTGCGCGCCCTTACTGTCTCCGTCGAGGTAGACCGGCACGAACAGCCGGGTCTCGGTGATGAACTCCGGGTCCTTGAACAGCGTGGTCTTCAACTGGTTGCAGGGCGGACACCATTTCGCGCCCCAATAGAGCAGCACGGGCTTGCCGGTTTCACGGGCTTCGGTAAACGCATCGTCGACGTCGCCTTCACGCCAGGCAATATCCTGGCGCGTGATCGGGCCGGCTTTTTGCTCCGGCTGGCCCTTGCTGCAAGCTGCCGTGGCGATCGAGAACCCAAGCAGCAATCCAATCGTCCAAGCGCGCATGGGAACCCTCCAGGCCAATAGATGAGGTGCGAGGCGGCGCTTGGCAACATTGGCATTCAGCGCGTTTAAGCGCATAGCTGCGCATGTCCTGAACGAGGAGAGTTCCATGCGCGGCTTTGCATTCATTCTTTGTGCCGGCCTTGTGGCCACTACGGCAACAGCGGCGGATATATCGCGCAAGCCAGTAACGGCGACGCTGAGCAATGGGCAGGGGCAGCAGGTCGGCCAGGCGACCTTTGTCCAGAAGGGCGACGGCGTTAAGATGACGGTGATCGCAAGCGGCTTGACGCCGGGCTTGCACGGCATCCATCTCCATGCCGTTGGCCAATGCAAGGCGCCGGATTTCGCCTCGGCCGGGGGACATTGGAACCCCATGCACAAGATGCACGGAACCGAGTCACCGCAGGGTCCGCATATGGGCGACCTTCCCAATCTCACCGTCGGCCCGGAAGGCAAGGGCAGGCTCGAGACCACTATCGCCGGAGCCACGCTCGATTCGGGGCCGATGGGATTGCTCGATTCGGACGGCACGGCGCTGGTGATTCATGCAGGCCCGGATGACAACAAGACGGACCCTTCCGGAAATAGCGGCGGCCGCGTTGCTTGCGGTGTCGTTACGGCAAGCTAGGCTTTCGCCTGAAGATCCAGAACGGCACTTTTCGGCGGCTTGCAAAGCGCTTGCGGAAGCCCATGTTTTGCGGGAGTGTCCGCTCCGCTTAAGCTGACGCGAGCAGGAGAAGGACATGGCCGAGGCCTATATTTTCGATGCAGTCCGGACCCCCAGAGGCAAGGGACGGGCAAGCGGCAGCTTGCATGAGGCGACGTCGCTTTCGCTGGCCACGCAGGTGCTTGAGGCGATCCGTGACCGGAACGGTCTCCACACGGCCAAAGTCGACGATGTCTATCTTGGATGCGTCACGCCGATCGGCGAGCAGGGCAGCGATATCGCGCGCATTGCGGCGCTGAACGCAGGCTATGCCGAAACCGTGGCGGGCGTGCAGGTGGATCGGTTCTGTGCATCTGGCCTGGAGGCCTGCAACATCGCCGCTGCCAAGGTTAAATCGGGCGAAGCCGATATGTGCATTGGCGGTGGCATCGAAGCGATGAGCCGGGTACCGATGGGATCGAATGGGGGCGCCTGGGCAAGCGATCCATCGTTCGCGCTCAAAAGCTATTTCGTGCCGCAGGGCATCAGCGCGGACATCATTGCGACGAAATATGGTTTCAGCCGCGACGACGTGGATGCCTATGCGGTCCAGAGCCAGCAGCGCGCCGCCAAAAGCTGGGCCGAGGGGCGCTTCAGGAAGTCGGTCGTGCCGGTGAAGGACCAGCTTGGCGCCACCCTGCTCGATCATGACGAACATATACGGCCCGATACGACGATGCAGACGCTCGCCGCGCTGGAGCCGAGCTTCAAGGTGCAGGGCGAAGTGATGCCGGGCTTCGATGCCGTCGCCAAGCAGCGCTACCCGGAGATCGAAAAGATCAACCATGTTCACCACGCCGGCAACTCCTCGGGTATCGTCGACGGCGCCGCAGCCGTTCTGATCGGCACAAAGGAAATGGGCGCCGCGCTTGGCCTCAAGCCGCGCGCGCGGATCATGGGCGGCGCATCGATCGGCTCGGAACCGGCGATCATGCTGACCGGCCCCGAATTCGTGACCCGGAAGCTGATGAAGCGGCTCAATCTGGCCAAGCAGGACATAGACCTGTGGGAACTCAATGAAGCTTTCGCGGCCGTGGTACTGCGCTGGGTCCAGGCGCTCGACCTCGACATGGACAAGGTCAATGTCAACGGGGGCGCAATCGCCATGGGCCACCCGCTCGGCGCGACCGGTGCGATGATCCTGGGCACGATGGTCGATGAGCTTGAGCGCACTGACAAGGAACGCGCCTTGGTCACGCTCTGCATCGGTGCCGGCATGGGCACCGCCACCGTTATCGAGCGCGTCTAACAGCACCAACTTTCCAAGGAAGAGACGATGGAAAACTTCACGATCGAAGTGGACGGCGAGGGCATCGCGCTGATCACCTTCGATGTGCCCGGCCTGTCGATGAACACCATCTCAGGCGCGGTGATGGACGAGCTCCGTCAACTGATCGCGCAGGTGCGAAGCGATGCGGCCATTGCCGGCGCGATCATTGCGTCGGGTAAGCCGAGCGGGTTCTGCGCAGGTTTCGATCTCAATGAGATAAGCACGCTGACCGGCGGCCCGAATGCCGAGATCTCGTCCGACGCCGATTTGAACGCTGTGTTCGAGCGCGCCTTTTCGTTGAGCAAGCTTTATCGCGAGCTCGAAACATGCGGCAAGCCAATCGCATGTGCGATCGAAGGCTTGGCGATGGGAGGCGGGCTCGAACTGGCGCTCGCCTGCCACTATCGCGTGGTGGCCGACAATCCGAAGATCAAGCTCGGCCTTCCGGAAGCAAAGGTCGGCATACTCCCTGGCGCAGGCGGGACACAGCGGCTGCCCCGGCTGATCGGCGTGCAGAATGCCGCGCTGATGATATTGCAGGGACAGGACAAATCGCCGCAGGAAGCGAAGGCGCTCGGCTTCGTTAACGAGCTGGTTGCGCCTGGTACGACCGTGAACGCGGCACGGGCCTGGCTCCTAACCAAGCCTGTCGCGGGCGCGCCTTGGGATAGCAAGAGCTATCGCGTGAAAGACGGCCCTTACACGCCAGCCGGCGCGATGATCGCAATCGGTGGCAACGCCATGGTCTCCGGACAGACCAACCTCAACTATCCCGCCCAGCAGCATATTCTCTCGTGCCTCTACGAAGGATTGCAGCTTCCCATGGACGCTGCTTTGCGAGTCGAAGCGCGCTATCTGGCCAAGACGCTGTTGACGCCGCAGGCGCGCGGCATGGTGCGCTCGCTGTTCGTATCGATGCAAGCGCTTGGCAAAGGCGGCAACCGCCCGGCAGGCTTCGCGCCTTATGAGGTGAAAAAAGTCGCCGTGATCGGCGCCGGGCTGATGGGCGCGGGCATCGGCTATGTGCAGGCCAAGACCGGTGTGGAAACCGTTCTGATCGACATGACCATTGAAGCCGCGGAAAAAGGAAAGGATTATTCCAGACGGCTGGTGGAAAAGGATATTGGCCGCGGCAAGCTGAGCAAGGAGAAGGCGGAAGCCCTACTCGCGCTCATCACCCCGACCACGGACTATTCTGCAATCGCGGGCGCCGATCTGATCATCGAAGCGGTCTACGAAAATCCCGAACTGAAAGCACAAATTACCCGCAAGGCGGAAGCGGTGCTGGGTGAAAACGCCGTATTCGGCTCCAATACGTCAACGCTCCCGATCACCGAGCTGGCGCAGGCGAGCGTTCGGCCGGACAAGTTCATTGGCATCCATTTTTTCTCGCCCGTTGAGCGGATGAATCTGGTCGAAATCATCTTGGGCAAGCAGACCAGCCAGGAAACGCTGGCCAAGGCGATCGATTACGTCCTCAAGATCCGCAAAACGCCGATCGTGGTGAACGATTCACGCGGCTTCTACACGTCGCGCTGCTTCGCCACCTACACCACCGAGGGCATGGAGATGCTGGCCGAGGGCATTGCTCCCGCCATCATCGAGAATGTTGGACGGCAGAGTGGAATGCCGATGGGCCCGTTGGAGGTTTCGGATTCGGTTGGCCTGGACACCATGATCAAGGTCGGCACGCAGCTCGCTGCCATTGAGCAGCGCAACTATGCCGACGATCCGTTGGGCAAGATCATCAACTGGGTGGCTGAGGATAATGGGCGTCTCGGCCGCAAAGCCGGCAAGGGCTTTTACGATTATGACGAAAAGGGCCGACCAGCGCGGATCTGGCCGGAGCTCGCCCCCCACATCGGCGTCAAGATCGCAGAATGCCCGCCGGAGCTGAAACAAGAGCTGACGAAGCGCCTGTTGATCCGCCAGTGCGTGGAGGTCGCGCGCTGTTTCGAGGAAGGCGTGATCACCGATCCGCGCGACGCGGATGTGGGTTCGATTCTGGCCTGGGGCTTCGCCCCCTATAGCGGCGGCTGCATCTCGTACATGGACTTGTTCTGGGGCATTCCGGGCTTCGTGGCGGAGGCGGATCGGCTTGCCGATCGCTATGGCGACCGCTTCAGGCCCAACCAGTTGCTCCGGGACATGGCCGCCAAGGGCGAGAACTTCTACCAGCGCTTCGGGCGCAACTAATCTCCGTTCGATCTCGCTGGACGGATAGTGGATTCCCAAGAGCTTGAGCCGTGCTGCGAGCCGCTGGTGGGTTTAAAGTTCGAGGCCTTGCAGGAGCTTCGGCATCTGCCCCATTTCTCCCCGCGCCTCGGCCATGAAATAGTTTTTCAGCGGCCCGATCCGCTCGACCGCTGCCATTCCTAACCGGCGAATGGCGCGAGCCGGTCTGCCGGGAGCCCCGAACAGCCGGGTAAAGCCATCGGTGGATGCGCCAACCATGAGCGTGTCGAGCGCCCGCCAGCGCTCGTAGCGCGCCAGCAGCTGGGCGTCGCCTGCCTCCAGCCCCAAGCGCGCGCCATCCACGAGTACCTCAGCCAGCGCGCCCACGTCGCGCAATCCAAGATTGAGCCCCTGGCCCGCGATCGGATGAATGCCGTGCGCGGCATCGCCGACCAGCGCAAGCCGATCAGCCGTGATCGTAGAGGCGTGATGATAACCGAGCGGGTAGCTCGATCGCGCCGAGATGAGCCTGATTTCGCCCAGAAGGCCGCCTATTCGCTTGCGCATCTCAGCCACAAAGGCGCGTTCAGGCAGATCGAGCATGGCTGGGGCATCGGCTGTCTTCACTGTCCACACGAAACAGCAACGATTGCCCGGCAGCATCGGCAGCAAGGCGAACGGGCCCGCCGGGTAGAAGATTTCATGCGCGATATTCTCGTGCGGCAATTCATGCTCGATCGAGCCGATCATCGCCACATGATCATATCGCCATTGCGCGATCCGGATGCCGGCGGCCTCGCGCGTAGGCGAGCGCCGCCCTTCCGCACCTACGAGCAGGCTTGCGCTGGCAATTTGGCCCTCTCGTAACGTTACTGTCACGCCATGTGCATCGCGCACCACGCTGAGCGGCGTTGCCGGCGCCAGCAAACGGATATTGCTGGCCGCGAGCGCCCGTTCCCGCAGCGCCGCGCGAACCGCGCGATTTTCGAACATTATTCCCAGCGGGTCGTCATTTTCATCAGATTCGAAGTTAAGCGACTCGCGCGATAAGCCGTCGCGAACCTCGATACGCCGGATCGGGCAGCCCTGGCCTTTCAGCAAGGCGCCGACGCCAATCGCCTCCAGCATGCGCCAGGAAGCACTGGCGATCGCGGAAGCGCGGCCATCGAAACCGGCGGCAAGCTGCGCCTCCGGATCCGCGGGGTCGATCACCACGGAGGTTAGCCCATAAGCGTCGAGTGCGATGGCGAGCGTCAGCCCAACAAGCCCGCCGCCCAAAATAATGACATCGCTCCGGTCCATACCCCGCTTTAACGGCGCATCAGAACCGCGTCACCACCGAAGCAGCGTGTGGGTAAGCGTTATACGTTGGCGGCCTTTTCGATAAGATGCCGATCGTCATGATCCCAGGGATGAAACCCTGGCTTGAAGTAGCTCGCCCAGCCTTGGAAAATATGCCGCACCATTCCCGGCCGCGCGAGCGAGAACCAGAAGACGGCGATCAATATCCGCGGGCCGGACAGTCCGTCCTGCCGCAGCAGCTCGAGCATTCCGCACAATCGATCGTAAAGGAAGCGCCGCGTGATGAACACCATCACCATGCTGCGCGTCCACCACCGCCTCCATCTGCTCCAGTCGCCCGTGACGCTCAGCCATGCATCGAAGGCGACCGACTTATGCTCGATCTCCTCAAGGCAGTGCCAGCGCCAGAGTTGCGCGATCTCCGGATCGGCGCCGTGCATATGATGCGGGTTCGCAAGCACCTCGTAAGCGAAGATCGCGGTGATGTGCTCGAGCGCCATCGTGCCGACCAGACCCGCGATCGGACCCTTTTCGCGAAGCAGCGCGATCCGCTGTGCGGGCCGATCCTCCAGTGCCTTGATCTCATATCCCGCCTCGACGATACGGCGATTGAGCCCAAGATGTTCGCGCGAATGCGCGACCTCTTGCTTGATGAATGCTTCGATCTCGGCCTTGAGCTTGGGCGGCGCGTCCGCCTTGAAATGCCGCAGTGTCTCAACGAAAAAAGCTTCGCCGACCGGAAAACTCACCGACATGGCGTTATAGAAGGCCGTTGCAACCGGATCGCCGTTCAGCCACCAGGGCCTGGCGAGCGGCTCTCGGCTAAATCGCTGATCGCGGGGGCGGATCGCGATGGATTTCGCCTTGGGGATCGGGGCCATGTAGCTCATGGCCAGCCTCATAAGCAGAGAGATTTTCCGCTAGGTTAACGGTACAAAAGCGCGCGATTCGCCAGTGTAAGCATGGTCGCGACGTGCCGACGCGCAATCGCCATCCGATCATCGCCGTAACCGCCGCCCATCGTGCTGGCGATCGGAATTCCACGCGCCGACCCCTGATCGCGAACGAAGCCATCGCGAGCGGCGAGGCCGGCATCGCTCAACGCGAGCCGCCCCAGCTTATCCTGAGCATGAACATCGATGCCTGCCTGATAGAGGATCAGGTCCGGCGCGAAATCATCCAGCACGGCTGGCAATGCGCGGGATAGCACCTCCATATAACCATCATCGTCAAGGCCGTCGGGGAGTGCGATATCGCGTGAAGAGATCGCCTTGCGGACTGGGAAATTCCGCTCAGCGTGCAGGGAGAGCGTGAAGATGTCGTTCCGTTCGGCCGTCAGCGCGGCGGTTCCGTCACCCTGATGCACGTCCAGGTCGAGGATCAAAACCCGTCTCGCATCGCCTTCCGTGATCAAGCGGTTGGCGGCAATGGCGAGATCATTGAAGACGCAATAGCCGGCGCCGCTGTCCGCATGGGCATGATGGCTTCCGCCCGCGCTGTTCGCGGCATAGCCATGCTCCAGCGCGAGCTTTGCTGCCAGCCACGTCCCACCTGAAGATAAGAGCGACCGGCGCGCGACATGCTCGGTAACTGGAAAGCCGATCCGGTGCTCCTTCTCCCTGGGAACATTTTGGGTGAGCACTTCATGGACATAGGAGGGCGTGTGTACCACCTCGATCCATTCGCGCGGCATGGGCACGCTTTCATGCAAGGTGAAGATTTCCCCGCTCTCGCGCAGGCTTTCCATCACCAGTCCATATTTGTCGAACCGGAAACGGCTCCCTGCAGGCGCTGGTGAGACATAACCAGGATGATGAACGACGTGGAGCATATGGCAGACCGACTCCCCAACGCTTCATTAATCGAAAAGCAATCGACCTCGGGCATGCAGCGGACCTGAAGCGATTGTGGGGACGGGGTGGTGAAGCAGCATCCGCAGATTGTGGTTGTCGGATTGGGTTATGTGGGGCTGCCATTGGCTGTCGCCCTTGCGGACTATTTCCCGACTACCGGCTTCGACATCGATGCGCAGCGCATAGCTGAGTTGAGGGACGGCATCGACCGCACGCGCGAAGTGGCGACGGACCGGCTCCGCAGTTCGAACTTGATGCTTACCTCCGAAGCCGAAACAATTGCAGGGCAGGACGTCTACATCGTCACGGTGCCCACGCCGGTCGACGGAGCCAACCGCCCGGATCTTGGTCCGGTGCTTGCCGCAACGCGGACGGTCGGCGGATTGCTGCGGCCGGGTCGGGGCAGCATCGTCATCTATGAAAGCACGGTGTATCCCGGCGTCACCGAAGACCTTTGCGGCCCTGAGCTTGAGCGTGTCTCGGGTCTTCGTCGCGGCACCGATTTCTTCCTCGGCTACAGCCCCGAGCGGATCAATCCCGGCGATAGCGAACATACCGTCGATCGCATCGTGAAAGTCGTGGCGGGCGAAAACGCCGAGGTTCTGGAACGGATATCAAACATCTACGGCGCGATCACCAGCGCCGGCACCTTCGCTGCCGCTTCGATCAAGACGGCCGAGGCCGCCAAAGTCATCGAGAATGCCCAGCGCGACATCAATATCGCCTTCATGAACGAAATCACCCAGATCTTCGCCAAGCTCGGCCTGTCGATCTGGGATGTGCTGGAGGCAGCCGGCACCAAATGGAATTTCCTGCGCTTCCAGCCGGGGCTAGTCGGGGGGCACTGCATCGGCGTCGATCCTTATTATCTCAGCCATTGCGCGCAAAGCCTGGGCCATCTGCCGCGCGTGATCCTCGCCGGCCGTTCGATCAACGACGGCATGGGAACCTGGGTGGCCGATTGCATCCATAGCCATCGCGGCAGCCGCATCGGCACGGTGCTCGTCATGGGCATCACCTTCAAGGAAGATGTGCCGGACCTGCGCAACAGCAAGGTGATCGATGTCATCCGCCGGCTGCGCTGGCTCGGCCACGAGGTCGTCATCCATGATCCGCTCGCGAACGGCGAGGAGGCACTGCACGAATATGGGCTGGCGCTTGATCTATCAGCGCTGGACCGGCGCTATGATGTGGTGCTGGCGGCTGTTCCGCATGCAGGATACAAGGCGATGCCGGGCGAAGAGGTGGCCAAGTTGCTGGCAGAGGACGGGCTGTTGGCGGATCTGAAAGGAATTTGGCGCGGCCGCTTGCCGGCGGGAATAGAGAGCTGGACGCTTTAGCAGGTTGTTGAATAACTCTACGTATCCCCGCCTTCGCGGGGATACAATATAAGGGGGTCCAAGCCGACTTTTTCAACAGCCTGTTAGATGCCGCTTAGTTCGCCATCGCCTCGAGCCGGTTGAGGCCAAGCCCTGCGACCGCCTGCTTGGCAGCCGCATCGAGCTCGCCCAGATCGACCGATCCTTCACCGCGCACATTTATTGATCCTGTAATCTCGAGCGCCGGGCCGATCCGGCCGCCGAACGTGCTACTGATCGGCGCCACCAGCGTCGCGCCCGCGACGATCAACACGATGGCTGCAATGACGGTAACGATCGTGAAGCTCATCGCTTTATCCGCCGGTGCCTTCATCAAGCGGGGTAAGCCCAGATACAGCAGATATAGGCTGTACACGCTACACAGCGCGGCAAGTCTGAACATGGCTACAGAAGGAATGATGGTAAGGATGCCTGCTACGCAGAGTCCCGTTGCGGAATAAGCTGCCACCTTTGTAGCCTGGACGTTGTTTTGTACGCTGCCAAAGCTTGGCGCGAGCCAATCGATGATCAAGCCAAGCATGAATATGGCGAGCAATAGTAGCACATATTGCGTAATTGCAGTGCCAAGCACGGCCGCGATGGGTGGCCGATAGGTGACCCCAAAAAAGGAACAGCCGAAAACGAAAGCGCCGATCGGCCGAGCCAAGGCTGGAATCGCCGCGAGCGGCACCACATAGCTGGTGTAGATGCCGCTGATCGTCGCGGGCTCCGCATCGATCCTGGGCCATTCTTCCTTGGGCTGAAGCAATACCGCCTTGACGCGGTCGAGCAGCGAAGGCGGCACGGAAATGGGATCGCCTGGATTCATCGCATCTCTCCCCTGCTGTTTAGCACGGCGAATGGATCATCTTTGGCGGCCAACTACAATGATCGAAATATGACGCCGTTTTCGGTGGATAAGTCGCGGTGACACTTCCCTTTCGAAGGGCATCGCGCCTAAGCTCCGCGCATGGCCTTTTCCCCGTTCGTGCCGCTCAGGATTTTTTCGTCCTACACCATGCTGGAAGGCGCGATTGATCCCAAGGCGATCGCAAAACACGCCAAGAAGCTCGGATTTCCGGCGGCGGGATTGACCGATCGCAACGGCCTCTACGCCGTCATGGCATTTTCCGATGCGGCCGCGAAGGAGGGTGTGCAGCCCGTCATTGGTACGCTGCTCGCCGTCGCGCGCCCGGGTATGGACAAGCTGGTGCTCGATTGGCTGGCGCTCTATGCGCAGAATGAAACCGGCTACGACAATTTGTGCGCGCTGGTTTCGGCAGCTCATCTGGACCGGCCGGCGCAGGACGACGCCCATATCGCGTTCGATCAATTGGAAGGCCGCAGCGAGGGCCTGATCGCGCTGACGGCAGGCAGGGAGGGCGCGCTCACGCGTCTGCTGGCCGAGGGACAGGCGAGCGCGGCGGGCGCTTATTGCGATCGGCTCCAGGCACTGTTCCCCAACCGGCTTTATATCGAGCTCATCCGCCGCGAGGATGAGGTTGAAACCAATGCCGAGGCCGCGCTCATCGACTTTGCCTATGCGCGCGATCTGCCCCTGGTCGCCACCAATCCGGCCTGCTTCGCGGAGCAGGAGTTCCACGCCGCCCATGATGCCATGCTGTGCATCGCCAGCTCCTCCTATGTGGACAGCGCGGATCGGCAGCGCTCTTCTCCGCATGCGTGGCTCAAGCCGGCCGATGCGATGGCGGAATTGTTTGCCGACATTCCTGAGGCGATTTCGAATACGCTGGTGGTCGCGCAACGCTGCGCCGTGATGGCGCCCAGCCGCAAACCGATCCTCCCCAGCCTCGCGGGCGATCGTGACGGAGAGGCTGAAGCGCTGCGCCGCGACGCGAAAGCAGGCCTGGATGCTAGGTTGGCGAAGATCGATGGCGAGGTCGATCGTCAAGCCTATCTCGATCGCCTTGAATTCGAACTCGACGTCATCATCAAGATGGGCTTCGCGGGCTATTTCCTGATCGTTGCCGACTTCATCAAATGGGCGAAGGAGCAAGGCATCCCAGTAGGGCCCGGCCGTGGATCAGGCGCGGGCTCCGTGGTTGCATGGGCGCTGACGATCACCGACCTTGATCCGCTCCGGCTCGGGCTGCTGTTCGAGCGCTTCCTCAATCCCGAACGCGTCTCGATGCCGGATTTCGACATCGATTTTTGCGAAACCCGGCGGGGCGAAGTCATCCGCTACGTCCAGCAGAAATATGGCCGCGATCAAGTCGCGCAGATCATCACCTTCGGAAAGCTCAAGGCGCGGGCGGTGCTCAAGGATACCGGTCGTGTGCTGCAGATGAGTTACGGACAGGTCGATCGCTTAGCCAAACTGGTACCCAATCATCCCACCGATCCGTGGACGCTGGAACGCGCGCTCAATGGCGTGTCAGAGCTGGCGGCCGAATATAAGAACGACAAGGACGTGCGTCGCCTGCTCGATCTTGCGATGAAGCTGGAGGGCCTGCCGCGTCATAGCTCCACCCATGCGGCGGGCGTGGTGATCGGTGATCGCCGCCTCGATGCGCTGGTCCCGCTCTATCGTGACCCGCGTTCGGATATGCCGGTGACCCAATTCGACATGAAATATGTCGAAACCGCCGGGCTGGTGAAATTTGATTTCCTGGGCCTCAAGACGCTGTCGGTGCTGCAGAAAGCCGTCGCCTTTCTGAAGCAGAAGGGGATCGAGGTCGATCTGGATGCGCTGGCGTGGGACGATCCGGAGGTGTTCGCGCTGCTCCAGAAGGGCGACACCGTCGGCGTGTTCCAGCTGGAGTCCGAAGGCATGCGCCGCACGCTGGCCGCGGTCCGTCCGACCAATTTCGAGGATATCATCGCGCTGGTCTCGCTGTACCGGCCCGGCCCGATGGACAATATTCCGAGCTTCGGTGCCCGCAAGAACGGACGCGAAGCGATCGAATATCCGCACCCGCTGCTGGAGCCGAACCTGCGCGAGACCTACGGCATCTTCGTCTACCAGGAACAGGTGATGCAGGCCGCGCAGGTGCTCCCCGGCTATTCGCTCGGCGGCGCCGACCTGCTCCGCCGCGCCATGGGCAAGAAGATCAAGGCGGA
>Ga0157380_10002439_pt1 | contig 12531 bp, 14 predicted proteins | sample S35metaG_FD_119757 | JGI IMG/M metagenome (GOLD analysis project Ga0157380, IMG submission 119757) | Switchgrass rhizosphere microbial communities from Kellogg Biological Station, Michigan, USA - S3-5 metaG | ecosystem: Host-associated > Plants > Roots > Rhizosphere > Soil | place: USA...
ATCAGCAGTGCTTCTTCTTTACTTTTGCACCTGATTAAAGTAGGAGTTAAATAGTAAAAAATGATTTTACCTGTAGTTGCTTATGGTCATCCCATTTTACGCAAGGTGGCAAAGGATTTAGACGAGAATTACCCGGAGTTAAAAAAATTGATTGGAGATATGTGGGAGACTATGTATGCCAGTAATGGTGTGGGCCTCGCTGCTCCGCAGGTAAATAAAGACATACGCTTATTTGTTATTGACAGTGCACAGATATTTGCCAACATGGATGAAGAAGAAAGAGAAAGCCACGGATATCCCGACGATCCGGGCATAAAACAAACCTTTATCAATGCACATTTAGTGGAAGAACTTGGCGAGGACTGGCCTTATAACGAGGGTTGTTTGAGTATTCCGAAAATCAGGGAAGATATCTACCGAGCCGAAGAACTTACCATAGAATACCTTGACGAAAATTTTAAAAAGCACAAAAGCACTTTTTCAGGTATAACCGGTAGAATTATTTTGCACGAGTATGATCATATCGACGGTAAGTTATTTATTGACCATATTTCGCCACTAAAGCGAAAACTGCTTAGGAGAAAGCTGGATGATATTTCAAAAGGGAATATCTCCGTAGATTATAAAATGCTTTTTCCAAAAAAATGAAAACAATTTTTTTCTCAGCAGGGTTTTTACTTTGTTCAATTTATTCTTCTTCCCAAGTGGACACAAGCGATGTGGAAGCCGTGCGGCGTATGGTGAACCTCAGCGAAGTAGTGGTTCGAAGTGATTTGAATGTGCCTAAATTTCTCCAGCTGATAAAAAATGATACAACTTTTTATAAAGCATTTAAAAACCTGAGGGTGCTTGGTTTTACTTCGCTGAACGATATCCGCATGAAGGATAAAAAAAATATAATAATTGCAACACTCGAAAGTAAAACCAGGCAGAATACAATCAATGGTTGTCGTACCATGGATATCCTGGAAGAAAAATCATCAGGCGATATTTATGATAAAAAGCAGCAATGGAATTATTATACGGCGGAACTATATGCAGGACTATTTTTTACCCAAGGCAAAGTGTGTGGTGAAACCAACATAGTGGCAGGAATAGAACGGACTGTGCAAGATAAAAAAGGACTGGATAAACGCAAAGAGCAATTAAAAACGATGTTTTTTAATCCGGGCAAAAAAGTTCCCGGTATTCCTTTTATCGGTGACAAACTGGACATATTTGATGGAGATATAGCGCAGTATTATGACTTTGCAATTGACATGAATGATTATAATGGTCAGCAGTGTTATATTTTCTCTATAAAAAATAGGGCTGATTTAACCTCGTCTGAAAAAGATAAAATTGTTTTTGATAACATAACAACCTGGTTTAATTCAAAAACAATGGAAATAGTTGCCCGCAATTATGACTTAAGTTATGATGCGGGTGTTTATGATTTTAATGTCCACATGGAAGTGCAAATGACGAAGTTTGAAACTTATCTTGTTCCCAGGACTTTACGTTATACCGGAAACTGGGATGTAGCGTTTAAAAAAAGAGAACGGGGAATCTTTACCGCCACATTGTTTGATTTCAAGACAAACGATTAACAGCAATCACAAGAACATATTTAGATCATTTCTTTACCTGATCGCTGCTTAGAGGCTGCTAGGTATTTTTTACATAGCTTCTCCATTTTTCAATAACCATGTTCATATCAGGTGGCAGTTCTGTATCAAAATTCATCTGCGCTCCTGTTGAAGGATGTATAAAGCCTAAGGTTTTGGCGTGCAGGGCCTGCCTCGCACAAATAGCAAAACAGTTTTCCACAAATTGTTTGTATTTACTAAATATCGTTCCTTTTAAAATTTTATCGCCGCCATACGTGTCATCGTTAAATAGCGGATGGCCTATGTGTTTCATGTGCACCCTTATCTGGTGAGTTCGGCCTGTTTCCAAAACACATTCAACCAACGTTACGTAATTAATGCGCTCAATTACTTTATAATGAGTTATAGCCTCTTTGCCATGATCTCCTTCGGGGAAGGCATCAAACAGTTTACGATAACGTAAATTTCTGCCTACATGTGCATTGATGGTTCCGCTATCTTTTTCCACATCCCCCCAAACCAGGGCAACATATTTTCTTTGCACTGTATGATCAAAAAATTGTTTGGCCAAATGGCTCATTGCCTTATCGGTTTTCGCCAGGACTAATAAACCGCTTGTATTTTTATCAATCCGATGAACCAAACCGAAGCGAGGCAGGGTTTCTGCACTAATTGCAGGATTTTTTTGCTGCAAATAATAAGCAACTCCATTTAATAAGGTGCCGGAATAATTACCACTGCCGGGGTGCACTACCATTCCTGCAGGTTTATTAATCATCATTATGTCATCATCCTCGTAAACAATATTTAAGTCTAATTTTTCAGGGACTACCTCAGTGCTCTCAGGAGCGAGATCGGAATAAATGACGATCTGGTCAAATGCTTTTATCTTATAATTCTGTTTTACTTCTTTATTATTAACCAACACTAAACCGGTATTGATAGCTTGTTGTAACTTATTACGGGTGGCGCCTTCAATCCTGTTCATCAAAAATTTATCTATTCTGTAAGGCTCCTGTCCTTTATCAGCCGTAAACTGGAAGCGTTGGAACAAAACATCGCTGCCTTCAGCCTGGTCCGGGTCTTTTTCAAGTAATTCATCAACCGACATAGAACAAAATTAAGAGGACAAAGGCTGTAAATTTGTGATTCTATGGAAAAGCAGATGGTAGTGTTTCGGGATCTGGGCAAAATGGATTATAAAACTGCCTGGGATTTGCAGGAAAGCTTGCTGCAGCAGAATGTAAAAATAAAATCGTCAGTTCGGAGTTTGGAGGGGGGAAATAATTCGCAACCGTTGACTTCTGACCCGGAAATTTCCCCCCACCTTTTGACATCAACTACACATCACTTGCTATTTGTAGAACATCCGCCGGTCTATACTTTAGGGAAGAGTGGCAAAATTGAAAATGTAATTATTGGGGAAGAAGAACGTGTGAGGGAGGGAATTGACTTTTTTCATACGAACAGGGGAGGAGATATAACCTTTCACGGGCCAGAACAAATTGTAGGTTATCCCATTTTTGATCTTGAAAGGTTCTACACAGATATTGGCAGGTATTTACGTGACTTGGAAGAGGTGATTATTCTTACTTTAAAAGAATATGATATAGAGGCAGGCAGGTCCACTGGTGAAACCGGGGTATGGATCGATGCTTTGCATAAGGGAAAAGAACGAAAGATTTGCGCCATGGGCGTTCGCTGTAGCAGGTGGATAACCATGCATGGCTTTGCATTAAATGTGAATACAGACCTTCATTATTTTGATGGGATTATACCATGCGGAATTCCAAATAAGAAAGTGACGTCTATAAAAAAAGAGTTGGGCCGGGACGTAGCTATCAAGGAAGTAAAAGAAAAATTGAAGGGAAACTTTGAAAGAGTATTTAATGTAATTATTGAGGGAGAGAGTTCTTAAATAATACGCTAGTTTAAACCTTCGACCCATCGGACCTGGATTTTCAATCCATTTATAGACCGAGTTATTTTTGCCTATCAAAACATTTTTGATAAATAAAATTTGTTTTTTTCTAATAGCTTCTCATCATTGTACAATTCAAAGTTGAACCAGCCCCCGTGAAAAAAGTTTGCCTGGTCAAGCGTCAAACCTTTTTCCATAATATTTTTTAATTCAAATAGTGGACTTCCGTCTTCTTCAAAAAATTTGATGTGGTATTTCTTTTGAGATGCGTCAGGCAAATTAATGAAGACATATCCTTCTTTGTTCGTAAATACATAAACCGAAGGAACAAATCCTGGCGGCTTTGGCGGTTCTGTTTTAATCGAATCAACCTTTTTTACAGGTTCTTCAATGCTAACAGTAGTAGTAGTATCAAAGATTGGCTTTTTTGGTTTTGTAAAAACGAATTCGCCTTTATCGAGCACAACAAACAACCGGTAGAACATATGATCATTTGGGGCTTTGGTATCGGCAAAACCATTCTGTTTGGCATTAGGATCTGTTACACTTAAAATAGTTTTATAAATACCAAGGCTATCGAAAGAGCGTTGAATACTTATTTGTTTTACCAGCGTATAATTATTTACCCAGCCAACTATCATACGATTCTTTCCTGCATTGGTAACCGAGAATTTTGGAAGGGTATCCTGTGCAAAAGCGGCAGAACCGAGAAGTAGAAAAATAAAAAATGCAACTAAAAATTTAAAACGATCCATAAAGCTTTGGAAAACCTGAACAAAGAGTGCAAATATAAAGGCACGAATATATTTCATTAAAATATTAACGTTCCATTCTTTAAAGAATTGTTGCCCTGGAGGCCCCCGCTGTGTATCAATAATATTTTAGAACCTGGAGGAAAAAAATCCCGCTCTAAAATTTTAGAAAAAGCGAAAAACAATTTTCCGGTATAAACAAAGTCAGAAGGAATATTGGTAGTTAAATACCAATTATTCATAAAATGAATCAACTCACTATTAAATTTTGCATATCCTCCAACATGGTAGCCATGCAAAAGTTGAAACCTATTTTTATTTTCCGCAGATACCAGGTGATTTATTTGGCTTTCGAGCTCAAAATTGTTTTTCATTGACGAAATACCAATCACCTGTTGTTGCACTTCAGAGCTTTCTACCAGGCCCGCCAATGTAGTGCCCGTACCTACTGCTGCTAATATGTGTGTATACTTTTTTGCACCCAATAATTGCAAAATGCTGGCAGCGCCTTTCATGCCTAATAAACCATATCCGCCTTCGTTGATGACATAGACGCCAGGATAATTGTCGTGAACAGATTGAGGAATTTCTTTTGACTTGTATTTTTCCTTTTCTGCAAAAAACAAAATCATTCCCAGCTCTATTACCTGTTTTAAAGTTGTAGATAAAATTTTCGGCTGGTCACCTCGTATAATACCAATTGATGTTAATCCGTATTTTTTACAAATGGCAGCTGTTGCAATTATGTGGTTGGAAAAAGGGCCGCCGAAGGTTGCAATGCTTGTTTTGTTTTCTTTCAAAGCTTCCCCGATATATTCTTTTAACTTGAACCATTTATTCCCGGAAATAACAGGATCAACCAAATCTAACCGCGCAACTTCACCTTCAATTTTTTTTTGTTCCAGCAAAGCCAATTGTAGAATATCGACCCTTGGCCTAAGTTTTTCAGTAAACAACATTCTAATAGTGATTGCGAATATTTATTTTCGCATCCCAAATTAAACGAAGAATATGAAACCTACATTATTGATCATGGCAGCTGGTATGGCATCACGATACGGAAGTATGAAGCAGATACAGGAATTTGGCCCGGGTGGTGCCACAATCATGGATTACTCCATTTATGATGCGATAGAAGCTGGTTTTAAACGAGTTGTTTTTATAATACGTGAAGATTTTGCTGAAAATTTTAAAAATACTTTTGAGCCCAAATTAAAAGGTAAAATAGAAACTGAATATGTGTACCAGGAAATGGATGCTTATTTGGGAGAATATTCCGTACCTGAAGGCAGAACAAAACCTTGGGGAACCTCACATGCTATTTTATGTGCAAGTAAAGCAGTTAACGAGCCGTTTGCTGTTATTAATGCCGATGATTTTTATGGAAAAGATGCTTTTAAGAAAGCCCACAATTTTTTATCAAATGAATGCGATGAAAAAACTTACGCACTTTTAGGGTATGAATTAAGCAATACACTTTCTGAAAACGGGTCGGTTAGCCGTGGTGTTTGCGAAGTAGATCAGAATAATAACCTCGTGCAGATTGTAGAACGTTTAAAAGTGTATGAAGAAGATGGAAAGATTGTTTATGAAGAGGGGGATGGTAGCAAACACGAGATACCTGAAAATTTTAAAGCATCTATGAACTTCTGGTGTTTTCATCCTTCTTTATTTCCATTTTTGGAAAATGAATTCCAGGAGTTTTTGAAAGAAAATATTAATACCCCTAAAGCCGAATTTCTAATTCCACACTCTGCGGATCGGTTTATTAAAAAAGGCCTTGGAATTATTAAGGTGATTCCTACTGCGGCGCAATGGTTTGGAGTTACTTATAAAGAAGATGCACCTGTTGTGAAAAGGAAATTAACCGAATTGGTAGAAGATGGCGCTTATCCCATCAACCTTTGGACTCAAGCCTAGTCTACTTTTACGATGTAAACAAAATCCGAAATCTTTTTTACTTGTTGTGAACGCTCCGCTCCTTTTAAGGTAGAACTGGCAGGTATTTTTATGTTACGGTAGGCTGTATCTTTTTTAAGTTCTGCCAACGCACTATAAATATATTTTGACTGCAAGGCAAAAACTGCACCTTCCGCCGCATTTTGCTTAGTACTCAAAATTCCGATAACCTCTCCATTATGATTGAATATAGGGCTGCCACTATTACCGCGGTTTGCCGCAATTGCAATCTGGCAGGTGAGTGTATCGCCATTAAAACCCGTTTTTGCAGCCAGGTAACCTTCACCATACACAATATCATTACGTGGATAACCCAGGGTATAAATTCGTTCTGAAATATCTGTGGAGCTTCTTTTAATAGCATAAGGTATAGCAGATGTTGCCTTGAACCTTGAATCATTAATTTTAAGCACTGCTAAATCACGTTCAGCATCTATATAAACCACAGTTGCTTTTAGATCAGTACCATCATTATTTTGTACAGCTATGTGAGATGCATTTTGTATTACGTGAGCATTAGTTACCAAAAAGCCCTTTGCATCAATTAAAAATCCTGTTCCGCCGGAAGTATAGGTAACAGGAGGGTCTACACTATTTTGATCCTTTACGTTGTTGATTTTTTCATCCAAAACCAGGTTTTGCTTTTGTACCTGGTTTACTTGTTTTGAAATATTGCGAATATCCCTGCTCAAATTTTCTATATCTTTTTTATTCGCCGGTTTTACAGGTGATAAAGACCACAATACAGCGCTCATGGTAAGAACCGTTAAGCCTGCTATAGATGCAGCAATGGCCGCTACCTTTTTATATTTATTTACCAGGAATATAACCTTGGCTCTACCTTTAAGCTTAGGAAACTCAATGGCACCTTTTTCAGCAAGATTAATATGAACATCATTCAGTATTGACTTCAATTTTTTGGTCTCATCAAAACGATTCATTTGCTGTAAAAAATAGGTGTGTTCTACAACAAGTTGATCTATCTCAGAATTGCTTTTGCGCAGGTTTTCAAAATAAACCCTTTCATCGGGCTTCATTTGACCCGTGATGTATCGCTCAACAGCTTCTAAAATTTTAATGTCGTCCATTTATTCGTGGCTTTTATATTGAGAGAAAAACAGTTTTTTTAACCTCATCAGGCATTTGTACTTCTGATTCTTTGCATTTTCGGCATTTGTATATCCAAAATTAGAAGCAATTTCCTGCATCGTTCTTTTTTCCATGTAAAAAGCCTCCAGTAAACTTTTGCAAGGCTCTCCTAAACTTCCCATTGCTCTTTCCATCATCAGGAAGTCCATATGGAGTTTTTCCTGGTCGTCTACATCCGAATCTACATTTATTACATCAGGTTCTGCTTCGTCAATTATTAAAAAACGATTTTGATGAACCAATTTTTTTAACCAAAGCCTGCGACTTACAGAATAGAGATAGGTCTTGATCTGGCAATTGAGCTCAAACGCTTCAGACTGAACCCTTTCATAAAGAACAATCATAGCCTCTTGAAAAATGTCCTTAGCGTCGTCTATATTACCACTGTTCTTAAGAATCAGGGCCTGAACCACATTATAATTTTCCCTGTATATGGTTTCTATAGCCTTTCTGTCGTTTAGAGCCAGGCCTTTTAATAAAACTGTTTCGTTGTCCGCTTTCAACTATTCTTTATTTAATACTGAAATCTAAAAATAGTAACCCACAGCCTGTTTAAAAAAATATTTAAGATAGGGAGGTTACCTTTTAACGGTAAGCGTATTAACCCTTGAAATAAAGGGAAAAAACTGAGGAGTATGAAAAAATATCTAAGCATGATAATAATTGTGAGTGCTTTAATCGGCTGTAATAATGACGGAACATCATCAGAAACAGTGAAAGATTCAGTTTTGGAACAAGTTGATTCGGTTAGCGAAGCTAAGGTAGACTCAATAGAAAATGCAACGGATAGTGCTAAAGAGCGTATCGAAAACACGTTTGAAAAAACTGATTCAGCTAATAAAGCCATTGCTGACTCAACAAAATAACTAAGCTAACCTGGATTCAGCTTTAAACGGGGTTACAGATAAAAATTTTAATTAAAAACAAAAAAAACAAACATGAAAAAGTTATTGGTAGTTTTTGCAATTGCAGGTTCTTTAATCGCCTGTAACAATGCTGCAGACACGACAGCTGATGCAAAGGATTCCATTGATTCTGTAGCGTCAGAAACAAAGGAAATGATTGATTCTACTGCAGATCAAAAAATGGATAAGGTTGATTCCACCGCAGAACAGGCAAAAGATTCTTTAAACAAGATTGACTCTGCTGCTAAAAAGTAAAGTTTTATTTTAATTCTAAATATTTCAATTTAAAAAAAATCACACATGAAAAAATTATTTGCAATTTTAGCTATCGCTGGTGTAATTACAGCTTGTAACAGCAGCTCAGATACTACTACAAGTTCTGATACTACAGTTACAACTGATACTGCTACCACTATTACTCCAATGGATACTACAACTGTTGTTACTGATACAACTGTTGTTACTGATACAACTGTAAAATAACATAGCGCCACTTGCCGGCTTAAGATATTTTTAAAAATTTCATATGGCAAGCAATCGTTAGTCGCCCGCTGTTTCCACAGTGGGCTTTTTTTTCGCTTTTGAACTTCAATGATTTCGTTAAAGCTGACATTTGGAGTTCATCTTTAAACATTTTAATCATTAAGGTCAGCGATTTACCTTTGCACAAATTTTACTATGAACAAATTTGCAGAATTGGGTTTGAATGAAAGGCTTGTTCAAGCCACTGATGAATTAGGATTTACAGAACCTACACCCATTCAGCAACAGGCAATTCCTGTTTTATTGGCAGGCACTAAAGATCTTATTGGTTTAGCACAAACCGGTACAGGCAAAACTGCTGCTTTTGGTTTACCTCTTTTACAATTGATTGATGGATCACAACGCCATCCACAGGCATTGGTGGTTTGCCCTACCAGGGAACTATGTATGCAAATTGTAAACGAAGTAACCATATTTAAAAAATTTTTACCCGTTGTAAATATTGTAGCTGTATATGGCGGGGCTTCTATTGTAAGCCAGATGAGAGAAATTAAAAGAGGCGTACAAATAGTGGTGGCAACCCCGGGAAGATTAATTGATCTCATTGAGCGAAAAGCTATCAATCTCGATCAAATAAAATATGTGGTGTTGGATGAAGCAGACGAGATGCTAAACATGGGCTTCAAAGAAGATATAGAATTTATTCTTCAAAATACTCCTAAACGTGATAGTATCTGGTTGTTTAGCGCCACTATGCCCCCTGAAATCCGGAATGTAAGCAAGCGATACATGCAGAAGCCGGTTGAAATAACGGTGGGCAAAATGAATACAGCCAATAAAAATACTGATCACCAGATTTATATTACTACCGCGCAACACCGTTATGAAACATTAAAGCGGTTGATTGATTTCAATCCCGGTATGTATGGAATTATTTTTACCCGCACCAAAGCAGATGCACAGGAAATTTCGGAGCGGTTAACCCGGGAAGGTTACGATATTGAGGCGCTGCATGGTGACCTTACTCAACAGCAACGAGATAAAGTGATGAATGCCTTCCGTGAAAAGTCGCTACAGCTATTAATTGCAACGGATGTAGCCGCACGTGGTATAGATGTAGTGGGAATAACCCACGTTATTAATTATGAATTACCTGACGACGTAGAAGTATATACGCATAGAAGTGGCCGTACAGGCCGTGCTGGCAAAACAGGCATTTGCATGTCAATCATACACGGTAGAGAACTGTTTAAGATCAAGCAAATTGAGCGGATGGTGCAGGTGCCCTTTCATAAATTGGAGATTCCGACCGGGAAGGATGTTTGCAGAAAGCAGTTTTTTTCCTTTATAGACCGTATGCTGGAAGCCGATATTAGTCATGGCGATTATGAAACCTATGTACCCACTTTGCAGGAGAAGTTCCAGGACATGAGTAAGGAAGAAATTCTGAAAAGAGTAGCTGCACTGGAATTCGATCGCTTTTTGAAATATTATGAGAATTCCGAAGACCTGAATATTCGCGAAAGAAGCCGGGACTATAAAGACAGGGGTGATAGAAGTGACAGAGACCAGGGCAGAAGACGTGATACACAAGGGAGAGAATTCAGCGGCGGCGGCAATTTTACACGGCTATTTGTAAACCTCGGGACAAAAGACGGCTTTTATAAAGCGAGTTTTTTGCAGTTTATTTTAGATATGAGTGAATTAAGAAAAGATACTCTTGGCAGAATTGATATGAAAGAAATGAATAGCTGGGTTGAGGTAGATGCCGGTGCCGCCAACCAGATGATCAGGGCTATTGATGGTAAAAATTTTCATGGTAGAAAGATCAGGATGAATCTTGCTGATTTTGGTGGGTTTCGTAAAAAAGAAAGACAATAATTTTTTTTTATTAACTGATTGGCTATTTTTGCGCCACATGAAAGCAACAAGAGCATACTTTTATTTTTATTTTTACTTCTTTAGCGAGAAGCCGGGAAGCTTTTGTTGAAACGTTATTGTATAAAATAAATCAACATAAAGAATCCCGGCCAAAAGCCGGGATTCTTGTTTTCAAGAGTCTCCCAAACCCTCCGGTGGAGGGTGGGGAGAAACCGACAGAAATATGAATTCTTCACAGATATTAGATTCGACAAAAGCCCTTCCCACCGGGAAGGATTTAGGATGGGCTATACAAGGCTTCGAAGGAAGTTTTCACCAGGTTGCAGCGCAGCAATTCTTTGGCAAAGCTGTGGAAGTAATTACCTGCGCTAATTTCCGTGACGTCATAAAAATTGCTTCTAACAAAAAAGAAAGCGATGGCGGTGTAATGGCTATCGAAAATTCTATTGCCGGAAGTATTTTGCCTAATTACAACCTTTTACAAAAAAGTAGCCTTAAAATAGTCGGAGAAATTTATCTGCAGATTCGTCAGAATTTATTGGTAAATCCAGGCGTAAAGCTGGAAGATATTCGCGAAGTGCATTCTCACTCAATGGCATTACAACAATGCCTCGAATTTTTAGATAAGTATAATTGGAAGTTGGTGGAAACTGACGATACAGCGTTAAGTGCTAAACATGTGCATCAAACTCATAGCAAACACATAGCTGCTATAGCCAGCAAACTCGCTGCCGATCTCTTTGATCTAAATGTATTAGCGCCGAATATTCAAACCTTAAAAAATAATTACACAAGATTTTTAGTACTACAAAGAGAAGATGCTGCACAAGAGGTTCCTGATGCTGATAAGGCTTCCGTAAACTTTCATACAGATCATTCGCGTGGCAGCCTGGCAAAAGTGCTGACACGTATTGCCGATAGCGGTATTAATTTAAGTAAGCTGCAAAGTTTTCCTATCCCTGGCAGTGATTGGAAATATAGTTTTCATGCAGATATGGAATTCGATTCCCTGGAACAATTTCAAAAGGCAATTAAAAAAATAGAACCTCTGACACAAGAGATGAAAATTTACGGAGTATATAAGAAAGGTAAAACGGTATGAAATAAGGGGCAGAATATAAAAGTTAGATTTAGAAAATTTGTATCATAAATAATGGTAACTGTTTCAAAAAGATTAGAAGGGATTGGAGAATATTATTTCTCGCAGAAGTTGGCAGAGATTGCTGAAATAAATAAACAAGGGGAAACCGTTATTAACCTTGGTATTGGAAGCCCGGATATGCCACCGCACCCGGAGGTGATAAAGGTTTTACAGGAAGAAGTAATAAAACCAAATGTGCACGGATACCAAAGTTACAAGGGTGCGGAGGCGTTGCGTAACGCTGTGGCAAGCTGGTACAACAAATGGTATGGAGTTGATTTAAATCCGGCGACAGAAATTTTACCATTGATTGGTTCTAAGGAAGGCATCATGCATATTTGCATGACCTATTTGAATGAAGGTGATATCGCATTAATTCCAAATCCAGGTTATCCAACTTATACAAGTGCAGTGAAGCTTTCGGGAGGTAAATGCGTGGAGTATGAATTAAGCGAAGAAAATAATTGGTTGATAGATTTTGATGCGTTGGATAAACAGCTGCAAACTTTGAAAAGCAAGTCCGCCGCGCAAGGGACAGTAAAACTTATGTGGGTGAATTACCCGCAGATGCCAACAGGACAATTACCAACAAAAAAATTCTTTGAAAAATTGATAGCATTTGGTAAGCAGCACAATATTTTAATCTGTCACGATAACCCTTATAGCTTTATTTTGAATGAAAATCCAATGAGCCTTTTGAGTATAGATGACGCAAAGGATGTAGTATTGGAATTAAACTCGTTGAGCAAAG
>Ga0157380_10002443_pt1 | contig 12523 bp, 9 predicted proteins | sample S35metaG_FD_119757 | JGI IMG/M metagenome (GOLD analysis project Ga0157380, IMG submission 119757) | Switchgrass rhizosphere microbial communities from Kellogg Biological Station, Michigan, USA - S3-5 metaG | ecosystem: Host-associated > Plants > Roots > Rhizosphere > Soil | place: USA: Michigan...
AGCCCGCGGTTAACCGCGATCTTGCCTCCCGGCAACGCCCAGGCGTTGGGCACGGAGTTGTTGAGCACCACGAATTCATAAGGCAGCTTGCGATCGGCGACGGCGGCCAGTTTCTGGCCAACGCCGTTGACGTAGGTCGTGAGCTCCGGGAGCACGGTGAGGTCGCCGCCTTCGCCCTGCCGGGTCGGCGAATAGTTCTTTTCACCGATCTGCAGCTCCTGCGCCTCGGAGACGAACTGGATTTCTTTCTTCTTGGTGACCGGATTCACGCCGCAGGCGGTGAGCAGGACGCTCAACGCGACGGCTAACAACGAGAACCGAGTTGTCCTCGACGGCATCATGGCGCGCTCCCTTGGATCTGAAGTGGCGTTCTATATCCCTTCAGGGAGTCCCAGGTGTATGAGACCTGAGGGCGCACCGATTTTCACCGCCGGCAATCGCATGGAGCGCTGCAGCATGCAGCCGTATTTGGATGAAGAACGCCGCCGATCCTGCGATCGGCGGCATTCGTGGAGTTGTCAGCCCGGGCGGACTGCCCCACTGCCCTTTTGCAGGACGTTTCTCATGTCGGCGAGCACGCCCGCCTGGTTGATCAGGTTGTCGAGCAGACCGCTCACCAGCAGGTACTCTGCCGGTGTGGTCCAGCCGGGCCGCCGCCAGATCGGGATGAGAGCCTCCCAGCTCCTGGCTGACGCCAGCCCCGAGAGGTCCCGGCGCAGGCGCTTGAGTTTTGCCTCGAGTTTCTTCGTGTGTGCCGATGCCATGTCCATCCTCCGTGTCGTTTGCCGTCGGTCTTCCGGCACTATCTACCCGGCGGCCTTACAGATCGCTTACTCACCAGATCCGGACGCGCTGCTCCGGCGAAAGAAACAGCTTGTCGCCCGGCTTGACGCCGAACGCCTGGTACCACGCATCGAGGTTGCGGACCGTCAGCGCGCGATACTGATCGGGCGCGTGTCCATCGGTGATGATCTGCTGCCGCAAGGCAGGGTCGCGATACTTGGCGCGCCAGCTCTGCCCAAAGCTCAGGAAGAACTGCTGGTCACCGGAAAAGCCCTCGACCACCGGGGCCGGCTTGCCGCCCAGTGACAACTGCCACGCGTCATAGGCCACCGCGACCCCCGCGAGATCGGCGATGTTTTCGCTGAGTACCTGCTGGCCATTGAGCGCAAGGTCCGGGAACGGTTTGTACTGGTCGTATTGCCTGGCGAGTTGCTGCGACGCTTCCTTGAAATGCGCGAAGTCTTCCGGCTTCCACCAGTTGAGGAGCTTGCCGGTCGAGTCGAACTGCGCGCCCTGGTCGTCGAAGCTGTGGCTGATCTCGTGGCCGATGACCGCGCCCATCGAGCCGTAATCCATGACTACGGGGCGGCTCGGATCGAAGTACGGCGGCTGCAGGATGGCCGCGGGGAAGTTCATCGCGTTCATCGCCGGCAGGTTCACCGCGTTGACGGTCTGCGGCGTCATGACCCATTCGTTGCGATCGACGGGTTTGCCGAGCCTGGCGAGATCGCGTTTCGTCTCGAAGACTTCCGCGCGCAGCGCATTGCCGAGCGCGTCGTCCGCGCGGACCTCGAGCGTCGAGTAGTCGGTCCACTGGTCGGGATAACCCACACCGATCCGGAGCACCGCGAGCTTCGCCTTGGCCTTGGCCTTGGTTTCCGGCGCCATCCAGGCGAGCTGGTCGATGCGGCGCGAGAACGCGGCGATGAGGTCGCGCACCATGGCTTCGGCGCGCGCCTTCTCGGCGGGCGGGAAGTACTTCGCCACGTACAACCTGCCGACGGCGTCACCCAGCGCGATGTTGGTCACCGCGATGCCCCTCTTCCACCGGTCACGCGGTTTCAAGGTGCCCGACAGCGTCTTGCCGTAGAACTCGAAACGCTCGTCGACGAACGCCTTGGGTAGATAGGGACCGGCGTGCTCGATCGCCCGGACCGTCAGGTATTCCTTCCAGGTCTCGATAGGCTGGCTGGCCACCAGCGCCGAAATGCCGGTCACCGCCCCGGGCTGCCACACGGTGAACTGGGCCTGCTTGCCGAGGCCTGCGGCGGTGAAATATTCCTGCCAGTCCAGGCCCGGCGCCTTGGCGTCGAAATCCTTTCGCGACCAGTGGTTGTTGGCCTTCACCACGTCGAAGGCGTCGACGCGCGGCGCGTGCGCGGTCGCGATGCGCTTTTCCAGGTCGAAGATCCGTGCAGCCTTGGCGTCCGCGTCCTTGATGTTGGCCAGGGTCAGCACCTTGGCGAGATGCGGCGTGTACTTGTCGCGGATCGCGGTCATCGCGGGCGAATCGTCGAGGTAGTACTCGCGGTCCGGCATGCCGAGCCCACCCTGCAGCAGGAATGCCGTGTAGCGGCTGGGGTCGTCGAGATCCTGTGCCACCCACAGGCCGAGGATCTTGTCCGTATCCATGTCCGTGTTGTTCAGCACGTCGACGTCGGAGCGCACCTGGCTCCCGAGCACGCGCGACAGGCCCTTGCGATCCTTGATCGCCGCGATGGCGCGCAACTGCGCGGCGAGCGGTTCGAGACCTCGCTTCTCGATGGTCGCTTCGTCCATGAAGGCGTTGTAGAAGTCCGCGATCTTCTTGGCGTCAGCGGTCGCGTTCTTGTCGCCCGCCGTCTGCTGGATGATCTCGCGCGTGCGCCGGTCCGCGAGGTCGGACAACACCACGCTGTCGCTCACCGTGCTGCGGTCGGCGGGAATCTCGGTGGCCTTGAGCCAGGCGCCGTTGACGTATTCGAAGAAAGCGTCTCCCGGGCGGACACTGGTATCGACGGGCGGAAGATCCCCGCCTCCGGCGGCGACTGCGGTCGTAAGCAGGGCGGCGGACAAAACGAAAAGCAATTTCATACCGGGCTCCGGGAAGGCGAATGCAGGGAGGCCGACGCGCGGCCGTCTGGAACACACTCTAGCGGGTGTCGACTCTGCGACGCCCGTCTCCTGCCTGCAAGTCGCCGCAGCGCCAGTGCGTTCTGGCGCAATGCGCAGCCTGGATCCGCGGCCTATTTCTTCCTGCCTGGCGCGGCGAACTTCCCGCGGATTTCCTCGTAGCTGCGGCCCTCGAGCTGGTCGATCAGCCGCGCGACTTCGTTGAAGTCCTGCCGCAACTGCGGGCTTCCGGATTTCTGCGCCCGCGCGATGAAGTCGCGTGCCATGCGCGCGGTCTTCTCGTCGAGCAGCACGCCGTCGCGCTCGCCCTCCTTGAGCAGCACCCGCGAGCCCTCGGCCGCGCGGCTGAACAGGGTGGCTGCCATGCGGCGCATTTCCGCATCCTTGAGCAGCATGCCGGTCACTTCCGCGTTGTGGCGGTAGTAGAGGTCGATGACGCGTCGGCCGAAATCGGTGTTGCGCAAACCACGGTCACGCATGGTGTGCAGGTCGCGGATTTCCGCTTCGGCGTTCGGATTTCCGACCAGGGCCTGCCTCACCGTGCACTTGCAGGTGTTCACATCGATGGCATTGAAGGCCAGGCCATTGACTGCGGCGGTGCCCTGGGCGGCGTCGAGTTCCGCACAGAGGCGCGGCCAGTATTCGCCGATGTTGTCGGCCTTGCTGAGCCAGAACGAGTCGCGCCAGATCTGGCTCATCGTCGCGGAGTTGGCGCCACTCGGATCACAATTGCCACCACCCGCGCAGGAACCATCGGCGCCGCGGTCGCGGACGTCGTGCATGCCTGCGGCCACGTGGCCTTCGTTCTTCTGGCCGTCACTGTTGCTGTGGCCTGAGCTGTGATTGAAGCTCTCGATCGCCCTGCTGAAGCTGGTGGAGTTGTAAACGCCGTCGTCGTTGATCGACAACGCGATGAACGTTCCCCATCCCTCGGTGAACGCCATGTTCGGGTGCAGGATGTCGTTGAAGCCGTGGTCGCCGCCGGTGTCGTCGGGCCAGTAGCCGTCATAGGCGTTGTGCATGGTGCCGTGGCCGTACTCGTGCAGCACGATGTCGCGCGCCACCTCGTCACCGTCCTCGATGTCGACTTCTTCCCAGAACGTCGAGTACTGGCTCGCGTCTTCGGGCCAGCACAGGTCGATGAACCCGGGATCCTGGCCACCGCTGGTCGTGAGGAAGTTCCATCCCTGGTTGAGATCCTGGAACAGGATCGAGGCTTCGTTGTTCGTGCTGGTGATGCGATCGCCAAAGTTCACCACGGTGCCGTCGGACAGGTCGTCGTGCACTTCGGAATCCCATGCATAAGTCCAATCCGGCCAGGCCGCGCAATCCTGCACGCGGAAGCGGCTGTTGCTGGCGCGCACACGGATGTAGATGTCACGGCCATTCTGGAACCAGCCGTCGTCATTGTTGACCACGGCGGTGAAGCGTCCGTCCCATCCGGTCACGACCGAGGTCAGTTGCTCGTCGCCGAAAGTGTCCGAGTCGCGGATATCGACGGTGGCGTTGATGAGCGGGCGCGTGCTGCCGGCGCGGTCCGTGAACCAGAGCCGGCCGGTCACCGTGATCGGATCGAGTTCGCGGATCACGTCCGCTGTCTTGTCGACGACGACGTCCGCTTCATAGGGTTCGATGCCGGCGGCCGGCGGCGCCAGCGCCTGCTGCGTCTTCTCGTCGTATTTCGGAGTCTCGCGCAACTCCTGCAGCCGCTGCCGGAGGAAGTTGTCGATGCTCACGCGCGCGTCGGGATTCGAGCGCTGCATTTCCTGCAACTTGCGATCGATCTCCAGGCGGTACTCGCGCCTCGCTTCCTTGCCGGTGAGGATTCGCGCCGGCTGCTTGCCGTCCCAGGATACGTAGCGTCGCTCGAAGCCGCCTGCTGACTCGAATCCCTTGGCATTCGCCTTCACCTCGATGTCGAACTGGTGCACGCCAGCCGCGCCCACTGCGATGGGAATTTCCACGACCACCGGCTTGCCCGGCGCGAGGCGCAGCGATCGGCGCGCTTCGCCGATCTTGAGTTCACGCGCCTGGCTGTGTATCACCAGCGTCGCATTGGAAACTTCGATGTTGGCGGTCAACGTGACGCGTGCGATCACTTCGTTGGGTTTCTTGCCGTCGGCCGCGCTGACCTCGATGGTGACCGGCGGCGTGGGCTGGCTGGCCACTGCGAGACCGCATACGCTCATCAACACCAGGATTGCGCCCAATTCGCGCCAGCGGCGCGCTGGATAGAGGCGGCTACTCGACATGGCAGTTCTCCCTTGCTTGATTCGTTACGGACGCGCCTTCCCGGCACGTTGCAAGGGAATGTGGGACAGGAAGACTTACGTTCGCCTTACGTGGAACCGCCTGCCGGATTCATCGGGGATTCAGGGCGTTTCGCCGATACTGCCGTCCATGAGCAGGATCTTCCGCATCGCAGCGCTGGCGGCGCTGGTATTCGCTGCCGCCGCACCCGCACGTGATGCCATGGTGGCGCGCGATTCCGATGCCGCCGTTCGCGCCCGCGTGATCGAACTGGTCAACGCGGCCCGGGGCAAGGCCAGGCGATGCGGCTCCGAACGGTATCCCGCCGCACCACCATTGACGGCATCACGAGACCTGGACGAAGCGGCCTCGCGCCACGCGCGCGACATGTTGAAGAAGAAGTTCTTCGAACACACCGGCAGCGACGGCAGCCAGCCCAGGGACCGAGTGAAACGTGCCGGGTACCAGTCGCGTCTCACGGGCGAGAACATCGCGCTCGGGCCGGAATCTGCCGAGGAAGTGGTGGCCGGCTGGCTGGCAAGCCCCGGTCATTGCGAAAACATCATGGATGCCAGGTTCCAGAATATTGGCGTCGGCATCGCGACCGGCAAGAAGCGTGGCCAGATCTACTGGGTGCAGACCTTCGGCCAGCCGCTCAAAGCTGCGCGCTGACCTGCGCCGTGAGCCAGTCTTCGCGGGGACGGCCGCTCCAGCGGTGTACCACGCGGCCCTCACGCGATACCAGGAAGCTCAGGGGATAGAACTTTCCCGCGCCGTAGTATTCAGCGGCGTGATCGAGCCTTCCCTGGATCCCGTCGAAGTGATTAGCCGAGAGGAAGGGACCGAGCACGTCCGGTTCCTCGAGCGACACGTATAAGACCACCAGCCCGTCGCTGGCGTGCTCGCGTTGCAGCTTCGCGAGCATCGGCATCTCTTTCCGGCACGGTGCACACCAGGTGGCCCAGAAGTTCAGCAGCACCACTCGACCGTGGAGCTCTGCAAGCGTGCGCCTGCGGCCCGCCGTGTCGAAGTAGCTGAGCTCCGGCGCGGGAGCGTCGAGCGTTGGCAACAACATGGCGATCGGCGCGGAGCGTCCATCGAGACGTGCAACCAGCGCACCGACAGCGAGGCCTGCGACCAGCAGGGCCGGCAATCCGAAACGCAGCATCGGAGACGCGGGCCGGAGCAGCCACCACACGCCGGCGGCCACCAGGACTACCGCTGCCAGGTAAAAGGCCGGCGTTCGGAACCACAGGTGTTCCGGCCCGAATCGACCCGTGAGCAACATCAGCGCCAGGAGCCCCAGCACGCCACCCCCCAGCACAAAGCTGGGCCACGCGAGCCCACGCAACCTCGACGCCTGCAGCAACGCGATGCCCATCGCGATGGCGGCCGACGCGGCGGCAGCAACCAACAGTAGCTGTGAGGCGGTCATGTGCATCGACCGATTCTCGCGGATCGCCCCGCTGCAAATCGCTGCCCATGGGAGCGACATTGCGTCGGAGGGCTCCGACCCGCATCGCGCAGGCGTATGCTCCCTCCAAGAGGAGCCAAACAATGAAAAGAAGAACCTTCTGCCAGGCCACGTTGGGCACAGCCGCGCTGGCAACACCGATGGCGCAGTTGATCGCGGCCGGCAAACCCGCTGCGGCGGACATTTCCGCGGTCAAACTTTCCGGCCAGTCCACCACGCTCGAGAGAAAGGCGCTGGACGAGCTGGCCCGCAGCCTGCATGGGAAGCTGATCCTGGCGGAAGACGCTGGATACGACGATGCGCGCCGCGTCTGGAATCGCATGATCGACAAGCGGCCCGCGTTGATTGTGCAATGCGCCGACCCGGCGGATGTCAGCCATGCCGTCACCTTTGCGCGCGAACGCGAGCTGTTGCTGGCGGTTCGCGGAGGTGGACACAGTTTTCCAGGCCTCTCCACCTGCGATGGCGGCATGGTGCTGGACGTCTCGCCGATGAGAAGCGTGAGCGTCGACGCGAAAGGCCGCAGGGTTGTGGCGGCGGCGGGCCTCTGGGGTGGGCATGTCGATGGCGAAACCCAGCAGCACGACCTCGCCACCGTATTGGGGCAGATCTCCGACACCGGTATTGCCGGCCTGACGTTGGGCGGCGGATTCGGTTGGCTTTCGCGGCAGTTCGGACTCGCCTGCGACAACCTCATTTCCGTGGAAGTCGTGACGGCCGATGGCAAGTTGCGTCGCGCCAGCTCGGACGAAAACGCCGACCTGTTCTGGGGCCTGCGCGGCGGCGGCGGAAACTTCGGCGTCGCAACTTCGTTCGAATACCGCCTGCATCCCGTCTCGCAAGAGGTGATCGCCGGAACCATTCAATGGCCGATAGCGGATGCGCCCGCGGTCCTGGACTCCTATCGCGAGTTCATTGCCACCGGTCCGCGTGAGCTGAGCCTCGATCTCGGCGTCTGGCGTACCAAAGACCACGGCAAGGTCATCGGGATCGATGCCTGCCTGGCCGGCAATCGGGAGGCCGGTATGAAGGCGCTCCAAGCACTGCGGCGCGTCGGCAAACCGCACAAGGACATCTTTGAACCGATGAAATACGTCGACGTCCAGCGGCAGTACGACGATGGCAATCGCTCGGCAACCCTTCACTACGTCAAGGGCGGATTTTTGCGCGAAATCACGCCCGCATTCGTGGAATTCCTGGCCAGGGATTTCGAGCCCACCGCCGATATGCAGCTCTTCATGCAGAACGCCAGCGGCGCCGTCGGCGATACGGCTCCCGGGGACACCGCGTTCTGGAATCGCAAGTGCGTCGCGAATCTCATGCTCTTCAGGGAGTGGAAAGACCCGGCGGAGACGGAACGCAATCGCGCGGCGGTGCGGTCCCTGTGGGAGAAGGTGGAGCCATTTACGTCCGGGTACTACGTCAACCTGAGCGACGCCGCGAAGAACACGGTGAGCGCCAACTACGGCGCCAACTACCCGCGCCTGGTCAAGCTCAAGCAGAAGTACGATCCGACGAACCTGTTCCGGCTCAATTCGAACATACCGCCGGCTTGATATTGTCAGGTGAGAGTAGGTACGGCGCAGCGGAGGAACTTACATGGCCAAGGCAAGGACGCAGTCGAAGGGGAAGAGACCCAGAAAGAAGCCGGCGCCCGTCAAGCGCGCCATGGGCCTCACGGCATCGACCACGGAGAAGGCCCTGAACCGGGTGGAGCTCGACATTCGCAAGCTCCAGGACAAGCGTGACCAGCTCCTGACACGCGCCGTACGGGAACAGGAAGTTCGTGCCCGCTCGACGATCAGGAAGGCAAACAAGAATGCCCAGCCGGTCTGGCGAATCCTCGGCGAGGGAGATTCGTGGATCCGGTACACCTGCGGCTTTGGCCTCATGCATCACCTGGCATGGATGCTCGACGAGCGTGCGGCCTGCGTGAACATCGGCGCTTCCGGCGCGACCATGGCGCACATGATGAAACTGCCGGCGCGGAGGAAGCTCGATAACTACCTGCGAAACGGCATCGATGGCCAGCCGTGGGATGCGCTGGTCTTTTCAGGCGGTGGCAACGACTTCGCCGGTGAGGAGTTCGTGAACTGGCTGCTGCCGTACGCGGGCCAGACGAACCCCGCGGATGCAATCGATGAGCCTGCGTTCACCGCGCTGCTCGATCACCTGGCTACGCTGTATCGGCAGCTCGGCGCGTTGGTGAGCAGCTTGAGTCCGAGCACGAAGGTCTTCGTCTGCGCCTATGACTATGCGACTCCGGACGGCAGGCATGTGCCCTTCGCCGGTCCATGGCTCAGGCCCGGTTTCGACGAGCGCAAATACCTGCCCGTCGACATCGCATTTCGCACGTCGGTAGTCAGGATCATGCTGACCCGATACGCCAGCATGATCAGTTCGGTTTCGGCGGTCTATCCATTCATCCACCTGGTGCCAACGCAAGGTACGCTACCCCTCGGCACCAGCGGCTGGGACAATGAGTTGCACCCGACGGAAGATGGATTCCAGGCCATAACCCGGGTGTTGATCCAGAAGCTGGAAACCACACTGCCCTGAGAGCGTTCGCAACACTACCCCCGCCGGGTTTGCCGGCGGGGGCGGTTCTCGTCAGAAATGTTTCTCCAGCGCCTTCCTTGCCACCCGGACCTGGCGTTTGGTCTCCGCATCGACGGACGGGAACGAAAGCATTCCTTCATCCCGATCGAGAAGCTCCAAGAACGCCCGGATGACCACGGCCGGCGACATGCCGTACCGCTTGATCTCGCCGTTCAACATGCCTCGCAGTCGTGACGCCAACGGGTAGATTGCTTCGAGCTCCTTCACGGATTCGGGCAGCTTGCCGCCGGACTGGAGAGCCTTCGCGACCGCGGCGAGCAGGGGCTTGCGCACCTGTTCAATTTCACCCTGGAAATTTCCGCTGGTGTCGTCGTCGAATTCCTTGGAGGGTTTTCCACGAGGCACGTCTGCCCTGCAAGAGCGTTTGGTCGACGCCATGTCCACGCCGCTATCTGCCAGGGAAAATGAGCGGCTTCTCAACTTTGGCGCAGGAGCTGCTGCGCCAGCCACACGCATTGTCCCGCCCCAACCTGCCGCCAGCATCTGCGGCACGGCGACGGTGCTGGGAATATCGACCGCCTTGTCGCCCTCGGCTCGCTCGGCGACCAGCACCAGGCTGGTGTGTTCCGACGCCAATTGATACTTGATGGCCAGCGCCTTCGCCTCCTCCGCGGGAAGAGCTGCCAAACGCCGGGCCGCCGCCATGCGAGGGAATGCATCGGCCGTGGTCATCGCCGCGGCCACCGGCAGCGTGACTTCAATGCTGGCGCCGTCCTGCGCCTGGATGGTGATGCTCACGGGCGCAGTCGGCTGCGTGCGGAATCCAGCCATCACGTGCAGCGTTTCATTCGGATAGACCGCGTTCGGCAGCGGCGTGGTCCACAGAACCTCCGCGGGCCAGTGAACGCGCGCCACCCTGCGGGGTACCGCGCGCAGGCGGCCGAACATGCGGAGAATCGCAGGCTCGACCGCTTCGCCGGCAACGACGAAGTCGCAGGCGCCGCCCGTGCGCTCGCTGACCTTCCGCGCCAGCGCTTCGTTCGATGCAGCGCCGATCGCGACGACGAACAGGCGATGGCCGGATTTCACCGCGGTCTCCACCACTCCATCGACGGCGTAGACCTCGCCGTCGGTGATCAGCACGAGATCGGGTTTGCTGCCTTCGGGCGCGGGAATCCTGAGGGCGGCCTGCACGGCCGAAGCCATTTCCGTGCCGCCGAGGTCTGCGTTGATTCTCGCGACGACGAGCTTCAGCGGCTCGATCGTATGTGAATCGCCGGGCTCCAGGCCCTCCGTGACATCGATGACCCGGGACCCGAATCGCTGCAGGCTGAAGCGATCCGAGGGACGCATGCCCTCCAGTAGTTTGGCCAGCGCACGCTTGGCTGCCTCGATGCTGTCCCCGGCCATGGAGCCCGAGCAGTCGAGCAGGATCTTGGCGGCCAGCGGGCGGTCGTCGCCCTCGGTCGCAGCGATGACGGCACTCGCGAGCGCCATGAAGTCCTGTCCATCCGGCGCGACCTGCGCATTCGCACGCGTCGCCGCACCGTCGAGCAGCAGCACGAAGTCCCGATCCAGGAAGCCGTTGCGCGCTATTTCCACGCGCAGGCCGGTTTCGATCGCGGTCTTGCTGATCGAATGCGTAGGCGAATGCGCCTTGGCGGCATCCTCGAACCCGGTGATCTCGAGCCGCAGGTTGAATGGATACTCGGCCAACAGGTCGGCGCCCGGAATCGCCGGGCCGCCGAGTCCCGCGTCCGACGGCTGCCCGTAGCGCGGCGCAATCGCGGTGGGAACGTTCAGCCGTACGTGGTCCTTGTGGGCGCTGAGCAGTTCGGCATAGCGGTAACGAACGACGGCCGATTCGCCCGGCATCAGGTTGGCGACATTGACCGTGAACAGACCGTTGCCGTTGTCGACCAGCAGCGCCGCGGAATTGCCCTCGTCGATGGCCGTCTCGTACTTGTGTTCGGCCTGCTGCTTGCCGAAGGCGGTGGCCTGGTGGGTGACTCCATTCAATTCGAGCTCGAACGCGAGCAACACCGCATTCAGCGGCAGCGGGAACGTGTAGACGGATTCGATCGGCGCCGCGCAGGCGTTGCGATAGTGCTGTTCGACCGTCATCTCGAACAGCAGGCCGGTGAGTTTCCCGGAGGCGGAGACCTTGGCCAAAGGCACGTGGATGCCTTCGGTGGTCGTGAGGATTGCTTGGGCAGTTGCATGCGCTTGCATGACTTGGGGTCCTTGTTAGTTCTTTCGTGTGACGCGCTGGTATGCGCCCAGGATTTCGCGGGCGAAAGCGCGTAGCTGTTCAGGCGTGAGGCTGGCGAGACCCGGATCGATTTCCAGTGACAGGCCGGAGGCGATCTGCAGGTGACTGCGCACCGAGATCGTGCCCGGTGCCGCGGGGCTGACTGCCGCCGAGTCGGTATCGCTGGACTTGAGCCGCTGGCCGATTCGATCGAGCGAAATACCCTGTTCGGTCAGCTCGCGAATCCGCAGCAGTTGGTTGAGGTGTTGCCAGGTATAGAACGCCGCGCGAGTCTCACCTTCCGGACGATCCACCAGGCCGAGCTGGATGTAATAGCGGATCGTGCGCCGGGGCGTGCCACTCAGGGACGCCAGCTCATCCGCGGTGTAGGTCCGGTCGGTCTTGTCCGTGTCTGCAACGTTCATGGCCTTATTGTGCCACTAATACTGGCGCAATCAACTGGCACTATATACAGGGCTGCCGGCCGGGGTCCCGCGCCGGGCCCCTACAATGCCGGCATGGAAATTTCAGATGACGACCTGCGCACCTGCGTACGGGTGTTGCAGGCTATCGAAGCGGATCGCTCGCACCTCACCCGCTTCACCCGGGAACAACGCCGCGAACTGCTGACGCTGGCCGGCCTCGTCGCGAAACCCGAGCGCCACGATCTCGTGCGCATGGCGAAGGCCTTCCGGCGCGCCGAACGCGAAGCCGCAAAGGAGCAGGACCGCCAGGCCATCGAACAGGCGGGTCTGCGTATTCAGCGCCGCTCACCGGTCTATGCGCCGTTGCGCCTAGAGCCGCCGAAGCCGGAGGACCTCGAAGAGCGTCCACGCCTCAACCAGGAGCGCGACTGCTACGTCTGCAAGCAGCCCTTCTCCCAGGTGCATCGCTATTACGACTCCATGTGCGAAGCCTGCGGAGACTTCAACTACGCCAAGCGCGAGCAGAGCGCGGACCTGGGCGGCCAGTACGCATTGGTCACTGGTGCGCGCGTGAAGATCGGATACCAGGCTTCGCTCAAGCTGCTGCGCGCCGGCGCGCATGTCATCGTCACGACGCGCTTCCCGATCGATGCGGCCGACCGCTATTCG
>Ga0157380_10002444_pt1 | contig 12518 bp, 10 predicted proteins | sample S35metaG_FD_119757 | JGI IMG/M metagenome (GOLD analysis project Ga0157380, IMG submission 119757) | Switchgrass rhizosphere microbial communities from Kellogg Biological Station, Michigan, USA - S3-5 metaG | ecosystem: Host-associated > Plants > Roots > Rhizosphere > Soil | place: USA...
AAAACTGGATGCAGCTGTAGGTGCTGCATTTGAAATCGGTTTTGTATTCAATGTATATAACCTGGGTGAAGAATGCCTGCAACGTCTGGGATTCCAACCTGAGCAATATTTCAATTTTGAATGGAGCTTGCTGGAAGCTTTAGGCTTTTCCGATGAAGAAATAGAAGCGGCTAATGATTTTGTATGTGGTACCGGAACGATTGAAGGTGCCCCTTACTTAAGAAATGAGCACCTGCCCGTTTTTGACTGTGCCAACAAGTGCGGCAAGAAAGGGGAGCGTTACATTCATGCACACGGTCATATCCGTATGATGAGTGCAGCGCAACCTTTCTTAAGCGGCGCTATTTCCAAAACCATTAACCTTCCTAATGAAGCTTCGGTAGAAGAGATCGCTGATTCTTACCTGATGAGTTGGCAACTGGGATTAAAGGCCTGTGCGCTGTACCGCGATGGATCGAAGCTTTCTCAACCACTCAGTAATAAGAGTGATAAAAAGAAGAAGACGGATAGCCAGGAAGACAGCAAGTCTGAAGAAGCGGCTGCTATTTCAAACGCAGAGTCGAACATAGTTGATATGGGAAAACTCACCGTAGAAGAGTTATTAACTGAAGTACAGAAAAGAGTGCAGTCGTCGCCGGATACAAAATTGAAACGTGCATTGGCAACAATTGTAGAAAGAAGAACACTCCCTGCTAAACGTCGCGGTTTTACACAAAAAGCAAAAATCAACGGACAGGCATTATTCCTGCGTACCGGTGAATATGGAGATGGAACAGTAGGTGAAATATTTATTGATATGGCGAAAGAAGGGGCTACTATGCGTAGTATGCTAAACTGTTTTGCCATTTCAATTTCTATCGGTTTGCAATATGGCGTACCATTAGAAGAGTTCGTTGAGAAATTCGTGTTCACCCGATTCGAACCATCCGGAATGGTGGATCATCCGAATATCAAGACCACAACTTCTATTGTTGACTTTATCTTCCGCGCATTGGCCTATGAGTACCTGGGAAGAACTGACCTGGTTCACGTGTTGGATAAACCGGAAGTAATGAATACCGGTACCGATGACTGGGATGAAATCCCTACCTCATTGGAATACGAAAAAAAAACTCCAGAGTTAAGTGAGGTAAGAGTGGTTGCTTCTAAACCAAAACCCACGGAAGCAGAGCCGGTAAAATCATCAAAAGCGACTATGAAAGCCGAATCTGGTATGGATATGGTGAACGCGGCGGCAAAGAGTATGCAAAGCGATGCACCGGCTTGTAATACCTGTGGACATATTACGATCAGAAGCGGCACCTGTTATAAATGTTTGAACTGTGGAAACAGTATGGGATGTAGTTAAACCTCACCCCCTGCCCCTCTCCTTGAAGAGAGGGGATTAAAAAGCTTGGACGGTTATATTAATATAATCATGATCTGCTCATTTCTATGGGCGGATCTTTTTTTTGCACGCGAATGAACGCGAATGGGGAAGCGAATGAAGACGCGAATTAACGCGAAAGGAAACGGATAAGTACGAATGCAGTCGTCTGTTATGAGACTGTGGAAATGTTAAATATATTTTCAAAAAACGCGTTAAAATTCACTTGTGCACTACCGTATTGATACTGATTGGTTCTTGAGACATATATATTTGTGCCACACCAAACACCGCTTGTATGAAAGCTCTATACTTATCGGGTTTGATCTCTATCCTGTCTACCTACTCTTTTTCACAACAAAAAAATAATGAATCCGGGGATTATCCACGCTGGCAGATCACTACAGGACTCGGGCTGGTCGGTATGACCGGTCTACATACATTCGGAATGAATGGTCAACCTGCAGGAATTGACCAGCAGATTTCTGTAGGAGCAAAGCTGGAAGCAAACTATAATCTACAACTATCCGGCAAACATTATTTAACAACGGGACTCGGCTTCGAATCAAACAGGCATATAGTAGATGGATATTTTACAAAAGATGGCGAGGTATACAATTTCTATATCACTCCACCCAACTATAAGCAACATGAGATGTCGCTGAATTACCTGAATGTTCCGATTCTATATAAATACCGTTGGTTGAACACAGGCTCAGTAAGTATCGGACCCTATGCCAGTTACCTTATTGGTTCAAACAGCAAATATAAAATCGGCAATGATAAATTTGACGCCGATGTACCTATCGAAAACAAGTTTCGCTGGGGATTACAGGGCGAATGGGAAGTATTTGATTTTAATAAAGCAACGAACAAAACAGGTTCGGTATTTGGAATGGGTGTTCAATATCAGTTATCCAGCAACTTAAAATTAAGCCATTCTTTTAAGCCCTTATTCGTATATTTTAAATTCGGAATCGCAATCAAGTAATAGTTTTATATATCAGGTCAGACATTCATTATGTACCAATAGATTATTATGAAAATATTTATTTTCTTTCTATTGATGTTTCCTCATTGGGTATTTTCCCAGAAACAAAAGGAAGTAGCCAAACCATATCCGCGGTTTCAGATTTCAACCGGGTATGGAATGATTTATATGATCAATGACAGGATAGGCGAAAAATATTCTGACGGCTGGAAAGCTGGTGTCAATTATAATATCCATCTTTCCGGGATTCATTATTTATCAGTGGGCATTGGATATGAAGCCAACCGGCATCTACTAGCAGGATATTTCACAAAAGAGAATAATCAATATGAATTTGAAAGAGTGCCGGACGAATACGATGATAATGAGTTGTCGTTGCAATATCTTGATTTCCCGGTTTTGTACAAACTCCATCCCCGTGGACCCGCGGCTTTAAATATTGGTTTTTTTACTGGTTATTTATTGGATTCTAAAAGCAAATATAAACTGGATGGCTTAGATATTACTGAACATACTCCTGTTGAAAATAAATTCCGATGGGGTATGCTTGCGGAGGCTGAGTTCTTACTGTTTTCAGCAAAGAATCGGTTCCGTCCGACAATTGGTACCGGGCTTCAATACCAACCATCGCGCCATTTAAAGAATGCGCACAGCTTTAACCCATTTCTTATGTATTTTAAATTAGGATTAGCAATCAGGTGAGAAAGCTTTGAGCTACTAGCTTAGGAGACCCTTGAGATTTGTAGTTTGTAATTTCTTTGGTTCTTCCCCCGCGGGGGTTGGCTTCTTGGTTCTTTGAGTTCATAGACTTATCTTGGCAACCGTTAAACAATGTTTGCATGGATATGAAATTCATTTGGCTCATAGTAGCCAATGTGCTGTTTTTTCTCCTGATCCGCTACACACGTAAAAGAAAAAAGCTCAACAGCTTTTTATCTGTGCTATTCAGCATTCTTGTAACGCTTACTGTAATTGAAGGTGCTTATCGTCTGTTTTTTAAGAAAGAACCATTCAGCGAGACGGGCAATTTCGGTGCTAGTTTCAATACCCCCGTGGAGTTGACCGGCTTCACCATAAAAAACATAAAAGATCTTGAATTAATAAAAAAGGATTCGAAGGGAAACCTGATTTACGATGCGCATTATTCAATTCTTCCGGATTCTGGGTTCAATACACTTCCCATCAATCACCGCGAGGCATATCATATATCTGATCCATCACGTGATTCAGTGGAGATCATTTTCATGGGTTGCAGCTTCACATTCGGAACCGGTGTACCCGATACCGCTACGATGGCTTATAAAGTGGGGAAGCAATTTGATTATAATTCTCTTAATTATGGCGGCTCAGGTTTTGGTACACACCAGGCTTACCAGATTTTCAAACACAAATACGAGCAAGTGCCCGATAAAAAGAAAAGAATATTTGTGTACACATATATTCCGGATCACCTTCTCCGCGCAAAATGTATTTATACCTGGTGCCTTAATGATCCGTTTTATGAAGTAAAAGGAGATTCGTTGCATTTACTTGGACCTGCCTATAAACATACTTCTTCGGCACGTTCGCAGATTATAGTCCGGGCATTAAGTTTAAATAGGGCCCTGTCGCTGATATCTGATCTTGGAAATAATATAATTCAGCAAAAAGGAGCCAGTAGTGTAACAGAGGATGATTATAAACGAGTGCAATTGATGTTGGGAGAGATGAATAAAACCATTCAGCAAAGAGGTGATCTTTTTATCCTTCTTCATTGGGACGATTACAAAGGCTCCCAAAATCCCAAAGGAGGGTATTATATTTCATCCGACAAAATAAATACCATGATGGCAGGGCTGGCCAAAGAGGGGGCATATACTTTAAATGCTTCCACGTTCTTTAATTTTACCGATTCTACTAATATTATCGCCCAGGACAATCACCCCAGTATAAAAGGCAACGCATTAATGGCGGCCAGGGTAGAGGAGTTAATTAAGGCATCAGGCTTGAAATAACGACTGATCTTGGTCATATGGGTTCTAAACCAGACCCCAAAAATTATTGAAATATAAGTCTCAAATAACCCCTAATTGATGGATTCGAGGCTAAGTAGTAAGGATCTGAAATACAGCCTGTTACAACTTTTCGACCAAAAAATTGGCCCGTAACTTGCATAGGAGTTATAAACGGCTATTTTCGTTTTGAATAAACCTCTACACCACCAAACTGGACGACAATGTTAATGCAAACACGCACCAGGACCCTTATTGTCCTGATTGTAACAGTAGTATTTTTTGCTTCATGCAGTAGGGCCATTACCCCTTATGAGGCGGCCAATGGTAAAGCTAAATGCGGAAGATCGCTTCGTTAAGCTCCCCATTTTATTTCCTTAGAACAACATCCTGTAATCAGCTTCAGGTGATAAATGCTACCTTATTATAAGTAGTGTTACCGGGCCTTTAATCAAGGCGTAGAGTAGGGTATTTTATATTGAATTCTCTATCCTATGCTTTGATTAGAGTGCTTTACCAGGGCTCATACCAACTCATATATTCTCCCCATTGACTTAAGTATCGTTCAGCGTTAAGAACTGGAAATCGAGAACTTCTTCGGATAGTTTCATTGAGTTAATTACTCTTCAAGACTGACTTTTTTACTTCAGTAGATGTTTATTTACTTTGTAGCTTATCCAATTTTAAATTATGCTTAGCGCCAGATTCATTCCTTCTGTCGTTTTATTTATTTTTCTCTTGCAAAATAATGGATCACGCGCTCAATTAGTGTCGGGTCCCATGCCAGGTCATGTTGAATTAAGAACCGCAAAAATTTGGGTTGAAGTTAAACCAGGTTCTTCCGTTGAATTATGGTATTGGAAAAAAGCAGAAACGAACACAGCAAAAAAAATCTTCACTTTAACATCTACCACAAATTGGTTTTCGCCGCTGGTATTCGACCTGGTGGGTTTGGAGATGAATACGACTTATGAATATGCAGTCGCTGTAAACAAACGCTTGATAAAAAAGCCAGCGAAAGCTGATGGAGAATTTACAACACTTGAATTGTGGCAATGGCGTAAACCAGCACCAGACTTTTCATTTCTTACCGGGAGCTGTGCATATTTTAATGAGCCCATTTATGATCGCCCCGGCATACCTTATGGTAAGGACTCATCTATTTTTGAATCAATGGCTAAAGAGAAAGCTTCCTTTATGCTTTGGTTAGGTGATAACTGGTACACACGCGAACCAGATTATTATAGTCAATGGGGGCTTTGGTACCGCGCCAGTCACGACCGTGGATTACCAGTATTGCAGAATTTTTTGAAGGCAATGCCGCATTATGCCATTTGGGATGATCATGATTATGGTCCCAATGATGGCGACAAAAGTTATGCGCTCAAGGAAACCAGTCGTTCTGTTTTTATGAATTATTGGGCGAACCCTTCTTATGGAGAGGACAGTAAAGGAATTTATACCCGCGTAACTTATGGTGATTGTGATTTTTTTTTAATGGATGACCGCTACTTCCGCAGCAATGACGACATGGAACCATTCGTGGATGGCAAACCAAACCAACTGAAACGGATGTGGGGCACCATACAAATGGATTGGTTAAAGAATGCGTTATTGCAAAGCAAAGCACCCTTCAAATTTATAGTAACCGGAAGTCAAACCCTAAACCCGGCTTCTCCGTATGATTGTTTGCAAGACTACCCGGTAGAGTTTGAGGAACTGATGGGGTTTCTATCCACAGAAAAAATAAATGGGATATTATTTCTTACAGGTGATCGTCATCACAGCGAAGTGATCCGTTACGACCGACGTGAAGATTATTCTTTATTCGATATCACTTCTTCTCCGCTCACTTCGGGAACCAGCTTTGTATCGGGTAAGGAAAAAGAAAATCCTGCAAGGGTTAGTAAAACGTTGGTAGAAGCACAAAACTATACTCGCATTTCTGTATCGGGCAAAACGGGAGAACGAAAACTGACGGTGGAATTTCTTGGCGCCAAAGGAGAGAAATTAACGGAATGGACCATAAGCGAAAAGGAATTGAAAAATAAGTAAAGAATCAACTTACATTTAGGATTAGTATTAATCGAGTTTATGATATGACAGTTCATTTTGGATATAATAAAAAAGAAGTGCTGGACGGATTAAGGAGTCATTTTTTTAGTCGTCCCGAAATAAGGATATTATTTATCCTGATAAATGTTTTTGCGATTACAGCCGCAATACTTGCGATCTTTAATAAGATTCAACCCATATCTTTCCTGGTGTTTTCTTTTCTATGGTTTTTTTTATATTTGACGGTACGTCGGTTTTTACCCTTAAGCATTTATAAGCGTTCCCAAACTTTTAAAGATGAGTTTACACTTAGTATTGATGACGAACAGGGTGTGTTATTACAAACGGAAAGAGGTCAAAAATTGTGGAACTGGAACGACTTCAGCATGTTCAAAGAGACATTATATTTTTTTCACCTGTATTTTGATAGCCGTTCTTTCTTTATGGTTCCCAAGGATTCGTTCAAAGACCTGGAAGAAATGCAGGCTGCCCGTAAGCTTATGAAAGATAACATTGGAAAAAATAAATCGTAAACCCCGAATTAGTAGGGAATTAAATCATGAGTTCTTTTCCTGCTAATTTTTTAACAGGCAGCTGCGGGAATTAAAGCGTAGCTTTGCTCTCTTTTTTAGATAACAATTATGTCAAAAGTCACCTTTAATAACAAGAACACTAGTTTTTATAATGCTTTGAAAGAAGCTACAGACAAATATTTTTCGGATAATAAAATCAGGAAAACAGGAAACTGGAAATTATTTCTGAAAAGCTCAATACTGATACCATCGGCCTTAGTGATTTATATTTTATTATTGGGATCCTGGTTGCCACCATTTGTGGCTATTGTTTTGTGTTGTGTACTGGGACTATTACTGGCAAGTATTGGATTTAATGTAATGCACGATGCCTGTCACGGCAGTTATTCTTCCAAAAAATGGGTGAATGATCTAATGGGTCTTACATTAAACGCACTTGGTGGTAATGCGTTTATCTGGAAATTCAAGCACAATATTATTCATCATACCTATACCAATGTTGATGGAATTGATGATGATATCGCTAAAAGTCCGTTGATGCGGCAATGTCCTTCACAGAAATGGGTTCCTGCGCATCGGCTCCAGCATATATATGTATGGCCCATCTATGCGATCTCTTCATTCGCATGGGCGCTCCTGCTCGATTTCATTAAATATTTCAGGGGAAGAGTTCAGGCCACTGTATTACAGAAGATGAACCGGAAAGAGCATTTTGTTTTTTGGATCAGTAAATTTCTTTATGTTGTTTTTTATATCGCTGTGCCTATCTATTTTGTTGGATGGCAAGCCTGGGCAATTGGCTTTGGTTCCCTTCAGATAGTATTGGGTTTAACACTCGCTATCGTATTTCAATTAGCGCATGTAGTGGAGGATACGGAATTTGAAGTGGCAGGTATAGACGATAAACGAATTGAAAGTGAGTGGGCAGTTCACCAGGTAAGAACAACGGCTAATTTTTCGGCGAAGAGTAAAGTAATTTCCTGGTTTGTGGGCGGATTGAATTTCCAGATTGAGCACCATTTATTCCCCCGGATCAGTCATGTACATTATCCCGCGTTGAGTAAAATTGTTAAGGAAACCTGTGATCGTTTTCAATTGCCTTATAATTATTATCCTACTGTTTTCAGTGCAATTGGTTCTCATTTCCGCACCATTAAGATGCTGGGGAAAAAGCCAACGCCGGCAATGGCGAAGTAGATTGATTCAAAACCGGAAGATCTTATTTTGGCCGGTATTTACTTTCTTCAAATATTTTACGCGCATCCGTTTGTAGTAATTGCGGTAAAGACAATTCACTGTTTTTATCCATATACTTTTTTACAATCTGCCAGCCTACAAATAATCCAATATAACCCGGAGCGCCATCTCCTAATTCCTGGGTAACCGGTCCATCACTCAAATAATTTTTTTGAAGAGCAGGCTCATTGGTAAGTAACATATTATTGGTCAAAAAGAAGTTCCAGATACGACCCTCATTTTCATAGCATCCTTTCAACTGTCTGGACGTATAACCAATTTTAAGTGTGTCCGCTGTATAAGGCATTATTTTATCCAACACATATAATCTCTTTCCCTTTTCAATCATTTGTTCCACTAAAGCCTTTCCGACTGATTTCTGCGGATACAAATCATCAATGATATTCTTCATGCAGTTTACCGCGATATTCTCTGGAGTGAAGCGTTGCGAAATATAATTGGGATAGAGGGCCTGCCCCATTGGGCTATGATAGAAAGAAGATTCACTTCCCAGATGCAATTGTAAACCGGTAGCCATGCCTTCTCTTGTAACAACATCCCCGTATCCTCCCAGCGACGCTTCGTAGTAAGCATCCATAGGACCTATAAACGTGATCAGTTTTTGAGGAGTCTTATATTGGGGGAAATAATAGTTAACGTATTGCAGCCCCTTCTTTATTTCTTTTTCAATTGGCTCAAACCGGGCGAATACCTTATCGGATGAATCCTTAATCGGGCGGTAATCGGAAATAAATCGTTTAATAGCCGCGAATGCTTCTACCGAAGTATCGGTGAGCGGAGGCAATCCAAGAATATTCATAGTAAAATCAGGAAAAAAAGCAGGATACTTTTCAGCAACCTGGCGCAGGGAAAAGGAAATATTATTGGTATCTACCGCGAAAAAATCCTTTTCAAAACGTTCAACGTTCAACTCAATTTTAATTCCCGAAACATCCGGGGCTTTTTTATCACCGCAGCCGGCAATTAAAACAAACAATAAAAAAATAAGGGTATAGTTTTTCATAACGCGAATTACGCTAATAATCACGAATTAACGCGAAGGGGTAGGATTAATTATGAGGAGGTTTAATTTTAACATAGATCGTGAGTCGTCAATCGTGAGTCGTGACAGAATCCCTGAGTAATACTGACTTGCTTATACTTCGGGACCCACTCACCATTCACTACTCACCACTCACGATCCAAGTTTTCACTTAAATTTGCATAATGAAGATTGCAATGGCTCAACAGAATTACCATATTGGTAATTTTGAAAGCAATACCTCTAAAATTATCAATGCAATTGAAACTGCCCGGCAACAGGGGGCCGATCTGGTTGTTTTTACCGAGCTATCCGTGTGCGGATATCCACCGCGTGATTTCCTGGAATTCAAAGATTTTATCAACCGTTGTTACGAGGCCATTGAAACTATCAAAGCTCATACTTCAGATATTGGGGTAATCGTGGGTGCACCCGCCATAAATCCTGATGATGCGGGAAAGGATCTGTTTAATTCAGCATGGTTCCTTTACCAGGGCAAAGTGTTGGGAACCGCATTCAAATCTTTATTACCAAACTATGATGTATTTGATGAGTACCGTTATTTCGAACCCGGTTATAAATGGCAGATAATCGAATTTAAAGGTGAACGAATCGCCCTCACTATTTGTGAAGATATCTGGAACCTCGGCGACAATCCTTTGTATAGGGTTTGCCCAATGGATAAACTGATGGTCCAGCAACCCAGCATGATGGTCAATATTTCCGCTTCGCCATTTGATTATGATCACGATGATGATCGGAAAGAAATTATCCGGGCCAATGTATTAAAATATAACCTGCCGATTTTTTATTGCAACGCGGTAGGTTCTCAAACAGAAGTGGTTTTCGATGGCGGCAGCCTGGTGATGAATGCTGATGGTCATGTGGTGCATGAAATGAAATATTTTGAAGAAGATTTCCTGGTCGCTGATCTCTATTCAGTAAGAAATCAAAATCCATTACAGGAAAAAGCAATCCTGCGTAGTTTCGATAAGGATATGCGGGTATCCAAAATAAATGACCCCGAAAAAATCATTGATTATCTCGTCGCCGAAAAAAATATCAGGGAAATTCATCAGGCACTATTACTCGGTATCCGCGATTATTTCAGCAAGATGGGTTTTAGTAAAGCGATACTGGGCTCATCGGGTGGTATCGACAGTGCAGTAACACTCGCACTCGCCTGTGAGGCGCTGGGAAAAGAAAATGTAACAGCGGTACTGATGCCTTCTCAATATTCAACTGGACACTCAGTAACTGATGCGGAACAATTGAGTAAAAACCTGGCTAATCCTTATTATATCCTTCCGATAAAAAATATTTACGAGTCATTTCTTACCGAATTGAAACCGGTATTCAAAGACATGCCTTTTGGATTGGCAGAAGAAAATATTCAAAGCCGAACGCGTGGGAATTTACTAATGGCCATCGCCAATAAATTCGGATACATTTTATTGAATACTTCCAATAAAAGCGAACTGGCAACCGGCTATGGAACTTTGTATGGAGATATGGCCGGTGGATTGGGTGTATTAGGCGATGTATACAAAATGCAGGTATACGCTTTAGCGAAATATATTAACCGGAGTAAAGAAATAATTCCGCAAAACATCATCGACAAAGCACCCTCCGCTGAATTAAGGCCTGATCAGAAAGACAGCGATAGCCTGCCGGAATATCCCGTACTGGACAAAGTACTCTACCAATATATTGAAAGAAGACAGAGCCCGAAAGATATTATCGCATTGGGTATTGATGAAATACTGGTAAAACGAATATTAAAACTTGTAAATACCAACGAATACAAACGCAACCAGTTTTGTCCCATCATCCGTGTTAGCTGTAAGGCTTTTGGAGTGGGAAGAAGAGTACCTATAGTTGGGAAATATCTTTCCTGAATCGTTAATGCTTTAACTGAACAACGATATATATAGAATTGGGAGTACCTATATTAACTTCCTTACTAAGATTCAGCTCAGTACTGGTTAATTTTAGAATCTTTACATCGCCGTTGAAACCTGTCATTAATGCTACCGGAAAATTGATATAGGTTTCCCCATTCCTGAACGACCAGGCATAAGGAGAAGTTTGTGGATTGGTGGGATCACATTTAGTACCCCCTTCATCGAGGGTACCAGTTCCGTCGTTTTTAAAAGTGAGTGTATTATCCTTGTCGCAATCCATAATATAACCTTGTGGAACCGGCGCGTCTATAAAACCGTCATTATTTACATCTACGCCTGATGTATTGTATTTCCATGCTGAACTTACGATCAGTTCGGTTTTCGAAGGACCTGCGGGCTCGTCGTCCTTACTGCAACTGCTTTGGAGGTACAGGCTTCCTATCATTAAAATTCCCACTAAATATTTCATGAACATCAGTATTTATATTCGTAAAAATAATCTTATTCTTTTTAATGAGCCCAAAATGAAAGGCCCTTTCCTAAGAAAGGGCCCGGGTATAATACATGGGTTATAAATCAATGTTTGAAAGTAGCCCAGATACGCACACTTATTCCCAAAGTATCAATATCATGATATCCTTTCAGGCTAGTCTCGTTGAGTGTATGAAGTTTAAATAGATGATCATCAAATTCCAGTTCTGTCTCACTATTTTTGAACTGCCATACGAATGGCTCAGATTGAGGATCGGCGACATCGCATTTGGTACCTCCCTCATCGCGGGTACCTGTACCTCCGGTATTAAAAGTAAACACATCATCTTTATTGCAATCTTCCACTTCGCCGGTGGGCACTTCAATTGTGCCGTTCTTATCCATATCAATTCCTTCGCTTTCAAATTTCCAGGCCGCCTGGGTAATTAATTGAGTTTTTGTTTTAGTAGGTGCATCATCCTTACCGCAGGCTGTAATGGAACCCGCTGCAAGTATCAGGCTGAAAGTCTTAAAAAGGATCGTTCTCATCAGATAAATAGATTTAGTTTTTGCCTTATGGCATTAATATTTAACTCCTATACAGGCTTTTTATTGCCCTCTAAGGCTTAACATAATTTTCCTTTTTAAGGGAGGATTTATCCTTTGGCAAGCATCTTGCAAATAGTTAGTTCGTATTTTAGAGCTAATTTTCTGTTTTTCATTCCATAATACTACAAAAACCCCTTATATGGTGCTTACTGCCGATGATATCCGCCAGTTAAACGAAAAAATTCAACACCAGAGTATTTTTATAGATCGTCTGCGCGACGAAGTAGGCAGAGTTATCATCGGTCAAACCGGTATGCTCGATCGCCTGTTGATAGGTCTGCTCAGTAGCGGTCACGTTTTACTGGAAGGGGTACCAGGAC
>Ga0157380_10002445_pt1 | contig 12515 bp, 9 predicted proteins | sample S35metaG_FD_119757 | JGI IMG/M metagenome (GOLD analysis project Ga0157380, IMG submission 119757) | Switchgrass rhizosphere microbial communities from Kellogg Biological Station, Michigan, USA - S3-5 metaG | ecosystem: Host-associated > Plants > Roots > Rhizosphere > Soil | place: USA: Michigan...
GAAATAGTTGTAGTTGGCGGCCATCACGTTGAACAGGTTGTAGGCGCCGTCACCGTCGAAGATCGCCTCGCCATCTCCGGCGCCTTTGATCACGATTGGCCGTTCGGCGGTGCCGCTCTGCGTGAGGAAGTAGGTGCCGCTCGAGACGGTGCCGAGGCCGCCGCCGCCATATCGCAGGCGATCGTCCTTGTAGAGACCGGCGTGGACCAGGATCGTGTCACCCGGCTGCACGCGCGGCGGATAGGTGTTGAAGTTGTCCGAGTGCGAGGCGCCCGTGTAGTAGGCCGCGAGCAGCCCGGTGAATGCCGGTTCCTGTCTCTGGCCTTTATAGTCCGGCGGATAGACGTGATAGACCTTGCCGCCCGCGGCCGGCATCGGTTCGGCGCGTGTGCGCACCGGCACGACCCGCTCGGTACGTCCTTCGACGCCATCGGGGTCTGACAGGACGAACCGTGCCTCGTAGGCGGTGGCCGGCTCGAGATCGAACACGCTACCCGCGAACCCGTTCGGCGTCACGTATTGCAGCGCATTCTCGTTGATCCGCTCGTTGCCGATGCGCAGAAGCGGCGGCCCCGCCTTCCAGGCCTGCTCGCCCTGTTTGCGGTAGCTCACTTCAACGCGCGCGTTGCGATTGTCGTCGCCCTCGATCCGCCACTCGAACCCAAGCGAGATCAACGTCGCAGGCTCGGTGATGAGCTCGCCAGGCTTCGACTGGTCTGCAGCACTGACCGCCCGTGCGCTCAGGATCGACAGGAACAGAATCGTGGCAGTGCGCACAGTCGCAGCCTCCGCGGCGGCGACTCATGCCGCCGCCGCACCAACAGTGTTGACGAATGACACGCTGACGCGTGGCGGCAGCCCCAACGTCAAGTCGAGCTGAACCCCCTTGAGTGGAACATCGGGGATCTCGCGCTTGATGTTATACGCCGCATATAGCCCCTTGAGCGCGCTGACGAGGAGCTTTTTTTCGGCATGCTTCTCGATCAGTTCCTGAAGCTTCTTCTCGTCAATCGAGTCAGTGGTTGCCACGAGCTTCGCGCCGACTTCAGGCAGCAGTCCCATGCCGACGTGCAGATCCTTCACTGTGAATCCGAGCGCGCGCATCGTCGGCAGCGCCTCGTTGAATTCGTCCAGCATCCTGGTCGCCGTCGTCGTTGCAGAGGCGGCGGCGGAGCCGGCCACTTCCTGCGCCTTGTCCCTGAGAGCCTTGAAATCCATAGCGGACCTCCAGTGCCGAGTCGGCTTCGTCGCTCCTGGCGCACACGCCGGGGAGGTGCCGGCTCTACTGGTGTCAACGCGGCGCCGGAGCAAGTCGAACGGCCCTGGACTCCCCTTCGGCCGTGCGAATTAGGAGGTGAGTTGCCGCGCCCTGTCCGTCGAGGACGACCTCGAGCCGGCCAAATGGTCCGGCAAAGGTCGTTTCTGACAACGGAATGAGCGGCGCGCCTTCCAGAAGCAGCCGGTCGCCCTCCAGCGTCAGGGTAAACAAGAGCGGTGTCGCTGGATTCTCGGGGATTCGGAAGTCGTACGTCCCGATGTACCGCCCGAGAATGTCAGGCGGGACGGTTACGGCCATCTCGAGATCTTGCCTGACGAGATCTGATGCCACACCGACGATGTGCGCGCGACTCTTCTCGTTCTCCGCGCAAACGAACTCGAGCAACTCGGTGTCGGGCACGTACTGCGCGCCGAGTGGAATGGTGACGGGCCTGGTGAACACAGCCGGGTCTGTGATCGTTTCCTCGATCTCGAGACGGCCGAACGTCGTGCGCCGAATCCTCTCAGAGATGTGCAGCGCCTCGGTGTGCGGCAGACCACTGAAATCGAGCCACGTCCGGTCTTTGAAGCCAATGGTCTCGACGACGAGTGTGTCGCCGTCCCAGCGTCCAACCGAATAGCCCATGAACGACGGATCGGGGTTGACGGGAAGCGAGCGGCCGTCGAGAAAGATCTGTCGATACGTCAGGTCCTCCGAGAGCATGAGCAGGAGCTGCGGCGTCTGGACGAACTTCACGGGCAGCGGCGCAAACATGTTCATGCGCGGTCCCTGCGGCAGGCAGTCGTACATCGCCGGGTCGTCCCTGCCGTATGCCTCCATTCGACCGGCTCTCAGCTCCTGCGCCCACGGCGCGATCTCCTCTGGCTTGAGGTCTGCCGCGACCGTCCCGAAATAGCGGCCCGGTTGCCAGCCCCACAGACCTGAGAAGTCGGGCGTCCCGTCGCTGGTACGCGGCGGCGGCGCTGACAAGTCGACCAAGCCGCTCGCCGTTCGCGGAATGCCGGGTGTCTGTAGCGTGATCCATTGGGCGGTGGCTGACGTCGCCGACAGGCACACCATGAACGCTGCACCGAGAATCGCCGTGAATGAACCAGGCATGACTGTCCTCCTGCTAACAGTGGCGGGAGAACAGTCGCTGCGGTATCACGCGGGGAGCGTCACGACTGACGCGGACCGAGGCGACCCATGAGCCACGCGCGCGCGGCCTTCCAGTCGCGCTTCACAGTGATCGTGGAGATGCCAACGACTTCAGCGACTTCGTCTTCCGTGAGACCGCCGAAGAATCTGAGCTCCACGACGCGCGCCGCGCGCGGGTCGAGCGTGTGGAGCTTCGACAGCGCCGCGTCGAGCGCGAGGAGATCTTCGTTCTGGCTGACCGGACTCCACTCGTCAACGGCGCTCAAGCTGACCTGCTGTTGCACACCGCCTCGTTTCTCAGCGACGCGGGCGCGGGCATGGTCCACGAGAATCCGTCGCATCGTCTGGGCGGCGATGGCAAAGAAGTGCGTGCGCGCCTCATAGGTAATCGGCTCGGCGCCAAGCAAACGCACGCACAATTCGTTGACGAGTGCATTAGGCTCGAGCGTGTGGTCGTGGCGCTCGTGATGCAGGAACCGGGATGCGAGCTGGCGCAGCTGTGGATGGACGACTTCGAACAGACGGTCGCGGGCACGCTCGTCGCCCTGCCGCCATTCGGTCAGCCAGACGGTGATCTGCTGCGAGACGGAGTTCGGTTCCACTCGTTCGTCCTGAGAAGGCGCCCTATGAGTAGTGGCGTAAAGCGCGCCCGGACCGTCTCACGGTATCAAAGTAGCCGGCCGGCGGGTGCGTGATACGCTGCGCGCGAGAAATCCGCTACCTACGTCAGGGGATGCTTGTGGACGACACTCCCACCATCGGCACCGTGACGCCTGACGACTTCCGGAGAATCCGGGAGGTCTTCGAGCTGGCGCTCCAGCGCCCGACGCACGAGCGGCGCCCGTTCGTCGAGCGGTCTTTTCAGGGCAATAGGCTACTCATTGCCGAAGTCGAGCGGATGCTTGCCGCCGAGGACGGCCATAACGGCCTGCTCGATCGCAGTCCGCAACGGAAACCAGAAGAGCCGCCGCCCGCAGCGCCAGCCTTCTGCCCGGCATGCCGCACGCGCTTGGAGCACTCTCCTCGCTTCTGCCCGTCCTGCGGCACGCCGATCGACGCCGCAATCGCTGAAGAAGGCCGCTTTCGGGCCGGCGCACTCTTCGCCAATCGCTTTCGCATCGTCGCTGCGCTCAGGCCTGGCGGCATGGGTGAGGTCTATCGCGCCCACGACCTCCAGCTCGGTCAGCCCGTGGCCTTGAAGTTTCTGAAGGTATTTCGATCCGATGAGCGGGCGCGCGCGCGCCTGCGCACTGAAGTGCGACTGGCGCGCCAGATCGCTCATCCCAACGTGTGCCGCGTGTATGACATTGGCGAGGCCCAGGGCGAGCTTTATCTCACGATGGAGTTCGTCGACGGGGAAGATCTCGCGGCGCTAATCAGACGCATCGGGCGGCTGCCGACCGACAAGGCCGTCGAGATCGCGCGGAAGCTGTGCGCGGGCCTTGCGGCGGCCCACGCCAAGGGAGTGCTGCACCGCGACCTCAAGCCGGCCAACATCATGATCGACGGCGATGGTGAAGTGCGCATCATGGACTTCGGCCTCGCTGTGGTTGCCGATCAACTCGAGGCAGCCGATGCCCGTAGCGGGACGCCGGCATACATGGCGCCGGAACAACTCGCTGGCCGCGAAGTCACGCGGCAAAGCGATCTCTACGCGCTTGGTCTTGTGCTCTACGAAATGTTCACGGGCCGGCCGGCTTTCGAGGCAAAGGATCTTCAAGAGCTCCTGCGCTTGCGTGAGTCGCATCCAGTCGCGACGCCGTCGACGCTGATTCCGGATCTCGACAATCGGATTGAGCGTGCGATCCTCCGCTGTCTCGAGCCCGACCCGCAGCTCAGGCCGGCAACCGCGCTCTCGATCTCCGCATCGCTGCCTGGCGGTGATCCGCTGGCAGAGGCGTTGGCCGCAGGCGAGACGCCATCTCCCGAGATGATCGCAGCCGCCGGCCCGACGGAAGGTTTGCAGCTGCGCGTGGCGCTGTCCCTAGTCGCCTGCATCGTTCTCTGTGTGACGACGGTGCTGCTGCTCACGCCTTCGACGAACGTGCTCGGAAAAGTTCCCCTTTTCGTGCCACCCGAAGAATTGACGATACGCGCCCGCGATCTCGTGCGTCGCCTGGGTTTCGCCGACAAGCCGGTCAACACCGCCGTTGGCTTTGACTACGACATCGGATATGTCGCCCGTACTGCTCAGACCATCGGCGGGTCAGGCGCCGAGCGGCGAGAACGATGGAACGCAACACTGGCTGCCGCGCCGTGGCCGCTCTGGTTCACTTACGTCCAAACTCCCAATGTCCTCACCCCACGATTTTCTCCGACCGTCGCGGCATTGCCGACTGACACTCCGCTGGAGCCAGGGCGGCTCTCCACGTCGCTCGATCTCCAGGGCCGTCTCCTCAGCATCAAACGGACGCCCACGCCCGAGGACGTTACACGACCCGCTGGCAGCGAACCCGATTGGGCCGTGTTATTCACAGCCGCCGGTCTCGACATCACGCGCTTCATTCGATCGAGTGCTGAGCCAAGACTGGAGATTGCCGACACTCGCATCGCCTGGACTGGACCGTACCTTGACGAGAAGCAGACATCGGTTCGGATCGATGCGTCGAGTTTTCGCGGCCTTGTGACGTCGTTCGCCGTGGTCTTTCCACCGACCGCATCGCAGCTCGATAGTGTGCCGGTCCCGCTCTTCTACGGGGTCTTCTTGATCGGCCTCCCTCTCTTCGGTCTGCTGCACTTGATCCAGGGCAGAGGCGATGCACGAAGTGCGTGGCGGTTCGGCCTCTACGCGTTTACCGTCATTGCAGTCATTGTGCTGCTCGTCCCGCCGCCAGACCTCTGGCCAATCATCAATGGTGTGGTGGGCGCGAGTGCGATCGCTGCGTTGATGTACCTCGCGATCGAGCCGTGGACCCGCCGCTTGTGGCCGCACGTGATGATCACCTGGGCGCGCTTGCTGGCGGGACGGTGGCGCGATCCAGTGGTGGGTCGCGATGTGCTTGTGGTAGTTGCGTGCGTGACATTGAGCTACGCGGTGCAGCGAGCTGTGATGTTCTCGGCTGTACAAGCTGGCGCTGCGCCGCACAGCATGAATCAACCTGGACACTTCGGTGTCGTGCTCGACAGTCTGAGCAGCGGAAGGGTGATGGCGGCGAATCTCGCGCTGCCGTTCTTCTACGGTCTCACCGTGGGCATGGGACTCTTTCTGACGCTGTTCTTGTGCTACATCGTGGTCCGTCGGAAGTGGATCGCCGCCATCCTCGCGTTACTGCTGTGGTTTGCGGGAAATCCCGGTGTGCTTTCGCACTGGATGGACACAATGCAGTGGGGGCTCGAGTTCGCATTCTTGCTTTTCCTGACGCTGCGCTTCGGAATGTTCGCGTCGGTTCTGTTCTCGTGTCTGTCGATGCTCATGGACTGGTCGATGCTCACGAGCGACTTTGGTGCGTGGTATGGACGCCCCTCGCTTGGAGCGACTTTGATCCTTGCGGCGTTGACGCTCTACGCCTTCCGCACATCAATCGGCAGGCGTCCGGTTCTTTCGTCATTGATGGCGTCGTAGCAGCCGAGTGAGAGATCGGTACGCCCGGAGCATCTCGTCATAGGAGTAGTTGGCGTTTCTCCCGCTCGGATTCGGCAGCACGAAGACGGCGGTCTCTCCCAGCCGCTCTTCTTGCAGTCCCATCGCTACCGGCCCGCGCCGCTCGGGATACATCGCGCGATACACGGTGATGCCGACGAAGGCGACGATCTCAGGACGATGGCGGCGCACCTTGGCGCGAAGTCGCAGTCGTCCAGCGACATATTCCTCGGGCTTCAGCTCGTCGATCCCCGGCGTCGCTCGCGCGACGACGTTCGTGATGCCGAAGCCCCACTCGGGCAAGCGGTCATCGTCCACGTACGTGACCGGCTCGGGAACGAGACGCGATTGATAGAGCAGCTTCCAGAATCGATTCGAGAATCCGGCGAAGTGATGACCCGTCAGCGCCGAGCGCACGCCGGGGTTGATGCCGACAAAGAGCACACGAAGGCCGGGGCGAATCCGATCCCGCAGTAGCGGCAGCGCCGCCGTCTTACTTGCCAGGTGTCATCCCTTTGAACGTCAGTTTCTGCAGCCCCATCGTCGTCTGCGCCAGATAGAGATTGCCCTTCGAGTCGGTCGCGATCTGGTGTCCCGCATTCTTGAGGCCCGCGGGCTTGATCGATCCGATGATCGTCAGCGTCTTCCGATCGACGACCGAGATGTCGTCGCCGTTGCCGACGTAGAGGAACTGCTGTTCGCGATCGGGCGACAACGCGACGTTGCGCGCGAACTGCGTGTCGGCCTTGACCAGCTGTTTGATGAACTTGCCGTCCTTGGTGAACGACTGGACGCGGCGGTTTTCACGATCGGCAACGTAGACCGTTCCATCGCGCGCCACGCGAAGTGCATGGACGATACTGAAGTTGCGCGGGCCGGGATCCTCGACCGTCTTTGGCGTGACGACCTCGCAGTGGTCGTCGTCCATGGGACGATCGCCAAACGCTCCCCACAGTCTCTTGAATGCGCCTGTATCCGCATCCAGCACGATCACACGATGGTTGCCGTAGCCGTCAGCAACGAACACTTCGTTGGTTGGCGCGTGCACGAACGCATCAGCGGGGCGATGCAGATTCGTTGTGTCGGCGTTGCCCTTGCTCTGATTGCTCTTGCCGACCTGCATAACTAGCTTGCCGTCAGGCGTGAACTTCAACAGTTGATCGTCGGCGACGGGCTTGAGGCCGCGAATGCCGTTGGTGGGACAGTTGTTCCCGCCCAGCCAGACAAAGCCCTTCGCGTCGATGTGAATGCCGTGCTCGCGCTCCGGCCACTCATATCCGTTGCCCGCGCCGCCCCACGCCTTGATGAACTTGCCAGACGAGTCGAAGACCATCACCGGTGGTGCTGCCATCGACGCCTGCTCGGGCGGGAGCGTGCGCGGACGATGCAGGAGCCACACGTTGTCCTGCGCATCGATGGCGAAGCTCGATGGATCGCCGAGCTTCCACTTCTCAGGCACCTTCGGCCAGGCGGGATCGACTTCGAAGATCGGCAGGCTCCGAGCCTGCGCGGCTACGTTCGACCCCGAAACCCAGGCCGCATATCCGGCCGCGACGAGCGCCAGAACTCCGAACAAGGCCCGCGTGCCGTACCTGACCGTTGCCACTTGACCTTTGCCCTTCGTCATAGCTGACTCCTTCAAGCGTGTGGTGGAGAATACTCTCGAAGACGCTCGTGACTCGCTACTCTTTTGGTGACATCGTGGTTGACGGCGAAGCCCGCCGCGTCACGCGGGCTGGCGAATTATTGTCGATTCCCGAACGTCACCTCGGGGTCCTGCTCGAGCTGCTGTCGCGACGCGAAGCGATCGTCTCCAAGGACGCGCTCATCGAGGCGGTCTGGCAGGACGTCGCGGTGACCGATAACAGCCTCGAGCAGGCGATATCGGCGCTGCGCCGCGTGCTGGGTGCCGGCCCCGATGGGCAGCCGTACATTCAGACTGTCCCGCGACAGGGGTATCGCTTTGCGGGCAGCGTGACCAGGACCGCCGCGCGCGCGAGCGACAGCGCGCTCGACGAACTGCTGGCGCCGCATCGGGCATGGGTGGAAGGGCGCGCAGCGCTCGAGACGCTCGAACGCGAGCAGATCGTGCGCGCCCGGCGTGTGTTCGAGGGTGTTCTCGAACACGCCGGGGATCACGCGCCCGCGCACATCGGACTGGCCAATGCCTGCGTCATGCAGTTCGAGATGACGCGCGCGGACGAGCAGCCGGACGTCGCGTCGCTCGCAGCGGCCACGCTGCACTCGCGCGAGGCATGCCGTCTGGCTCCCGACTACGGCGAGGCGTGGGCGACGCTCGGGTTCGTACTCGATCGCACCGGTCAATCTGTCGATGCGCTCGCGGCGACGCGGCGCGCCGTGACGCTCGAGCCCGACAACTGGCGGCACCACTTCCGGTTGGCGTACGTCGGGTGGGGTGAAGAGCGGCTGCGAGCAGCGCACCGCACGCTCGCATTGTTGCCAGGCTTTCCGCTCGCGCACTGGTTGATCGCCACGGTGCACGTCGCGCGACATGCGCTCAGCGAGGCCGATCGCCAGCTGGTCCTCGGGATCGCGTGTCAGCTCGAGCAGCCGGCGGGGAGGTCGAGGTTCAGTGCCGTGGCCCTTCACTGGTTGCGCGGTCTCATCTGTTTCGCACGCGGAGACAACGACGACGCTTTCGCGGCCTTCGAGCGTGAGCTGGCGTCCGAACGCGACGGGCATCTGTACGGACGTGAGTGTTGCGCGAATACGTGGTACGCGATCGGCGCGCTGCGGATTCAGCAGGGCGATCGTGAAGGCGCAGCGGCGGCCTTTCGTGAGGCCGTGGCTCGCATTGCCGTGCATCCATTGGCGAAGCTCGGCCTCGTGGCATTGGGAGCATCAGACGCGGCGGCCATGCAGGCCGCGCGCCCGGCCTCAGTTGACGGAGCAATCGGACATGCGATCGCGCTCGCATCTGCCGGCAACCACTCCGCCGCCGCAACGATCGTCGACCAGGCACTGGCTGCAGCCCAACCCGGCAACGCAGGTTGGCTCCTGCCCGTGGAACCGATGCTGCAGGTCTCTGCGCATCCCGACATCTGGGCGCCCGCGCTGGCGCGTCTTCGAACGCGGGCAGCGTGAGGTCCGTCTAAAGCCGGACGCTACGAGTTGTACGTTCAGGACTTTTCAGGCCGACGATCAAGACATCAGTCGCACTGACCCTCCACCATGACCGTAATGGAGGTGCCTATGCGCGCTGCTGTTTTGATGTTGCTGTTCACAACAATCGCCCTGCCTGCGGGTGCACAGACGTTGTCGTCTGACGTGACGATGCCGCCGCCGCGTCTCAAGACCGTCAGCCTCTCCGGCCCGCGTTTCGGCGTCACGGCCCTGAGCGACGGTGTCGTGGAGAAGCTGCGGGAACGGTCGATCGAGGTGGGTTCAAACATCACGCAGTTCGGGTGGCAATTCGAGAAGGAGTTCTACAGCAAGGGAACCGGGATCGCCGCCCTGCACGAATTCGTGTTCCTTGTCGGCGGCCTCGAGCAGGGCGTGGCGCTGCCAAGCCTGAACTGGCTGGTCGGTCTCCGAACCGCCAATGGGGCGGAGTTCGGAATCGGTCCGAACGTCACTCCAGTGGGTGTCGCGCTGACGCTTGCCGCCGGCGTGACGTTCCGTTCTGGCGCGCTCAACGTGCCGATGACGTTTGCGGTCGTTCCCTCGAAGGCGGGCACACGCATCAGCATGCTCACCGGCTTCAACCTCCGAGGCAACCGGTAGTTGCGCTATGGCGTCAGCGTCAGGGTGTACATCGCCGGCCCTGGCAGGAACGGCGTCGCATCGCCGTTGACCCAGGCCGGGTGAGAGTTCGCGTAAAAGGGCGAGAGCGGATGGCCGCTCTGGCCCGTCGGCATGTGCATGATGCCTTCGCTCTCGTGGCCGGGCGAGACGATCATGCGTTCGGACGAGGCATTCGCGTTCCAATGCATGTTGGGTGTGTAGAGATCACCCGGCAACGTCTGCCGTGGCATGTCGAGCCATCTGCCGAAGACGGGCAGGCTCGTTGAAAGTGGATGCCGGTAGGCCGTGACATTCCACGTCGACCACGGCTCTTCCAGTCCGCCCTCGCGCTCAGCGCGGACGACGACGTCTGTGGCCGCTTGCAGGACCAACTCATCCCAGCTCGCGTACTGGGGGTCGAGCAGGTGCAGCGGTTTCTCCGACACGAGTTTCCAGATCGGTCCTTCACGCCGACGTACGTTGCGGTAGTCGAACGTTGCGTCTGCCTCGTCGCACTCAATCAGCAGGAACGCGATGACTTCGTCGGAGACTTCTTCGCGGAACATGCGCGTGAGGCGGTAGCCCGCCGATCCCGGCGACGCTTTTCCGTCCCAGTCGCGCTCGACGATCTCGCGCAGACGGATGCGAGGCTGGTCGGTTACTGCCTTCAGTTCCTGGAGCAGCAGCCTGCGCCACCGCGTCAGAAACTCCGCGCTCGTGTCGAGCTGAATGCTCAGGAGATCTGCGGCAGTAAATCGGTCCTGGCTTTCGAGACGCTCGCGGATGATGCGCGCTCGCGACCCGACTTCGTAGTTCCCGTCGCCGATTCTCGCCAGCATGTCGCCATCGACGACGCGCGCGTTGGCCGTCCAGATGCGGCCACTCTCCGGGTTGACGACGCGCGGATACTCGTCGCGATTGAGCCAGCCGCTCCAGCCACGCGTGCCGTTCGCCCACGACGTGGGAATGCGGCCGTCGAATCCGACTCGTCGCGCGATCGAACCGTAGATCGTCCAGCCGATTTGCCCCTTGTCATCCGCGACCACGAAGTTCTGGCCGGGTGTGCCGAGGCCGTTGACCGCGCCGAAGGCTTCCTCAACCGTGTGCGCCGATTCGAGCGCCGTGATCGAACCACTCAGCCGGTCGACGTCGTGCGCGCTCCAGCGAAACGCACGGAGGCGCCCTTTGTGATCGGGCGGCATGACCGGCCCCCAGATCGTCCATCGCACGGACTCTTTTCGGGGCTCCTCGCCCGCGATTTCAATCGTCTCCTCGTAGCGCTCGAAGGACCGCCAGCCATCGGGCGTTCGATAGCGATTCGAATCGGTCGGATCGATCTCGAGCAGGACGATGTCGCTCCAGTCGCCCTGCGAGTTGGTGAAGCCCCACGCGACGTGTGTGTTGCTGCCGACCACGACCGCGGGAACACCAGGAAGCGTGACGCCAATCAGGCGATGCGGCTGCGCGTTGCGTCCGTCCGGCCACTCGAGCGACGCGCGATACCACGTGTTGGGCACTCGCACGGTCAGGTGCATGTCGTTCGCGAGCAGGGCGCGCCCGTCGTTGGTGAGTCGGCCAGAGATCGCCCAGTTGTTGCTTCCTATCGATTCGTCTCTGTCACTTCCCGGCTCCCAATTCCCGATTCCGCGTGCATCCTGCTCGATCGGGCGGGCACTGGGTGCCGAGTTCCCAGGTTCCTCAGGCCTCGGTGGGCGCTTGCCGGTGCGACGCGACCGCAGGTCGTAGACATCAGGTCCTGGAATTGGGGGCACCTCGTGTGCGTTCCCGACGATCGGCGAGTCCCACTCGGTGCCTAGCGGTGCGAGGAAGTTCGCCATCGCCTCCGGCAGCACGTCGTGCATCGTCCCCAGCGTGGCCTCGTATAAGCCATCGGGATCCTGCAGCGTGATGAACATCGAGAGGACGACGAGCACCGTGTCCTCGGCGAGCCACTTGCGAGGCTCCTGGCCAAACACCGTGTACTCGAACGGACGCTTGCGTAACTGACTCAAGCCGCTGTTCACCCCGGACGTGTAGGCCTCGACAATCGCCTGCCATTCCGGATCCATGGTGGTGAGTGCGCGCTGCGCTTCCGCCCGGAAGCGATGGATGCGAATACCGCGATCGGCAGTAAGCGCGCGTGGCCCGACCAATGCAGATAGTTCGCCAGCCGCTCGCCGTCGCGCGAGATCCATCTGGAAGAAGCGATCCTGCGCGTGCACGAAGCCGATGGCGCGGGCGACGTCCAGACGGGAAGCACCCTTGATCGTCGGGATGCCGAGCGCGTCGCGCGTGACGATGACTGACGCCGAGAGCCCTTCGAGTCGAAGCTTGCCCGCAAGCGTCGCCAGGCTGCCTCGCAACTCTGCCCGCGCCCACACGACGGCCGCGGCTGCGCCCATGGTCAGCAAGATCGCGATCGCGAGCCCTACTATCCATAGTCGACGACGCATGATGATGATTATGGCGATTATGGGCCCAGACCGCTGTATTACTCCACAGCTCGCTTGTGTTGGCGGCCTCGGCATCCGTCGTGGTGATGGAAGCGACGGTTGCAGCCGGCCGGTCGCGGGCAATGCCACCGAACACAAGCGAGTTCAATGAGTAAGATGATCCAGAATCTGGCAGGGCATGGCCGTGCTGCCTGGTTGGTATCTTCGCCCGGCTTTCCGCCGCACGTACACGGTTTTTTGGAGTCTCACGGGTTGACGCCTGATGCGCACACGCTACGGAATTTCGCCATGGATCGACAATTTTCCACGTTCGCGTCGCCCC
>Ga0157380_10002447_pt1 | contig 12513 bp, 11 predicted proteins | sample S35metaG_FD_119757 | JGI IMG/M metagenome (GOLD analysis project Ga0157380, IMG submission 119757) | Switchgrass rhizosphere microbial communities from Kellogg Biological Station, Michigan, USA - S3-5 metaG | ecosystem: Host-associated > Plants > Roots > Rhizosphere > Soil | place: USA...
GGTCACCATCGGCCACGACACGCACATCGTCCCGGCGCCGTTCCTGGTGATGGCGACGCAGAATCCGATCGAGTCCGAGGGGACGTATCCCCTTCCGGAGGCGCAGATCGACCGGTTCATGCTCAAGGTGCTCGTCGGATACCCGGACCGGGACGAGGAGCTCACCGTCGTCCACCGGTCGCTCGAGGAGCCCGTCGACGTGCGGCAGGTCATCCCGCTCTCGGAGCTCTCGGAGCTGCAGACGACCGTGAAGGACGTCTACGTCGACCCGGGCCTCATCAGCTACGCCGTCAGCCTCGCCGCCGCAACGCGCGAGCCGGAGTCGTTCGGGCTCGAGGGCATCTCCGAGCTGGTCGCCTACGGCGCCAGCCCGCGCGGGCCGATCGCGCTCGTCCAGAGCGCACGTGCGCTGGCTCTCGTGCACGGGCGCGACTACGTCATCCCCGGCGACATCCGCGCGCTCGTCAAGGACGCCTTCCGGCACCGGCTGGTGCTCACGTATCAGGCGCTCGCCGAGGAGCGCTCGGCAGACGACGTCCTCGACGCCGTGATCGCCGCCGTGCCGCAGCCCCGCCTCGAGCTCGGGAGATCCGCCGCCGCGTGATCCGCGTCCTCAAGGCACTCGGCGCGGAGCCGACGCCCGACCGCCCAGGGCCCGGCCCCGTGTCCGAGGGCCTGTTGAAGGCGCTCGAGCTGACCGTCGCCCGGCGGGTGGACGGCATGCTCGCCGGCGACCACCGGTCGTCGCTGCTCGGCCGCGGGACGGAGCTCGCGCAGGTGCGCCCGTACGTCCCCGGCGACGACGTCCGGCTGATCGACTGGAACGTCACCGCGCGGACAACCGAGCCGCACGTCCGCGTCCACCTCGCGGAGCGGGTGCTCGTGACCTGGGTCGTGCTCGACATGTCGCCGTCGATGACCTTCGGGACCGCGACGCGGCGGAAGGCCGACGTCGCCCTGGGCGTGACCCTTGCCGTCGGGCACGCGGCCACGATCCGCGGCAACCGCGTGGGACTGGTCGGCTTCGGCGGCGCCACCGAGCGGGTCCTCCCGCCGACGCAGGGGAGGGCCGGGCTCGTCGGGCTGCTGCTTGCGCTGCGCGACGGCCACGAGCCGGACGGCCAGTCCGGGATGTCCCTCGCGGCGGCGCTCGCGCGGGTTGCCGGCGCCGCGCGCCAGCGGGCGCTGATCGTTGTCGTGTCCGACTTCCGTGGCCCGCGCGACTGGCGCAAGGCCGTGCTCCGGCTCGCGGGCCGTCACCAGGTCGTGGCGATGGAGATCCGCGACCCGCGCGAGCAGGCGCTCGAGCCGGTCGGCACCGTCTGGCTCGTCGATCCGGAGAGCGGGCACGAGCTCCAGGTCGACACGAACGACCGCACGCTGCGCACCCGGTTCGCCGAGGCGGCGACCGCCGAGCGTGCGTCCGTCGCGCGCGAACTCGCGAGCGCGGGCGTCGGCCACGCCGTGCTCTCGACCGACGGCGACTGGCTGCGTGACCTCGCGCTCTTCCTGCGGAGGCATCGCAGGTGACGTTCGTCTGGCCGCTCGCCCTCCTCGGGTTGCTCGCGATCCCCGTCCTCGGGGCCCTCTACGTGCTCGCGGGCCGCAAGCGCCGGCGGGACGCACGCCGGTTCGCCAACCCCGCGCTCGTCCCGAATCTCGTCTCGTCGTCCCCGGCCTGGCGCCGCCACGTGGCGCCCGTGCTCGCCCTGGCCGCGCTCGCGCTCCTCGTGATCGGCGTCGCGCGACCGCACGTCGTCCGCAACGTCACGCGCGACGATGCGACGATCGTGCTCGCGATCGACACCTCGCGCTCGATGGCCGCCGACGACGTCGAGCCCACCCGCTTCCAGGCGGCGAAGCAGGCGGCACTCGCGTTCCTCGACAAGGTGCCCGACAACTACAGCGTGGGCATCGTCTCCTTCTCCACGTCCGCCGACCCGGTGCTCCCGCCGACCACCGACCGTGAGGCTGCGAAGACCGCGCTCGACCAGCTCCGGCTGGGCTCGGGGACGGCGATCGGGAACGCGATCACGCGGTCGGTCGACCTCGCGCTCGACCAGCGGCCCGGCAAGCGGCCGCGGCCCCGCCCGGGGCCGGGCGAGCGGTCGCCGGTCGCGGTGCTCCTCCTCTCCGACGGCGCCCAGACGGCAGGCGACATCCGCCCCCTCCCGGCGGCGGAGCGCGCCCGGAGGCTCGGCGTGCCGGTCTCGACGATCGCGCTCGGCACGGGCGATGCCGTCGTCGAGGTGCCGCGGCCGGGTGGGCTCAAGGAGCGCGTCGTCGTCGCACCGGACGTCCAGACGCTCCGCCTCGTCGCGCGCACGACGGGCGGATCGTTCTCGGCGGCGCCCGACGCCGAAAGCCTCCAGTCCGTGTACCGCGAGCTCGGCACGCGGCTCGCCCGCGACCGCAAGCGGGTCGAGGTGACCTCGGCGTTCGCCGCGGGCGGCGCCGTGCTGGTGCTCCTCGGCAGCACGCTCTCGTCTCTCTGGTTCAGGCGGGTCCTGTGATCACCCGCGTCGGGATCGCAGCGAGTGCACTCGTGATCGCCTTCCTCGCCGGCGGGAACGTCGCCCGCGCCGCCGACGAGTGCAAGGGCCTCCAGACCTGCCTGCCGGTTCCGGGCCCCTGGGTGGCGATCCCCGCCTCGACCGCCGGCGCCGCGTCGACCGCCTCCTGGCAACTCCGCTGCCCCCTCCGCGGCTACATCGTCGCGGGGATCGACGCCCGGGTCTCCGACCGCGCGATCGACATCAGCATCCGGGGCGAGAACGGCGCGCCGGTGTCTCCGGGCGTCACGACCGGCCGCGAGGTCGTGTTCACCGCGGTCTACGCTGGTGCCGCCTCGCGCCCGACCTCGTTCCGTCCGTTCATCGGCTGCATCCCGACCTCGGGCGGTGGGGGACGCGGCGAGACCGCATTCCGCCGCCCGGCGGCCTTCGTGCCGACAAGGGCGCTCGACCGCCGAGTGGTGCAGAAGCGGCTCGTCTCGGGCGCAACCGTGCGCGTGGTCGGCGGCTGTCCCGCGGGGACGCGCCTCCTCGGGTCGAGCCACGCCTACGCGTTCGGCACGGAGACCGAGCCGGGCCTCACGCTCCTCCGCGCGGTGACCGTCCGTCGCGTCGTGACGGGGCGCCGCGTGGTGGCGATCGCCACGGTCGCACCGAGCGTTCCGCCCCGCGTGCCGGTCGCGCTCCAGCTCCACAGCCTTTGCTCGAAGGGAACGCGATGAGCTTCGAGGCACCGGAGCTTCTCCTCACGCTGCTCGTGGTGCCTCTGGCAGCCGTCGGCTACTGGCTCCTCCAGCGGCGCCCACCGCGTTATGCAGTCCGCTACACGAACCTCGAGGTGCTCGCGGGCGTCGCGGGCCGTCGTCGGGCCTGGCGCCGCCACGTGCCGGCCGCGCTGATGCTCGCGGCGCTCGCGGCGCTCGGCGTCTCCCTCGCCCGGCCGACGGTCACCGTCAAGGCGCCGAACGAGCGCGCGAGCGTGGTGCTCGTCGTCGACACGTCCGGGTCGATGCGCGCCTCGGACGTGAAGCCGACCCGCCTCGCTGCCGCCAAGCACGCGATGCACTCGTTCATCGAGCACGCGCCGTCGTCACTTCGGGTCGGGATCGTGTCCTTCTCGGACGAGGCGCAGGTCGTCGTCCCGCCGACGGTCGACCGAACGCAACGCGACCAGGGCATCGAGGTCCTCGGGCCGGGGTTCGGCACCGCGCTCGGCGACGGCATCGCACGCGCCGTCGACCTTGCGCGGGCGGCTGCGGGTCGCTCCGGCGACGGCGGCGGGGCCGGCGGCTCCGCCTCGACCCCGGGCCAGCTCAAGGACGCGAAGGGGCGTGCACTCGCGTCGATCCTCCTCCTCTCGGACGGCGCCCAGACGCGCGGCCTCCTGAGCCCGGGGCAGGGGGCGGAGCGCGCGCAGGCGGCCGGTGTCCCCGTGTACACGATCGCGCTCGGGACCGACGGCGGCACGATCCTCGCCGGTCCTCCGGGGCAGGAGCAGGTGATCCCGGTCCCGCCCGACCGCGAGACGCTCGGCGCGATCGCCGAGTACACGGGCGCCGAGTCGTTCGACGCCGAGAGCGCGAGCGCGCTCGAGAAGGTCTACTCCGGTCTCGGCTCGCGCGTGGGCCGCGAGAACCAGCAGCGCGAGGTAACGGCGTTCTTCGTCGCGGCGGGCGCGCTGCTCCTCGCCGGAGCGGCGGGTGTGGCGCTCGTCGGCGCCCCGCGCCTCCCCTAGCGCCCCGGCCGGGTGCGGACGGCAGGCGCCGTCACTAGGATCCCCGCTCAATGCTGCTCTCGGTGCGGGACGTCACGCTCCGTTTCGGATGCATCGTGGCACTGGACGGGGTCTCCTTCGAGGTCGAGCGAGGGATCGTCTCCGGGCTGATCGGTCCGAACGGCGCGGGCAAGACGACCGCGTTCAACGTCATCACGCGGCTCTACGCGCCCGACTCGGGCGAGATCGAGCTCGACGGTACGACGCTCCTTCGCACCCCGCCGCACGCCATCGTCCGGCGCGGCATCGCACGCACCTTCCAGAACATCAACCTCTTCCGCTCGATGACCGTGCTCGAGAACGTCCTCGTCGGCGGGCACGCACTCGGCCGCGCCGTCGGTGAGCGCGAGGCGCTCGAGGCGCTCGACGTCGTCGGGCTCGCGGACCGCGCGGGCCAGCCGGCCGCGGCGCTCCCGTACGGGACGCAGAAGCGCGTCGAGATGGCGCGCGCGCTGATGGCGCAGCCGACCTTCCTGCTGCTCGACGAGCCCGCGGGTGGGCTCAACCACGAGGAGGTCGAGGAGCTCGGGGACTTCATCGTCCGGCTGCGCGACGAGCGGGCGCTGACCATCCTCCTGGTCGAGCACCACATGAGCCTCGTGATGCGCGTCTCCGACCACGTGAACGTGTTGAGCTTCGGTCGGAAGATCGCCTCCGGCCCGCCCGCCCAGGTGCAGGCCGACCCGGCCGTCATCGAGGCCTACCTCGGGGCGCCGGAGTGAGCGGCACGCAGCAGGCCGGGGACGAGGGATGAGCGCCCTCCTCGCGCTCGAGGCGGTCGAGGCGCGGTACGGGCCGGTCCAGGCGCTCCGTGGGGTCTCGCTCGAGGTCGACGAGGGCTCTGTCGTTGCGGTGCTCGGTGCGAACGGCGCCGGGAAGACGACGACGCTCCGGGCGGTCTCGGGCACGGTCCGCCGCACCGGGGAGATCACGTTCGCGGGGAAGCCGCTGCGCGGTGGGCCGGAGGCGGTCGCGCGCGCGGGCATCGCGCACGTCCCCGAGGGCCGCGGCACGTTCACGGAGCTGACGGTCGTCGAGAACCTGAAGCTCGGTGCATACACCCGCCGCGAGCGAAGCCTGAAAGCGGACATCGACCGCGTGGCCGAGTGGTTCCCGTGGATCCCCGCCCGCGGGGGCCAGCCGGCGGGGACGCTCTCGGGCGGCGAGCAGCAGATGCTGGCGGTTGCCCGCGCGCTGATGGCCCGACCCCGGCTCCTCATGCTCGACGAGCCGTCGCTCGGGCTCGCGCCGATGATCGTGCGCGAGATCTTCAGGATCGTGCGGGAGCTGAACGAGAAGGAGGGGCTCACCGTGCTCGTGGTCGAGCAGGACGCGCGGATCGCGCTCCGGACGGCGTCGACCGCCTACGTGCTCGAAGTCGGGCGCGTTGCCGTCTCGGGCCCGAGCGACGAGCTCCGCGAGAACGAGTCGGTCAGGCGGAGCTACCTCGGGTACTGATGGCCGACTTCATGCAACAGGTGGTTGCGGGGCTTGCGTCCGGCTCGATCTACGCCTCCCTCGCCCTCGCCCTCGTCCTCATCCATCGCGCGACGGGGGTGATCAACTTCGCGCAGGGCGAGATGGCGACATTCTCGACGTACATCGCCTGGACGCTGACGACGAACCACGGCTGGAACTACTGGCCGGCGTTCGCGGCCACGCTCGTCGTGTCTTTCGTCGGCGGCGCGGCAATCCACCAGGGGATCATCCGGCCCAACGAGAAGGGCTCGGTCCTCCGGGTCGTGATCGTCACGATTGGGCTCCTGCTGGCGCTCAACGGTCTCGTGACGCTCATCTGGTCGGGTGAGGTGCGGGCTGTCCCGAGCCCGTTCCCGACCAGGACCATCGAGATCGCCGGCGTGGCGATCTCGATCCAGGACATCGGGACGATCGGCGTCGTCCTCGCCACCGTCGTCGTGCTCTGGCTCCTGTTCCAGTACACGAGGATCGGCCTCGCGATGCGCGCCGCCGCGGTCAACCCGGCCGAGGCGCGCCTGGTGGGCGTCCGCGTCGCGTGGATGCTCTCGCTCGGCTGGGGGCTCGCGGCGGTCCTCGGTGCGATCTCCGGGATGCTCGCCGCGCCGAGCCTCTTCCTCGATCCGAACCTGATGGCCGCGCTCCTCATCTATGCCTTCGCAGCGGCGGTGCTCGGCGGCATCGACTCGCCCCTCGGCGCCGTCGTCGGCGGTCTCACGCTCGGCGTCGGGCTCAACCTGATCGGGACGTACGTCGACTTCGTGGGCGCCGACCTCCGCCTCCCCGTCGCCCTCCTCGTGATCCTCGTCGTGCTCCTCGTCAAGCCCTCCGGGATCTTCGGCAAGACCGAGGTGAAGCGCGTATGAGCCGCTCTCGCGCCCTGGCCCCGGTGGTGGCGTTCGTCGTGCTCGCCGTCGTCGTCGCAGTGCTGCCGTCGTTCGTCTCCGCGTTCCGCGCGCAACAGCTGGCGTACGTCGCGATCTACCTCGTCGCGCTGCTCGGACTGAACATCCTCACGGGGTACACGGGGCAGATCTCGCTCGGCCACGGCGCATTCATGGCGATCGGCGGCTACACGACCGCGATCCTGATGACCGACCACGGCGTCAAGGACGTCTGGACGATCCCGCTCGCCGGCCTCGTGGCCGGCATCGTCGGGTTCCTGTTCGGCATCCCAGCGCTCCGCCTCTCGGGCCTCTACCTCGCGCTCGCGACGTTCGCCGTCGCGGTGTCGATGCCCGCGGTGATCAAGCGCTTCGAGGGCTTCACCGGAGGCGGCGGAGGTATCAACCTGTTCGGCGTGCCGGAGCTGACCGCGTCCTTGACGCCGGTCACCGTCCTCGGTCGGGAGCTCACCTTCAACGACTGGATCTACTACCTGTGCTGGACGATCGCGCTCGTGGGCTATGTCGTCGCCTGGCTCCTCGTGCGCGGTCGGACCGGCCGGGCGTTCCGGGCCGTGCGCGACAGCGAGAGCGCGGCGCAGTCGGCCGGGGTCAGCCTCGCCTCGTACAAGACGCTGGCCTTCGGCGTCAGCGCGGCATATGCCGGCGTCGCGGGCTCGCTCTTCGCCATCGCGACGACCTTCGTGAACCCCGACACCTTCCCCGTCGCGCTGTCGATCCTGCTCCTCGTCGGCGTCGTGGTCGGCGGGCTCGGGTCGCTCGCCGGCCTGATCGCGGGCGCGGTGTTCATCCAGTTCCTGCCGATCTGGTCGCAGGAGGTGTCGAAGTCGCCCGGTGCGCCGGCCGTCGTCTCCGGCGTCGTCCTCATCGCCCTGATGTTCGTCTTGCCGATGGGCTTCGCGGGTCTCGTCGACCGACTTCGAGCCCTCACAAAGCGCTGACAAGGGGTGGCTACCATCGGGCGCGCATTGCCCGAGACCCCACTGCAAGGAGTCCGTCCTCGATGAGCAGGAAGATCGCGTTCGCGCTGTCGGCGCTCGTTCTCACCTTCGCCACCGGCGTGACGGCGGCGTTCGCCGGTCCGACCCGCGGGTCGACCGACCCGGGCGTGACGTCGACCTCGATCCTCCTCGGCACGACCTCGCCGCTCTCCGGCGTCGCGTCCGCCTACGCCTCGGTGGCGCGCGGCGCGGACGCGTACTTCAAGTACGTCAACGGTCGCGGCGGCGTCAACGGCCGCAAGATCCTCGACACGATCGTCGACGATGCGTACAACCCGGCGCTGACCGTGCAGGCGACGCGCCAGCTCGTCGAGCAGGACAAGGTCTTCGCGGTCTTCAACGGGCTCGGCACCGAGCAGAACCTCGCCGTGCGCGACTACCTGAACGCGCAGAAGGTGCCGCAGCTCTTCGCGGCGTCGGGGGCGACGGCGTTCGGGAGCGAGACGGCGAAGTACCCCTACACGATCGGGCTCCAGCCGAGCTATCAGGCCGAGGGCTGGGTGCTGGGCAAGTACCTCGCGCGCACGCAGGGCGCGACCAAGGTCGCCGTGCTCTTCCAGAACGACGACTACGGCGCCGACCTGCTCAACGGCTTCAAGAAGGGCATCGAGCGGTCGCGCGTGCGGATCGCCGCTGCGCAGCCGTACGAGGTGACGGCGAGCGACGTCCAGGCGCAGATCGCGAAGCTCCGCTCCTCGGGCGCGAACGTCTTCGCCGTGTTCGCGACGCCCAAGTTCGCGATCCAGGCGTACGTCTACGCGAACAAGCTCGGGTGGAAGCCGAAGCTGTCGCTCACGAACGCAGTCTCCTCCGCGTCGAACGTCATGCAGCTCGCCTCGGAGGGTGGGACGAACAAGGTCGTCGAGGGCTCCGTGTCGATCGTCTTCCTCAAGGACCCGACCGACCCGAGCTGGAAGAACGACGCCGCGATGCGGTTGTACCGGTCGATCATGAAGCGGTACGCGCCGAGCGCGAACGTGGACGACGTCTACCACGTGTACGGGATGGCCGCGGCATGGACGGCGGTGGAGGCTCTCCGCAGGGCCGGCAAGGACCTGACGCGCGACGGCCTCGTCAAGGTGGTCGCCAACATGAACTTCACGGGAAACCCGTTCCTCCTGCCCGGGATCGGGCTCAGGACCGGCCCGGGCGACCATTTCCCGATCGAGCAGATGGTGCTCCAGCGCTGGCACAAGGGCACCTGGAAGAGCTTCGGCGGGATCTGGGGCTACCGCACCGCGTAGAGCCGCGACGCGTCAGGGGGACAGGCGCGGTGCCTCGGTCGGAGCCGGGGCGAGTGCCCGGGCGAGCTCGCGGAGCAGCAACGGGTCGGGCCCGGAGAGCTCCACGAGCGTGCCTTCGCGCTCGACGCGCACGTGGTGGCGCGGCTCGACGTGCTCCCCCGCGTCGGCGGTCTCGAGGTCTCCGTCCCGGGCCCACTCGAGCCAATCGCGCCGGACGCCGGTCGCCGCGCGCTCGCTGACGCCGACGGAGTACGCGCCGTCCGCGCTCGCGTACAGGAGCGACACCTCGGCCTCGATCGGCGGCCGCCCCCGCGCGGCCGTGAAGAGGCTCTCGGCGAGCCGCCAGCCGTCCGGGACGCGCGCCGGTGCGAGCACCGGGAACGGCGCAGCCGCTTGCAGCTCGTGGAGCGGAAGCCGCTCGGGTCTCTGCCATCTCGAGGCGACGACACCCGGCGGGAGCCGGGGATCGAAGGTCTCCGCGGAGAGCGGCCCGAACGTGATGTCCGTTACCTCCAGCCGATGGAAGGGCTCGCCGCCGAGGCGCGCCTCGGCCCGCAGCAGCGTGCCGCGCTCTGCGTCGACGGCGAGCTCGACGTCGTCCGCGCCGGGCCCGAGGCTGAATACCACCGACGTGGCACCCTCCGGGCCGGAGCGCGGGACGGCGCGCACGCACCGTGCCGGGCGCAGCGCGATCTCGACGTCGCGCGCCGGCGCGAGCCGATATGCGCCGACGAGCGCGACCGGGTCGAGGAGCAGGCCATACGTCGCCGAGGGCGGTCCGCCCTCCTGCTCCGTCTGGTCCGACACGGCGCCCCAGTCGGCGTCCCATGCGACCCACCGCTCGCCGTCACGCACCTGGTAGCGCCTCCCGGCCTGCGCGCCCGCAGCGTCCTCGCGGTACCGCGTAGGGCTCTCGAACGCGAGAGTCGTCGTGCGCATCGTCTCGTCCGGCGCGTTCGAGCCCCGGGCTCCTAGCTGAGTCGAGACGGATCCGACGAGCCGGCCGTGGCGCTCAGCCATGTACCGGTCGAACGCGACCCCGCTCCGCGGCCCGTGCGTCCACTCGACGACCGTGAGTCGCGCGGGCCGCGATCGGTCCGCCGCGCCATGGAGCAGCTCGAGGATCTCGCCGAGGGCACCCATGTCGCGATTCTGCCCGCCCCCCTTTGCGTATGCTCTCGGCTCCGGCGCGAGGAGACCGCCCGGCGACAACCCAACGCCGATGGCGAGCCTCGTCTCCGATCTCCTCCGTGCGTCTCTCGACGACCTGACGGCCGAGGCTCGGCGGCTGCGTGCGCGGGGAACCGGCACGCTCGTGACCTATTCGCCGAAGGTCTTCATTCCGTTGACGATGCTCTGCCGCGACGTCTGCGGCTACTGCACGTTCGCGCGGCCGCCACGACGCGGCGAGCGCGCGTACCTCACCGAGCACGAGGTGCTCGAGATCGCGCGCGCGGGTAGGGCGGCCGGCTGCACCGAGGCGCTCTTCACGCTCGGCGACCGACCCGAGGCGCGGTACCGGGCGGCGCGCGACGAGCTCGCGGAGCTCGGGTGCGACACGACGCTCGAGTACCTCGCCCGGTGCGCGGGCCGCGTGCTCGAGGAGACCGGGCTGCTTCCGCACCTGAACCCCGGCGTCATGTCCCGCGAGGAGCTTACGGCGCTGCGGCCCGTCGCCGCGTCGATGGGGCTGATGCTCGAGACGACCGCGGAGCGGCTCGCGGCCCGCGGCGGCCCGCACTGGGCCTCGCCGGACAAGGTGCCCGCCCGGAGGCTCGAGACGATACGCCTGGCGGGTGAGCTTGCGATCCCGTTCACGAGCGGGATCCTCGTCGGGATCGGCGAGACACGGGAAGAGCGGATCGAGGCGCTCGTCGCACTGCGCGAGCTCGCCGACGCGTACGCGCACCTGGGCGAGGTGATCGTCCAGAACTTCCGGGCGAAGCCCGGGACGCGGATGGCGGAGCATCCCGACGCGACGAGCGAGGAGCACCGCTGGTCGATCGCAGCTGCCCGCATCGTCCTCGGGCCGGACGTCCACGTCCAGGCACCGCCCAACCTCGCCTACGACGACTTCCCGCTCCTTCTCGATGCCGGGATCGACGACTGGGGCGGCGTCTCGCCGGTGACCGTCGACCACGTCAACCCGGAGGCTCCGTGGCCCGACGTCGAGCGCCTGCGCGAGGCGTGCCTCTCGCGCGGGCTCGAGCTGGCGCCCCGGCTGCCGCTCTACCCGGAGCACGTCGCCGACCTCGACCGGTGGGCGGACCCGGCAATCGCCCCGGCGATCCGCAGGGCCGCGGACGCGCACGGGCTCGGGCGCGAGGACCGCTGGGCCCCCGGCGAGCCGGTCTCGGTCCCGTTCGTCGTCGGCCGGGACCCCGCGCCGACCGCGCTCGCCGGCGAGGAGCTCGGGGAGGACGAGCTCGTGCGCCTCTTCGCGGCCCGCGGTCGCGAGCGCGAGCGGGTGCTCGCGGCCGCCGACGCGCTGCGGCGCGAGGTGTGCGGCGACGACGTGACCTACGTGGTCACGCGGAACATCCAGTACACGAACGTCTGCTACTTCCGCTGCGGGTTCTGCGCGTTCTCGAAAGGGAAGCTCGCGAAGAACCTTCGCGGGCCGGCGTACCTCGTGCCCGACGACGAGATCGCGCGCCGCGTCCGCGAGGCCTGGGAGCGCGGCGCCACGGAGGTCTGCCTCCAGGGCGGGATCCATCCCTCGTTCACGGGCGACTACTACGCGGGCGTGATCGAGACCGTGAAGCGGGCAGCGCCCGGGATCCACGTGCACGCCTTCTCCGCACTCGAGGTCTGGCAGGGCGCCGCGACGCTCGGGCTCGACCTCGGTGCGTACCTCGAGCGGCTACGAGACCTCGGCCTGGGCTCGCTGCCCGGTACCGCCGCCGAGGTGCTCGACGACGAGGTGCGGGCGATCATCTGCCCCGACAAGGTGACGACCGAGCAGTGGCTCGCGGTGCACGACGCAGCGCATCGCGCCGGCCTCCGCTCGAACGTGACGCTGATGTTCGGCCACGTCGAGCGCCCGGTGCACTGGGCCCGGCACCTCCTGCGCGCGCGGGCGCAGCAGCTGCGGTCGGGCGGCTTCACCGAGTTCGTCCCGCTCCCGTTCGTCCCCATGGAGGCGCCGATCTACCTCGCCGGCCGCGCGCGGCGGGGGCCGACGTTCGGGGAGGCGCTCCTGATCCACGCGGTCGCGCGTCTCGCCCTGCACCCCGTCGTCACGAACATCCAGGCGAGCTGGGTCAAGCTCGGGCCGGACGGCGTCCGCCAGGCGCTCGCGTCCGGCGTCAACGACCTCGGCGGCACGTTGATGAACGAGTCGATCTCCCGCTCGGCGGGCTCGGAGTGGGGGCAGGAGCTTCCGCCCGAGGCGATGGAGGTGCTGATCCGCTCGGCGGGCCGCGTCCCGCGGCAGCGGACGACGACGTACGGCACGCCGCCCGAGGCGCAGGTCCGTCGGTCGTTCGACGCAGAGCCGCTCGCCGAGACGCTCAACCCGGCCGTGCGCGAGGCGGGTCTGAAGCGCCCGGCGCAGCTCCTCCGCCCGGCTGCGCTCGCGCCGGCTCGCTGACGGCCTAC
>Ga0157380_10002448_pt1 | contig 12511 bp, 10 predicted proteins | sample S35metaG_FD_119757 | JGI IMG/M metagenome (GOLD analysis project Ga0157380, IMG submission 119757) | Switchgrass rhizosphere microbial communities from Kellogg Biological Station, Michigan, USA - S3-5 metaG | ecosystem: Host-associated > Plants > Roots > Rhizosphere > Soil | place: USA...
ATCAAAGTCCAAAGTCCAAAGTCCAAAGTCCAAAGTCCAAAGAACAAGAACTAAGAACCAAGAACCGATTTTTTAAGGACAACGTTTCATGTCAATCATTGGCGACGCTATCGAGTCAACAAAAGCAATCATCCAGGGGATGGGAGTTACTCTCTCATACATTCCAAAGCGCAAGTGGACTGTGCAGTATCCCGAAGATCCGGTAACGGTCCAGCCGCGTTATCGGGGCCAGCACTTGCTTCACGTTGATGAGCTGGGACGTGAAAAATGTGTGGCCTGTTTTCTCTGCGCCGCTGCGTGCCCTTCGGAGTGCATCTATATCGTTGCCAAAGATGACCCGAGACCAGCCGAACAACGCACTGGAGTGGATGAGCGTTACGCGGAGGTTTACAACATCGACTACGGTCGTTGCATCTTCTGCGGCTATTGCGTCGAGGCTTGTCCTAAAGACGCCATCACGCATGGATACAATTTTGAATTGTCAGTTTACAATCGCGCCGACCTGCTGAAGACCAAGGACGATCTGCTGATCACCAAACAGGTTCAGTCAAAGAACTACCGCGTGGCCTCGTCTACCGAAGATGTGGACTCTGAATATAAAGAGGTTTAGTCCACATAGCGGAGCTCTAACAGAAAGGTAAAAGTGAGGCTTCGGTAGTCTTACTTTTGCCTTTTGTTTTTACTAACTCTGACTGCCCATGCCCTACCGCGAATTCCATTACCGCTGGGAATATCGGTTGAAGTCGGATCCCGAGCAGCTCTGGTCGTTCGTGGCTGACACGAATCGCTTCAATCGCGACACAGGCGTGCCTTCTGTAAGTGAGACTGGAAAACGCCAGCGGCTTCGTAATGCGCGCCGTCGTCTCCAACTGTCATTTCTGGGCTTGCCTGTTGAATGGGAAGAGCAGCCGTTCGAATGGATCCGGCCGACTCGCTTTGGGGTCACAAGAAACTACATCAAAGGTCCAGTCGCAGAATTGAGAGTGCTCGCCGAACTGTCTCCTCAGACGGGCGGCGGCACGCTACTGAGTTATCAAGTATGGGCGCGCCCCAAGTCGCTGCTTGGATTCCTTGTGATCCCCTTCCAGATCGGTTTCATCAGCGCGCGAAAATTTGAGCGGGCCTTTCGCCGTTACGATCAAACTGCCTCGACTGATGCGTTAATCACGGCGGACGAGGCAGGTCCGGAGTTGTCGCCACTCGCTGTGGCGCGCATCGAGGCAATCAAAGATCGTTTGCTGGAAGAGGGAACCTCGCCTGCAGTGGCAACCAGGCTTACAGAGTTTATCCAACACGCGGATGACTTTTCAGTCGCTCGTATCGGACCTTATGTGCTCGCGGATGAGTGGCATGAACCGAGACGCGCCGTGTTGGAGGCTTGCTTGAGGGCGACGCGAGCGGGGTTGTTAGAGCTGCGCTGGGATCTGTTGTGTCCACTCTGTCGCGGTCCACAGGAAAGCGAAGCCTCGTTGAGTGAAGTCAGTTCAAAGGTACACTGCGAAGCCTGCCGTATCGATTTCACAGTTAACTTCGATCGTTTTGTTGAGATCACCTTTCGGCCAAATCCTTCGATTCGTTCAGTCGACGTGAAGAGCTATTGCATGGGGAGTCCGGAGAAGACTCCGCATGTTGTTGCGCAACAGCTGTTGGCAGCAGGAACAAATCGCGACGTCTTACTGCCTCTGGAGGAAGGACGCTATCGATTACGCGTGCTCGAATTGCCGGGAGAGAGATTGTTAACTGTCAGCGACGGCGGTGCGAAGACGGTTAACATCGAGGTGTCGCATGAGTTTGCTGGTCCGGAAATTAACGTGGCGACATCCACCACTTTGCAGCTCGCAAATTCCAGTGATGTTGAGCATCTGTTCATGCTCGAGCGTTTGGCCTGGAGCGATCAGGCGGCCACGGCGGCCGAGGTCACTGCGTTACAAATCTTCCGCGACTTGTTCTCAAGCGAGGCACTCCGCCCGGGAGATCAGATCTCCGTCGGAACCCTGACGGTGTTGTTCACCGATCTCCGAGATTCGACCCGTCTTTACCGCGCTATTGGCGACGCTACCGCGTTCGGGCGGGTGATGAATCATTTCGATGTGCTGAAGCGAGCGATCGCGGAAGCCGATGGAGCACTCGTGAAGACTATTGGCGATGCGGTGATGGGTGTGTTTCGCAATCCCGCAGCTGCACTCGAGGCAATGCTCCGCGCGCAGGAGGAGTTAGCGACGCCGCCGGCAGGAACAGAGCCTCTGACGCTGAAAGCAGGTATTCATGTCGGGCCATGTATCGCAGTCACGTTAAATGATCGTCTCGATTACTTTGGATCTACCGTAAACATGGCAGCGCGCCTTGAAGGGCTATCAACGGGAAATGACGTGGTAATCTCGGCCGCAGTTCACAATGATCCCGAGGTGCGCGAACTGCTCAATACACCGGACAATAATTTGGAAGCCACGAGTTTTGCGGTCGAGCTAAAGGGATTTGACGAAGAGCGGTTCGACTTGTGGCGGGTGGTACGCAAAGCAGGGATTCAGCAAGGCGCCGTAAGTTAGTGTGTAAAAAGCATGAGCGAGATTCTAGAGGCGAAAGACGTTTCCAAGGTTTACCAGATGGGCAGCACGAGTGTCGCTGCGCTCGATCACGTTTCGTTAACGATCAACGAAGGGGAGTTTGCCGCGATTCAGGGCACTTCAGGTTCCGGAAAATCAACACTCCTGAATATGCTCGGTGGCCTCGACCATCCCACGAGCGGCGACGTCTTGTTCGGCGGACGAGCGTTGGGGCCGCTCAGCAAAAAGGAGATGGCCCGATATCGGCGGTACTCAGTGGGAATGATTTTCCAGAACTTCAATCTGGTTCCGACGATGTCAGCTTCCGAGAATGTCGGCCTCGCGCTCGCCTTCGGTGGGTTGCGCGGCCTGCAGCGGCGAAAGCGATCTGAAGAATTGCTTGGTCGTGTCGGTCTTGCGGATCGTCTTACGCACCGGCCGGCAGAGTTGTCGGGAGGTGAGCAACAACGCGTGGCGATCGCGCGCGCTCTGGCGAACCGTCCGAAAGTTCTGCTGGCGGATGAGCCCACAGGAAATCTTGATTCAACGCGCGCACATGAACTGTTGAAGTTGCTGCGCGAGATGGTGAATCACGATTCGTTAACAATCCTGATGGTTACTCACGACCATGAACTGGCAACCAGCTTTGCGGATCGAATCATTCAGATGAAAGACGGAAAAGTGGTCAATCAATGATGAATGCGGAATGATGAATCATGAATAAAAAACTAACAGCGCAGGGAAACCACTCAAATCCGCTATTCAATCCTCTGGCTAGCCCATTGGTCTTCATCATTCGAAATCATTCATCATTCATCATTCCGCATTCATCATTCCCTCGTTGAGGTGACTTATGGCTAACGCAACTGAAATGACGCTTGAGGCGCTGCGCTCGGTTCCGCTCTTTGCCACGCTCGATGATCGCACGGCGGTGGAGTTACGTAACCTGTTAAGCGTCAGAAATGCGCCGAGCGGCACGCGGCTTTTTTGCAAAGGCGATACGGGCGATGCGATGTATCTGGTCGAGAGTGGCCGTGTGCGTATCAGTATCACCGACGAGGACGGACACGAAGTCACGCTTGCGGAAAATGCTCAGGGTGATTTCTTTGGCGAGATGGCGCTGATCGACGGTCGTCAAAGATCCGCCGATGCGAGTGTGATCGAAGACGCCCGGCTGGCGGTCCTATCGCGACCTGACTTCCTGTCGTTCGTTCGGTCCAGTCCGGATCTCGCACTGGAGATGCTGGCGGCGATGACGGATCGATTGCGGCGAACAGACGAACTCCTGCGTGGCCGCGTGTCGCGTAATGTCAACGACGAGGAACGCGCGCGCGCTACGATGGCAGATCGCGCCGCCGACATGATTGCTGAATTTGGTGGCAGTTGGAAATTCATCATCGCGTCTATGGCGTTGATTCTTTTCTGGATCATCTTCAACTCCTACATCCTCGCCAGGGGCTTTGATCCTGCGCCTTATCAGATGTTGAACCTGACACTCGCGGTAGTTGCCGGCATGCAGGCGCCAATCATCATGATGTCGCAGAACCGGCAGGGTGAAAAAGATCGCTTGCGCGCCGACCTCGATTACAGAGTTAACCTGAAGAACGAACTTTCACTCACAGAGGTCTTGAGACGACTGGACGTGCTCGAGAGTGAGCGGCTCCCGAGAATGGTCGAAGAACTACGTCAGTCCAAAGTCCAAGGTCCAAAGTCCAACGTCACAAATGCAAACTCGGGATCATAATTGCAACAGTCAAGAATCAATTCAACAGACTGCCCAATGTAACGACCTTGGCCAGGGCGGTAGGAAGCCAATTACCGATAGCGAACATTGGACATTAGACGTTGGACCGTGGACACGAGGTTTGAATGATTCAGGCAATCTTCTTCGACTTTAACGGCGTCATCATTGATGACGAGATGCTTCAGATGAAGGCGTATCAGGAGGCGTTCACGCCGTATGCAGTGCCGCTTTCTGAGCAGCAATATCTCCAGGCCCTCGGAATGGACGACCAAATGTTTGTGCAAACTGCTTTCGCTAATGCGGGAGTGGAACTCACCAACGAAATGAAGTCGGCGATCGCTGCAGTTAAACAGGAAGTTCACCGGCGACTGCTTACGGATGACCTGCCGCTCTTTAATGGAGTGAAGACTTTTCTGAAGGCCTGCTCGCGTCACTTTTCGCTCGGGCTGGTCAGCATGGCGAGCCTCGACGAGATTGGCTACATCTTCGAACGCGCGGGTCTATCGCCTTTCTTCTCGGTCGTGGTTAGTGCGGAAGACGTAAGCGTCTGCAAGCCAGCACCGGATTGTTATCTGAAAGGACTCGAGAAACTGAATGAGAAGCGACTCGCAGATGGGAAGAAAGCCCTTGCAGCGAGCGAGTGCCTGGCAATTGAAGATTCACCGCCGGGGATCGAGTCGGCGCGCGCTGCGGGTTTGCGGACGCTTGGTGTGACGAACACGGTTTCTGACTCCGCGTTGCGCTCTGCCGGTGCGGAAGTGGTGACTAAGGACCTCGCCGATTGGACGGTCGACGCCGTAAGAAAACTCTTTGAATAAACTTTGAGACATTTTCGAATGATGAATGATGAGTAAGAACGTAAAAGTGCAGTCGTATCACTCCGCTTCAGTACTCAACCTCCTGGGTACCTCGTCGTTATTCAACGTCCCTCATACATCATTCAACAGTCGAAATCATTCATCATTCATCATTCATCATTCATCATTCATTTTATGAGTCTGATCGACATCCTGCAGCTCGCGTTACGCAATCTACGCCAGGCAAAGTTGCGCGCGATCCTCACCACGATGGGAGTTGTCGTCGGCGTGGCGGTGATCGTGACGATGGTTTCGTTTGGGCTTGGTCTGCAGGGAAATATGCTGGCGCGTTTCAAAGCGCTGGATCTCTTTAGTGAGATTCGGGTCTTTGGTCGTAGCCTGAGCAGCATGGCTTCCGCTGGCGCGGATCGTTCAGGCCGTCGAGAAGACGGCGAGCGACGCGACCAACGCTCAAACTCCGGTAATGCTCCTTCCCGAATCCTTGACGACGCTGCTATCAGCGAAATTGCGAAGATCGATGGCGTTGCTTACGTAGAGCCTACGATCAACTTCACCGCCTACGTACGCTCGAACGGCAAGGTCCTGACGCAGCAGGTGAGTGGCGCAACTGTGCCAAACTCATCCACTCGTTTCCAGGAGTTCGTTGCTGGAAACATGATTAGTTCACCAGCCGCGGATGAAGTGGTTGTTACTGAACGCTTCGCACGCGATTTTGGTTATGAGAACCTCGCTGACGCTGCCGGCCAGACAATAGAGTTCCTCGCGCCTCCCAGTGAAGACAAAGACAAAAAAGCCGAACCGGAGGAGCAATCAAACTTTTTTGGTATTCCGCTTGGCGAACCCGAGCCGGAAGCAAATTCGTCAGGGCTTGTTGCGCACACCTTTCGCATTGCCGGCGTGCTGCGTACCGAATTGAAAGATGGTCCCGGCCAGGGTGGCCTGCGCGGTTTGTTGCCGCGCGCAGGCATTTACATTCCACTGCAAGCCGCTCGCGCATGGACGCTCGAACATCGCGGACCGATGGGCGAAGTCGCTCTGGAACTCGCGCGGCAGAGCGGCGCTCTGGGAAATGCTGAAAGCGAAGGCTACGACTCGGCAGTCGTCCGCGTTGATGATCCCGTGGCGCTCACAGAGGTGAGGAAGCGTCTGACTGAACAAGGCTTCAGCACGTTCTCGATCGTGGATGAGCTTGAACAACTGCGAACAGTCTTCCTGATTCTGGATTCAGTACTGGGATTATTGGGCGGAATCTCGCTGCTGGTCGCTTCGTTCGGTATCGCCAACACGATGATCATGTCAATCCTCGAGCGCACGCGCGAAATCGGAATCATGAAAGCGATCGGTGCGGAGGATCGTGAAATCAAACTCATCTTTTTTGTCGAAGCGGCGGTAATTGGAGTTGCAGGAGGGTTGATCGGGACGCTGGTAGCGTGGGGCGTTGATGGTTTGGCAAACCGGCTTGCTTACCGCTTTATTCTCAAACCGCAGGGAGCGTCTTACGTAGATTTCTTTTCGTTGCCGCCATGGTTATCAGTGGGAGCGATCCTATTCGCACTAACTGTGTCCATCCTCGCCGCTCTCTATCCGGCGGCACGAGCTGCGCGCATTGATCCCGTGAAGGCACTAAGACACGATTAGGATCCGCGAGTCCAAGTCCAAAGTCCCAAGTCCAAAGTCCGATAGCGGACCTTGGACCTTGGGCGTTAGACCTTGGACACTTTCGTTAGTTCGCCGGTGGTTGCGGTGGTGGTTTGGGAGCCCTTCGCTTTGGTTTTGGTTTGGCTGCCATTTCCGCTTTCGGATGCCAAAACTCACTATCCTGTCGAGCGAACTCGTCGGAGACATAGCTCATTCGCGGGGCGAAACTGTAGGTGCTTACCTCACTCGACATGACGGCCTCGCCGTACGTCTTGTCCGCATCCTTTCTCATATCGTCGCCCATTGCGGCGCGGACCTTCATGTTGATTGGCTCGTCCATCTCACTCAGAGACTTCATTGGCCGGAAAACCATATAGGTCCCACCAGGCGCTCCTGAGATTATCTGAAAGACTGCCAAGTGCAGCGAATCGACTTTCGCTTTCTGCCGGGCCACATTGACCATCTTCTGCACATATTCCGCATATTGAGCATCGTGGCCAGGACGGATGCGTATTGTGGTGATTGAAAAATAACGCATTTGGGCGATCGGAACGCCCGGGTTAAAACTCAACTCGGGTCGATAGATCGCCAGCATGTCGCGCATTGCTGTATGTAATGTCGGCGTCTCCTTTTCAAGACGATCGATCTGAGGTTGCATGCTCGCATTCACCGCACTCATCTTCCTGTCAGTGTCCTGATTCATCTTCTCGACTTCAGCGAACGACTGGGCCGGGTTCAGGTACAGGACTTCGTTCTCACTGCCGGCAACCGGCACGAGCGCGATCCGATGGTTTGGCGATTGGAGTTTCGCAAAGATTGCGGCGTATTCCGCCGAATGGCGATTATGTATTGGCATCATTCCGGGCTTGATGTCTTCGCGCACAATCAACATAACTTTGGGAGGGCCTTCCTGGGCGACCACTGTGATACAGGCAACGACCAGGCAAAGAAAACATAACAGGAGAGACTTTTTCATCGCTAACCCACCTCCGGGGGGATTGTTGTAGGTGAAAATTCTGCGAAGCTAGTTTCTGGAAAACGCTTCGTGGGTAAAAGAAAGAATTGTTCGGTTGGTTTGTTCCAGGCGGCGAGACAATATGCCTAAACGATCGACGTGTCAATAAGTCTGTCGCATTTTGTGCTCATCAGGCGCGCGGCAACTTCTTCTCGATGCGACGGTCAGGAATTAACCACGTCAGCGCAACCGAGATGTAAAGCGCGCAGGCAAGAAGCGGATGTACAAACGCCAGAGGGATCGCGACAAGGCAGGCAACCATGGAAATCTTGCCTTTGAAGTCGGCCCCCAGTGCTGCTGCGAGCGCTGATTCCTTTCCGTGCAGCTTAACGAGAGACTGAGCCAGGATGAAATATGCGATGGCTGCGCCGAGCAGGATGATGCCGTAGAGAGCGACCGGCCACGGGGCAAAATGGTTTTCTCCCATCCAGCCGGTGACGAATGGGATCAGTGACAGCCAAAACAGCAAATGTAAATTAGCCCATAGCACAGGGCCGCTTACATGCTTAACGACCTGCAAAAGGTGATGATGATTGCTCCAGTATATGCCGACAAAGACGAAGCTCATTACATAGCTGAGAAACACGGGGATCAGAGGACGAAGGTAATTGAGGTCAGTTTGGTGAGGGACTTTTAGTTCCAGCACCATGATCGTGATGATGATTGCCACCACCCCATCACTGAACGCTTCCATGCGCGTTTTGGTCATCGACTGGATTCTACTGTATTGACTCTAGGCAGTAAGAGGCTTTCCGCAGCGGTTGCAAAAACGCGCTGAGCTTTCTCGCTGGATTGCTCCACACGAAGGACACGCGGCGCCAACCTTCAAGTTTGCACCACAGGTTGAGCAGAAACCGGAGCCCGCGCTATTTGCAGCGCCGCACGTTCCACACCGTCCAGGTAAAGGTGGCACGTAGCCGCCGGCTTTACTTGCGATGTGGCCTTCGATGGTCTTCCAGGCGTCTTCAGTGATGCGGTATTGCCAGTAAGCGCCCAGAGCTGGGAGCGCCAGCAGTAATCCAGCCGAAAGCACAATCGCCACTGCTGCGATCGCTGCCTTGTCAAACCACTTCTGCATTCCAATTTCCACGCGCGTGCCGCCGGCTTCCGGTGTGATTTTGATGGTGAGTGCAGTAGACAGTCCGGTCAGGTCGCGCAACGTGCTAGACTTGCGAGCCTGTAGCACGCTGGTAGCAGAGACCTGCATCGTCTGCACTTCGTAGTCTTGGTCGAAAAGGCCACGAAGATCATCGAGAAGTTTGTTAACGTCAACTTCGACGCCTGGATAATATCTGCTGTCCATAAATGACCCCGGCTATTCTACGCAATCAAGACTCACAATGTTCACCCGTTTCGCCGTCAGTAATCATTTCATCAGAACTGTATCTGGGAGAGCACTGAAATTGAAAATATATCGTCACGTATTGTTCCTTTCGTTGGTTTTGATTGGTTCTCTCTTCCACGATTCCGCGCGGCTGGCTTTTTCCCAGGAGCAAAACTCAGATCGTCTTGATGGCTTCTCGGCTGAAAGCTCCAGCGCGCAGCGACGCTGGGAAGAACAATTCCGGGCCGTTCCTGCGCCGGAGTCCGCACGCGAACATCTCCGTCGCTTGACCGCAGTACCTCATGTCGCCGGAACAAAAGAAGACTACGCGACAGCAATCTATGTTCGGGATCAATTGCGCAGCTTTGGTCTTAATGCCGAGCTGAAGGAATACGACGTGTTGCTGCCTTATCCTGTGCGTCCGAGTATTGTTGAACTGGTCGCACCACGCCGGGAGCGTTTGACAGTCAAAGAAGCGGTAATCCCTGAAGACCCGACTTCATCGAGCGATAAGATCATCCCATTGTTCAATGGTTATAGCCCGAGTGGAGATGTCACTGCGCCGCTTGTTTATGTCAACTATGGTTTGCCTCCGTCTTATCAGGCTCTGAAAAAGCTTGGCGTCGATGTTAAAGGAAAGATCGTGATAGCTCGCTACGGTGGATCCTTCCGTGGCGTGAAGGCCAAGGTTGCGGAAGAGAATGGCGCAGCGGGTTTGATCATCTACTCAGATCCCGCAGACGACGGCTACATGCAGGGCGACGTTTACCCAAATGGTCCCTGGCGTCCGGCGAGCTCAGCGCAGCGCGGTTCGGTTCAGTACCTCTTTCAGTATCCCGGCGATCCTCTGACTCCAGGCAAGCCATCAGTCCCGGGAGTTCCAAGAATAAAAATTGAAGAGGCAACAAACCTCACGCGCATTCCGGTACAACCCATTTCCTATGGAGATGCGCGACGTTTACTGGAAAAGCTACGCGGACCTTTGCGGCCCGCTGGTTTCCAGGGTGGGCTGCCGATTCCGTATCACGTCGGCGGTACTGACGACGTTAAGGTTCATTTGAAAACTGAAATGGACTATCAGATCAGAAAGATCTGGAATGTGGTCGCCCGGATTGACGGTAGTGATGAAAAGGACCGTTGGGTTGTGATGGGCAATCACCGTGATGCCTGGACGTTTGGTGCGGTCGATCCCAATAGCGGTACCACTGCGATGTTGGAAGCGGGCCGCGCGTTTGGCCAGCTTCTTAAGAACGGATGGAAGCCACGGCGGTCGATCGTGTTGTGCAGCTGGGACGGAGAGGAATACGGTCTGCTCGGATCCACAGAATGGGCAGAAGAGAATGCTGTTGAGTTGCGAGAGAAGGCTGTTGCCTATCTCAATATGGACGCAGCCGTGTCCGGCGCAAATTTTGGCGCCTCGTCTGTGCCTTCGATGTGGAGACTGATTCGCACTTCAACGCGAGATGTGCGGGATCCTAAGACGGGAAAAACGATCTATCAGCAATGGCAGGATCGTTCTCGCGGTGAACGTACCGAAGCGGAAATGACTGATCCGGAGACTGGATCAGATCGAGAAATTGCCGAAGCGCGCATTGGCTCGTTAGGTTCAGGATCTGATTACACACCGTTTCTGCAGCATCTGGGCATTCCCTCGCTCGACATGGGTTTCGGGGGCGACTACGGCGTTTACCATTCGGCTTATGATTCTTTTCACTGGATGTCGAGCTTTGGGGATCCGACATTTAAGTATCACGTCGCTGCGGCTCAATTGTGGGGCACGGTGGCGATGCGACTTGCAGACGCTGAAGCCTTGCCGCTTGATTACACTGCTTATGCTACTCAGATCCGTGAGTTCTTCGATGAGAGTATGAAGAACGCGAAGCGACTTAAGTTAGCAGCGGCTCTGGATGAGAAGGCGATGGGCGAAGCGTTGGACGACTTTGCGAAAGAAGCCGCCCGCGTGGAGAAGAGCAGAGCGGAGGCGATCCGCGAAGTCCAGGAGAGTCGAAAACAAGCGAATGATCGACACGCGCGCGCGTTGGCTAAGTTGAAAAGTATTAACGACGCGCTGATCGCAGTTGAGCGCAGCTTCATTGACGAGCGTGGTTTGCGGGGCAGGCCCTGGTATCGCCACCAGATATACGCGCCGGGCACCTATACTGGCTATGCTGCGCAACCGCTTCCTGATTTCCGCCAGGGTCTGGATGATCGGAGCAGCGGCAATGCGAAAGAGGGACTACAAAGAATCGTCGCAGTTATCAAACGTGCGACGGAGACCTTGCGCCAGGCGCGGGACTAGTTGAATGGATAGTTAGAGTCAGTATCAAACATCTAAGGAGAGCAACGATGAGAGTAAGGAATACGGGATTGATTTTTCTGGTTACATTTCTTGCGGTGGTTTCAGCTTCCGCCATCTTCGCGCAGCAGCGACGGAATCGCCCTGCTCCGGCAGCGGCGGCGCCGCCGCAAGCAGATCTGACGATCAAATTTCGATCAACGACGTCAGGTCAGTCCTACGAAAGCTCCACGATGATCAAGGGCAAGCGAGAACGTAGTGAGATGAGTATGGGTCAGAACAACATGACCACCATCACTCAATGTGATCTAAAACGCACGATCCAGATCAGCGACAGCTCGAGGAAGTACTTCATTACGCCCATGGAGACGGGGAGTGCCGCAGCGACGAGCTCAACCCCGGCAATGGCCGCGTCTACTGAGCCTGCACGTCTCGGCGGCACGGTCAATTACGTGACCACTACGATCGATACCGGTGAACGAAAGGAGATGTTTGGTTTCACAGCGCGACACGTTAAGTCGTCAATGACGATGGAGTCGTCGCCGGATGCTTGCAGTCCTGTGAACCAAAAGATGGAGATCGACGGTTGGTACATCGACCTTAGTTACGGATTTGATTGCGACCTCGGAACAACGCAGATGGCGAATCGCTACGTGCCGCCGGGCGGTTGTAAGGATCGGGCGATCACAAAGCAGCTTGGCACTGGCCGCAAAGGTTATCCGCTCATAGAAACGATGACGATGTATGGGCCGAACGGTCAGGCGATGTTTGCTTCTACTAAAGAAGTGCTTGAGTTGTCGCGTGCACCATTAGACGCTGCGCTTTTCGATGTGCCGGTTGGCTACACCGAGGCTGCAAGCTCTCAGGAACTGTACGGGGCGCCGTCAATGGCATCGATCATGGCCCAAGCCAACGAGACTCAGAGCTCTAACAATACGCCCAGCGCATCCTCCCTACCTGCCGCGAGCACGAAGTCGCCTGGGACACTGCGCGTGGGAGTTGTGGCAATCAACAACCAAACCGATCGACCTGTGTCAGTTGAATCGTTGCGTCAACGTCTCATCGGGAACCTTCAAGGCGATGGGATTGACGCCGTGTCGTTGAACGCAACCTCGCCTGCGGAAATTGAGGCG
>Ga0157380_10002449_pt1 | contig 12508 bp, 9 predicted proteins | sample S35metaG_FD_119757 | JGI IMG/M metagenome (GOLD analysis project Ga0157380, IMG submission 119757) | Switchgrass rhizosphere microbial communities from Kellogg Biological Station, Michigan, USA - S3-5 metaG | ecosystem: Host-associated > Plants > Roots > Rhizosphere > Soil | place: USA: Michigan...
TCCACCCGCCGCCGTCACTGCCATGCCCGCCGATCTCGCCGCGTCCGCCGCCACCGCCAACGCCAAGGCCCCGCTGCCGCCGCCGCCGCTTCGCCTGACGAGCTTCTCGCACGGCGGCGGCTGCGGCTGCAAGATCGCGCCCGGCGTGCTCTCCGAGATCCTGAAGAAGAGCGCCGGCGGCATCGTTCCGCCCGAGCTGCTGGTCGGCATCGAGACCTCCGACGACGCCGCCGTCTACAAGCTCAACGACGAGCAGGCGCTGATCGCGACGACCGACTTCTTCATGCCGATCGTCGACGATCCGTTCGACTTCGGCCGCATCGCCGCGACCAACGCGATCAGCGACGTCTACGCGATGGGAGGAAAGCCGATCATGGCGCTCGCCCTCGTCGCGATGCCGATCGACCGGCTCACCGTCGAGCAGATCGGCCAGGTCATTCGCGGCGGCGAGTCGGTCTGCCGCCAGGCCGGCATTCCGATCGCAGGCGGCCACACGATCGATTCCGTCGAGCCGATCTACGGCCTCGTCGTCATGGGGCTCGTCCACCCGAAGAAGGTCCGCCGCAATTCCGACGCGAAGAGCGGCGACATCCTCGTCCTCGGCAAGCCGATCGGCGTCGGCGTGCTGTCGGCGGCGCTGAAGAAGGGCGAGCTCGACGCCGCCGGCTACCAGGCGCTCGTCGAGACGACGACGCGGCTCAACACGCCCGGCGTCGCGCTCGCCGAGCTGCCCGGCGTGCACGCGATCACCGACGTCACCGGCTTCGGCCTCGCCGGCCATGCGCTCGAGCTCGGCCGCGGCGCCGGCCTCGGCGTCACGATCCGCTGGTCGAAGGTGCCGGTCCTGCCCGGCGTCGCCGAGATGGCGCAGAACGGCTTCGTGACCGGCGCATCCGGTCGCAACTGGGCCGGCTACGGCGTCGAGGTGCTGCTCGACGGCACGCTGCCGGCGGTCGCGCGCGACCTGCTCACCGATCCGCAGACCTCCGGCGGGTTGCTCGTCAGCTGCACGCCGGACAGCGTCAAGGACGTCGTCGGAGTGTTTCGCGAGCAGGGTTTCGATGCGGCGGCACCCATCGGCGCGATGCGCGACGGCGTCGGCCTGCGCATCATCCCCTGATTCGCGCGAGGCTGGCGTAGAGCGGCGCGAGGCGCCCGTATAGCGGCCGATAGACCGATCGATGCAGGCGGTCGTAGAGCGCTGAGGTTTCGGCGTTCGGCTGAAAGAGTCGTCCCGGTCGCGCCATCGCGGCGGTGGCCGCACGGACGTCGGCGTGCATGCCGGCACCGACCGCGGCGGCGACCGCCGCTCCGAGCGAAGCCGCCTCCGCGGTGTGCAGCCGGATCGCGGGCAAGCCGATGACGTCGGCCAGGATCTGCAGCACGAGGTCGGAGCGCGACGCTGCGCCGACGACGACGAGCGTCGCGATCGTTCGCCGCGTCGCCCGCTCGAGCAGCTCGCGTCCCTCGCGCATCGCGTGCGCCTGGCCTTCGAGGATCGCGCGGGCGAGATGGGCGCGGCCGTGCTCGGGTCCGAAGCCGATGACGCTGCCGCGCGCGTCGGCGGCCGGATGGCGCACGCCGGGCGACCAGTGCGGTTGCAGCATGAGCCCGCCGGCACCGGCGTCGACGCTCGCCGCCAGCGCGTCGAACATCGCTTCGGCCGCGACGCCTCGCTCGGCCGCGGCGCTTCGCTCGGGGTGGCCGAATTCGTCGAGGAACCAGCGGACCATCCAGAAGCCGCACGCGGTCTGGATCTCGCTGCAGTACCGGCCCGGGTGCACGGCCGGATACGCCGGCGAGAACGGCAACGCTTCGACGTACCGATCGGTCTCGACCGCGATCGACACCGACGTGCCCGACGACACGCAGCCGACGCCGTGCCCCAACGCATTCGCTGCGAGCGCCTCGCATGCCTTGTCGGCGCCTGCAGCGACGACGGGCACGCCGTGCGGGATGCCGGTCTGGTGTGCCGCCTGCGCGGACACCGCACCGATCGCCTGCATCGCCGGCACGAGCTCGGGACACTGGCTTCGCCGCAGCGCCACCGCGCTCCAGCGCCAGTCCGACGGCTTGCACCAGTCCTGTCGCCGATAGTCGAACGGCAGGTACGCGACCTGCGCCGCGACGGCGTCGCTGCAGCGCCCGCTGAGGCGCCAGTTCAGGAAGCCCGAGAGCAGCATCACCTTGTCGGCGCGCGCCAGCATCGCGGCCTCGTGCTCGGCCCACCAGTTGACCTCGGCTTCGCGCTGCAGGTGACGGACGACGTCGCCGACGCGCGCGGCTGCGAAGAGCGTCCGCCAGATCGGCGGCAGCGGCGGCAGCCGGCTCGCGCGGCGACGGTCGAGCCAGCTGATCGCCGGCGCCAGCGCGCGCCCGGAAGCGTCGAGCGGCACCAGCGTGCCGCGCTGGCTGGTCACCGCGACGGCGCGCAGCGCCGGCCGCAACTCGGGGCGGTCGTGCCAGATCGCCTGGCACGCGCCCGCCGTCGCCGCCCACACCGCCTCGACGTCGATCTCCTTGAAGCCGGGCTGCGGCGCCGTGTAGACGTCGAGGGCGACATGCGAGTGCGCGAGCGTTTCGCCGGCGGCGTCGAAGACCGTGGCGCGAACGCTCTGGCTGCCGCAGTCGATCGCGAGCACGGCTTCACGCCGCGGCGTGTTCATGTGCGCATCCCCCCGCCCGGGTGTGCTCGAATTGCTGCTCGAGACACCTGCCGGCGCGCGATGATCGGGTGTTTCGGCCACGCGAGGGAGTCCACGTGCTCGAAGACAGGATCAACGCGACCTTCGGCGACGACGAGCCGACCGGCTTCGGCACCGGCTGGTGGAGCGGCGTGCTGTCGGCCTTCTTCGGCATCCTCGCCTTCGGCGCGGTCGCCTGTCTGCACTTTCCGCAGATCCTGACGTCGCCCGAGCTGCGGCCGTACTACCCGATGGCGATCATGCGGCTGCTCATCCAGGCGCTCATCGTCGCCGCGATCGTCTTCGGCGTCGCCTCCGCGATCCTGCGCAGGAAGAAGATGCTCGGCCTCACCGGCATGCTGTTCGCGCTGGCGGCGACGCTGTGGGGCGGAGCGAGCGTGCCGATCAACGAGCCGCTGCAGAACGGTCCGGCGATCGGGCTCGACTGGTTCCTGCTCGACATGCTGCTGATGACGCTCATCTACTCGCCGTTCGAGGTCCTCTGGCCCGCCTACCCGAAGCAGAGCATCTTCCGCAAGGAGTGGCTGCTCGACGTCGGCTACTTCCTGTCGACGCACCTGCCGATCCAGATCACGTCGTTCCTGATCCTGCTGCCGGCGACGCAGCTGACCGCGTTCCTCGGTGTTCCCGCCGTGCTCGAGGCGATGGCGCGGCTGCCCTGGCTGGTGCAGCTGCTGCTCGCGATCTTCGTCGCCGATCTCGCCGAGTACGCGATCCATCGAGCGTTCCATTCGGTGCCGATCCTCTGGCGCTTCCATGCCATCCACCACTCGTCGAAGGCCCTCGACTGGCTCGCCGGCTCGCGCTCGCACCTGGTCGACGACGTCGTCGTCCGCGCCTTCATCCTCGTGCCGATGATGTTGGTGTTTCCGCACGACATCATCGTTGCCTACCTGTTCTTCGTGACGCTGCACGCGACCTGGACGCATTGCAACTTCAGGCCGAGCATCAAGTGGCTCGAGCCGTTCCTGATCTGCCCTCGCTACCACCACTGGCACCACACCTCGCAGGCCGAGGCGATCGACAAGAACTTCGCGATCCACTTCCCGTGGATCGACCGGATCTTCGGCACCTACTACTTCCCCGAGGACAAGTGGCCCGAGACCTACGGCCTCGACAACGAGAAGATCCCGGCCGGCTTCTGGGGCCAGTTCGTCTATCCCTTCACGCCGCTGAAGGCCGCGCCTAGGCCCTAGAAGTTCAGCGATGCCAGCCGGACGTCGGCGGGCAGCTCCGCACCGGTCGGCGTCGCGCGCACGAGGCCGAGCCTCTTCATCGCCTTCACGGCGGCGAACCCGAGGTCGTACTCGGCCTCGTCGTGGCTCAGCCGCAGCAGGCCGGGCGAATGGTGGTGGTTGTTCTGCAGGCACGCGCTGAAGGTGGCGGTCACCGGCAGCCAGTCGCCGATGTTCATCGCGTTGTCGCGCTCGTCGTCGTAGCGCCGCGAACCGAACCTGCGGTCGTGCGTCCAGTAGTTCTGGACCATGTTGATCCAGAGCGCGAAGACGCGAAACACGATCCAGATCACGGCCGCGAAGCGGAGGTCGCCGACGAGCAGCCAGAGCAGCCAGAAGTTGAAGACCTGCGACGCCACCGCGAACGCCGGGTGCGAGGCCAGGCGAAACGTCCACGAGTCGAAGATGGCGTCGGTGGCGAGATTGGCCTGGCTCCGGTAGGGCAGCAGGCAGAGCCAGAGCGTGCGCAGCCAGCCGTCCGAGGCGAGCTTGTTGGGGTCGCCGGGACGGTCGGAGAACGCGTGGTGGAGCCGGTGCCGGTTCACCCAGGTGACCGGATTGATGTAGACGCCGAAGGTGTTGTTGAGGACGGTGATCGCCTTCACGAACCACGGCCGGTAGTCGAGCGCGCGGTGCGCGATTCCCATGTGGACCACGCACGACAGGTACACGCCGCCGACGAACCAGCAGACGACGAAGTAGGCGGCGCCGATCGCGAGCCCCGCCCCGGGGCCGATCGCCGGCGGCGCGGCCAGCATGCACGCCGCTGCGTACGTGGCGATGATCGCGTAGCCGATCGCGTTGTAGATCCTCAAGTCGAGCTCCTCTCGCGGGTCGCGGGCCGCCGGCGTCAATGTGCTGCGAAGAGCAGCGGCGCTGCGCCGTCGTCGTCGGGCGCAGCGAAGCGGACGCCCTCGTCGAGCAGCCGGCGCAGCGCCGCGGCGTCGACGCCGCCCGCCGCGGCGCGCGGCGCGATCTCGCCGGCGAGCGCGCGCATCTGCCGCGTCGATCGCCGGATGCGATCGCGAAAGCGCGCATCGTCGAGGCCGCGCTCGAGCAGGCTGGCGTTGAGCGCCGCGAACCACGGCAGCCTCGCCTGGTCGAGCATCGTCGCCGGGTTCGCGACCGCGTCGCGCGGCCGCGTCGCGGCCCACGTGCGCAGCAGCGCCTGCACCTCGCGGTTGAGCGCCTGGCAATGCGCGAGCTCGTCGCGCAGCGCCGAGAACGACGCCAGGTCGGCCATCCGCCGCTGGAAGAAGAACTGGGCGAGGATGCCCCAGTAGTACGTGTAGTCCCAGATCACCTTCGCCGGCAGCACCTCGGCGTCGCCGAACAGCGGGTACTGGCCTTCGTAGAGCGCGAGCGTGCTCTCGTAGAACGAGTGGAAGATCTGGTCGAAGACGCCGGCGTGCGCGTCGATCGGCCGGCCGCCGAGGTCGCGCGCGACGAGTTCGCAGATGTAGGTGTTGGCGATCGCGATGAAGTCGCTGCCGGGCGAGTAGAACGGGTCGAGGAAGAGGCCCGCCTCGCCGGTGATCGCCCAGCGCTCGCCCGAGAAGAGCTGCCGGCAGCCGTGCGAGAAGCGGCGCAGGAACGCGAAGTCCTGCAGCTTGTCGCGCTTGCCGTCGAGCGCCTCGAACAGGCGCGGCTGGTGCAACTGGAGCCAGTCCATCGCCTTGGCGAAGGTGTTCAGCGTCGCGAGCGGATGCAACGCAGCGTCGGCGACGATGCCGACCGAGTGCGAGCCCGAAGCGAGCGGGATCAGCCACACCCAGTAGCCGTCGCCGACGAGGTGGTTCGTCGAAAGCCAGCGTGCCTGCGGCGTGCAGCGCGCGCGCCACGCCGGATCGTCCGACCAGTCGTCGATCGCGATCCGCTCGGCGATCCGGAACCAGACCGCGTTGGCGTCGTGGCCGTTGCGCTCGGCGAGCTCGCGCTTCCTCTTGATCAGCCCGGCGCGCCCGCAGGCGTCGACCAGCCACCGCGAGCGCACCTCGCGGACGCCGCCGCCGGCGCGGAAGACGACGCCGTGCTCGTCCGCCTTCGTCGCGGCGAGGACGAGGTCGACGACGGTGGCGCCGCACTCGACCGTGACGCCGCGGCGCCTCGCTTCCTCGGCGAGGAAGTTCTCGAACACGCCGCGGTCGAGCTGGTAGCTCGGCACCGCGAGCGGCCGGCTGGCGCCGAGCTCGGTGACGCTGTCGACGTCGTCGCGACCGTCGGAGAAGAAGAAGCGGAAGCCGAACTTCTTCAGCTGCGCGGACTCGAGGTGCTGCGACAGGCCGAGGACGTTCGCGAAGTAGTCGGCGCCGATCTCGACCGTCGACTCGCCGACCTTGTGCGCGGCGATCGGCACCGGATGGACCCGGCGCTCGAGGACGAGGATGTCGAGCGCCGGAAACGACTGCTTCAGCTGCAGCGCCAGCGTCAGCCCGGCGAGGCCGCCGCCCGCGATGACGACGTCGTGGCGCGCGACGTCGCTCGCGTCGGCGCGCTGTGGCGAGTGCTCGGGCGAGGGCCGGATCGTCATCGCGGCGCGGCGGCGAGCGTGCGCACCGTGAGGCGCAGCGCGAGCGAGCGCGACAGCGGCAGCGCGAGCGTCGACGCGTCGTCGCGGCCGGTGGTCGCGATCGTCTCCAGCAGCGGCAGCGCACCCGACATCGCGTTGCCCGCGAGCGAGCGCGCCGCGGCCGAGCGCAGCGCGGGAGCGTCGGTCGCCTCGCGTGCGATCGTCCAGTCGACGGCGGCGACGCTGCTCGTGCCCGCAGCGGGTGCCAGCACGAGCGCGCACGCGAGCAGGCCTTCGCTCGCCGCGACCGTCGCGAGCGCGCCGGTCGCGGCGACGTCGAAGGCGACGAGCAGCACCGCGCGGCCGTCGGCGCTGCACTGGCTCGCCGCCTCGAGCAGCCCGGCGGCGAAGCTGGCGTCGAACGCGCTGAGCGCCGTGCTCGCCTCGCGGCAGCCGGTCGCGATCGTCCAGTAGCCGGCGGCCGCGTTGTGGACCGAGTTGTGGAACTTGGTCGGCGAGATCAGCGTCGGCGTGGTCGCGAGCGTCGCGCACATGTAGTCGCTGACCGCGAGGTCGCCGTGCGTCGACGTGACGACCGACGGCAACGTCGCGGCGTCGTGGCCGGATGCTCGCACCGCCGCCGCGGCGACCTCGAGCGCGAGCGCGACCGTGTCGGGCGCGCGGCGCCGCTCGGCGGCGGGAAGGAGCTCGGGCGCAGGACGCTTCGCCGGCACCGCGAGCGGCGCCTCCTCGGCGCGGAACGCGGCGCGCGCGTGCGTCCAGCCCGGCAGCGTCGGCGCCCAGAACGCGATCGCGTCGACGGCGAAGCTGCCGTGCGCACCCGACGTGCTCGCCGCGTCCGCCTCGCCGCCGGCGCCGCCGCTCATGGCCGCCGCGCCGCGTCGGCGTCGCCGAAGACGAGGACGCAGTTGTTGCCGCCGAAGCCGAACGAGTTGCTGAGCGCGACGCGGACCGGCCCGGGCGCGCCTGCGATGCGCAGCTGCGGACCGCACGCCGCGTCGAGCACGCGCGTATTGACCGTGCCCGGCCGCCAGCCGTGCTCGATCGCGAGCAGGCTCGCGACCGCCTCGACGATGCCGGCCGCGCCGAGCGTGTGGCCGGTGATCCCCTTGGTCGAGCTCGCGTGCGTCGACGCCGGGAAGCGCCGCGCGACCAGCTGTGCCTCGACCTCGTCGTTCTTCGCGCTTGCGGTGCCGTGCAGGTTGATGTGGTCGACCGCCGCCGCGTCGATGCCGGCGCGTGCCAGCGCGTCGTCGAGCGCGCGCTCGGCGCCGAGGCCGTCGGGGTGCGGGGTCGACATGTGGTGGGCGTCGCTCGATTCGCCGTAGCCGAGCAGGCGCGGCGCGTCGTCGGCGGCGCCGTCGTCGCGCTCGAGCAGCGCGAAGCCGGCCGCCTCGCCGATGCTGATGCCGCTGCGCTCGGCGTCGAACGGCCGGCACGGTTCCGGGGAGACGAGCTGCAGCGCGTTGAAGCCGAACAGGACGCTGCCGCAGAGCGAATCGACGCCGCCGACGAGCGCCGCGTCGACGATGCCGAGGCGAAGCATCCGCTCCGCGGTCGCGAACACCTTCGCGCTCGACGAGCACGCCGTCGACACCGTGACGCACGGCCCTTCGAGGGCGAGCGCCTCGCGCACGAACATGCCGAGCGAATGCGGCGTGTGGACGAGCGGATTGCGGTTGTCGGGCGGGAAGCGGCCGTCGCCGTCGAGCGCCCGGTAGGCGTCCTCGGTCGCGCCGATGCTCGACGTCGAGGTGCCGACGACGACGGCGACGCGCGCCGCGCCGTGGCGTTCACGCGCCGCGTGGACGGCGTCGACGAAGCCGTCGGCGTGCAGGCCGAGCCAGGCGAGGCGGTCGTTGCGGCACTCCCACGCCGCGAGCGGCTTCGGCAGCGGCGACGACTCGACCGCCGCGACGCGGCCGATCCACGTCGGCAGCGGCGCGACGCCGAAGTCGTTCACCGTCAGCGCGGTCCGGCCCTCGCGCATCGCGGCGAGGAGCGCCGCCTTGCCGGCGCCGGCGGCACTGGACGGTGTGGGCGCAGACGCGCAGCGGGGCGATCGGGGCGGGCACGGGAGCGGCAGGCATCGGCGGCCCGCGATTATCGCGGCGCGGCACCGCGCAGCCCGACGACGATGCGGCGGTCGATCACCCGGGCGACGACGGTGCGGCCGAGGACGACGAGGACGATCGCGACGACGAACAGCGCCGGCCGCGGCCCGAGGCCGTGCAGCAGCGCGGCGAAGATCGGCGGCCCGAGCGCCTGGCCGACGAAGAAGCCGCACGCGAAGAGCGCGACCGCCGAGCCGCGCGCCGACGGCGCGAGCTCGGTCGCCTCGGTCTGCATCGAGTTGTGCAGCATGTAGAAGCTGATTCCGGCGACGAACATCGCCAGCGCCGCCGCCCACCAGCTCGGCACGAACGCGAGCACGACGTACGCCGCGGCGCCGCCGCCGGCGCCGATCAGGCACATCCTGCGCACGCCGAACGCGCGCAGGAAGGCGCGCACGCCGGCCGCGTAGAGGAGCCCGCCGACGCCGAAGGCACCGAGGACGACGCCGGTGATGCGCGCGATCGAGCCGTCGCCCGGCGACGCGGTCGCGAGCAGCAGCTCGCCCATGTGCGGAAAGAGGCCGTAGAAGAACGCGCCTTCGACGGCGACGCCGCCGATCAGCCACGGCGCCTTCGGATTGACGAGGACACGCGCGTAGAGGTCGGCGAACGAGCCTTCGTCGCGGCTCGCGGCCGTGGCGGTGCCGCGCGGCATCGCTCCCCAGGCGACGGCCGTCGCGAGCGCGCCGATCGCGGCGCCGATCGCGAGGGCGCTGTGCCAGCCGAACGCGTCGTTGGCGAAGCCGGAGACGATCGATCCGAGCATCTGCCCGGAGATGATCGCGAACAGCATGCGGCCGATCATTACCTGGCGGTCGCGCATGTCGAAGCGGTCGCCGATGCCGGCGAGGACGAGCGGGATCAGCCCGCCCGCGAACACTCCGGCGGCGACGCGCGTCGCGACGAGCAGCGCGAAGCTCGGGGCGAGCGCGCCGAGCAGCAGCATCGCGGCGAGCCCGGCGACGCAGACCTGGATGCAGCGCGCCTTGCCGAAGCGGTCGCCGATCGGGCCGAGAAAGGGCTGCGCGAGCGCGTACGGCAGCGCGTACGCGCTGTTCAGCATCGCCGCGCTCGCCGGCGAGACGGCGAAGTGCGCCGCGACCGGCAGCACGATCGGGTCGGCGAGGCGCAGCGCGAAACCGCTCGCGAAGGCGCAGGCGGCGAAGACGAGGAAGACCGGCACCGTCGTGTCATTCTGGGCGCGGGGCAGATCGCCTGCCTGCGCCGGGATCCTTCGCTGCGATCAGGATGGCGGGTCCTTGACGCCCCTGAGGCGGCGCCGAAGCTCTTCGAGCTCGCTCGCCGCGTCGACGTCGTCGAGCTTGACGCCGCGCAGCAGCGCGCCCAGGTCGATCGGCGGTTCGTCGTCGGCGTCGCCGCGGCCCTGACCGTCGCCGCGCGCGACGGGCATCGCCTCGAATTCGATCGGCGGCCGGGCGATCGCGGAAGGGTCGCCGCGCGCGACCGCAGCTTCGGTCGCCGCGAAGTCCGCTCTCCGCTTCGCCTGGTATGCGGCGAGCTCGCCCTCACCGGGCGGAGCCGCGTCGATGAAGCGGCCGCAGCCGTCGAGCTCGGCAACGAGCGCGTCGTAACGCGTCGCGCGCGGCTCGACGATGTCGGGATAGATGAAGAAGCCGCGCGCGTCGGCGTGGATGATCTGCTCGAGCGCAGGACCGAGCAGCGCATGCAGCCACTGTCGCAGCGCGAGCTGCACGTCGTCGTCGTGGAAACGCATTCCGGTGAACATGCTCACCGTGTCGTCGCCGAGGCGGTTCGCGCTGCCCGCGAGGCCGCGCTTCGCCGCCAGCGCGGCGTCGAACGCGGCGGCGTCGCGGATGCGCAGCAGCACGCAGGCGTCGATTGCCATGGCAGCGTCCGGCGAAGATGAAGAAGGCCGAGCAGGACGCCGTGGTCAGGCGTCGCGCATCAGCGCTTCGATCTCGGCGGCGGCGACCGGAACGCCACGGCTGATCAGCTCGCAGCCGTCGGCGGTGACGACGGCGTCGTCCTCGATGCGGATGCCGATGTTCCAGAAGCGCTCGGGAACGCCCTCGCCGGGCCGCACGTAGATGCCCGGCTCGATCGTCAGCACCATGCCCGGCTCGAGCAGACGCGAGGGCTTCTTGACGACGGTGCCGCCCATCCAGTCGGACTGTGCGACCGGTGCCTCGCCGGCGGACTGGTAGTCGCCGACGTCGTGGACGTCGCGGCCGAGCCAGTGGCCGGTGCCGTGCATGTAGAACTTGCGGTACGCCGCCGACTCGATCGCCGCGTCGACGTCGCCGACGGCGTTGCGGTCGAGCAGGCCGACGTCGAGCATGCCCTGGGCGAGGACGCGGACCGCGGCGGCGTGCCCGTCTCGGTGACGCGCGCCGGGCCGGGTCGCCGCGACGGCGGCGCGCTGCGCCGCCTCGACGAGGTCGTACAGCTCGCGCTGCGCGGGCGAGAAGCGCCCTGCCGCCGGGAACGTGCGGGTGACGTCGCTCGCGTAGCCGTCGAGTTCGCAGCCGGCATCGATCAGACACAGCTCGCCGGCGCGCAGCGCAGTCGGACCCGGCGTGTAGTGCAGGATGCAGGCGTTGCTGCCGGCAGCGACGGTCGACTGGTACGCCGGGCCTTCGGCGCCGGAGCGGCGGAACTCGTGCAGCAGCTCGGCTTCGATCTCGTGCTCGGCGACGGTCGCGGCCGGATCGCTGCGAAAGCGGCGCGCGCAGAAGCGCATCGCGCGCGCGTGCGCCGCGGCGCTGATCGCGGCCGCACGGCGCATCGTCTCGACCTCGCCGGGGTCCTTGTGCAGCCGCATCTCGGCGAGCAGGGGCGCGAGGTCGCGTTGCACGGTCGGCGCTTCGGCGCCGCTGCGGCTCGTCGCGCGGATGCGCTCGAGCCAGCCGGCAATGCGATCGCCGAGCTGCGGCGTGTCGAAGCACCACCACACCGTGGGCTGGTCGCCGAGTCTCGCGACCATCGTCTCGTCGAGCGCATTGACGCCGACCGCGGCGTCGACGCCGAGCGCCGCCGGCGCCGCGTCGGGACCGAGGCGGATGCCGTCCCAGAGCTCGCGCTCGACGTCCTTCGGGCGGCAGACGAGCGTCGAGCGGCCGTCGGCGGCGACGACGAGCCACGCGCCTGGTTCGGCGAAGCCGGTCAGGTAATGGAAGTCGCTGCCGTGGCGGAACGGATGGTCGTTGTCGCCGTTGCGCCGCTGCTCGCGCGCGGTCGGGACGATGGCGACGCCGCCGCCGGCGGCGCGCATCGCCTCGGCGATGCGGCGGCGGCGGGCGACGAATGAGGAGATGTCTCGAGGCATCCCGGCACTGTAGCGGCCGGCGCCGAATCGGGCTTTGGGCTACCCTCGACCGGCGATCGCCGTCGCGATCGGCGGCTTGGTCAGGGAACCGTCATGCCCATGCAGTACCGTCGTCTCGGCGCGAGCGGCCTCCAGGTGAGCGAGCTCTCGCTCGGCTCGTGGATCACGTACCACAACCAGGTCGACGTCGCCGCGGCGAAGGAGATGCTCGCCGTCGCGATGGACGCGGGCGTCAACTTCTTCGACAACGCCGAGGTCTACGCGCAGGGCCAGAGCGAGGTCGTGATGGGCGAGGCGATCCGGGCGCTCAAGTGGCCGCGCCTGCACTATGTCGTCTCGACCAAGTTCTTCTGGGGGCTCGGCCGCGACAGCGGCAATCCCGTCAACCGCATCGACACGCTCAACCGCAAGTACCTGATGCAGGCGATCGACGGCTCGCTCAAGCGCATGCAGCTCGACTTCGTCGATCTCGTCTTCTGCCACCGGCCGGATCCGCAGACGCCGATCGAGGAGACCGTGCGGGCGATGAGCGACATGATCACGCTCGGCAAGGCGCTCTACTGGGGCACCAGCGAGTGGACCGCGGCCGACATCCGCGCCGCCTGGGACATCGCCGA
>Ga0157380_10002453_pt1 | contig 12500 bp, 13 predicted proteins | sample S35metaG_FD_119757 | JGI IMG/M metagenome (GOLD analysis project Ga0157380, IMG submission 119757) | Switchgrass rhizosphere microbial communities from Kellogg Biological Station, Michigan, USA - S3-5 metaG | ecosystem: Host-associated > Plants > Roots > Rhizosphere > Soil | place: USA...
ATTATTCCGGGAGGACGTCATGCGGCGGCTCGGTCACGGACAGAGCGAAAGCTCGCAAGCAACGCCTGGCACGGTGCAGCAACAAGAGCAAAAGCAGTTCCTCGTCTTCCGGTTGGGCAACGACGAGTTCGGGTTACCGATCGACGCAGTCGACGAAGTCGGCGAAGTGCCGGCGCAGATCACCCGCTTGCCGAAGACGCCGAAATTCCTCGAGGGCGTCGTGAACCTTCGCGGCGACGTGCTGCCCGTCGTCGACCAACGCCGCCGTTTCGACATGCCGGCATCGAGCGACGAAGGCCGCCGACGCCTCGTCGTCGTACGAACCGACCGCCACCGCGCGGGCTTGATCGTCGATAGCGTCTCCGACGTGCTGCGCGTGCCGGCAAGCTCGGTCGCGCCGCCACCCGATCTAACCGACGAAATCGGCCGGCTCGTTCGCGGCGTGATCAACCTCGAGGAGTCGCGGCGCATCGTGCTGGTCCTCGATCCGTCCGAGCTCCTCACGCCCGCCGAGCGGGGGCGTCTCGACGCCTTCCAAAAGGCGAGCCGAGCGGATGCGTGATCAAGGTTCTCGTCGTCGATGACTCCGCGCTCATCCGCAAATTGTTCGGGCGCGTGCTCGCGGGCGAGGCCGATTTCGAGGTCGAGTTTGCGCGGGACGGCCTAGAAGCGCTGCAAAAGCTCGAGGAGTTCCGCCCGACCGTCATCACGCTCGACGTGCACATGCCGCGCATGGGCGGCCTCGAGTGTCTCGATCGAATCATGGTCGAGCGGCCGTGCCCGGTGGTCATGGTGTCGTCGTTGACGGCGGACGGTGCCGAAGCGACGCTCGAAGCTCTGCATCTCGGTGCCGTCGATTTCGTGCCGAAACCCGAAGGCGCGGTTTCGCTCCGCATCGACGAGCTTGCCCCTACTTTGGTCGAGAAGATCCGCGCAGCGGCCACCGCGAAGATGAAAAACAGCGCGCGGCTGAGAGAGCGGCTGCGACAGCGCGCCCGAGGCCGCCCCGCGCCGCCACCCAAGCAAGCTCAGGGGCGTCATGCGGCGCGCATCTCGGGCGACGGTCTGGTGCTCGTCGGCACCTCGACCGGCGGGCCGTCGGCGCTCGAAGCATTGCTGACGCCGCTACCCGAGAATTTCCCGTGGCCTATCCTCGTCGCGCAACACATGCCGGCAAGCTTCACGGGATCGCTCGCCAAACGACTCGACGATCTGTGCGCCATCCGCATCGTCGAGGTACTACGCCCGATGGTCTTGGAACCCGGCTGCGTCTACGTCGGTCGCGGCGATGCGGATCTCATCGTGGCCCAGCGCGGAGCCAGGCTCGTTGCGATGAGCGCGCCCGCGGAGGCCGACTACCCCTGGCATCCGAGCACGCACCTGCTCGTAACGTCTGCGATGGCGCATGTGGCCCCGGAGCAGCTGATCGGAGTGCTCATGACGGGCATGGGCGATGACGGCGCCGCGGCAATGACCAGCCTGCGGCAGCTCGGCGGCACGACCATTGCAGAAGCGGAGGAGACCGCCGTTGTCTGGGGGATGCCCGGCGAGCTGGTCAGGGCGGGCGGGGCCGATTGGATAGAGCCCGTTCATAAGATTGCTGCGCGTTTACTGAAAATAGCTCCAAAACATGCCACTCATTCGTAAGCCCGCCGGGGCCTCCAGCGCCGGTGTACCCGCTCCCAATTCCGCGGCAGTGCTTCTTGCACTCGCGTCCGGCACGGACGACGAACGCTGGGCCGCGGCCCGCTCGGCCGCGGAGCTCCCGGGTGGCGTAGCGGCCGTCGGCGAGGCACTCGCGCGGGAAAAGAGCCCACGAGTTCGCGAGGCCCTGTTCACGGGACTCGCCCGCGTAGCCACACCGCAGAGCGTCGAGGTTGTCTTGCCGTTCCTGCGCTCCGACGACGCGTTGGTGCGCACTGGAGCCTCGGACGCCTTGACGGCGATGCGCAGCGTCGCTTGGCCGGCCATCGCCGCCCTGCTGCGGGATCCCGATACCGACGTGCGCATTCTCGCTTGCAGTCTCGTCCACGACATGCCCGGCGAAACCGCCCTACCGTTGCTCTGCGACCTGCTCGATTCGGAGCCGGAGCCGAACGTCTGTGCCGCGGCCGTCGACGCGATAGCGGAAATCGGCGGAGCAGAGGCGCTGCCCGTGCTCGCGCGCTGCAAGGAGCGTTTTGCCGCAACTCCTTTCCTCGAATTCGCGATCAAGGTCGCGATGGACCGCATCCGTTCCCAGGTTACCGGCCCACGTGCCTGAGTTTCCCACACTCAGCGAGGACGAGTATCGCAGGCTTTGCGAGTTCCTCTACCGGCGGACGGGGATGGTCTTCACCGAGGCGAAACGCTATTACGTCGAGCGCCGCGTCGTCGAACGGATGCTGGCCGTGAAAGCCACTTCATTCGAAGACTATTTCGCGCGTCTTCGGGTCGACCTGCGGGGCGAGATCGAGCAGTTCGTCAACGCGTTCACGGTGAACGAGACGTACTTTTACCGCGAGGAGCATCAGCTCGCGTGCTTGAGCTCCGACCTGCTGGCCGCCAGGGTGAAAGCGAAGGCGCACGGCGGCCAGATCAGAATCTGGTCCGTGCCGTGCTCGACCGGCGAGGAACCGTACTCGATCGCCATCTGGCTGCTCGAAAACTGGCCGCTGGTGGACCAGTACGATATCGAAATCGTCGGCTCCGACATCGACACGGACGCCGTCGCGCTGGCACGCGCCGGCGTGTTTGCGAAACGCGCGCTGATGCGGTTGTCGCCCTACTTGGTGGACAAATACTTCGTGGCCGACGGCAGCGAGACCTGGAAGATCATCGACGACTTGCGCCAGTCCGTGACGTTCACGGCCGCCAACATCATCGATCAGGTCGCGACAAGAGCGCATGGGCAGTTCGACGTGATCTTCTGCCGCAATGTCCTGATCTATTTCGACGATACTTCGCGTCGCGTCGCTGCGGAGAACCTCTATGAGAATCTCTTGCCGGGAGGGTACATCTGCCTCGGACACACGGAGTCCATGAGCCGTATCTCACCGTTGTTCGATGTGGCACGCTTCGCCGACGCCATCGTGTATCAGAGACCTCCGGTGTAACGACGTGGCTGACGACGCACGCAAACGAGTCTTGATCATCGATGACGCGAGTCTGGTGCGGCTCTATTACCGTGCCGCGCTCGAGGGCGCCGGGTTCGAGGTCACCGAGGCGCTGAACGGGCTCGAAGCGTTGGAGCACGTCCTGGCGGCGCACTTCGACCTCTTGATCGTAGACGTCAACATGCCGCAAATGGACGGGCTCAGTTTCGTGAGAGCCCTCCGAGGCAAGAGCCTCCCGTTGTCGTCGATACCGGCGTTGATCACGACGACCGAGACGGCGCCGCACCGCGTAGCCGCAGCGCGCGCGGCCGGCGCGAATTTTTACGTCGTCAAGCCGCTGAAGCAGGAAACGCTGGTGGAGTACGCCGCTCTACTGTGCGGGGTTCCGGCATGAATGAGTTCCTGCAGCAATTTCTCATCGAATCGCGGGAGCTCGTCGAGCAAGCTGTCGACGACTTGTTGGCGCTCGAGAAAACCCCCGGCGACGCCGAGCGCTTCGATGACGCCTTTCGCGCCTTTCACACGCTGAAGGGCGGCGCAGGCATCGTCGACTTCGCCGCGATGCAGGAAGCCCTGCACTGCGCGGAAGATGCGCTCGCCGCATCGCGAGCGGCGGCGCGACCGGTTTCGCCGCTCGATATCGGCAACTGCCTGATGTGCCTCGACCAAGTGGTCGAGTGGCTCGATGCCATCGAGAGCACGGGCGATCTCCCGCCGGATGCGGACGCACGCAGAGTGCTCGCACGCTTTGCCAGCGCTGCCCCCGAACCAAGCGGTCCCGTCGACGCGGATGCTTCCGCGGCGTGGCTCGTGCCGTTGCGCGGCGCGCATCCCGCCGCAGCCGCGGAGGCCCAGACCGCGGTTCGCTATCGTCCGCCGGCAGATAGCTTCTTCCGCCACCAGGATCCCGTGGCGCGAATCGCGGCCTTGCCGGGGCTGCTCGCCCTCGACATCGCGCCGCGGGCTCCGTGGCCGGCGCTCGACGAGCTCGACCCATTTGCCTGCAATCTCGTGATCACGGCGCTATGCGCCGCCACAACCGCAGACACCGCCGCCGCGCTAGGCGACGAGGTCCGGCATTGCGACGTCGAGACGCTGGCAACACGAACGAGCGCCGCCGCAGGTCATCCGCTAGCTTCGCGAGCGCGCGAGCTGCTCGAAGCTCAGGTGGCATTGCTCGCCGAGGCCGGCGCGCACGAGCACGGCCGGATAGCTTCGGCAGGGCTCGCCGCCGCGAACGTGCTGCGCCACATCGGCAATACCACCGCGGCCGACCACGTTGCCGCCGCGGCAGCCGCGTCGATCGCCGAAGGCAGTCTGCAACGGCTGCGAGAAGCGTTGGCCACGGCGCTCGGCGGCGCGCCGAGCGCGAGCGCGGCCGAGCCTGCCAGCGCACAGCCGCGCCCCGGCCGTACGCAGACACTGCGCGTAACCGCCGATCGAATCGATACGCTCGTCCGGCTGACCGGCGAGCTCACCGTCACGAAAAACGCGATCGGCCACGCCGTCAAGCTCGCAGAGAACGACGGTTCCGCGCTCGCCGTGACGCTGAAGAACGGGCAGGCCGCCCTCGCCCGCCTCGTCGGCGAGCTGCAGCGAGCCGTTCTAGGCATGCGCGTCCTGCCACTGCGCACCGCCTTTCAACGATTTCCCCGGCTGATACGCGAGATGTCGGCCGAGCTGGGCAAGCCCGTGACGTTGGCCTTCGAGGGTGAAGACACGGAGGCGGACAAAGCTATCGTCGAAATCCTCGTGGAACCGCTCGTGCACGTGCTCCGCAATGCGATGGACCATGGCATCGAGCCTGCTGCGGCACGCGCCGCCGCAGGCAAGCCCGCCGTCGCGACCATCCTCCTGCGCGCTTCTCGCGAAGGGGAGCACGTGCTGATCGAGATCACGGACGACGGCGGCGGAATCGACATCGCGAAGGTTCGCGAGGTCGCGAAAGAACGCAACGTGGTCTCGGGCGAAACGCTCGCGGCCATGAGCGACGCGGAAGTCGCCGACCTCATCTTTGCGCCGGGCTTCTCGACGGCCGCCACGGTCACGGAGTTGTCCGGCCGAGGTGTGGGCTTGGACGCAGTCCGCACGGCGATCAACCGACTGGGCGGCGAGGTCGAAGCGAGCAGCGTGCCCGGCGAAGGAACCACGGTTCGCTTCACCCTCCCCTTCAGCGTTTTGGTGACGCAGGTGATGACCGTGCAGGCCGCCGGGCAAACGTTCGGCCTCCCGCTCGACGCGGTCGTCGAAACGATCCGCGTTCCCGAGGAGCGCATTTTCCCGGTGGGAGCCGCTCACGCGATCGTGTTGCGCGACCGCACGATTCCGCTCGTGCGATTGGCTCAGGTCCTCGCGGCGGGGTCGAACACTCGCAGCGGCGAGGCAGGGCCGATCGTCATCGCGAGGGTCGACGGCGACCTCGGCGCGCTCCAAGTGGATAGCGTCGGCGAGCGAATGGAAGTCATGCTCAAGCCTCTGGACGGCCTTCTATCCGGCCTGCCGGGTATTGCAGGGTCTACCCTACTCGGCGACGGCAGCGTCCTGCTGATTCTCGACCTGGCGGAGTTGCTGCGATGACGGTAAGCGTGACGAAGGACGGTGCAATCGAGCTCTCCGGCCGTTGCGGCGTCGAAGACGCCGAGGCGCTGCAGCGGCGCCTATTGGCAGCCCCTCGATCCACCGTAGAATGGAATGGCTGCGAGCACCTGCACTCTGCCGTAATTCAAGTACTGCTAGCGGGAAAACCCAGCATTCGAGATCTGCCCTCGAATGCGTTTTTGCGAACCCACATCGCACCTCTGGTGCGTGATTGGCGAGGTGAGACATGACGTACAAGCTGCTGATCGTCGACGACAGCAAGCTCGCGCGAATGGCCGTAGTGAAGGCGCTGAACAGCTGTTATCCGGACTGGCAGCGCGTGGAAGCCGGCAGCGCAGCGGATGCGTTGAGCGCCATGGAGCGCGACGCACCGGATATCGCGCTCGTGGATTTCAACATGCCGACGCGCGACGGTCTGCACCTCGCCGGCGATTTGCGTAAGCACAACCCGCGAATGCCGATCGCGATCATTTCCGCCAACCACCAGCGGGAAGTCATCGATCGCGCCGCAGCGTTGGGAGCGACATTCCTGCCCAAGCCGCTCTCGGACGAGTCGCTGCTCGGGTTCCTGAAGGCGGCACTGCGCGATTTGGAGGGCGCGGTGTCGTGACGGAACAGCCCGATGTGGTCTTGTCGGATCTCGAGCTCGACGCCGTCACGGAGCTGGTCAATCTCGGCGTCAGCCGCGCGGCGACGAATCTCGCGCGCATGGTGCAGGAAGAAGTCATCCTGACCGTACCCAAGGTCGCGCTGATGAGCCGCCACGACGCGATTCGAACTTTGGGCGAACGCGAATCGCAGAGCTTAGTGGCTGTGCACCAAGTCTTCGAAGGCGAGATCACCGGCAGGGCCTTGTTGATCTTCCCGGAAGAACGGAGCCTGGAGCTCGTGCGTGCCGTCGTCGGCAGCGAGCTGTCGATCGAGGAGCTCATCGAGCTCGAGCAAGAAGCGTTGGCCGAGACGGGCAACATTATTTTGAACAGCTGCCTCGCGACGATCGCCAACGCGCTCGAGAGCAACCTGAAGATCTCGCTGCCCGAGGTCCTGCGCGGCGAGAGCTCACGATTCTTCAGCCTGGAGCCGCCGCCCTCGGCAGGCACCACCGTAATGTTCATCTATATCAACTTCGCCATGCAGCGGCGTGACATCAACGGCTATCTCGCGATGATGATGGATATGCCGTCGCTTGCCGCATTGCAGACTCTAGTGCGCGCTCTGATCCGGCGGACCGGAGTGGCGTCCGGATCGTAGACTACGGATGCGGAAACCCGAGCAAGAGCACTCGATTCTCGACGGCATCGCCGCGGGATTGATCGTGCTCGGGGCCGACCGAACGATCATCCACTGGAACGCGTGGATGGCCGCCGCCAGCCGCCGAGCAGCGGCGGAAGCGATCGGCAAACCGCTGGACCAGGTGTTTCCCGAGATCGTCCATGGCCTCGACCGGGCCATCGAGTCCGTCTTCGTTGCCGGCGCGTCGACGCTCCTGACGAACGCACTGCATCCGTCGCTCTTGCCGCTGACGACGCGCGCGGGCCGGCCGTTGATGCACGACATCGTGGTGTCGCCGGTCGGCGATGCCGCTCGCAGGCAGTGCGTCATCCAAGTCATCGACGTAACTGATGCGACGCGGCGAGAGCGTTTCCTCCGTGATCGCCAGAACGCCCGCTACGACGCACTGGTCGACAGCGCACCGGACGCGATCCTCAACGTCAACAGCGAAGGCATCATTCGCCTCGCCAACCCGGCAGCCGCACGGCAGTTCGGTTATTCCGTCGACGAGCTGATCGGGCAGAGCACGGCGCTGCTGTTCGAGACCGAGGACGCTTGGCCGGCGATCTGGCAAGCGTTGAACGCCGGCACTGCGTCGACGACCCCCATCGAGTTGCGCGTGCGTCTCAAGAACGGAACCCTGCGTTACTTCGAAGTCTCTGCCGCACGCTGGCAGGACGGCTCACGCACCCTTGTCACGGCCATCTTGCGCGACGTCAACGACCGGCGCGACGCGGAGCTCGCACTTCGCGAAAGCGAGCGCCAATCGCGTGAAGGTGCGAAGGCGCTTGCAGCGCTCAACGACATTCTGCAGGAAAGCAGCGCCAAGCTGAGCGCGATGGATCGGCGCAAGGACGAGTTCCTGGCGACACTGGCTCATGAGCTGCGCAATCCGCTGGCGCCGCTGCGCAACGGCTTGCAGCTGCTCAAGCTCGCGAAGGACGACCCCGGTTTGCTCGAGCGAACGCGCCACATGATGGACCTGCAGCTCGGGCAGATGGTGCGGCTCATCGACGACCTGCTCGACGTGGGCCGCATCAGCAACGATAGGATCGATCTCAACAAAGAGGTCACGTCGCTCGATAAGGTGATTCGTCAGGCGGTCGAGACTAGCGGCCCGCTGATCGACGCGCAGCAGCACAAGCTCACGATCGACATCCCCGCGCGGGAAATCGTTATCGACGCCGACGTCGTGCGGCTCACTCAGGTGTTCGCCAACCTGCTGAACAATGCTGCGAAGTACACGCCTCGCAACGGCAGCATCTCGATCAAGGCCGAGCAGCGCGGCGACGCGGTGATCGTGCGGGTCATCGACAACGGTATCGGCATTCCACCGGAGATGCTGCCGCGGGTCTTCGACATGTTCATGCAGGTCGACAAGTCCCTCGAGCGTGCTCAGGGCGGGCTGGGTATCGGGCTATCGCTCGTCAAGCGATTGGTCGAGATGCACGGCGGCCACGTTGAGGCCCACAGCAAGGGTCCCGGCCTGGGCAGCGAATTTGTCGTGCGCCTACCGGCCGCCAAGATTACGGCCGCCGACGAGCGCGCGAGTCTCGGGGAGCACGACACCCCGGACACCTCGCTCGGCCGTCGCATCCTGGTCGTCGACGACAACGTGGATGCGGCGATGAGCCTTGCGGTGCTACTCGGCCTGATGGGTCACGAAACGAGAACAGCCCACGACGGCCTCGAGGCGATGGCCGTCGCCGACCAGTTCAAGCCCGACGTCGCGCTGCTCGACATCGGAATGCCGAAACTGAACGGCTACGAAACCGCTCGCCGGATGCGGCAAGAGACCTGGGGCCGCCAGATGCTCCTGGTGGCCTTGACGGGCTGGGGACAAGAAACCGACCGCGCGCGTTCTAACGACGCGGGCTTCAATTCGCATCTCGTCAAACCCGTCGACATCGCGGAAATCGAGCGCGTGCTCGCGCGCAAACGCGCGCCCCAACTCTCGGGCTAGCGCGGTCGACGCCGCCGGCGGAAACGGTATAGTCCGACGACTCGGGGCGCTGACGTCCAGCGCACCCACAAACCAGGGGAACGGCCGCATGTGCGACAAAGACCACTTCGAAGAGGACCTCAAGAAATACCTGCGCGAAGGCCGCGTGACACGCCGCGACTTCGGCGGCCTGACTGCGGGGGCCGGCTTGGCAATGCTGTTGCCGCACGCGGCCAACGCTCAAGCCGTCACCGAGACCGACGTCGAGATCAAGACTGCCGACGGCACGTGCGATGCCTACTTCGTGCACCCGGCGAGCGGCGCGCACGCGGCGGTGCTCGTGTGGCCGGACATCCTGGGCCTCCGCCCGGCGTTTCGCACGATGGGCAAGCGGCTCGCCGAGTCGGGCTATTCGGTGCTCGTCGTCAATCCGTTCTACCGGCAGAAGCGCGCGCCTGTGGTACCGCCCGGCGCAGCCTTCGACGAGACCACGCGCGGCATCGTATTCCCCCTCGCTCAGGCGCTGAACGCGACGACGCACGTCAACGACGCGAAGGCGTTCATCGCCTGGCTCGACGCGCAACCTTCAGTCGACAAGAACCGCAAGGTCGGCACGACCGGCTACTGCATGGGCGGGCCGATCACGATGCGCACGGCTGCGTCGGTGGCAGACCGCGTCGGGGCCGCGGCGTCGTTCCACGGCGGCGGCCTCGTTACGCAGAACCCGGACAGCCCGCACTTGCTCGTGCCGCAGATGAAAGCGCGCTACCTGTTCGCCGTCGCCGAGAACGACGATGAGCGCGAGCCGGAAGCGAAGAACGTGCTGCGAGACGTTTGCGAAAGCCAACCTCTCCGCCGAGATCGAGGTGTATCCGGCCGCGCACGGCTGGTGCCCGCCCGACTCGGCCGTCTACGACGAGGCGCAGGCCGAGCGCGCGTGGAGCCGCATGCTCGTGTTGTTCGAGCTCTCGCTCGCCTAGTCCGACAGCGGGGCCGGAGACCACAGGTGTCTCCGGCCTCGTTCGAGCCCAGCCCGCTCAGTTGCGGGTTCGATCGCTACCCGGCGTCCGATCCGCGATGCTGTCGTGCACCGCGCCGCGCCAAGCCCCGTCGGCGACGGGGCGGCTCTCGATGTATTCCTTGAAGTTCGTGACGCTCTTTTGGACGCGCGCGCTCAGGATCCCGAGCGCGTCACCGAGCTCCTCGGCGGATCCCTGAGGCTCGTAAGCCATGATCAGACGCACGAGCGTGCGATTCACGCCGAGCGGCTTGAACCGGACGACGCCTGCGTTCGGCGCATCACCCGAGATGCTCTTCCACCCGATCTTCTCGTCGGGGGTTTGCTCGGTGATCTCGGCGTCCCACTGCTTGTCCTTGCCCCAGATCTCCGCGTGCCAGCGCACGTGCGTGTCGTCGAGCTGTTTGACCTCTTTGACCCCGTCCATGAACCGTGGGAATTCCTCAAACTGCGTCCACTGGTTGTAAACGGTGCGCACGGAGCGCTCGACCTCGATCGTTTTTTCGATGCGTTCCATCGTTCTGTCTCCTTGAACTAAAGCGGGCTCGGCGCGTTTCTGCAAGACACGTTCCGTCCGCCGGCGGCCGCAGGTGTTACCGAGCGCCCGTGGCACAGAGCTTGCTCGAGCTGCTCCATGCCCGACGACCTCCTGCTGCAAGCGGCGAAAGCCGCCGCGTACTACGGCGGACTCTTGGTCCTGGTGCGCTTGGCCGGCAAACGCATGGCAGGGCAAACCACTACCTTCGACTTGATCATCCTGATCGCACTCGGCGTCGTGCTGCAAAGCGCTGCTCTGCAGGACGGCGTGGGGAATGCCGTCGTTTTCGTGCTCACGGTATTCGCCTTGCACCGCATGACGGCGGTGCTGTGCGCGCACTCTCGTTTCGTGCGGTATGTCGTGCGCGGCAAGCCGCGGCCGCTGGTTCGCGACGGGCACGTCATCGGCCGTGCCCTCGAGCTCGAAGGCATTACCCACGCCGAGCTTCTGGCCGGACTTCGCAAGCTCGGTTACGACCGGCCCGACGACGTGAAGCTCGCAGTGCTCGAGGAGACCGGGCACATCTCTGCGGTGGGAAGGGACAAAGCCGACGCGGTGTCGTGAACCCTGCGGGCGACGGCACGGGTTATGCATTGCTTCATGCGCGGATACGCCGACGTTTGAATTTCGAACCGAAGCCTTTCGCATTGGGAGCGGGTCCGCCCGAGGGCTGGCTCGGCCACTCGGTCGCTTCGGCGGCCGAGTGGCCTATTTGTTTGCACCCGCAGAACGCAGCTTCGCGAGCGCGCTGTCGATCGACCGCTCGTAGCGCACGAGCGGCGGTTTCACGCCGTGGACGAACAACTCCTGGCGTACCTCGTGGCTCGTGCCCGTGAGCACCACACGCACGCGGCGTTTCGCTGCTTTGCGTGCAAGCCCGTCGAGCGTATTCGCGGCCGTCGCATCGAGAAACGGCACGGCGGTGAGATCGATGATCAGCGCGCGATGGCGCGCCGAGATCCGGTCGAGCACGGTGCCAACCGCCGCCGCCGCGCCGAAGAAGAACGCGCCCGTGATCCGATACACGACGACGTTTGGGTCGACAGCCAGCGATTCGTCGTAGGGCAGCCGCTCGTCGCGCCGACCGTCGGCGCGATCGGCCTCTTCCGCAAACGGCAAGTGCGCCGCGATTGCCGTCGTCTGCGACATCCGGTGGATGAACAGAATCGAGCCGAGCGCGAAGCCGACTACGATGGCTTCGGTCAAGCCCACGAAAATCGTCAGCAGGAACGTCACGAGCAGCACCGCAGCGTCGCCGCCGCGCGAACGCAGCAACGTGGCGACGGCATTCCGCTCGACCATGTTCCACGCGACGACGACGAGCACGCCCGCGAGCGCCGCGAGCGGAATGAAGCTCGCGAGCGGCGCCGCAAGCAGCACGAATGCGAGCAGGAACAGCGAGTGCAGCATGCCGGCCACGGGGCCGTGCGCCCCGGCGCGCACGTTGGTCGCCGTGCGCGCGATCGTGCCGGTCACGCAGATTCCGCCGAACAAGCCCGAAGCCACGTTGGCGACGCCCTGAGCGACGAGCTCGCAATTCGAGCGGTGCCTGCGGCCCGTCATGCCGTCGGCGACGACAGCCGACAACAGCGACTCGATGGCGCCGAGCAGCGCGAACGCGACGGCGCTCGGCAGCACGTCGCGGACCTTGGCCCAACCGACCTCGGGCAGCGACGGCAGCGGTAGGTTGCCCGGAATGCCGCCGAAACGAGAGCCGATCGTCATGACATCGAGGCCGGCGCCCGCCGTGACGGCAGCCACGCCCGCGACAGCGATCAACATGCCGGGCCACTGCGGTCGCCAACGCCTGAGGGTGACGATGACGGCGATGGTCGCAAGCGACAGCGCGAGCGTCGTGCCGTCGAACGTCGGCAGCGAGCGCCACAGAACCGGCAGCTTGTTGATCAGCTCGCCGGGTTCCGCATCGGCAAGCTTGAGACCCAAGAGATCCTTGAGCTGGCTCGCGAAGATGATGACGGCAATCCCGGCCGTGAATCCGACCGTCACGGGATAGGGAATGAACTTGATGTAGGTGCC
>Ga0157380_10002455_pt1 | contig 12484 bp, 4 predicted proteins | sample S35metaG_FD_119757 | JGI IMG/M metagenome (GOLD analysis project Ga0157380, IMG submission 119757) | Switchgrass rhizosphere microbial communities from Kellogg Biological Station, Michigan, USA - S3-5 metaG | ecosystem: Host-associated > Plants > Roots > Rhizosphere > Soil | place: USA: Michigan...
CCGAAGATGACGACGCTCGCGCCAGCGTGGAACAAGAACGCCGCCGGCGACGTGACGCTGCCGGTCTATTACCACTGGGAGTTTTCCACCAGCCCGAAGGGCGACTTCGAATCACTCTGTCGCCGGCTGCGCACACCGGGCTCGTACAAGGGCACACCTGTCGAGGATCTGCTGAAAAAGATCGGCACGATTCCGATGGAAGTGGACGACCTTCTCAACGGATCCACGCCCGGTCTCGTGACAACGATGGAAGGCGCCTTCGTACCGATCAAGTACACGCCCGGCGCTCCGCCCCCTGATGTTCAAGCGGAGAGTCTCGAGATCATCGTCAACACGCCGCAGGACCAGGTGGCGAACCCTGTCGGTGACGGACCGACCAATGCGGAAGGACGACGACTCGAGGTCAAACCTCCGATGTATGGCGCGTGGCACGCGCAGCAGCATCAGGTATTCCGCCCCGGTGTCGGGCCCGCGTCGGCACCGAAACTTGGAAAGCACTGGCTGGCCGATCTCAATCTCAATCCTCGCTATCGCGGCGCCGCAGGGTATGGCGCAGAAGTCGTGCGCAAGTATCAAGAGGACTACGTTGACGCGTGCTGGGATCAGATCGGCGACGTCCTCGACGCGGAGATGAAGTTCAACCTGACCCGCCTGGCGATCGAAGCGTTGGGCGCGCTCAAGCGCAAGCACTTCGACGTGCTGCCGCCGGAGCGCATGCTGCAGGTGTTCGGTCCCGCGCTTCCGCGCATCGAAGCGCTCGGCAATGCATCTCAGACGTACCGCATCAACGGGCAGATCGCCTCAGTGGGTGGCCGGCTGGCCAGATCGAGCATGCCGGTGGCGATGGTCGATACCGCGATGCGGCGCGTCGCGAGCCCCGCGAACCGATCGCTCCGCATGGCCGCACGGTTGAACGCGTCGATCGCCACGCTGCCCACCGTCCTCAACTCCTATGTCACAACGATGGCCAAGGCGACCAGGAAAGCGGACGCCTTTTCCGTCAACGCGTTTACGCCCGACGGCATCATCGGCACGAAGATGTTCAACGGGCTCGATCTCAGTGGCCCTGCCACGTCTCCGCTCGATCTCTCGACGATCGGTCTCAGGGGCGAACGGTTCACCGTCGGGGATGTGACGCAAACGCTGTCGCGCGCCCGTGAGGCCCAACGAGGCATCGCCAAGAATGGCGTGCCTGGCCTGACGATTCGCGAGGGCCAACACCTCGGCGTCTTCACCGACCTGCATTCAGAGCGCTTCGGCATGCTTGCGGCCAGCTCGCCCACCGTGAAGTCGAGCGACTGGATGATCGTGGCTTCGCAGGTCGAGTCGCTCGGCGATCGTGGCGTCGAGGGGTTCCTGGTCGAGTCGAACACGAGCACGGCGATGCTGCAGGTGCACTCGATGCGGCTCGACAGCCGCACCGGTCACTTCACGGTGGACCAGATCGCAGGAAGGTTCAATGCCGCGCGTAAGGCGATGTCGTTGACCGCAACAGGCCGTGTTCCAGGCGCGGGGCCGCTTGCCGCGCTGGCTGGAACTCAGCTCGGGCAGATCAGCGTCGGCCAGGCGCGTGAGTTCGATGCGACCTCGCTCTTTACGGCGCTGCCACCGAACGCGATGACGACCGCTGCCGGAGCGCCAGTGCAGACGTTCACGCTCAACGCGAACTTCGAGTTCGAGCGCGTGCAGCCGCCGGGGCGGGTACCGCCGGTCGTCAGCATCACGATCCCGCCGGCGATTCGCGATCGCGAGGTCCTCAATCGTTTTTCGGCGGCGACGAAAGGCGCACAGGCGACGTGGGCCGATGCCTTCGCCGCCAGGCGCGTCGAAGTGCAGGTCATTGACTTCCCGCTGGCACAGGTTGCCACTGTTGTCCGCGCGCGAACAGAGCCGGGAGTGACGCTTCCAGCGCGACTTGCGTCGACTGTCTCGGTGGCACAGTTCAGCGTCAACCAGGCAACGTCACACGTGTCGGCGTTCCTGCCGAAGAAGACGCTGGTCGATCACCGCTTCATGATCCCGAAGCTGTTCGATCGTGTCATGGCCTGGCCGCACCTGCGCAACGCCATGTACAAGGACCTCGCGGCTTACGACAAGAACGCGTTCATGCCGGGCATCGACGACCTGCCGCAGGACCTCATCATGCTGGTGCAGGTCAATCAGTACTTCATCGACGCGTTCATGGCCGGCGCGAACTTCGAGATGAACCGCGAGCTGCTGTGGCGCGCCTTCCCGACCGATTTGCGTGGGACGCCGTTTCAGCGTTTCTGGGATCGCAGGCGCTACACGCTCGCTGGCGTCACGTATCTGAACGATATGGAGCCCATGCACCAGTGGCGAAAGCAGCCCCTCGGCGAGCGCACCGACGAGAACATGCTCGATCCGGATCGCGTGGCGTTGCTCGTGCGCGGGCAGTTGCTGCTGCGGTATCCGAACACCGCGGTGTATGCCTGGAAGAAGCGGACCACGCCGCAGGATCCGAATCCCGAGAGCGTCCAGCACACGATGCTGCTCAAGGACAACAACGGCAACCCGCCGAGTAAGGACGACATTCAGGTTCCGGTGTTCTCGGGGTTCATACCGCCCGACGTCACGTTCTTTGGGTTCGACATCAACAAGAAGGAAATCAAGGACTGGTGCTTCGTGCTCGAAGAGCAGATGACCGAGCCGCGCTTCGGCTTCGACGTTCCCGCGACGCCGCAGGGCCAGCCGCAAGGTACGTCGCCGCTGCAACGCGGCGCGCTCAAGTCGGCGCTGGCGCTGTTCGAGCCGATGAACAGCCCGCTGCGTGCCAGCGGCTACAACCCCTACAAGGCTCTGTCATGGACGCATCTGCAGGTGGCCGCCGGCGGATTCGCCAGCGTCAGCAGCCTGATCACGGTGCCTGACAAACCGTTTGCGTCGTTCCCGACGTTGGCTGCCGACGCCACCGCGGCTGACATCGCCAAGGCGCTGATCCAGGAGCCGTTCCGCGCCTATTACCTCGGCAACGACCTCGCGTAGGAGCCCGCATGCCTCCGCTACCTCTCAATCTCGATCAGATCCGCGCGGCACGCGCCACGCTGGTCAAACAGCGAAACACGCAGCGTGCGGCGAGCGCCGATCTGCAACGTGAGAAGGCCGAGCTCGACGCGCTGCGCCGGAGTGGTGCGCCCCCGCGGCTCCTTCAGCGCCAGGAGGCCCAGGTCGCACGCCTGGCCGAATCAGTGAAAGGGTCGGCAAACGGGGCACGCGAATCGCTGAAGTCGATCGCCACGATCTCGGACGGGCTGCTCCGCCGGCGCGATCCGTCCGTCATGGTGCAGGCGCTGGCCACCACCCACCCAGTGGCACTCCTGCCGGTCGCTGTGCAGACGCGCTACGACGATGCGACGACGAAGCTGATGATCCGGATCTACCCGGATGCGTTGCACGGCTTCACGCATGAAGAGGGTTTGAAGACGAACGAGGTGGATGAAGGCAAGCGCTACTGGACGACGCGATTCGCGACTCCAGCGGACGCCACGTCTCCGTGGACCGAGATTGCCCGTGTGCTTGGTCCGTCGCGCGCAGCGTATGTCGTCCACACGACGACGCCAACCAATGCCCCGGCGATTGGAACGGATCCTGCGCCGACATTTGACGATGCCGCGATCCCGTTGGCGGTGGCCGAGTCGCAGCAGGTGTTTGCGCAGGCGCTCCCGGATCGCTTCGTGGCGCTCGGGTTCCGCGGCGGGCAGCGCATCTTCAGGAAGTGGGGGAGCGTCATCCCCGACCAGCTCGCGCTCTCGCCGTTGTTCGATCCGCTCCTGATGGAAGACCCGAACAACACCGATCCGTTTGCGGGCGATCGCAAGTGGATGGTGGACTACAAGGCGGCGGAAGCCGTCGGCATGGCCATCACGGTCACGCAAGCGGATCTGCAGGGCGCGCAGATGGGACAGGGTGTCGAGCGTCTCATCGTGCTCGGCGTGGACTGGACGCAGACGCCGCAGTCGGCGAGCGAGCTCGTCGCGTCGCTGCTCGACAATCACCAGCACAGCGATGGCCTCTCCTTCGTGGCGCAAGGGACACCAACGAATAACACTGGCGCGAAGCGGTCGGGGTTTGCCAGCAATGGCGCCGATGTCGTGGACGCGCTCGACCCCGCACAAGCGGATGCGCAAGCTGCCGCCGTCGCTGACGAACTGGCGAGTGCCGGAGCGCGATTGCAGCTGCTGATGGGGATCCCGAAGCCTGGTGTCGGCCCGGGTGGGACCCCGCTGATTGGTTTCGATGCCGGGCTCGTTCCCAACGCGAGCCTGCTCGAAGGCGCCAGCTCGGGCCACATGATCAACGCGTTGTGGAACGCGACACTCGGGTACACGCTGCGGTTCTTCTGGAACCCGCTCGACAGCTCTCAGACGCTGATCGAAGACTCGGCCATCGATCAGTTGCGCGCGTACGCCGTTCGATTCCTGCGGCCAGGCGGGCCGCTGTCTGCGCTGCGGGTCGGGAATACGCCATACGGCATTCTGCCGATCACAGCGCGCGGCTTCGTGCCCAAGGCGAACTCTGCGCTCGAGCGTGAGCTGCTCGATGCTGTGAACTGGTTCCGTTTCCACTGGGAGGTTGCGACGCGCAGCGTGCCGACGCTTCGCAACCCGAGCGCCGAGAACCTGCACCAGGTCCTGGCGATGCAGCCCTGGGCGCTGACCAAGCGGTTCTGGCAGGTGGCCGGTCCGAATGCCGTTCAGAACCAGCCGGACTTCAGTCAGATCGCGAGGTATCAGCACACCATGCTGCGATACCTCATTGGCAGTGTGCTCAACAAGTATCCCTACAGCGTGCAGGCGCCGTTCCTGTCAACGTGTGCGGTCCTGCCCAAGCCCACGTCGCTCGACGCGGTGCCATGGGTCCAGCGCGATCCGGCACAACCGAAGCGTGAACTGGATGGCGACCAACCGCTGGCGCGCAACTTCATCGACGCGTTGCTGAAAGTCTTCTCGACGCCGACGCAGCAGGTGCGATCCAAGCTCATCGCGATGGAAAACGGCGAATCACTGCTCGAAGCGATGCTCGCATTTGCCGCCGACGAGGAGATGCTGCACTCAGGGCGATCGCTCTTTCGCGATCATCTGCTCGCGCGCCCGAATCTGAGCGCGACGGTGAAGCTGCAGGCCAAGCGGATGCGTCCGGCCGAGTACGTCGGCGTGGACGTCGTGACGCAGGTGGGCGATCAGTTCGATGTCGGTCACGCGAGCGCCGTTCTTGGCGTCAAGCTCGAGGGCACGACCGGCGGCGGCACGGTCGAAACCTTCATCGCCGGCCACTTCGGGACCATCGTGGCGAACTGGCCCGAGCAGTTACAGAACATCGCGAAGTTCAATGACAGTCTCGCGTTCCTCAAGGACCGCACGGCCGGTGAACTGGGGCAGTCATTCAGGGGCACTCTCGACCTCTATTCCCATCGTCTCGATGCCTGGATCACGTCGCTGGCGACGAAGCGCCTCGACGAGATGCGCGAGAAGACCCCGCAAGGTCTCCATATCGGTGCGTTCGGCGTCGTGGACGATCTGCTTCCGGACTCCGCACGTCCGGTCGACCAGGCGGCTGACAGCTACGGCTACGTGCACGCGCCGTCGCTGCAGCAGGCGGCGACCGCCGCGATTCTGCGCAGCGGACACCTGGCAAATAAGCAGACCACCGGCAGCCCGTTCAATATCGACCTTCGCTCGCATCGCGTGAAGCGCGCGAAGCGTCTGCTCGAAGGGCTGGCCAGCGGACAGTGGATGGCTGCGCTGCTTGGCTATCGTTTCGAGCGCGCGCTGCGCGACAACGACCTCTCACAGCACATCCTCGAGTTGCGACGGGCGTTCCCGCTGGCACCGGCGGGCGACAAGGCGAGCGATGAAGCGAAAGAGGCGATCTCCGCCCGCAACGTCATCGACGGCGTGCGCCTGCTCGCTGAGTATCGCGAGAAGGGCATCGGCCACATCGCGGCCTCGATTGCGCCGGCCGTCGTCCTCACCGCGGGCGAGCAGAGCCTGATCGCCGCGATCATCGACGACCTGGTCGATCAAATGGACTCCGTGGCCGACCTGATGCTCGCGGAGAGCGTCTTCCATATCGCCGGGGGCGACATGGACGGCGCCGGCGCCGCGATGTTGTCGCTCGACAAACAGCTGCGCCCGCCCGAGACGCGCGGGATAGACACCCCTCACAGCACGCGCGGCTACACACAGCGTGTCGTTGTCGCGATGCAAAGCAGTGCGCTCGGGCCGTGGGCCGGTGTTGCAGACAACGATCTGGCCGCGCTCGTCGAGCCGCGATTGAATGCGTGGCTCGCGTCGCTTCTCGGTAACCCGGCCAACTACGTCTTCGGCGCGAACATCTTCAACGCCGTCCTCGATCCGAACGATGCGACCAAGATAGTGTCGTGGAGCGATTCCGGTGTGCCGCTCGAGTGCAGCCTGAGTGAGCTGGGGCTGTCGCCGCTTGCACTCATCCTGGGAAGCGAGGCGCAACGGGGTGGTGGGCAGAGCGAGGTGCAGGAGCGTATCGGCGCTGTGCTGTCCGACAAGGCTCGCGCTCGCCTTGGCGCTGTGCCCGATCGGGAGGCCATCGTGCTGCAGGCCGATCCGCCGCAGGCCAACAAGATCGGCCTTGTCGCGTTCGAATCGTTCGCGTGGCTGTTGAGAAAACTGATCGAGAAGTCACGTCCCTTGCGCCGGATGGACATGGTGCGGGCAGAAGACGGTATCGAGACAGAGGCCACGCTCAACGACGGGGAGTTTGCCGGCGTTGACGTGGTTGATCTCGAGGGACGCCTGGGTCAGGCCGAGGTGCCGGCACAGGCGGCACTGACCGCACTCAGTGCGGCCATCGCAGCTGTGCCAGCAGACGATAAGGCTGTGGCTGCGCTCGATCCTCTGGCGCCCGCCACGATCGCGATGTTGAACGCGCTGCATGCCGCGCTGGCGCAGGCGCGTGAGCTCGGGTGGCGCAGTGCGTTGCCGAGCGAGCGTGTGAGCGCCGCTGCGTCCGGCGCGAGTGACGTGCAAGGCGAGCGCGTCGCCGTCAGTGAAACGGTGGAGCGCGCGTCTGGTCGAGCAAAGGCACTCTTCGCGGAAATTACCGGCAGGCTCGAGGCTGCTCCGCTCCCCGTCGTCACCGACAGTCTCGTGAAGCGCGCGCAGGCATCGCTCGATCGAATCCACGCGATTCTTGGCAAAGCGTTCCCTGTCCTGCCGCGATTCACGCTCGGTGGCTACGCAACGGATGCGGCCGCAACGCTTGGCGACCGCGCGACGCTGCTTGGCGGAGACGACCTCGCGATTGCCGGCTGGCTTCCCAAGCTCGGATGCGTTCGCGAGGCGACCGGAGTGTTCTCGGATGTGCTCACTGCCGCCGAGGCTATGGGGCAGTTGAGCACACCGCTGGATCTCAAGCTGCTGCAGTTCCCACGGAGTGCGACCGCGCGATGGGGTGCATTGCCGCCGGCTGCCGATCAGGATTTGCGCGGTGTCGTTGCCGTCGCGGTGCATGCGCCGGCGGCGCTGGCGCCGACGATCGCCGCAGCGGACACGATGGCCGGTCTCTTCATCGACGAGTGGTCCGAGTCGATTCCGATGACCGAGGAAACCACTGGTCTCGGTTTCCACTTCGATGCGCCCGGCGCCCGGCCTCCGCAGAGCGTTCTCCTGGCGGTCCCGTCCGATCTGTCGGAGGACCACTGGACCCTCGATGGTCTCGTGGATGTCGTGAACGAGGCGATGGCGCTCGCGCGATTGCGCGCGGTGCGGCCGCAGGACCTTGCTGGACTTGGCCTGATATTGCCCGGCATCTACCTGTCCAACAACTTCAAGCAGGACGTGCCGACGGTTGATTTCGTCAAGATGATCGAAGCGAATCTCTCCGTGCTGCGCGAGGCAAGCGGGCAGAACAGCAACCTGAGCTACATGAAGATGGCCGCCGGCACGACGGCGTTGTTCGAGTAGGGAGCCCTCACATGGCACTGCGAATCTCAGCGACGGCGGCAGGCGTCGAGTCGCTCACCGCACTCATCGTGAAACCGGATCCGTCATCCACGACGTGGTCTCGACTCGAGCCGCTGCCGACTAGCGACGATGTGTCGGAGGCGCTGCAGGCGAGAGTGGCGGACCCGCTGTGGATGCTGGCGCGTCAGTGGCAGTTCAACGAATTCCAGGGTGAGGATGCCGGCAGTCCGATCGAGGCGTCGCTGCGCGTGTCCGGCGTGCCAATCACGTCGCTTGTCGGTGGTAACGCGCCGGCGGTGACGCTGGCGGGCGCCGCACCAATCGAAGCGATCGTCGAGCGCGAGCAGGTATTGGCGATTCACCCGAAGCTCAACGCGCAGGCCGGCCAGCAGTTGATGCGTCAGTTGCGTGCAGCGGGCCTCACGGTTGCAATTACCAAGCTCCTGCAGGACTTCGCCGCAGTCATCGAGGCGCCTCAGGACCCGGTTGGAGACAACGCGGGCTTCGTCTGGAGTGCGCTGTTGAACGGCAAGGCCGTCAACGCCCTCGCGGTGGCGACGACGCTCCGGCCGATGCTCGGCAACAACGCGGCGCTCGATGCTTTCGGAACGAGCCTTGGTGTTGGCGGAGGGCAGCTTCCTGCGTTCCGCACGGTGGCGAGTGCCTGGATGCAGTGGCTCGACAACCTCGCGGTCAACGGCGACACGCCGGGCGCGAGCCCGTACTGGAACCCGCATCGTCTCGAGTACTCATTCGGTCTCCAGGCCGACGGCACGCAGCCGCTGATTCGTCTCGACGCCGACGAGTACACCGACGGCAAGGTGGATTGGCACACGTTTACGTTGAGTGCGTCACAGGTGCAGGCCAAGCCGAACGCCAACGTGATCGTGGTGGAGCCGGAGCGTCCACCCATTCCAACGATCGCGCGCTATCCCGGAATGCCTTCCGATCGCTACTGGGAGTTCGAGGACGGTCGCGTGAACTTCGGCATGCTCGGCGCGGCGAAGACGGATCTCGCTCGCGTCGCCGTGATTGAGTACGCGCTGGTGTTCGGCAACGACTGGTTCACGCTGCCGATCACGCTGCCCGTCAACGCGCTCTATCAGGTGGAGAAGCTCGACGTCCGCGACAACTTCGGCATCGTCGTCAAGATTCCGCCCGCAAAGAACTCGGATGGCACGCAGTGGACCATGTACGAGATGAGCGTGAACGCGGCTCCGCTGACCCTCCGTCCGCGATTGACCGATCGGTTGTTCCTCTGCCCGGCGGTGTCGGCGCTCGAAGGCCCGGCGCTCGAGCACGTGCTCGTGATGCGCGACGAGATGGCGAACATGGTGTGGGGCGTCGAGAAGCGCGTACAGGGCACGTCGGGGGAGCCCTTCGATCGAAAGTTCGAGAGCAATCGGCTATCGACAACACAGGAACTGCGTCCGCCCGCGAATGCCGTCGCCGTTCCGAGTGGCGCGCCGCTGAACTACAAGCTGCAGACGCCGGTCGCCGCGAACTGGATTCCGTTCCTGCCGGTGAAAAAGGCCGGTGCGACGCCGTTCAATTGGTCGATCCAGCTGCAGCGTGGTGTCGTCACGCATCACTATCAGGTGACGCCCGCGCGTCTCGCCGACCCGCGCAACGCCGACTACAAGGCGTTCATCGATCGACTGCGCGCCGCGCCGTTCGTCGAGGAGGCGCCTGAACAGGGCTCACCCGACAATCGCCTGCAGGGATTCATGTTTCATCCGCGCGGCAGTCTCCTTCGGCTCGATCCCAACGCAGCGGTCGAGACGGACTACTTGCGCGTCGAAGATGAAGAGGTGCCGCGCGATGGCATCGTGCTCACGCGCGCGTTCAACTACGCGCGTGATGCGCAGGGACAAGCTCTGCTCTGGATTGGGCGCCGAAAGAAGACCGGCCGCGGAGAGGGCGCGAGCGGCCTTCGCTTCGACGTGATTCGTCGCGGCCGCGGCTAACGCTGGTCCTTGGTTCTTCGTGCTTTGGCACCAAGGATTACTTAGAGTCGAGGTGTACCCGGTCCTTCTCGTTCTCGTTGCAGACGCCCTCGATCACATCGGTATCGGGCGTTAGCGTCTGCGTGAACTTGATCGAGAAAGGCTTGGTGTAAGCGCCAGGGTCTTCGAACGTCATCTGCACGTCGATGTGACCGAAGTCGCGGCGCGTGAAGCGTTCCACGATATGCATCGCCTCGGTGCGCGGATGGCCGAATGCATCGAGCCAGGTGCGATCGTTGAAGCCGCGCGAATCGACGACCAGCGTGTCGCCCTCCCATTTGCCGACGGAATACCCCATCCACGCCGGTTGCTCGAGGACGTGCTTACGCCCATCGAGATAGATCATGCGCTGCGGGTTGACGCCTTCGTACAGGACGACCAGCAGATTCGGCAGATGAATGAATCGTCGAGGCACCGGCAACAGATCGCCCATCGGGATGCTCGCCGGCAGGCAGTGCGACGTGGGGTTGTCCTTGCCGAGCGTCTTCGCGCGCTCGAGAAGAATCTTCAGCGCCTCCGGTTTGATGGGGACGTCTTCCTGCTTGTAGTCGGCGAAGACGTTCATGAAGAACTTGTTGAAGCCGCGTGGATCGTCGCCGGGAACGGCGAGGTCGCCGATGCCCGGGAACAGTTTCTCGATTTCTTCGGGCGGCGTGCCATTGGTCGACCACACCCCCGACAAATCGGGCTTTCCATTGGCGCGCGGCGCCGGCGCCGCGAGGTTCGGCTTCCCGTCTTTGGTCCGTGGAATGCCGGCGGCTGGGTGGCTGATCCACTGCGCCTGGGCCGTAGCCATGGCAGCCGTTAACAGAACGGCGATCGCCGCATTTCGAAGAAGCATCGATGTCTCCCGGTCACAGGAGCGTAGCACGTCGGCTGGCCTTGCCCCGGAGAAGACACACGGTGCATAGTCTCCCTGCGCGAATGACCGGAGCGTGGCGCTGAGGAGACTGATCATGAGAAAGCTGCTGTTAGGTTTGGCGATGAGCGTGGCGACTGCGATCGCGGTGTATTCCGGCCAGGCGCAGAACGCCCCCGCCCAGAACGCACCAGCGCAGAACCCGCCACAGGGTCAGGCCCAGGGACAGCAGCCCGGTCGCGGGCGTGCCGGTGGCGCGGATCCCTACGCGAACAACGCGAACCCAGGCACGCTGACGTTCCCGCTTGCGGCGCCCGCAGGCAAGGACAGCAACGCCAGGAGTGTGGCGCCAATGGGCGCAGTCAACACGGGTCCGTTCGACCCGGCGACGTGGAAGTACGGGACGGCGTTCAATGCGCCTCCCGGTTCGAAGATCTGGAATCCCGCCAAGCTGAAGTTGATGCAGGGCGGCAAGATGACAGGCGGCACGCTGTTCAGTGCGACGGATCCTGCGACGTACTGCGCGATGGCGAATGCCGGCTATGACTTCGTGTGGACCGAGATGCAGCACGACCAGCGCGATTGGGGGAATGCCGCGCGCATGTGGCGGACATGCCCGACCGCGAGGGCCGTGCCTGGTGTTCGTGTCGCCTACACCGACGAACGCGAGATCCAGCACGCGCTCGACGCCGGCGCGCTCGTCATCGTCGTGCCGACCGTTGACACCGTGGAAGAGGCGATCGAAGCGCGCAACTGGACCTACTTCCCGCCGCTCGGCCGCCGCAGCAACGGCGGCGGCCAGGCGTTCGATGCCGGCATGTGGGGTGGTGTGCCCGGCGGCTATCGTCAGACGATCAACGACAACATCGTCCTCATCCTGATGATCGAAACACTGGAGGGGCTGAAGAACGCCGACGAGATCGCGAAGGTGCCAGGCGTGTCGGCGCTGTTCGCCGCGAGCGGCGACCTCGGGAACTTCTCGGGATTCAGGCAGGGCACACCCGACTACGAGCGCGCCATCAACATCGTCCATGACGCCACGCTGAAGGCGGGCATTCGGCTGTGCGGTCCGATTGCCTGGCGCGATCGTCCCGACTTCACCTGCTTCCAGGCCGGGAGTGAGACGGCGGCCATCGCCCGCGGCGTGGCTGCGGAGCTCGGCCCGCTGGCCCATACGCAGGGTCAGCCCGAGGTTGGTCCGTTCGCAAAACAGCCCTGAAATTGCGTCGCGCTCTCGCGTGAGTTCCTGAGACTCCTCGATTGAAACCCCGGGCACGGCGGGAGCCAAGGCTCCTGCCGTGCCTTGCTTCGTGCCATTGCACACGACCGCGTGTGGAACTGACCGGGTCTGAAGCCGAGAAGCAGGTTATGGGAGGACGGAAGCGACCGAGCCCGCGTAGCGGGCAACGGCCTCGCGTGTTGCCCCTCCCAGTGGACACAAGGGTTCGACTCCCTGCGGCTGCCTGGGTTCGGCACCAGCAAACCATCGCACACGTCGCTCGGTCCTGCAGGCTTCGGCCTCCGCTGAGTGCCGTGGGTATCCGGCCCGGGCGGCTCTTTTTCTGCGGACCTGCACATGCTGTATCTGCTGCTCGCCGTCCTCGCCGTCTCTATCCCCTTGCTTGCGGTGCAGACGCTGCTCGCATCGATCACCGTCTTCG
>Ga0157380_10002456_pt1 | contig 12482 bp, 14 predicted proteins | sample S35metaG_FD_119757 | JGI IMG/M metagenome (GOLD analysis project Ga0157380, IMG submission 119757) | Switchgrass rhizosphere microbial communities from Kellogg Biological Station, Michigan, USA - S3-5 metaG | ecosystem: Host-associated > Plants > Roots > Rhizosphere > Soil | place: USA...
GACGCCTACCTCGCCGCCTTCGCCGACCTCATCGGCGACCTGGTCTGAACGTCCTCCATGCTCCAGCCACCCTCACGTCGTCGGGGTGAGCACCGCAATCGGGATGGTACGACCTGACTTCTTCTGGTAGCCCTCGAAGAACGGCGCCTGTTCGACCACCGACGCCCAGAGCGCATCCCGTTCCTCACCCTCGGTGTCGTGCACGGAGACCTCGTGCGTCCGGTCACCGATCTCGAGCGTCGCCCGGTCGACCATCCGCAGGTTCCGGAACCATTGTGGGTCGGCCTTCGCGCCACCGGCGCTACCCACGACCAGCCAGCTCCCAGCGCGCTCGAAGTAGGCCATCGGAGTCGTGCGGGGCGTTCCCGTCTTCCTGCCAGGCACGGTGAGAAGGCAGACGGGAAGGCCTCGGACCCGGTTGAAGTGACGGCCTCCCGTGCGACGGTACAGCGCCACGTGCATCGCGTTGCCCTTGCGCATCAAGGTCTTCATCAGCCCGCTCATGGCAATGAACCTTCCCGATTCCACCCCCAGAGGACAACCCCTTCGTCGGGCGTTCGACCCGCCCGTGCTTGCTCTTGCGTCCATGACACGGCCTACGGCGGAGGTCGGAATGGACGCGTGCACCCTGCACGACTTACGGCACTACTTCGCGTCGGGCTTGATCGCCGACGGCTGCGACGTCGTCACCGTGCAGCACGCCTTGGGCCACTCCTCGGCGCCGATCACGTTGAACGTGTACAGCCAGCTATGGCCGAAGGCGGAGGACCGGACGCGGACAGCAGCGGCCCATCTCATGGCGACCACGGCCGATCCTGCGGACTCTGTGCGGACTCCGGCAGGTTTCTGAGCGTGAATCAGCGGTAGTTGGTGAACTGCACCGCGAAGTCGTAGTCCTGCCCCTTGACCAGCGCCTGCACTGCCTGCAGGTCGTCCCGCTTCTTGCTGCTCACCCGGAGCTCGTCGCCCTGGACCTGCACCTTGACCCCCTTCGGACCCTCGTCCCGGATCAGCTTGCCGACCTTCTTCGCGTCCTCGGAGGTGATCCCCTCCTTGAGCGCGACGCTGATCTTCGACTCGCGGCCGGACGGCCGCGGCTCGCCGGCGTCGAGGATCTTCAGCGACTGCTGGCGCCTGATCAGCTTCTCCTTGAACACGTCGAGGACGGCCGTCGCACGATCCTCGGCGTTGGCGGAGATCTCGATCCCCTCGCCGGACCACTTGATCTCGGCGCCAGTGCCCTTGAAGTCGTAGCGCTGGCTGATCTCGCGAGCCGCCTGGCTCAGCGCGTTGTCGACCTCCTGGCGGTCGATCTTGCTCACGATGTCGAACGACGAGTCGGCCACGACGGCCCTCCTGTGACGATTTATCCCTGACGGTGGTGCTGCGCTATCCTCGGCTGCGCTGTCGGCCACACTACTGCGGCAGGCGAGCACGGCAGGTTGCCCGAGCGGCCAATGGGAGCGGACTGTAAATCCGTCGGAGTATTCCTTCGCAGGTTCGAATCCTGCACCTGCCACGCGAACACCGAAGGCCTCCTCGTCCCCGTCGACGGAGAGGCCTTCGGCCTCTCAGCATCTCGGCGGTGCCGGGACGCATTCGTCCACTTGCCAGACTGCTCGCATGACGCCGGATAGTGAGGGTCCCGCCAAGGGCACCGTGCTCCTCGGCGACCGGGCCGTCGCGGGCGGCCCGTCGTACGACGCGGCCCTCGGCCTGGTCCTGTTGCGTCGGGGGACGGGCGGACCCCGCCAGGTGATCCGGGTCTTCAACCCGGCGCCGACTGCCGGGTTCAGCCGCCGTGACCAGCTCCGGACCGGCTTCCCGACCGCGCTCCGCGTGGTCCGGGAGCGCGGCTTCGAGCCGGTCGTACGGGGACCAGGCGGTCGGTTCGCGGTCTACCACCGAGGCAGCGTCGTCGTGGACCACGTATGTCTCGAGACCGGCTCGGCCGAAGGCATGCACGACCGCTTCGAGCACTATGCGGTGATGCACGCGGAGATCCTGCGCAGACTGGGACTCGATGCCCGGATCGGTGAGGTGCCGGGTGAGTACTGCCCCGGGAAGTACAGCGTCAATGCGGGAGGCGTGAGAAAGATCGTGGGCTCCGCCCAACGCCTGACGCGCGAGGGCTGGCTGTTCAGCACCGTCATCCAGGTGTCCGGGTCGGCCGCGCTGCGTGAGGTGCTGGTTCCCGCCTCCGTCGCCCTGGGCTACGACCTCGATCCGACCACGGTGGGGGCCGTCGAGGACAGCGTCCCCGGGATCACCACCGCGCAAGTGACGACGGCCGTGACCGACGCGTACGGCGCGCTTGCCGACGAGGTCTGGCCGGCTCTTCCCGAGGAGGTCGTCCGGGCTCTGGCCGACGTCGTCCGGGGACGGGCCGACGAGCTGTCCGACGCCGGGCACTGACCACGACTGCATCTCACCGGCGGAAAACGACAGTTCGCGGCGATCCAGCTGATGGCCCGTCGATGTCCCGATCGGCGCGTCTGCGGCACTCATGGCGTTGCTGGATGCGCGTCCATGCCACGATGTCACCCGTGCCAGTGGGCGTTCCCCTTCCCCGGAAGGTGTCCGGCGCGGGGGAGGTTCCCCGGCACGCCTGGGTGGTCTGATCTGGCCGGACGTCGTTGAGGTGGGAGGGGCACGTTGGCGGTACGTCGCACGCCCAGGCGCGAGTCCGGTGGAGACGTGGCGTCCTCGTTCTTCCGTTCGAGACTCCGGGTCCCGGCGGTACCCGAGCACTACCTGCGCCGGCCACGGCTCCTCCAGCTTCTCGATGAGGCGGCAAGGGCGCCGATCACCTCGGTGGTCGCGCCGGCGGGGTCGGGCAAGACCTCACTGCTGGTCGACTGGTGCTCCACGTCCACCGCGCCGACGGCGTGGCTGTCGCTGGACGAGACCGATCGGGACGGTGGGCAGTTCTGGTCCGCGGTGGCGGCCGCGCTTGCCGAGCTGGTCGAGGGCCTCGGCGGCCGTTCATCCCCGGCCAAGGGTCCAGGGTCGCTCCTGGAGGAGGTGGCGACACTCGTGGCCGCGCTCGAGGAAGGTGAGCATCCGGCATCAGCGCTGCTCGTGGTGGACGACGTCCACCTGATCGACCAAGACGAGGCCATCGTCGTGTCGTTGGCGCACTTCTTGAAGTCGTTGCCTGAATGGTTGCACGTCGTGCTGCTCTCACGTCGCACACCCAAGCTGCCCATCGACCGACTCCGTGCCCGTGGACAGCTCGGTGAGGTCGCCTTCGCCGAGCTGCGGTTCTCCGACGAGGAAGCCGAGGAGCTGTTGGCCAGACTGGTCCCGTCCATCGCGCAGGACGAGCTCAGGGACGTCGTCGGCGTGGCTGGCGGCTGGGCTGCAGGACTCCAGCTCACCGCGCTCGCCGCGCGCTCGGAGCAGGCACAACCAAGCACCCCGCCGCACAGCGGCGCACGTGACCTCCTCTTCTCCGACTACGTCTGGAACGAAGTGCTCTCGGCCGAGAGCACCGACGTCGTCGACGCGCTCCTGGACACCTCGGTGGTCACGCGCGTCAACCCCGCACTCGCAGCCGCTCTCACAGGTCGTCCCGATGCCGGCGAGCTGCTCCTCCAGGCCCAGGCGCGTGGCCTCTTCGTCACGAGGCTGGGTCCGTCGGGGTGGCTCGAGGTGCACGCTGTGGTCCGCGAGGAGCTGCTGGCGGAGGTGGCCAGACGGTCTCCCGGGCGCGTGGCCACCCAGCACGCCCGCGCGGCGCGTTGGTTCGAGGACGCCGGCGAGGTCACGCCAGGGCTGGAGCACTGGCTGCTTGCGGCGCGACCTCGCGAGGCTCTACGACTGCTCTCGGAGCACGTCGCAGTTCTGTATGACACCGGGCGCGAGGCGACGATCGCGCGAACCATCTCCCGCATTCCGCAGAACGTCGCGTCGGCCGACCTCCAGGCCCAGATCGAGTACGCGTGGTGCCAGCTGCACGTGGACAAGCACCGGTTCCTGGAGAACGTGTCGCACGCCAGTGCGATCCGGGAGCGATCCGACGACCCGCCCCCGGCGTCCTCAGCGCGCCTCGGCATTCTGCAGGCGATTGCGGCCACGATGACCGGGGACTGGGCCGCAGGCGGCCGGCTGGCCACCGAGGCCGTGAGCACCCTCGGCGGGGCGAGCGCGACGGATCCGCTGGCGCGGTTCGGATGGAACCTGGTCGCGCGCGACGTGGCGCTCTCCGAGTGCTGGGACGATGAGAGGCCGCAGCTCGAGTGGGTGCGCCACGAGCTGGGGCCGGACCCGGAGCGACGGCTCGCCTACGAAGGAACGCGCGCCCTGGGTGAGGTGCTCGCCGGGCGCCCGGTGGATGCGCTGCGCATCGCCGCCGGCGTATGGGAGATCGCTGCCGTCAACTCCATGACGATCCTGCGCGCCGAGCTGGACGTCGCCGTAGCGCTCGCACACCGCGAGCTCGGGGATCGCACACGCGCCGTCACCGAGCTGGCCACGCTGGCTGAGGCGAAGACCGGACCGGTGACCCATGCCCGGGCACTGGCCATGCTGGAGCTGACCCAGCTGAGACTCGACGAAGGTGATCTCGAGGCGGCGGAGGCGGCCTTCGAGCGGGCCAACGAGCTGGTGCGCAGCGACTTCCCTGGTGCCGGCGGGCTCGACTGGCTGGCCCGCACCGGAACCCGGGTGGCACTGGCCGCCGGGGAGCCGGTGGTGGCACGGAGCTGGTCGGAGCAGGTCGCCGATCCGTTCTGGCGTGCGGTGGGGTTCGCCAGGGTCCAGCTCTTCGACGGCCAACGCTCAGACGCTGCCGCAGAGCTGGAGCAGGTCGTGCCACGCTGCCTTCGCCATCAGGTGGTCCTCGAGCTGCTGCGGGCGCGGGCGGCGGACGAGGAGTCGGCTGCCGTCGGCCATGCGATCAGGGCTGTGGAACGTGCCTGTGGAGCGGGGCTCGTGCAGACTGTTGCCTCCGAGGGTGCCGACGTCCTCGCCCTGCTGGAAGTGCACGCCTGGAGCGCACCCAAGGAGTGGCTCGACCGGATCCGGCGGGCGGCCGGTCCGCCCCTCGGCGGGCTGTTCGTGGATCCAAGCCCGCCCGGTGAGCACCTGACCGATCGTGAGGTCCAGGTGCTGAAGATGTTGCCGAGCCGGCTCACGCTGCGCGAGATCGCCGACGAGCTGTTCATCTCCGTGAACACGCTGAAGTTCCACCTGAAGCTGGTCTACCGCAAGCTGGGGGTCTCCTCGCGTGCCGAGGCCGCCGAGGTGGCGCGAGGCCTGGCGAGCCCGGGCCGTCGTCCGGCCGGCCCGGTGGTGTCGAGACGCTGACGGGCCCTCGGCGTACGCAGGCCGGGGCACCTGCTGTCGCTGCCGACCTCACCCACTGCAGGGTGGTGTCACACCACCCGAGGCGGGGCCACGATGACCGGGTGCGTCCCACCGAGCTTGTCCTTCCGCGATCCGATGGCTGACCCATCCGAGCGGCGCGTCTCGGATGCGGCCACCGACACCGACCTCGTCGAGTACCTCGTGGTCGTCGTACCGGACCTCGGCTCCCTGAAGACCGTGACCCCAGCACTCGCCGACCTGGTCGCGTCGGCGGCCATCCGCATCCTCGACCTGGTCTGCGTCTCCAAGAGCTCCGAGGACGGTGAGCTCACCGTGGTCGAGTTCGAGGAGGCCGAGGGGATGGCGGCGCTGGAGGCGGTGGACGGGGACATCGGGGGTCTGCTCAGCACCCATGACATCGAGACCGCGTCCCGGCAGCTCGCCGCGGGCTCGTCCGCGATCCTCCTGGTCGTGGAGGACAGGTGGGCGCAAGCGCTGTCATCGGCAGCGAGAAGGGCCGGAGGACGGGTCGTCGGAGGTGGCCGTGTTGCTCGTCCGCTCGTGGAGGCGGCACTCGAAGCGACCTCCCGAGCGACCGGGGTGGACTCCGAGCAGGGGGACGGTGACTGAACATGCGCAGAGTGGCAACCTCACGCCGCGAGCACCCCGACCTGTTGTCGAGAGAACCCTCGGAGGTGGTCGAGGATCGGTGGACAGCCCTCCTCATCGACCCGGTCGCGCAGGTGACCGAGCTGGCGGACCTGGTCGCCCGCGGCCTTGTGTCCCCGGAGGACTTCGAGCGCCAACGGGGGAAGATCTTCGGTGCCTGAGTACCTGCAGCCCGGCACGTCACACGCCGCCCGCCGCCTCCGTGTCGTCGAGTAGGTTGCGGAAGACCGTGGGTGCGCGTGGTCCCGGACTCGCCGAGGCGGTCGACGTGACTCCGTCCCGTGCGGCCGCGGAGCGCACGGCAGGCCTGCAACCGCCCTCGGGGGGGTGCAGACGATGACGACCGTGACCCCGCCCATGCCTTCATCCCGGCGGCAGGTCTGGACGCTGGGGCTGTTCCTGCTGCTCCGGATGACGCTGTCGATCTCGGCGTTGCTCCTGGCGTACTTCCTGATCCCGACCAGGAGCGCGGGGAGGTCCGCCGACTGGCCGTGGCTGACGCTCGAGCTCTGTGTGTTCGGGGTGGTGGTGGGGTTCCAGGTGCCGGCCATCGTCAAGGCCAAGTACCCCATCCTTCGTGCCATCGAGGCGCTGGCGATCCTGGTACCGCTGTACGTGCTGATCTTCGCCCGGATCTACCTGTCGAGCTCGATCGGCGACCCGGCCGCCTTCAACCAGCCCCTGGACAAGATCACGGCGCTGTACTTCACGGTCACCGTTCTCTCCACCGTCGGATTCGGCGACATCGTGGCGCAGGTGAACAGCATGAGGCTGCTGGTCACGCTCCAGATGCTGCTCAACCTGGTGCTGCTGGGACTGGTGTTCAGACTTCTGACGGCGTCCGCGCGGCAGGGCGTCGCCCGGCGGCGAGGACAGGCCGACCTTGGCGAATCCGACGTAGTCGACGACTGAGCGCCGGTGCCCGCGGAGGCGGTACCGGTGCACGGGACCACTTACCCACCCGTCATGGGGGGGTGTCACCCCACCCCCGGTGGCAACAGGCTGTCCACATGTCCAGCACGCCGGCGCCTGCCCGACGGAGACCCACTGATGCGACGGCCCGGAACACGTCCGTGCCTACGCGGTCGCTGGCCCACTCAAACCCCGAGCGAGGAGATACACCGTGGACTCGATAACGAACGATTTTGGTGAAGTTCTGCTGTGGAGCTTCTGGTTCTTCATCTGGATCGCTGCGCTCATGGTGTGGTTCCGGTGCCTCTTCGACCTGTTTCGCGACAAGTCGCTGAGCGGGTGGGGCAAGGCGGGTTGGGCGGTCTTGCTGATCTTCGTGCCATGGGTCGGCGCCCTGATCTACCTGATCGCTCGGGGCAGGAGCATGACCGAGCGTCAGATGGCAGAGGTGGCGGAGATGAAGGCCGCCCAGGATTCCTACATCCAGGAGGTCGCGGGTGCGAAGACCAGCCCGGCATCGCAGATCGCCGACGCCAAGTCCCTGCTGGACTCCGGTGCGATCAGCCAGGCTGAGTTCGACGCCCTGAAGGCGAAGGCGCTGGCCTGAGGCGACGAACAGGCCGCGAGGTGCTGGTCGTGGCCTGAGGCGTCAGACTGGCCCCATGGCACCCGAGCACCCGCTGGCCCTGTTCGACACCGACTCGCTGATCGGCGAGGAGGACCGCGCGATACGCGACACGGTCCGCCGCTTCGTCGACGAGCGGATCCGTCCGGACCTCGCGGAGTGGTACGAGAGCGGCGAGGTGCCGGTCAGGGAGCTGAGCATCGAGCTTGGCAAGCTGGGGCTGCTGGGCATGCACCTCGAGGGGTACGGGTGCTCCGGGACCAGCGCCACGGCGTACGGGCTGGCCTGCATGGAGCTCGAGGCCGGTGACTCGGGTGTGCGCAGCCTGGTCTCGGTGCAGGGGTCGCTGGCGATGTACGCGATCTGGAAGCACGGCTCCGATGAGCAGAAGGACGCGTGGCTACCCCGGATGGCGCAGGGCGACGCGATCGGCTGCTTCGGGCTGACCGAGGCCGACTTCGGGTCCAACCCCGGCGGCATGCGCACCCGGGCTCGGAGGGACGGCGACGACTGGGTGCTCAACGGCTCGAAGATGTGGATCACCAACGGCAGCGTGGCCGACGTCGCGATCGTGTGGGCCAGGTCGGAGGAGGACGACCGGATCCGCGGGTACGTCGTGCCAACCGATGCCGACGGTTTCGCGGCGACGACGGTGAAGCGCAAGATGTCGCTGCGCGCGTCGGTGACCTCGGAGCTCACCTTCGACGACCTCCGCCTGCCCGCCGACGCGATCCTGCCCGAGGCGTCAGGGCTGTCCGGTCCGCTCTCCTGCCTGACCGAGGCGCGGTTCGGGATCATCTTCGGCTCGCTCGGTGCAGCCCGTGACTGCCTGGAGACCGCGATCGCCTACGCGCAGGAGCGCGACATCTTCGACAAGAAGCTTGCCGGCTACCAGCTCACCCAGGCCAAGCTCGCCGACATGTCGCTCGAGCTGGGCAAGGGGATGTTGCTGGCGCTGCACATCGGCCGGCTCAAGGACGAGGGCAGGGCGCGGCCCGAGCAGATCTCCTACGGCAAGCTCAACAACACGCGTGAGGCGATCAAGATCGCCCGGGAGTGCCGGACCATCCTCGGCGGCGCCGGGATCACCCTCGACTACCCGATCATGCGGCACGCCAACAACCTCGAGTCGGTGCTGACCTACGAGGGCACCGCGGAGGTGCACCAGCTCGTCATCGGCCAGGCCCTGACCGGGGAGTCGGCGTTCCGCTGAGGCGTCAGCACGTGGAACCACCCCGGCCCGTACCCGGTTGCACCCCGGGCCCCAACCTTTTCCCCAGACCCACTCCCTAGCGTTCGAAGTGGACCGTGGGGGGGAACGCATTGGTGCACTTCTTGGGGACGGCCGACGCCGCGCTCAGGCACTCGCGTACACGCGCGCTCGCGTGGCTGCTGGTGGTGCTGGTCGTGCTGAGTGCCGCGATCGGGCTCGGAGCGGCGGTCTCGAACCGCCCCGAACTGCCCGGAGAGCCGTCGGATCCCGGTGAGTACCGCGTCGGCGACGCGGCGCCGGCCACTTTCGGGAGTGTGCGGGTCACCGACGTCGGCACCCTGGGCGGGGCCACACACGGCGCGCTGGCCGGCGCGACCCGCGGCGTCAAGTCCTACGTCGACGGGGCTCACGCGACCGTCCAGGCCACGCTCCGGGTTGACAACACCTCTGCGCACCGCTCCACCCTGCGGGTCGACCAGTTCCGGCTGCGCGTCACCGGCGGCGGGAAGACGCTCCTGCGTCGCCCGGATGGTGGCAACCTCTCCGACACGACACTCCCAGAGCACAGCGGCCTTTCGGGTCATCTCGACTTCACGATCCCCCGCAAGGGCGCCCGACTAGCGCTGGTAGTCACCCCGGCCGGCCCGTCCGGCCCTGTGGTCATCGACCTCGGAAGGGCCGCGTTCGGCGCGCGCGCCCCCGGGGGCCCCCAACACTGAGGCACGGCAGGTTCCGGCAGTCGGTGGACGCGGAGAACGGCCTCTGGGCGGACCCCGCGCGAGACTACTTCCATGGGGACCGGGTCCGGGCGCGCGCAGAGGCCGGCCTGTGTGGCCTCCCGCGGGTCCTGGCGCCGCCCACCGAGTGCCCGCAGCTGGCCAGCGGGGCGCTCCAGTGCCTGTCGCAGGACTGAACGGGATGTGACGCGGGACGACACAGGGGGGAGTCGGCCGACGCTCCCGCGCCGTGCAGGCCTCGTCGCCGCGACGGCCGTCGCCGCCGTGGCCTGGGTGTTCCTCGGTGCCGCGCCGGCGTCGGCACACGCCTCCCTTGTCGCCAGCACCCCCGAGTCGGGCTCCGTCGTGCAGCAGCGACCGACGCAGGTCCGGCTGACCTTCTCGGAGCCGGTCGAGGCGGAACGCGGAGCGGTGGTGGTGACCGCCCCGGACGGCACGCCGCTGGCGGGGGCCAGGCCCTCGACGGACCCGAAGGACCGGACGACGGTGGTCGCGGCCCTTCCACGGCTGCTCGCGCCCGGCACCTATCGCGTGACCTACCGGGTGCTGTCGATCGACGGCCACCCCGTCGGCGGTGAGATCAGGTTCGGCTACCGGGAGGCGTCCGGGCCGCTGGAGGCGGCGACGGGCGGACCCGGGTCGGGTGCGCCCACCGTCGCGGCAGTGGTCCCCCGCGCCGTGGCCGCGGGGGGTGCCCTCGCAGTGGCGGGACTGTTCGGCTACCTGCTGGTCGTGGTCGCGGTCGCGCGGCGGTCGCTCCCCGAGCCGGTGGGCGTGGTCCTGGCCCAAGAGACCCTCGCCCGGCTCCGGCTGCCGATGCTCGTCGCGGTGACCCGGGGTCTCGCGGGTGGGCTGTTCACGGCGGTCGACACGGTTGGCCTGACCACCGGTGCGATCCGGTTCAGCGACCTCGTCTCACTGCTGACCTCGACCCGGACCGGTGTCCTGATCAGCCTCCGGCTCGTGCTGCTCGGGGCCGCGGCCAACTTGTTCCTGCGTGCGGCCAGCCAGGGATCGGCGCAGCGGCGGCCGGCCGGCACCCGGGGCGTCGATCCCTGGCTGGCCACCGGACTGCTCTGCTCGGTCGCGGCCCTGGTCGCCCTCGCCCTGTCCGGGCACAGCGCCTCGCGGCCGGCCGACCGCGCCGTCGCCGTGCTCTTCGACAGCCTGCACCTCGGGGCCGTCGGACTGTGGATCGGCGGCCTGCTCGGCCTGGGCCTCGTCGGGCTGCCCGCCGCCAAGGCGGCTGCGGCGGGCCATCCGCAGATGGTCGGCGAGGTGGCGGGCGCGCTGGCACGCGCGTTCTCCACAGGCGCGCAGGTCGCGATGCTCGTGGTGTTCGCCACCGGCAGCTATCTGGCGCTCGTGCAGGTCTCCGCGGTGAAGGAGCTGACCTCCACCACGTGGGGTGAGGCGCTCACGGTGAAGATCGCGCTCTGGGTCACCTTGCTCGTGATCGCCACCCTGAACGCGGTGACCCTGGTGCCGCGCATGGCCGACCGGGCCGCCCGCAGCCACGAGCGATGGTCGGCGGGCGAGAAGCTGGGCTCCGCGATGCGCCTGGAGCTGGTGGGCGGGTTGGCCCTGGTCGGGGTGGCGTCACTGATGGCCGCGTCTCCCCAGCCCGCAGCGGTCAAGGCCGCGTCCACGTTCGCGACGACCACTGCCGTCGAGCAGGCGAGCACGACGGCGCGCACGTCTCGCGTGGGCTACGACCTGAGGGTCCGTGCGGTCCGGGTCGGAACGAGCGGCCGGACGGCTACCGTCTTCCGGATGCTGCTCTCGACCGAAGGAACCCCCGCCGGTGCGCTGCGTGCGGACGCGGTCCTGCTCGGCGCCGACGGCGTGGACCGGAGGCTGTCCCTCCAGCCCGTGGGCGCCGGGGAGTGGCTCTCCGACCGACTCGACGTCGCCCCCGGCAGCTATCGGCTGACCGCACGGTTCCTGCGAGGTGGCGGCCCGGTGGCGTTGCCGGTGAGGGTGCAGGTGCCGTGAGGGGCCTGCTTCTCCGTGCCGTGCCCGTCGCGTTGGCGGGCGTCGTGGTCGCAGCCGGCGCGGCGTTCGCCCATGTCGAGATCAGCCCCGAGCGGGTGGCCCCCGGCTCGTTCGGCACCTACACGGTGCAGGTGCCCAACGAGAGGGCCGACGAGGACACCGTGAGCCTGGACCTCGCCCTCCCCGAGGGCTTCCTGCTCGAGAGCGCGGAGTCCGTGCCCGGGTGGCGAACCACCGTCGACATACGCCGTGACGGGACGCCGGTCGCCGTGCACTGGACGGGCGGCCGGCTGAGGCCGCACACGTTCGGCCAGTTCGCGATCAGGGGGCGGGCGCCGAAGAAGCCGGGCACGGTGCGTTTCCCGGCCGTCCAGCACTACGAGACCACCACCGAGTCGTGGGACGGCGCCGAGGACTCCGAGCACCCCGCCCCCACGCTGGTCGTCTCCCGGTCCGCCGCCCCGATCGGCACGGAGCGGGTGCGGCTCGCTACCCCGGCTGACCGGGGCGGCGGCGACGCCGCGGCCGGAACCGACGACCTGGCGCGCGCCCGGGCGGACCTCGCTCTCGCACTCGCGCTCGGGGCGCTGGCGGCCCTGGGTGGGCTCGCGGCGCTCACCCTGCTGCGCCGGCGCGCCACCCAGGCCGCACCGTCCGACCCGGACGGGGAGCCCGGGCGGGCAAATGGGTCGCCCGGCAACGCACGGCCGCCCCGGTCCGGTCCCCGCGGGTAACCACGGGGAGCGGCACGGCCGTGGTCGCCGTGACAGGATGATGACGTGCCCACCGTGACCGTGATCGAGCCGCGGGAGGTGCCGCTCGGCGGCCTCCGCGCGATGAACGTACGGCGCACGCTGCCGAGCCGCGGTCGCACGATGGTCGGCGCCTGGTGCTTCCTCGACCACTACGGCCCGGATGACGTCGCCGAGACGGGCGGGATGGTCGTGTCCGCCCACCCGCACACCGGGCTGCAGACGGTCAGCTGGCTGTTCTCCGGCGAGATCGAGCACCGTGACAGCGC